>Ga0180063_1000171_pt1 | contig 16017 bp, 15 predicted proteins | sample EasRivT47_16_10D_FD_121776 | JGI IMG/M metagenome (GOLD analysis project Ga0180063, IMG submission 121776) | Soil microbial communities from meander-bound floodplain in the East River, Colorado, USA - East River metaG ERMLIBT47_16_10D | ecosystem: Environmental > Terrestrial > Soil > Floodplain ...
CAGCCCGTCGCGGAACTCGAAGGTCGCGTCGATCACGTTGTGCACGCGCCGGCCGGTCGGCGAGAACGTGTAGCGCGGCTCCCAGTGCGCGCGGCCACGCGCGTCGTCGGCCTGCACCGCCCCGAACTCCAGGTCGAGATCCTTCGCGCGCGCACACAGCATGGCCCACATCGCGCCCGCCTCGCGTCCGCGCAGCTCGGGGAACGCCGGGTCGGAGAACACGATCTCGGGGTGGTAGCACGCACCCATTGTCGCGGCGTCGCGCACCTGGAACGCGCGATAGAAGCGTTCGATCAGCGCCTCGTTCGGATGCACGGCGCTCACCCGTGCCGCGCGCGGCTATCGGCGGGCGCCTGTGCGCGGTTGGTCAACGAGTAGTCGCGCAGCACGGTCGCCACGCGCAGCCGGTAGTCGCTGAAGACGCCGCCGCGGCCGCGCGCCTGCGCGGCGCGGTGGCCTTCGAGCTCGCGCCAGCGCCGCACCGCCTCCTCGTCGCGCCAGAAGGAGAGCGAGAGGACCTTCCCGTCGTTGGTGAGGCTCGCGAAGCGCTCGATCGAGATGAAGCCGTCGGTCTGCTCCAGCGCGGGCCGCAGGCTCGCGGCGAGGTCGAGATATTCCTGCTTGCGGCCGGGTGCCGGGATGACTTCGAAGATGACGGCGATCATCGGAACCTCCCTAAGAGCGAATACGCGGAAACCTTCTGAAGATCGCGACGAGCCAGAAGACGAACGCCGCGGCAAAGCCTGCCATCATCCAGAGGAAGAGACCTTCGTCGAGCCGCGGCGGCGTCGACGCGCTCGCGCGCAGGATCAGCACGTGCACGCCCGAGACCATCAGGACGATCATGCAGCCCAGCCAGCAGCCGTGTCGGCCCAGGAACGCGAGTGTCGCGCCGCGCCGCGCGGGCGCGAACCAATGGTCGCGGTTTGGCATGTTGACGAGCCACGGCGCCAGGCGCGGCAGCCAGCCTATTGCGCCGGCCATCGCGAACGGCAGGCCCACGGTGAACGCCAGCATGAACTTCGTGTAGCCCCCGCGCGTCATCCAGCCGTCGGGCACGCCCCCGGCGCCGAAGTGCGTCGGGATGCGGTCCGGCAGCAGGCCGACGGTGGCGAAGAGCAGCGCCGTCGCGCCGGCGAGCAGCGCGACGAAGAGCGCGAGCGGCGCGCGATTCACGGGGCGAATGTCAGCTTGTGCGACCCGGCCGCAGCTTGCCGTCCATCCACACCAGGAGCAGGAGTCCGCCCAGCGTGGACATGTTCTTCAGGAAATGCAGCAATTGGGAGTGCTGCTCGGCGGCCGGATGCGTCCAGAACGGGTGCGCCGTGAAGGCGTCCACGAGGATGAAGACGGCGAGCAGGCCGGCCACCCAGCGCATCTTCCAGCCGACCATGACGAGCAGGCCGGCGACGAGCTCGAAGACGCTGAACGCAGCCGCCCCGACGGAGAAGGGCGGTCCCGGGATGACGCCGGCGACGATGAGCAGGCGCTCGAGCCCGAGACCGACGAACACGCTCGGAATCAGGATGCGGGCGGCGAGGAACAATGCCCGGTCGATCATGATCTGCGACCCCCTTTTGTGAACAGCCGATCGGCGCAGCGCCGGCCGATGGTACCCGCTCAGGCGTCGACCGGGTGCGCTGCGTGACCGCGGCGCCCGAGCGACATCCATTCCCAGATCGCCACCATGATCAGCACGGTCGTCGTGCCTGCGGACAGGATCAGCGGCGTGACGAACCCGCAGACCGGAACCAGCAGGGCAAGCAGTCCGAGTCCCACGAGGTGGGACAACGGCACGTGTTTCGACGAAGTGCGCTTGAAGAGGGCGTTGCCGAACAGGTAGAGCGCGGGCCCGCCCAGGATCGCGGCCGCCGCCTTGGCCTCGACGTGGCCGCCCGGATGAGCCAGCACTAGCTCGTCCGCCACCGCAGCCACGATGACGCCGGCGACGATGGGGATGTGAAGATAGGTGTACGCCATCCTGGCCATGCGCCCGGGATCGTCGGAACCGGCGATCAGGCGGCTGCCGCGCTCGGCGCCGATGTTGAAATAGATCCACCACATGGCCACGCTGCCGACGAAGGCGACGACGAAGGCCGCGACCGTCTCGGCGGTCCACGCCAGGTTTGAGAAGGTGGCGCCCGTGACGAGGATCGACTCGCCGAGCGCAATGATGAGGAAGAGGCCGCAGCGTTCCGCCATGTGCCCGCCCTCGACGTCCCAGTCGGCGGTGGTCGAGCGGCCGAGCCCGGGCGTCCAGAAACCGCACCAGGGGGACGCGTATTCGATGGCCAGCGCGAGGCCCCACAGACCGTAACGCCAGCCATCGCCGGCGAACACGCCGGCGGTCCACAACGCTGCGGCCGGCAGAACCCAGGCCATGATGCGCTGGAAGTTCCGGAAGTTGCGCGGGCTGTGGGCCCGGAGCGCCCACAGCATGAATAGCGTGCGCCCCACCTGCATGAAGACGTAGGCCAGGACGAACGCCTGCGCCCGCTCCTCGAACGCGTGGGGAATCGACGCCGACAGCACCAAGCCCGCCAGCATCAGCGCCATCAGTATCAGGCGCACCGCCGCCTTCTCGGGGTCGAGCCAGTTGGTCATCCACGAGACGTTTATCCACAGCCACCACACCGCCAGCATCAGGAACCCGGTCTGCAGGGCCCCCTGCAGCGTCATGTGCTCCAGCAGGCCGTGCGACAGCTGGGTGATGGCGAACACGAACACCAGGTCGAAGAAGAGCTCGACGTAGGTGACGCGGCTGTGCTCGTGCGCCCGGCGGGTCCGCAGGTGATTGGCGCGCGCCGCAAGCATGGTCATCGGTGAGTCCTCAGGTTCGCATGGTTGCGACGTGCGGCGACGTCGTCCTCGCTTGTTTGCACCGGAATTAATGCGTCGGAGTATTCAAGGCCGACCGGTTCCACCCCTGTCGATTAGCGGAGACCTGCTGTGTAACCCATGTCCCCGGACTCTTCTGTCACCTATCTCCCAGGCACCCGGCGACCTACTTGGCCCGCCATCCGCCGTCGACGACGAGGCTGTGTCCGGTCACGTAGCCCGCCTCGTCCGAGGCGAGGTAGCACACGGCCGCAGCGACGTCGTCGACGGTGCCGCGGGTCCCTGCCGGAATCAGCCCGCGGATTTGGTCGTCGTTGACCGCGACGCCGCGGCCGCGCATGTCGGGAACCCCGGGACCGAGCAGCTGCTGGGAATGTTCGCGGAGGCCGGTGAGGATCGGACCGGGGCACACGCAGTTGATCGTGATGCCGCGCGCCGAGTAGACGACTGCCATCTGGCGCGTGAGACCGACCACGCCGTGCTTGGCGGCGATGTATGCCGCACCGCCGCCGGTCCCGTTGAGGCCTGCCACGGACGCCATGTTGACGGGCCGTCCCCGCCCGCGCGGCAGCATCTCCTTGAGCGCCCGTTTGCAACCAAGAAACACGCTCGTCAGGTCGATGTCGAGCACGCGCCGCCAGACTTGCTCGTCCAACTCGTCGACGTTGAAGTAGCCGTCGAGAATTCCGGCGTTGTTGACTATGATCTCGAGCGCGCCCAGGTCGCGGATGGCGGCCGTGATGGCCTCGTCCATCTCGTTCGCCCGGCTCACGTCGGCCCGATAACCCGCGGCGCGGCCGCCGGCGGTCGTGATGAGCTGCGCCGTTTCCTGCGCGGTCGCCCCGTCGATGTCGATCGCCGCCACCGCGGCGCCGCGCCTTGCGAGCATTTGTGCGATCGCGCGGCCGAGGCCCGAACCGGCGCCGGTGACCACTGCCATCCGTCCGCTGAACGTCATGTCCGTCTCCCTTGGGCACCGCTACCTGTACTTCGCGGCGGTGATGAATTGGCCGAACGACTCGCACCAGACGATCACCGCGTTGAACGCTGCGGGATCGATGTTACCCGGCACGGGGACGATGAAGTTTTCGAAGGTCTTCACGTCGCCGACGCGGACCATCCTCGGCTTCAGGCGCATGAAGTCGGCCTCGGTCTCGACGAACTCGGGCGACAGGTACAGCTTGTAGTCCGGGCCGGGGGCGATCTTGCCGGTCAGGACGATGCTCGTCCGCCCCACGGACACTGTGCCCTCGCCCCAGTGGAGGAGGTCGCTGTCCTTCAGGTCGCGGCGAAACTGACCCTTGAACTCCGCCGTGCTCGCCTCGGCGGTTACCGCAGCCGCCGAGGGCGCGGCTGGCGCGGTGAGGATCGGCAGAGCGTAGATGCCGGCAGCGAAGCCGATCGCGGCGACGAGGAGGTGCGAGATGACGAGCAGCAGCTTTTTCATGTTTCGAGAGCTCCGGGTGGACACGCACTATCTTCCAACTTTTTCTTGGTCGCTCGAGCGGCGCACGCGCTTACGGCCGCATGCGAGGACCGCACTCACTATCGCTCGAGCGGCCGGATCATTAGCACATACGCCACTGCGATCAGCCCCCCCGCCAGCGCAACCGCCGCCGCAAGCTGAATCGGCGCACCGTCGAAGAAGCGCCGCATGAAGAGCTGGCCGACGAAAGCGGCGAAAACGAGCTGCGTGCAGCCGAGCAGCGCCGAAGCGGTTCCCGCGAGGCGCGGGAACGGCGACACCGCTGCTGCAAGGCACACCGGATTGATGAACGCGTGCCCGAAGAGGTACAGCATCATCGGACCCACGATCGCAAGCGGATGCGCGACGCCTGACGCGGCGAGGCCCAGCATCACCAACCCGCCAGTCGCCGCGCATCCGGCGCCGAACCCGAGCAGCCGCGACAGCGCGAACCGGCGCGTGAGCCGCGAGCAGACGAAGGAGCCGACGAAATTGCCGGCGACGGGGATGATGAACCACAGGCCGAAGTCCTGCGGGCGCACACGCAGCACCTCGATCAGCACGAACGCCGAAGCCGAGAGGAAGAAGAAGAGCCCGGCATAGGTGATCGTGAAGACGACCGCGTAAGCGGAGAACGTCCGGTTGGTGAAAATCGTCCGCGCATTGCGGGCGAGCTGCAGGAAGTTCGTCGCGGTCGCCTCGGGATGCCGGTTCGACTCGGCCAGCACCACCCAGGTGGCGACCCACAACGCGAGGCCGTACGCGAGCATCAGCGCAAAGGTCGCACGCCAGCCGAACCAGACGGTGAGGTAGCCGCCGAAGAGCGGCGCAAACATCGGCACCAGCACGACCAGCATCATGATTTGCGCGAGCGCCCGCGCGCCGCGCAGCGGGTCGAAGACGTCGCGCACGATCGCGCGCCCGATGACCGGGCCGCTGCAGGCACCGAACCCCTGCAAGAGGCGCGCCGCGACGAGCCACTCGATCGACGGGGCGAGCATCGATGCGATCGAGCCGAGCATGAACAGCGCGAGGCCGCCAAGCAGCACCGGCCGCCGGCCGAAGCGGTCCGACAGGGGGCCGTAAGCGAGTTGCGCAGTGCCGAACCCGATCGCGAAGGCGGACAGCGTGAGCTGCGCCTGCGCGTCGGTCGCGCCGAGCGCGGTGCGGATGGCGGGGAGCGCCGGGAGGTAGAGGTCGCTCGCGAGCGCGAGCAGCGAGAAGATCCCCGCGCAGTAGACGATCAGCGCTCGGTCGGGAGGATGAGCCGGGTGCGCGATCGTGCGCACGGGCGCCCTAGCCCGCGTCAGCCGCAGGCTCGACGAGCGTTGCCCGGTGACCGATCCTCACCACTTCCTGCTCGATCGCGCCGAAGACGGAGCGGCCCTCAGCGTCGCGCATCTCGATCTCGATGCGGTCGCCGAACTTCAGGAAGGGCGTCGTGGCCTGGCCGCCCGCGATCATCTCGAGCGCGCGCTTCTCGGCGATGCAGCAGACCCCGGCCTTCGGATCCTTGTTGGACACCGTGCCCGAGCCGAGGATCGTGCCGGCGCCGAGCGGCCGCGTTTTCGCGGCGTGCACGATCAGCCGCGGGAAGTCGAATGTCATGTCGGCGCCGGCGTTCGGCTGCCCGAGCAGCGCGCCGTTCACGTGCACGACGAGCGGCAGGTGGAGCTTGCGCCCGTCCCAGGCGGCGCCCAGCTCGTCCGGCGTGACCGCGACCGGCGAGAACGCGGTCCACGTCTTCGACTGGACGAATCCGAAGCCCTTCGCGAGCTCGGCGGGCACGAGGTTGCGCAGCGTGACGTCGTTGACGAGCATAAGGAGCCGGATGTGCTCGGCGGCCTTCTCGCGCTTCACGCCCATCGGCACGTCGTCGAGGATCACGGCGATCTCGCCCTCGAGGTCGATGCCCGCGTCCTCGCTTTCGACCGGGATCGGGTCGCGCGCGCCGAGGAACGCGTCGGAGTCGCCCTGGTACATGAGCGGCTCCTCGCGCAGCTCCTTGGAAATCTCGTGGAAGCGGGGGTCCCCTTCCTTTCCCCCGCCGTCCGCGCCGCGCGCTCTGCGCGCGCGTTCCGCGTGCACGAGGTACCCGGATGCGTCCAGCCACTGATAGGCACGCGGGAGCGGCGCGTGGAACGTCGCAAAATCGGGCTCGAACCAGCGCGAGCCCTCCGGCCCGCGATTGGCGGCGTCGTAAAGGTCCTGGAGCCGTGGCGCGCAGTAGTCCCAGTCGTCGAGCGCGGCCTGGAGCGTCGGGGCGATGTCGTAGGCGATCGTCGCGATCTTGAAGTCGCGTGCGACCACGCAGAGCGCGCCGTCACGTGTATCGTTTTTCAGGCTGCCGAGCTTCATTCCGGGAGATCGCGGGAAAGGCGGGAATTCTACCCGGTCGGATCCCGATGGCTGGAATAGCCTTCTTACCCAACGGTGTTTGCCCACCGGGGACGAGCGGCACTGTCCGCTCATCCTGAAGGAGGCGCCGCCCAGCCAACTGGCATCGGGCTTGCTTGACGGACGGCGCTCTCCGAGCAGGGACCTTGAAGGAGTCGACTCGACATGCGTACACCTCGATCCACCACTGGCGCGCTGGGAGGATTCGCCCTCGCGCTGCTTTCGACCTTCGCTCATGCGGCCGGCAACGATCTCGTGATCGGGCAGACGATCGCGCTGACCGGCGGACAGGCGGAGCACGGACGAGCCGTACAGCTCGGCGCCCGTGCCTACTTGGACAAGGTGAACGCGGCCGGCGGCGTGCACGGCCGCAAGATCGTGCTCACGACACTCGACGATGCGGGGAACGCGGCGAAGGCCGCGGAGAACACCACGCTGCTGATCGACCGCGAGAACGCGCTCGCAGTGTTCGGTGGCATCGAGGGCGGGCCGTGCGTCGCCAGCATGCGCGTGGCGACCGAGAAGCGCGTGCCGCTCGTCGCCTGTCTCGCCGGTTCGCCCGAGATGCGCGATCCGTTCAACCGGTACGTCTTTCCCGTGCGCGCGGCGCACTACAGCGAGTTCGAGCGGCTCATCGACCTGTCGGTCGAGTCCGGTGGCCGCAGAATCGGATTCCTCCACTCGGACAGCGAGACCGGCCGCAAGCACCTGGCGAACGTCCGCAAGCTCCTCGCGCGCTACAAGCTGGACGTCGCTGCTGCGATCGCAATCCCGAACGACAAGCCGGACGCGAAGAAAATCGCCGACCAGATCGCCACGGCGAAGCTCGACGTCGTGTTCAACCACGGGTCCTATGGCCTGTACGGCGAGGTCGTCAAGGAGATGAAAGCCCGTGGCGCCGACACGCGCTTCATGGCCGTGAACTCCGGTGCACAACAGATGGCGCGCACGCTCGGCAAGGACGCGCACGGCATCATCTTCACGCAAGTGGTGCCTTTCCCGTGGGGCGCGACGCCGCCCGTGGTCGCCGAACACAAGGCCGCGCTAAAGGCCGCGGCGCCGAGCGCCGAGCCTTCATTCAGCAGCCTGGAGGGGTTCATCAGTGCGAAGGTGCTCGTGGCGGGGCTGCAGCGCGCGAGCGCTCGGCTGTCGCGCGAAGACCTGATCGCGGGCCTCGAGCAGCTCGGGAACCACGATGTTGGCGGCTTCGTCGTCGTTTATGGGCCCGCTTCGCGTACCGGTTCCACGCTGGTCGACACCGTGCTTGCGACCGGGACCGGCCGCTTCGTGCGCTGATCGACGACGCCGCCGCGCTCGCACTCGCGGCGGCCGGCGCGGTCAGACCGCCGGAAGCACCGTCCCCCGGCACTCGCCGAAGCCGATGCGCTTGAACCCCGGCCTCTCGCACCAGCCGCGCAGGATCACCGCATCGCCGTCCTGAAGGAAGGTGCGCGTCTCGCCGCGCGGCAGCTCGATCGGCCGCTTCCCCGCGTCCGAGAGCTCGAGCAGCGAGCCGGCCTCCTCGGGCGCCGGGCCCGACTGCGTACCGGTGCCGAGCAGATCGCCGGGCTGGAGGTTGCAGCCGTTCACGGTGTGATGCGCGACCAGCTGCGCGACGGTCCAGTAGGCGTGACGGAGGCTCGAGCAAGAGAGGCGCGCAGGCCCTGCGCGCGCGGCGCGCATCTGGTCCGTTTCGAGCCACACCTCGAGCTGCACGTCGAACGCACCGCGCCCGCGGTTCTCCGCCGACTCGAGATAGGGCAGCGGCTGCGGATCGGCTGCCGGGCGCGTCCACTCGGTGCGGTACGGCGTGAGCGCCTCGAGCGTCACGATCCACGGCGAAACGGTGGTCGCGAAGCTCTTCGCGAGGAACGGGCCGAGCGGCTGATACTCCCAGCCCTGGATGTCGCGCGCCGACCAGTCGTTGAGGAGGCACAGCCCGAAAACGTGCGACTCCGCGTCGGCGAGCGGGACGCGCTCGCCGAGTTCGTTGCCGACGCCGACGTAGACGCCGACCTCCAGCTCGTAGTCGAGTCGCCGGGACGGACCGAAGACCGGCGTCTGCGCGTCCTTCGGCAGCGTCTGGCCGACCGGGCGCGCGAACGCCTGTCCGCTTACCCCGATCGAGGAGGCGCGGCCGTGATAGCCGATCGGCACCCACTTGTAGTTGGGCAGTAGCGGATTGTCGGGCCGGAAGAGCTTGCCGACCGTCGTGGCGTGGTACACCGACGCGTAGAAGTCGGTGAAGTCGCCGATCGCCGCCGGCACGGCGTGCTCGGCGTGCGCCTGCGGCACGAGGCACGCGGTGAGCTTCCCCTGCATCGGGCTGCCTTCGCGCAGCGCGCGCGAGAGCGCGAGGCGCAGCGCGGACCAGGCCGCTGGCCCCATTGCCATGAAGCCGTTCAGGGTCGGACCGGTGCAGTGCGCTGCCGGCCCCGCCGCATCGCCTGAGAACGCGCCGGCCTTGTGCGCGGCGGCGATGTCGAGGATCTGGTCGCCGACCGCCACCCCGCCGCGGAAGGGCTCGTTCTTCCCGTCGCGGCGGAAGACGCCGAAGGGCAGGTTCTGAATCGGGAAGTCGGTGACGCCCGAGTTCGCCGAATCGACCCAGCTCGTGAGCACCCGGTCGTGCGTCTCGTTGATCTCGTGCATGGGGTCAGGGTTTCTTCGGATCGAAGTGCTTCGCGAGGCCTTGCCAGCAGGTGTAGTAGTCACGCTGCAGCTCGGCGGCCTCGAGCGCGAACCGGGTAGGCCGGATCGGCAGGCGCGTCTCGAACATGAAGGCCATGGTGTCCTGGATGTGGTGCGGCTTCGAGGTGTCGGTTCGCGTCGCCTTTTCGAACGTCTCGGCGTCCGGGCCGTGCCCGCTCATGCAGTTGTGCAGGCTCGCGCCGCCAGGGACGAAGCCGTCGGCTTTGGCGTCGTACACGCCGTGGATGAGCCCCATGAACTCGCTCGCGACGTTGCGGTGGAACCACGGCGGCCGGAAGGTGTCCTGCATCGCGAGAATGCGCGGCGGGAAGATCACGAAGTCGATCATGTCCACCGCGGGCGTGTCCGACTGCGACTGCAGCACGAGGAAGATCGACGGATCGGGATGGTCGTAGCTGATCGAGCCGATCACGTTGAAGCGGCGGAGATCGTACTTGTACGGCGCGAAGTTGCCGTGCCATGCGACGACGTCGCAGGGCGAGTGGCCGATCTCGCAGGCCCAAAGGTTGCCGAGGAACTTGTTGACGAGCTCGAAGCTCCCCACGCGGTCCTCGTACGCCGCGACCGGGTACATGAAGTCGCGCGGATTGGCGAGGCCGTTCGAGCCGATCACGCCCAGGTCGGGAAGGCGCAGGTAGGCGCCGAAGTTCTCGCAGATGTAGCCGCGCGCCTGGCCGTCAGGCAGCTCAATGCGGAAGCGCACGCCGCGCGGAATCACGAGGATCTCCTGCGGCTCCACGTCGAGCACGCCCATCTCGGTGATCGCGCGCAGGCGCCCGAGCTGCGGCACGATCAGCAGCTCGCCGTCGGCGTCGACGAAGTACCGGTCGGTCATCGACGCGTTCGCGGCGTAGAGATGAATCGCGCAGCCGGTCATCGCGTCGGGTGCGCCCTGGCCGGCCATCGTCACCCAGCCGGCGACGAAATCGGTCGGCTGCGACGGGATCGGCAGCGGGCTCCAGCGCAGCTGGTTCGGCGTCGCGCTCGTCGCGCCGAACTCGTTCGTCATCCGGCCGTTGTCGACGCGGCGGAAGGGCTTGTGCACCGCGCCCGGACGGATCCGGTACATCCAGGTGCGGCGGTTCGTGCCGCGCAACGCGGTGAACGCGGTGCCCGAGAGCTGCTCGGCGTACAGACCGTAGGGGCACTGCTGGGGCGAGTTCCGGCCGACCGGCAGCGCGCCGGGCAACGCCTCGGTGGCGAACTCGTTGTTGAAACCGGTGAGGTACGCGAGCGGCTCGGGAGCGGCCTTCGCCTTGGTCGCCGCGCGTTCGACCTGGGTGGTTGCAGCCATGGGTGCCTCCGGAGGGTGGTACGCGTTCGGGACGATGGTACCGCGGCGGCTCGGGCGCGTGCATCCGTGACGACTACAACGAGAGCTGCGTCCCAAGCTCGATCACGCGATCGGGCGGCAGGTTGTAGTACTCCACTGCGCTCGGGCTGTTGCGCTGCATCCAGCGGAACAGCCCGCGCCGCCAGGTGAAGAGCCCGGGCCGCTCGGCACGCGCGATCGTGGACTTGCCGAGGAAGAACGTCGTCTCGTCGCGCTCGAACCGCAGGCCGTGCCGGGCGAGCAGCGCGAGCGCGCGCGGAACATCCGGCTCCTCCATGAAGCCATAGGCGACGGTCGCCTGATAGGCACGCTTGGGGATGAGCACGTGCACTTCGGTGCGCTCGGCGTCGGGGAGGCGCGGCACGTCGGCCGTGGCCAGGGTCAGGAACACGACGCGCTCGTGCACGACCTTGTTGTGCTTCAGGTTGTGCAGCATCGTCGTCGGCACCGCGTCGGGGTCGGCGGAGAGGAAGACCGCGGTGCCCGGCACCGTGGCCACGTCGCCGAGGTGCTCGAAGAAGCCCGCGATCGGGGTCTTCTTCTGCGCCGCATGGTCGTTGAGGATGTCGGTTGCGCGCTTCCAGGTGGAGAGGAGGGTGAAGATCGCGAGCCCGCACAGGATCGGGAACCAGCCGCCGGCGACGATCTTGGTGGCGTTCGATGCGAAGAAGGTCAGTTCGACGGCGGCGACGAGCGCGAGCATCCCGAGCACGACGCCCTTCAGCCGCCCGGGTAGCGCGAATACCACGATCGCGACGAGCGCGGTCTCGAGCGCCATCGTCGCCGATACCGCGATGCCGTACGCCGCCGCGAGGTTGCTCGACGAGCCGAAGCCGACCACGAGCAGCACGACCAGTACCAGCAGCAGCCAATTGAGCCGGCCGATGTAGATCTGGCCGCGCTCGGTCTCGGAGGTGTGCGTCACCGGGATGCGCGGCAGGTAGCCGAGGCGCGAGGCCTGCTGCGTGACCGAGAACGCTCCGGAGATGGTCGCCTGCGACGCGATGACCGTTGCCGCCGTCGCGAGCGCGACCAGCGGGAGCACCAACTCGGGCGGTGCGAGCAGGTAGAACGGGCTCTTGACCGCCGCGGGGTCGCGCAGGACCAGTGCGCCCTGGCCGAGGTAGTTCAGCATCAGCGCCGGCAGCACGAGCCCGAACCACCCGACGCGGATCGGCAGCGGTCCGAAGTGCCCCATGTCCGCATACAGCGCCTCGCCGCCGGTGAGCGTCAGGAATACCGCGCCGAGCGCGAGGAAGGCGAGCCCGGGCGAGTGGTAAGCAAACGCCGCCGCGTGGCTCGGGTCGAGCGCCGCGACGATGCCGGGCGTTTTCGCGATGCTCGCCAGCCCCAGCGCGGCGAGCGTGACGAACCAGACGACGGTGATCGGGCCGAACAGCTTCCCGACCTTTCCGGTGCCGCGCTGCTGGATGGCGAACAGCGCGACGATGATCCCGAGGGTGAGCGGTACGACCCACTTTTCGAACGCAGGGGTCGCCACCGAAAGCCCTTCCACCGCGGAGAGCACCGAGATCGCGGGCGTGATCACCGCGTCGCCGTAGAAGAGCGATGCCGCGAACACCGCGATGACGCCCGCCGTCCATTGCAGCCGCGGGTTCGCCCTGAACAGGCGCTGCGCGAAGGCGAGCAGGGCGAGCACCCCGCCTTCGCCCTTGTTGTCGAAGCGCAGCACGAACGTGATGTACTTCAACGACACGATCAGCATCACCGACCAGAAGATCAGCGACAGCACGCCGAAGATGTGGGCTGCGGTGATAGGCAGCGGATGGGCGCCGGCGAACGCCTCCTTGAACGCGTACAGCGGGCTCGTGCCGATGTCGCCGAAGACGACGCCCAGCGCGCCGAGGGTCAGCGCCCCGATGCGCCCTGCGCCCAGCTTGCCGGACCTGATCGAAGCAGAATAAGCGGCCAACCCAGTCCCTCAGAAAGCCGTGCGCTGCACCGCAGCATTCTACTCCCGCGGCGTGATGGCGGGCCGGACGCGCAACGGACGAAACGCCGAAATCGGTCGATCGCCGACTAGACGCGACCCTTGGCGATGCGCGCGCGTACCCGTCCGCCGTCGGCAATCGCGAGGATCACCACGATCTCGTCGGGCCGCGGCGCGTCCGCGATCATCACCGACAGCGTGTCCAGCTCGTCGAAGGACCACACGTTGTCCTTGTGGTTGAGCGGCACGTCCATCGTCGTGCCAGCCGCTGCAACTTTGACGTTCGAGGCGATGATCGCCTCGCCGCCGCCGACCGCGGCCCTCATCGGCTTGCCGAGCTTCGGATGGAGCACGGCTGCGCCGTGCTCCATCTCGCCGTTCACGCCGACGACGGCGGCTTTGCCGTAGCTCACCGCCTGGCCGCCGAGCAGCGCCACGAGCTCGGGCATCAGGCGCTCGGCCAGCGCGGCGCCGACGTCGAAAAGCGGCTCGAGGTTCGCGACGTTCTTGCCGGCGTAGGGATTCGGGATCACGGCAAGCGCGGCGGCGCGGTGGACGGGGCGAGCGCCCGCGACGCCGGCATCGCCGTAGAGCGTTTCGCGGAAGAAGACGGTCTTTCTGCAGTCCATGAGGATCTCCCGTCGGTGAACCCGCGCGAGTGTACTGCGGCGTTCCTGCCCGGGGTCGCGGTATCCTCGCGCTTCCGACAAATCACCCTGTTGAAACCCATGTGGACAGTACGCCAGCTCGCCCAGGATCTCGCCGCAGGCCGCACGACGAGCCGCAAACTCGTCGACACCGCGCTCGAGCGCATCGCCGACCCGAAGGGCGAGGGCGTGCGTGCGTTCCTCAAGACGTATGCGGACACCGCGCGCGCCGACGCCGATCACGCCGATGCGCTGCGCCGCGCCGGCGTGGCGCGGTCGCCGATCGACGGTCTGCCGATCTCGGTGAAGGATCTCTACGACGTCGCCGGCGACGTGACCCGCGCGGGATCGAAGGTGCTGGAGTTGCGGCCAACCGCCGATGCGCCCGCGGTGGCGCGGCTGCGCGCAGCCGGGGCGATCCTCATCGGCCGCACCAACATGGTCGAGTTCGCATTCGGTGGTCTAGGCCTCAACCCGCACTACGGGACGCCGCGCGGCCCCTGGGACCGCGCGACCGGTCGCGTGCCCGGCGGCTCGTCATCCGGCGCGGGCGTCGCCCAGGCCGACGGCATGTGCGTGATGGCTCTCGGCAGCGACACGCGCGGCTCGGTGCGCATCCCGGCGGCGCTGTGCGGCGTAACCGGATGGAAGCCCACCGCTGTGCGCATTCCGCGCGACGGCGCATTTCCGTTGTCGTACACGCTCGACTCCGTGGGGCCGCTCGCGAACTCGATCGAATGCTGTGCGGCGTACGACGCGGTGCTCGCGGGCGAGTCGCCCGCTCCGCTGGCCGGAATCCCTGCGCGGCTGCTGCGACTCGTGGTGCCCAAGTCGAGCCTGCTCGACGGGCTGCACGAGCGCGTCGGGCGGGCGTTCGAGCGTGCGCTGGAGGCGCTCTCGAAAGCGGGCGCGATGGTCGAGACGGTCGACGCGCCGGTGTTTACGCGCGCCCAGGACCTCTTCCGCAGCGGCGGGCTGGCGGGTGCGGAGAGCTGGCACATCCATCGCGGCCGGCGCGAGCGGTTCGGCGAACTGGACCCGCGGGTTGCACAGCGGCTCGTGCTGGGCGAGAAGTTCTCCGCGGCCGACTACATCCAGATCCTGCACGAGCGCGCGGCAACGATTCGCGAAGCGGACGCGCTGGTCGCATCCTACGACGCGATGATCTACCCGACGGTGGCCGTGATCCCGCCGACGATCGCGGAGGCCTCCACGAGCGACGAGGCCTACTTCGACTGGAACCTGAAGGTGCTGCGCAACACCGGCATCGCGAACGTGCTCGACGGCTGCGCCGCCACGATCCCGTGTCACCGGCCGGGCGAGGCGCCGGTCGGCCTCACGATCGCCGGCAGCGGCGGCAACGACCGCAAGACGCTCGCGATTGCCGCGGCGGTGCAGGCGGTGGTCGAGCCTTGGCGGTGATCAGTCAGGGAAGCTCTGATTTATTCCGAGAATGAATTAGAGCTTCCTCTGACTTAGCGGGTCAAAGGGGGAGATCTCCCCGTTTGTTCAGACCTTCCTTAGCGCGCGGCGATCTTCTCGATCGCCTCGGCGAGCTTCACATCGCGCGCCGAGAGCCCGCCGGCGTCGTGCGTCGAGAGCGTGATCTCGACGCGGTTCCACACGTTGAACCACGCGGGGTGGTGGTCCTGTTTCTCCGCAGCGAGCGCGACGCGGCACATGAACCCCCACGCCGCGCTGAGGTCGGCGAACTGGAATTTCTTCGCGATCGCCGAGCGGCCCTCCACCCGGCCCCAGCCGGGCAGCTTCGCCAGGGCAGTGGCGACTTCCTGATCGGACAGCTTGGCGACGGTCATGGCGGTGCTCCTCTCGACCCGGGTCACGAGTGTACTGCAGCCGCGTCCAGCGCCGCTGCACTGCAATGCCGCGACCTTTCGCACACCGCGCTCGGGCCATCCCGAACGCCGGCACGCGGCTTGCAATACAAACAGGCATGAACGTTCGTGACCTCCTCCACGTGCCCGCGGCGGCCGCACCGCAGCAGGGCGTCCGCCCCGTCAGGATTCTCGGCGTGGCGAGCGGCCTTGGCGCCGAGTCGTCGGGCTGCGCCGACGGTCCGGCGCGCCTGCGGCTCGCCGGCGTGGACGCCCATCTCGCCGCGCGCGGGCTCGCCGCCGAATGGGGCGAGACGCTGCTTCCCGACGCAGCACCGGACGAGCCGGTCAACGAGGTCGTCTGCCGTCTCTGCGCGCGTCTCGCGCGCGCGGTCACCGGTGCGATGGGCGCTGGCGCGACGCCGCTCGTGCTCGGCGGCGACCACAGCTGCGCGATGGGCACCTGGCGCGGCGTGGCGGAAGCGGCGCGCGGACCGGTCGGGCTGCTGTGGATCGATGCCCATCTCGACGCGCACACGCCCGAGACGAGCCACACCGGCCGGCTCCACGGGATGCCGCTCGCGGCGCTCCTCGGGCAAGGCGGCGATGCGCTCTGCGTCGAGCGTGCGGTGCTCGCGCCGGAGCACGTGTGCGTGATCGGCGTGCGCAGCTTCGAGGCGGAGGAGGCGGCGCTCCTCGCGGCGCTGGGCGTGCGCGTCTACCCGATGCGCGAAATAGCACGGCGCGGACTCGAGAAAGTGTTGGACGAGGCGCTCGCGCGCGTGCGGCGCGGCACCGTCGGCTATGGCGTGACGCTGGATCTCGACGCGATCGATCCG
>Ga0180063_1000172_pt1 | contig 16009 bp, 20 predicted proteins | sample EasRivT47_16_10D_FD_121776 | JGI IMG/M metagenome (GOLD analysis project Ga0180063, IMG submission 121776) | Soil microbial communities from meander-bound floodplain in the East River, Colorado, USA - East River metaG ERMLIBT47_16_10D | ecosystem: Environmental > Terrestrial > Soil > Floodplain ...
CCTCCCCAAACAACCATCCGCGATCCCGTCCAGACGGCGGTGTGCATCGATCGTGGAGCCGGCGCGTCGACCACGCTCGTCGGGGTCCAAGTGTCGGCGACCGGGTCGTACGCGCCTCCCGTGTTGATGTACGTGGGACTCCCGCCCGCATCTGGAGTGCTGCCGCCCCACACGATCATCCGGGAACCTGTCCACACGGCCGAGTGCTGGAATCGCCCCTCCGGTGCTCCGTCGGTCGCGGTGGGAGACCAACGATCCGTCGCGGGATCGTAGCGTGCCCCGGTCTGGGAGGAGTGGTTCCCGCCCCAGACGATCATGACGCTGCCGGTCCAGACGGCCGTGTGGAACTGGCGGGGATGCGGGACGTCGTCCAGCGACGCGTTCTGCCACCTGTTGTTCCCGGTACAGGGGTCGTCGAGATCCACTCGAGCGACGCCTCCGGCCATGCGTTCGATGAGCGCCGGACGCGCGACCGTCTCGGCGACCAGGACACGGTCGTCGCCGAGCGCCGAGTAGATCTCGCGGAGCCGCTCGGGCAGTCGGGTGCTTGCGCTGATGCGGTCGAGCTCTCGCTGAAGCATCTCCGCCGAGATCGGCGCCTGGCCGGCGGCTTCGAGCTCGGCCGACCTCGCGAGATAGCGCGCGACCTTTCCTTCGATCACCGCTCGCGGCACGGCTTCTTCGAACGGCTTGGTCGCGCCGATCTGGTGCGTGTAATAGACACGCTCGACGGCTTCCTGTGCACGAACGCGCTCGTCGAAGGACAGGTCGCGTCCATCGACACGAGTTGAAACGACACAACACAAGGCAACAGCGGCCGCCACGTGTAGCTCAACTCGTCTCATGGCCACACCTCTTTCGGTCGAGTGAACCGATTGGCCGTTGCGCACGATCGAATCGTCGGGCAGGATTCCGAGAGAGAAGGATGCGCCACCGGCGACAGGTATGACGAACGGGTAGACTCGCGACCGATACGACGACCAAGCGATGCATCGCCCCCCCGCAGAGGCTGAGTCGCGCTCTCCTTATACTCCCGTCCCGGAGGCCGTGCATCCAGATTCGGGATCGAACAGGGATTTGGCCAGGTCCGCGATGGCGTTGCGGATCCACTGGTCCTAGCCTTGGGTCGGGAAAGCCGCCCAGGCGGCTGTCGAAGGTGCGCTCGTGGTCCACATCGGCATCCTGGCCCATTCCGCCGACGGCGCGGCGTTGTGCTTCCTGGAGATGGTGCGCGAGGCCGGGCGCGAGCTCGGCGCGCACGAGCATCCCGAGATCACGCTGTCGATCCGGCCGATGGGGCCGATCCTGCAGGCCTACGATTCCGGCGATCTGAGCGCCGTGAGGGCGCACCTCGCCCGCACCGCGCAGCGCTTGGCCGACGCAGGCTGCGGGTTCTTCGCCTGCCCCGACAACACCGCGCACATCGCCCTCGAGGTGCCGGGCCCGCCGCTGCCGCTGCCGGGGCTGCACATCGCCGAGATCGTCGCACAGCGCGCGAAAGTCGACGGCCGCCGCCGGGTGGGGCTGCTCGGCACTCGATGGACCATGACGGGGCCGGTCTATCCCGCTGCGTTCCGACGCTGCGGCGTCGAGCTGCGCACGCCCGTCGAGGCCGACCGCGCGCTCGTCGACGACATCATCTTCCGCGAGCTCTGCCGGGGCGTGATCACGGACGCTTCGCGCAACGAGTACGTGCGCATCCTCGCGAAGTGGAAGGGCGAAGGGTGCGATGCGGCGGCGCTCTCGTGCACCGAGATCCCGCTCCTGGTCACGCCCGACGTCTCACCCTTGCCCACGCTCGATTCCACGCGCCTCCTGGCGCGCGAGGCGGTGGCGGTCGCACTCGGTCACAAGGCGCCGCCCGACTGGCGCGGCGGTCCGCTCGGCTGATCGAGCAAGTTACGGATCCACAGGACGTAGGGTCGGGCGCTTCGGCGTGATGCCATCTCCCGACGACCGGCCGACGAGCCGACGCAGCATCCAGGGCGTGAGGTAGGCGGCCACCCATCGGACCTCGTTCAGGGCGCTGCGCAGCATCGTGGAGGGCACGTCCGGAGGCAGGGGTTCCATCCATGCCCCATCGAACCCCGGAAGGCCGAGCTCGTGCGCGAGCCCGTCGGCGATGCGCCGATGCCCCTCGGCGTTCGCATGCAAGCGGTCCGCGTGCCAGAGCCGCCGGTCACGCGCCACGGGATGCCTCGCCACGTCGAGCAACAGCGTTCCCGTCTGTGCGCAGAGCTCGCGCACGGCCGCGTTGAACGCCCCCAGCCGCGGCGACACCCGCTTGGCGAACGGCGCGAACTCGCCGAGGTCGGGCATCGTGATCGTGAGCACCGTCGCCCCCTGGTCGCGCAAGGCGAGGTGCAGCGTCCGCAGGTCGGCGATCACCGCGTCGAGGTCGAAGCTGCCGCGGATCACGTCGTTCGTGCCGCTGAAGACGGTCGCCAGGTCGGGGCGCATCGCCAGCGCAGGCGCGAGCTGCTCCTCCACCAGCTGCCGCGTCTTGCGACCGCGGATGGCGAGGTTCGCGTAGAGCAGCTGCGCATCCTGGGCGCGCGCCACGTGCTGCGCAAAGCGATCGGCCCAGCCGCGGTGACGCCCGTTCGGCGCGGGATCTTCGAGCCCCTCGGTCGACGAGTCTCCGAGGGCGACGTAGCGCTGGTAGGTGCGCGTGATCTGGCCCACGACGACCATCCTACGCCGACGGTGCGCTACGTCGCCTTCGATCACCCGAAGCCACGCCGAGAACGTCCACCCACGGGTGCCACACTTGAGGGGCCCTCGAGCACGTACCGTGTTCTTCCGCTTGCGTCCTTGACAGCCCGCGCGGCGGATCTTACGACTGCTGGTGCTTGCGACCGCGAGGGCGAAACGGACTCGGCGGTAATTCTGGCATCGAGGCAGTCACAAGTCAGTTGACCTCGGATCTCGCGAAGTTCTTGGCACCATCGCCTCCGCAAACCTTGTGCGGGTGTGGTTCCGGAGATCCCACGCAGCACGCATCCACAAGGAACAGCAGGAGCAGTACCATGAGCTTCGCTCGCAACGTTTGTTTCACCGTGAAAAGTGGTAAGGTCGACGAGTTCAACCGACTGATGCACGCCGAGGTCTTGCCGCTGCTGAAGAAGGAGAAGGGATTCCGCGAGAACCTGACGCTCCTCCGCGGCAACACTGGCATGAGCATCTCCCTGTGGGACGATCGCACCTGCGCGGAGACGTACAACACGAAGACCTACCCCGAGGTCCTCAAGAAGCTCAACCCCGCCCTCGAGGGAACACCGCGCGTCGACACCTACGACAATGTCCTCACCACCATCGCCAACGTCGTTCACGCTTGATCACCCGCGTGGCGGCTCGCTTCCGGAACCACCGGCAGCGAGCCGCGTCGGGGGCGATCGAGGCTGCCAGAGAATCCCCAGGCTGAGATGAGATTCGAAGTCGGCTCCAAGATCGGACGCACGGACGGATTCGGCGTCCAGCACGTCTACGCCGTGACCGGCTTCCTCAACGGCACCAGTGGTCCCGTGGGTTACGTCCTTCGCAACGACCGCGGGTTCGAGACGCGACTCGCGAAGAGCGCAGCCGAGAGGGACTTCGACTTGTTCGCGCCCGACGTCCCGGACGAGCCCGGCACGGACGCCGCGAGCAGGACCGCGGCCCAGCGGCTCGTGACGATCGTCGCTCGCGGCGAGCGGCCCTGGCTCGAGCTCGCGCAACGAGTCCGGGATGAGCACAAGCAACTACTCGCGGCTTGCACGGCACAGCTCGCTGCGAATCAGGAAGATACACCGCAAGCGCTTTTCCTCGCGGCCGATCAGATCCGCTCCGCCATCGCGGCCACGCAGAGGGAGAGCTGACCTTGGAAAGAAGGCCCCCGTGTTCATCCCGCTGATTCCTGCGTTCGTTCCGTGGACCGCCGCTCGCTTCCAAACCGAGGAAGCCCGCGACCGATTCCTCAGCCTCGTCGCCACGCAGCCTACAAGCGAGGTCGAGGTCAAGCCAATGCCCGAAGCGGACCGAGGCGCGTGGGTCCGTTGGCGTCCGGGGCAGTTTCTTGACCTCAACGACATCGCCTATGCGCACGGCGGTCGGATCCTCGTTACCGCGACTCATCGGCACTCCCGGTAGTTCCCGGACTCGAGAGCCGCGTGGACTACTTCTTCTTGGAGCGCACCGACGACGACCCGCTTGCGGGGCGCGGACCGTATTCGGGACGCCAGATGAGCGACCGCGTGTTGGGGTCGAGGCGCACGCTCACGGGGCGGTCGGTTGTCGGGACGGTGAAGGTCTGCTCTCGATCGTGGACGTCGAGGGCGTGGAGGGTCGTGGCGCCTGGGGCCTCGACGGCGATCTCGAGGGGCATGGCGTAGGGGTCACCGGGTTGGCGCTCGCGGCTGCATTTCCCCGCTCAGATACCGCGCACCAGCAGGTAGGTCCAATTCAAAGCCACAGCGACCGCCACGGCAAGGACGAGCCGCGCTCGCTCTCTCGGCCGGATGGTGAAGGCGTGCACGGGAAGGTCGAAGGCCAGACGAGCGACGGACAACGCCCCCCAAGCGATCGTGAGCACGAGCCCGCAGAACACGAGGGGATTGAGCGAGAGGGCTTCGACGATCTCGCCCGACAGCAGGGCCCGGACCAGCCGGGTCGTGCCGCACGTCGCGCAGGGCAGGCCCGTCCACTTTTTCAGCGCGCACTGCGGGAGCGGAAAGCCGTGCCGCAGCCACGCGGCCGACAGCGCTGCACCCGCGGCCAGCGCCACCAGTGCCATTGCTCCGGGCAGACCCGCGGCGCGTTTCATCGTGGCAGGTCTCCTGCCGGGGAAGGCGCGAGCGCAGCGTAGTCGGGGCCGAACTGAGCCAAGAACTCCAGCGAATAGCTGCGGCGGAACACGTAGAGCGGGAGCAGCAGCACCACGCCGATGTACGGGAGAGCCGCGACGCAGCACGTCACGCACGTCGCGACGCACGCGATCAGCGCGATTGTGATCGCCAGCAACACCTTGACCATCGCGTAGAGCACGAAGATCCACAGGTTGGCGGATACGAACGCGAGAGCTTCCCTCCACGCGATCAACACGCTCACCTGCCGCAGCCACATGATCGGGACCACGAGGTCTTCGAGGATCAGACCGATGACCAACAAGACGATCAGGAGAGGCGAGAACGCCACGACCCACAAGCCGAGGGCGAGAATGTCGCCGAAGCCGATCGGTCCCACGACCCGGAGGAGATCGCGGACGATGAGCACCGCCAGGCCGGCGAATGTCGCAAACCCGATCACGGCCAAGACGAACCGGAATCCGAACAACGAGTTACCGAGTGTGGCAAACCGAGCCCAGGGCTCGACGACAGCCGCACGATTGTTCACGACGCCATCGAGGAACAGGAACTTGCCGCGACTCGAGACCCAGGTGAGCAGGATGCCGAGCGCGAACAGGACCAAGGTCAGGACGACGATCAGGACGAGGTGATCGCGGATCCAGTTCAGTGCGCGATCCAGCGTCCCTGGGAAGTCGTCCCGGCCGAAGCGATTGCCGACGTTCGAGGATCCGCCTTCACCCAGGTAGGCGAGCCAGGCGCAGAACCCGAGGGCGAACCACTTCTGGATGTCAAACGGACGGAACAGAATCCGCATCGTCCGGTCGACGGCTCGCGGCACAGGATCGATGACCGATGGTCGCGTGAGGTTGGACATCGGAAGGTGCCAGCGTAAGAGAGACGGGTGAGCGGGTCAAGCGATCCGGTCAGGCCGGCTCGCCCTGCGGCACTGTCAGCCGCGGCCGATCACGGTGATCTCGACCCGAGCCGTGCCGCGTGCGACCATCCCGAGCTTCGAGGCCGCGGCGTACGACAGGTCGATGATCCGGCCGTCGCGGAACGGGCCGCGATCGTTGATCCGGACCTTCACGGACCTGCCGCTCGCGAGGTCGGTGACCCGCACGATCGTGCCGAACGCCAGCGTGCGGTGGGCGGCGGTCAGGGCATGCATGTCGAACCGCTCGCCGCTCGCCGTGCGCCGTCCGTGGTGCGCCTTTCCGTACCACGAGGCCAGTCCGGTCTCGGTGTGACGCTCGATCGACGCGGGAGAGGTTGCGGGGACCTTCCGCCCCGCACAAGCGCCGGCGAGCACGATCGACACGAAGAGGATCGGCAGCAGCTCGACCCGGACTCTCACGCTCGCCATCATGCGCTCGCCGGTGCGCCGACCCGCGCCACTCGCGAGCGCACCGCATCAACGATGGCCCCCGGGCGTCCGTGGGTCAAGCCAACCGGTTCCGCCGAAGGTCACGTCCAACCGGTTCTGACCGCCAGCCACTACCTCGAACACGATCGTCATTGGTGGGAAACCGGGCGCCTCAACCCTCACGTTGTACGTTCCCGGCACGAGGGCCAACGAGTACAACCCGTCTGCGTCCGTGGTCGCTGTTCGCGATTCCTTGGTCGCCTGACTCGTCGCGGTGAGGGTCGCCCCTTCGATCGGGGCGTTGTCTCTTCCCCGCACAACGCCGCGGAGCGTCTCCTCCATGGATAGGGACACGCCCTCTGCCGACAGCGAGGACAGGGCGGCGAACAAAACGATCCCGAGCCAGAGCGCTTGCCGTCGAAGCATGTCGCCCCCCCTCTATTCACGAGGAACTGGTCCGCGCCAGCGCTTCCTTGGCTTCCCGCGCCCGCGGCTTCGGCCGTCGAGACTATCCTACGCCCATCGGGCCTGGGCGCCGACCCGCGCTCGGGTCCGGATCCAGGCCGAGAACGACCGCGTGCGTCGCGAAGTATCGCTTCTGACCGAGGAGCTCCGCATCAAGGACTCGATGGAGGGTTCAGGGCTCCGGCTTGATATCCGGTCGGTCCCCCGCCGGCCCCGTGTTTGCTCCCGACCCGCCCTCCGGAGGAACTGAAAACGAGCAACTGCCGCAGGCCGTCTGTTCGCTAGTGAAGCAGGTCCCGGAGCATGTGGCACGCGAGACGATGCCATCGTGGTCGACGTCCATCTTGCACGAACCACCGCAGCCGGGTGGACACTCGCACTTGATGGGCTGTACATCATCGTCTCGGGAAATGATCGTGAGTTCATGCGAGTCACCGTTGGCAATGGGCGCGATCTTCGCTCCTTCCGCAGCGCGGATCTCCTGACTGGAGACGGCAGTGAAGAACTTGTTGTTCGTGCCGGCTTCCACACGATTCGAAGTCGACGGCGCGTGGCTCGGCTGCGAGCCACAACCACCCAACACAACAGCGACGCTCAGTAATGCAGCAAGATGCATCGACACGGTTACCTCCTGTGCTGTCACGACAAGCCGCGACCAACGGTCACAAGCGTCTGCCCGTCCGCAGGAAGGCCACTCGCCAGGCTGGCAGCCGCAGCGGTGCTACCCCATGTGCCCCATTTGGGCTCGCCGTTCTTCCATGCGAGAAGAGCAAGAACGAGTTGAGCACTACCTTGTGGGGCTGCAGGCCACTTGAGGAGAATGCTGTACGTGCCCCCGGCGAACTGCCAGGGTACCTGCCCAGTCGGCCCCGGCAGTGTGGGGCTGGTCGAGCACTCGGTGACGTCGACGATTGCCACGGTCGTTGGGAATGGCAGACCGTAGATCTTGAAGTTGTCGACTGTCAGCCCCTTGACCGACTCGCCATTCTGATCTTTGATTCTCGCGATGAGCGCCATGGTTTTGGCTTCATCAGAGACGAACGCCTCAGCTTCAACGAACAGTGTGTCCGTCATGACCGTTAGCTCCTGTCAGCGGCCTGTAGAGCCGCGGAGTGATTGCGCGCTCAGGCGAAGTTGGACCGAGCCCACGAGATCAGCGACGACAGCGCCGGGCCGCCGCCGTACTCGTTGTCGCCGGTCGTGGTGCGGGCAGGCGTGCTCGCTTCCGCGCTTTGTACCCCGATCACCCGCGGCCAGGGCTCGCCGCTCCACCACCCCCAGGCGGGACCGCCCGAGTGTCCGGGCACGATGTCGTTGAAGTGGCCCAGGACAAAGCCGGTCTGGCCTGCGGTGGACTGCGAGCCGACAGACGACACCACGCAGCTGCCCTGGAAGGCCGGACGCTCCGTGCCGCTCAGGTCGACGGGATACCCCATGTGCTGCCAGTAGGTGCCGCCGTTCCAGGAACCGCTGTAGGAGCGATAGCCCGGATACCCGACGACGTCGCCCATTCGGTTGCCCAGCACGCAGACTACGTAGTCGAAGGCCGTCTCCAAGTCGGTCAGGCCGTTGCCTCCATTGACCCGCGTCCACCAGATCACACGCGTGGCCCAGGCTTCACCAAACGGCGCAGACCCGTTGTAGTAGGCGGGCCGAAAGCGCACCCAGCCGGCCGTGTTGTTCGCGTTCCACTGGATGACGTGGTTGCAGGTGAGCAGGAGCCGTGGACCAATGGTGCAGCCGGTGGCGGTGCCCAGCGGGGAGTCGACCCGGCCCACCGTGCACCAAGGGAATGACGTGTCCCTGTAGATGTAGCGCTGATCGGGCGCGAACACGTTTGTCGGCCGATCGAGTCCCCGTTTCAGCTTCAGGTAGGTCGGTGGGTAGCGCACGTCGGACGGCCTGAGCGCGACCTTGCCCGGCAGGTAGTCCAGCCGGAGATGCTCGGGCCGTCGCCCATCCAGTTCGATGGAGGCGAAGTCGCGTCCATCGAGCGACCTGCGATCGATCCGTTCGGTCGGAATGGTGTCGTACTCCTGGCGGCGGCCCAGCTCCGAGCCGCGGATCGCCACGCGAACCTGATAGAGCTCCCGGGAGCCCCGGACGCGCACCAGGTCGGCCTTCGAGCCCGGCGGCAGCTTGATCCTGCCGAGCGTGAGCTCAACCCGCACGGGCGGCTTTACGGATCGCGCGATGGACTTGAGTCGCTTGACCTGTTGGCCCGTCAGCGGGCTGGGCGATGCGTCCCGCTGGGCCTTGACCTTGCTCTTTCGCTTGGCCATCTGCTGATCCTCCTCGGGAGCGCGCAGCTCCCATGACGGACTTTTGCGGCACGCGTTCTCGCGGGTCGATCTGTCAGTGGAACGTCGGAACCTCTCGGTAGCCCACGCCGACCGAGGTGACCCCCTTCATGCGCAGGAACGCCTGGCCCTTGCTTCGTGCCAGGGCGACGGGCTTCTCCTCCAGTTTCCGATCCTGCTTCTTGTCGGTCATCGCGATTCCCCCCTTGCAATCCGCCCTATGCAGCCGGCGCCGGCTCTGCGTTGGCCCGCGGGTTTGCATGAGCGATGCCAGGCCCAGTTGGCCGGCAAGTGGTGAGGGCGCGAGGCGTACGCGTGCCCAGAAGGTCTCAGTGACTGTGACCTCGCGAACACCTGCGACGGTGAAGAGCACCGTCCAGCTACTAGCTTCGCTGCATTACGGCCGACACACTGGCCCGTTCCCGGACTTCGAATTCGATCCCAAGCCGGCCCAGGACATCTTTGCGGCACCGGGGACTTCGATCCAGGCCCGGGCTCGTACCGCTCGACTCGACCGGAGCCGATCCCTTCGTATCGCTGGCCCCACCGCATCCGCTCCGCAGTGGTCCACGCCATCTCGATGTCGAACGTCGTCTTCACCTCACCCTTGGACGGGGGCGGCGAGCAGGGCGACCACGGGCAGCACCGTCGATCTCACGACGATTGGGATCGGGTTGGCCGATGAGCCTGTCGAACGTATCGGGTGATACCCTGGTTCGGGTCATGGGGGGCTGTCCCCCACGAGAAGCGCCCCCAACGACCCCGAAATGGTCGCTCACCAAACGTGCGGTTCAGACTACCGGGTCGGAGAACCGGGGGTCTCATGCACACGCCTACCCATGACCGCAGGAGACATGATGCGCAAAGTGACCAGTACCTCCGACTACACGTCGGTGCCGTCGTACGACCGCGAGGCACGGCTGAGGGGAAAGACTGTCGCGGTGTCGACCTCCGAAGCCCACGATCCGGCGACGCGGGATCTCTCACACCTCCTTCAACGGGATCTTGTGGCCAGGTTGGCGCGGGAGCTGTTCGCGATGGAAGCCCGCATTGCGTACGGCGGCGACCTTCGCGAGGCTGGCTTCACGAGGCTCCTCGTAGAGGTTCAGCGTGCACACGCGACTTCGACGGGCGTCGCATCACCAGGAATCATCTCCTACCTTCTCGAGCCGCTCTCCGCGGAGGAGCGAGCGGAGTACACTGACGCCATCGGTTTCGTCGACGTCAGGTTCATCGATTTCGACCGCGTGGGAGACGACTCTGTGGCGGCGAAGGCATTGGTCCAGGCGATGAGCCTACGGGCCATGCGCTGGGAGATCGCTTGCGACGTGGACGCGCTCGTGGCGGTCGGCGGACGAACGTCCGGGTACACGGGATGGCGACCTGGGATCGCCGATGAGATCGCTGCCGCAGTCAAGGCGGGCAAGCCGGTCTATCTCGTTGGGGGCTTCGGTGGCGCGGCGAGCTGGTACGCGAGTGCAGCATTCCTGGAAGGCGGGATTCCGAACGCTCCCGTGGCCCCGGGGCTTGGAGCGGAGACAAACGGAGAACTCGCGCTTCCAGACGTGGACGAGGTCGTCCGTGCTCTTCGAGGGGGGATGTCCCGAAACGGACTCACGAAGGCGGAGAATGCGCATCTCGCGCGAACGGTGAACGACGACGAGATCGTTGCGCTCGTGCTGCGCGGTCTCGCCAAGGTCTCGGAATAGTGAAGCCGCAGCCTACGACCACCCGCTGCCGGTATGGTTCTTGACGAAGAGGTCTCGGCGATTGTCGGGCTCGACTCGGCTCCTGCGCAAGAACGCCTCGTGAATCCACGCCTGTACCTCGCCGCAGTCTTCGCTCCAGTCGTACAGCTTTGCATAGCCCGCCTCGACATTGTCATGAAGTCGCGGCGGAATCGTGTGCGGATCGTCCTTGCCGTGTTTGTCGTCGCGGTAGGCGGTGCGGTACGCGGGTAGCAGGATTCCGAGGAGCCCTCCTCGCGAATGGAGCTTCGTGTTGTGGAGAGTAGACGAGACCTCCCAGTCGACGTGTTTGCGCTGCCACGTCAATGTTCCTACCAGCACGACGGTGACCGACGCGCCGCGCAGATACTCGTCGCGGATCCTCCTGCGGATCGTCTCGGTAGGTAGGTTCGGATCGATGTCGCCCATGTCGACGCCAGCCGGAATGATCGTGCCGTAAACGTCGCCGAATCGGAACTTGAATCGCTTCTTGTAGTTCTCGTCGAGCTCGTGGTGATAGCTCACGAAGACCTTGTGGAGCTTGCTCATGCGGCCATCACCTGCTCGCGGACCCGGTTGACATCTTTGTTCTCCGCGGGCCGTTGTCCGAGGCCTTGATCCACAACGACTCATTCTACTTCGGTTCAGGTCTCATCACGGGGCCCAAGGGCTGGCCGAGCAGCTACGTCGTCCGCGAGCTGAAGGTCCACAGCCCAGCTCTCGGCTCCCGGCGCATCGCGCGGCTGCTCGCCCGAGCTGGCTTGCACCTCGGAGCAACCACGGTCCGACGAATGCTCCGACCGCCTCGGTGCTCATTGTCGTGGCCACCTCCACTACACGCCCGTGAAAAGTCCGCGCAGCTTCGCGCGAGGTAGCCCGAGGCTCGTGAACTGGCTGTTAACCAGAGAACGCACCTTTTGGGACGGTGTCGAAGGAGAAAGAGCGACACAAAAAAGCCCGCGGCGATCGAGGATCGAGCTTTGCCGCGGGCGATGCCAGAACCGGGTCTCGCGTCAGGGCGTCGGCGTCGGTGTGGGCGTCGGCGTGGGTGTGGGTGTGGGCGACGGATCCGGTATCGAGATGCACACTCCACCGGTATCCGCAGCGCAGTAGTCCCTGTCGTGGCCGGAAGCCCCGATGTGTGAGTCAATCGACTCTTCGTTTTGACAGTTGATGTGCCCCTCGGGCTTGCCCAGGTCGTAGTGGCACACCTCGGCCTTGGGGTTTCTCTCGGAGTTGCCCGGGCAGTTCGACGTGCAGCTCCTTGCGCCTGCCTGCCGGGACGTTGAGCATCCACCGATGCTCGAGCCAGCTATAGCGCTCCGCCGGCGGTCCGCTCGTGAGGCGCTCGACGATCGACTCGTATTGGTCGTCGGAGGAGGCGCCGCCGAAAGGCTGCGCGTCCGCGGGCAGGATCGGGCTGTCGACGCTATCCTTCCTCGCGCTCGCCGTGATCCACTTCGCACGACCGGAGACGAGACAGTAAATGCGGAGCCGTTGTCGCTCGATCCTCGCTTCGTTCGTGTGGATCGCCCTGACCCTCGGCGATCCGTCCCGTGCCGGACAGACCCCGCGCATCGACGACGCGTGTAGCGCCGGACGACTACCCGTGCCCACAGCACTACCGGCCGGCGGCTGGTCGACCGGGCGTGCCGCGGCGGGAGTCCGGGTGATCTACTTCTTGCCGATCGACCGCCCGTGGTCCCAGACGAAAGAAGACCTGATCGTCCAGGCCAGCCGGGACGTTCAAACCTGGTACGCGCACCACACGGACGACGGACGGACCTTCGCCTGGGGCGGCAACGTCGAGCGCGTGTTCGGCTCCCAAGCGTCGAGCTACTACAACGGCGACGTCTGGGCACGAGTACTGTCCGAGCTCACCTCGCGAGGCTATCCGGTGTGGCAACCCCAGACGGTCTTTCAGGTCTGGGTCGATGGAGCCGGCCGGTGGGCAGGTGGCGGAACCTGGCACGACTGGGCCGGAGTATCGATGCTTGGCGCCGAGAGCTTCCTCCAGCTCGGCTGCGTGCCGACGCACCCGAGCAACTGGCCGTGCACGCCCGCCGGTGCCATGGCGCACGAAATCGGCCACGCCTTCGGCATGCCGCATCCGGACACGGCCGGCGATTGGCCGGCGGGCGGTCTGAACGACCGCAGCGTCATGGGCAGTCAGTGGAATTTCCCTGTGCGCGAGCCGCGCAACTGGACCCCGACATCTCCGTGGGGGTTGCTGAACTACGAGCGCGACCACCTGCGCTACAACCCGGTGCTGAGCCAGAACGGCGTTCCGTACGGACCTCTGCCCGGTGACCGAATGGAGAAGCCGCCGCTTCCCGACCCGGCACTCGTCCTGTCCGCCGAGCGGTCGCAGACGTACGAGACGCGGTTGAGCTGGTCGGACAACGGCGCGTTCGAGTACCACGCTTACTGGTCCACGTCGCCGAGCTTCTCGATCTACGCGGCGGTGGCCGGCTCTCCCAGTCTGGGACCGAGCTTGTCGCATTCGGACGACGGACAACCGCTGCTGTTCTTCAAGTTGTTCGAGATCCCGCTGTCCGATTAGCACAGCGAAAGGTCGGTCTGGCTCCTGAGGGACCGCGACTTTCAGAACGGCAGAGCCCACGACCGGCCAGAGATTCTCGCCAACCTCACGCTGCAATGTGCCAGACGATCTTCTGACCGGGCGCAATCGCGCGGAGCAGCTCCTCCAGTTTCTCGACGGTCGGCATCGTCTTCCCCTGTTCGTATCGGGCGTAGGCGCTCTTCGATCGCTGCCCCAACCGGGCGGCGGCCTCCGCCAGAGTCAGTCCCTGACGCTCCCGCCGTCGCCGCAACAACAGCGCCAAGAGCACGCCGAGTCGATTCGCCCCAATCTCGAAGGTCTGCCCGCCGGTCGGATAGACGGTGGCCCGAAACCCCCGCACCCCGGCCATCGTCTCGATCAGATCCTGGGCCATCGCAAATGCCTCACGCTTCGTGCGCCCCTGCGTGACCGCGTCGAACGCGGGCACCTCGACCAGCCAAACGCGCCCATCCCTCTTGATCCGTCCCGGAAACCTCATGCTCTCTCCCTCTCAACGATCTCCCTTCGGCGGCTGGTAAGGATCGGCAGTTCCGGGCGGGATGGGCGGCTCGATCTTCAGGCTCTCCTGAAAATCGTTCACGATCTTCATCACCGGGTACAACACCCAGGAATTCTCGCTCTGTACGTTCGTCCGCTCCCTCGGGTCCTGGAGCAGATTGTACAGGTGAACGATGGGAAGCCGCTGCGGCGCGTCGTATTTGTATTCCTGCCACACGAGGTGGCCCTTCCAGTTGCGCCACTTCACCGCGTGCAACGTGTCCGCCACGTAACACGGAAACCCCTCGCGGTTTGATTGCTCCTGCTGGCTCAGGAAAAAGTCGGTCTGATCGACGCCGTCGATGATGCGATCCGCGGGCACCGCGGCGCCCGCGATACGGGCGAGCGTCGTAAAGGTGTCCACCTCGTGAACGATCGCGTTGCTCACGCGGCCCGCCGGCACCTGACCCGGCCAGCGCACGATGAAGGGCACGCGCAACGAACCCTCCATCGCGGTGAAGTACGCGCCGGACCACGGGCCGGCCCAGCCCCGCCACGGCACCAATTCCTCGGGGCCATTATCGCTGGTGAAGATGACGACGGTGTTCTCGGCAAGGCCGAGGTCATTGATGGCGTCGAGGACTTCGCCGACGTGGTGATCCATCTCCGCCAGGGAATCCGCGAAGTTGCCGTTGCCCGTCCGCCCGTCGAAGTCCGGGTGGGGCAAAACCGGATAATGCACCTGCGTGAATGGCACGTAGGCGTAGAACGGCTGGCCGGTCTTGGCATTTCGCCGAATGAAGTCGATCGTACGCCGCGTGATTTCCGTGTCGATGAGCCGCCGCGCCTTCAGGTCGTACACGTCCAGCATCCGGGTCTTTTCGCCCTTTCGGCCCGCGAGGATGTGCGGCGTCGGTGCCACCTTCGGATCGAAACCCGCCGAGGCAGTCCACAGGCTTTCATCGGTCGAGTTGGGAATCCCGTACCATTCGTCGAATCCCTGGTTGGTCGGATAGCGCCCCTCGATGTCGCCGAGGTGCCACTTGCCGAAATGTCCGGTCGCGTAGCCTTGCGCGGAGAGCAACTCGGCAATCGTGATCTCCCACTGCGTCAGGCCGTAGGGCGCGCCGCCCCGCGGGACCTTCATTGTGCCCGAGCGGATGGCGAAGCGTCCGGTCATGATCGCCGAGCGGCTGGGGGTGCACTGCGCCTCGACGTTGAAGTTGAGCAGCCGCAAGCCCTCGGTCGCGAGACGGTCGATACGCGGAGTTGGCGCCCCGCGCAAGACGCCGCCGCCGTAGCAGCCCGGTTCGCCGTAGCCGAGGTTGTCGGCGAGGAGAAGGACGATGTTGGGTTTCCGCACGGTGGGGTTCGAGCCTGCTCCCGGCTCCGCAGCCACTGATGCAACGGGTGCAGTGATAATCGCGAGGAACAGGCATACGTGGACTCTCATGTTTGACCCCATCGTCGCCGCGGCAACGGAGGCAACCGGTCAAGGCCGTCCCACAGTAGCTCTATTCTGCGACCACGGGCCGCAGTTCACCGCCGACGCGTTCCGTAGGTGGTGCCGCCGTCATGGCATCCAGCAGCGATTCGGAGCCATTGGCAAGTATGGAACCCAAAGAACCGCTGGACCCCTACAGTGAGCTGCATCGAGTCGAGGATGCAAGAACCTCGTCGAAGTTACGACCGCGGTGCGTCCGGAAATGAACTCACGGGCACACGCCTGCCGTTCGTTCGATGCCGGCCGAGGAAAAGCCCAACGTTCCCAGGCCACCCGGGCAGGCGTTGACCGCTCGGACGAGGTAGAAGAACGCCGTGCTCTCGAGCGGCAGGTCGGCATCGACGGCGAGAGTCTCGGAGCCTCCGGTCACGACGCACGACCCGGTCTCGAAGTCGGTCGGATCGTCCGATTGGACGACGTCGTAGCTCAGCGCCGAGGGCGATCCGCCGGCTTCACCGGGGGTCGACCACACGAGAGTCTGGCGATCCTCCTCTAGCAACAAGCCGGTCACTTCGCCCGGGCGCGCCCACACGACCGCGTTCCCATCGTCGCAATCCATCGGGCAGAACTGGCCATCTCCATCGGCGTCGAGGACGTCGTTGGTTCCGGCGTTGCAGTCGTTGTCGACGCTGTCGCAGCCGATCTCGGCGGCGCCGGGGTGCACGGCCGGGTTGGCGTCGTCGCAGTCGACGGCGCAGCTGTGCGTGTCTCCGTCGGCGTCGAGGACGTCGTTGGTTCCGGCATTGCAGTCGTTGTCGACGCCGTC
>Ga0180063_1000173_pt1 | contig 15941 bp, 20 predicted proteins | sample EasRivT47_16_10D_FD_121776 | JGI IMG/M metagenome (GOLD analysis project Ga0180063, IMG submission 121776) | Soil microbial communities from meander-bound floodplain in the East River, Colorado, USA - East River metaG ERMLIBT47_16_10D | ecosystem: Environmental > Terrestrial > Soil > Floodplain ...
ATCCGAGGTCTCTTGAGCGACGCGTCGGTCCTCGACTTCCAGCACATGAAAGCGAACTTCAAGGACCCCGCCGTGGCCGGGATGACGGACACGGAGTTCCAGGCCTACCTCGACCAGCGCTTCGCCCTGGGGATCATCCCGCGGCCGCTCGATCCCTACTGGGTCATCGACGACGCGGACTACTTCACGAACCTGAGGAACGAAACGAACGTGACGGCACTCGACCCCGGCGCAACGCTCGACATCGAGCCCTGGTGGGACCCGGACGCCGATACGGTGCTCGACGCTTGCGACAACTGCCCCGACTACGCGAACCCCGGCCAGGGGCCAGTCGTGTTCGGTCAGGTGATCCTGGCCACGAGCGGCGACACGTTCCACTGGCCCACGCCCGCGGATGTGCAGTTCGTGCGCGGCGGGCTCTCGGTCGTGAGCGCGTACAGCACCGATCAGTCGGATGTCGCGTTCGGCGCGACATCGTTGAGCGATGCGACCGTGCCGACCTCAGGCGCGGGCTTCTACTACCTCGTGCGGCTCGCGGGGAGCTGCTCGGCGGGAAGCTGGCAGAGCGTCATCGGCGCGGAGCCGGGGCGCGACCTCGCGTTGCCGTAGCCACCTTCAAGCGATCTCCTCCCCGTACACCTCGCGGCGCAGCACGGTCGTCAGCTCGCGCAGCGTGTAGAGGACGATCGGGCCCAGGAACAGCCCGACCAGTCCGAACGCGATCAGGCCTCCGATGAGGCCGAGGACCAGGAGCGTCGTCGGCAGCTTGACCCCGCCACGCGCGAAGTACGGACGGAGGATGTTGTCGATCGTGCCGACGACCCCGCCGCCCCACAGCACGAGGATCAGCGCCTTCCAGGGATGGCCGGTCGAGGCTAGGTAGATCGCGACGGGCGCCCAGATGAGGCCCGTTCCCCCCGGAATGACCGAGAAGAAGAACATCGCGGCTCCGAGCGTGAAGGCGTGTCCGACCCCGAGCACGAGAAAGCCGATCGTGCCCAGCGTCGCCTGGACCAAGGACGTCAAACCGACACTGATCGAGACGCTCCGCGTCATGACACCGAGATCGTGCAGGATACGAATCGCATCTTGCCGCGGCACGGGAAGCACGCTCGCCAGCGTTTGCACGAGCTGCGGGCCGTTGGCGAAGAAGATCCCCATCATGAAGAGCATGACGATGAACGAGAAGGCGAGCCCGATCGCGCCCCCCACGAGCCCCGGCGCCTTGGCTGCGACGAGCGCCCCGGCTCGCTTCGCGAGGTCGAGCGCCGGGGCCTTCACGTCGACGTCCGCCACGCCGACCCACTTCGTGGCGCGGGCGAGCGCGTCGTCGATCCAGGGCCAACGCTCGCGCACACCGAGATCGGCTCCTCCTTCCTGATAGGCGGCCTGGGTCCACTGGTACACGTCGACGGCCCCGTTGACGACCCGCACCGCAGCCAGGACGAGCGGGACGACGACGAACGCCGCGACGAGCACGGTCAATAGCGTCGAGGCGAGCCAGGCCCGCCCGCCGAACATTTGCTTGGCCCGCTCGTGGGCCGGTCGGAACGTGACGACCAGGACGGCCGCCCAGACCATCCCGGCCAGAAACGGCTTGAGGACCAGGATCGCGAGCCAGACGAAGACGGCCAAGAGCGCGACGTACAGGAGTGGCGCGGTCTCGCGAAGCGTCATGGTCGAGCCCCCCTCGGCACGGGTGGGATCATAGCCTGGGGTTCGGGTCTAGAATCGGCCGTTCGTCTAGGCCGTGCCGCGGATGTGCACTTTGTGCGCGACGCAGGGAACGGCTCGGTGGGAAGTTGGCAGGGCAGTCTCGGAGCTTGGCCAACCGCAACGCCACGCCGGAGTGAGGGGGCGACCACTCCGTATACAATGATGACGTGTGTCCCTCGAGCCTCGTCCGGAGTCCAAGCAAGTGCCCGAGATCTCACGCTTTTTCGGGATCGTCATTCGTATGTTCGCCGAGCCCACGGCTCACCACCACCGGCCGCATTTCCATGCCTACTACCAGAGGAGTGCCGCCGTCTTTTCCTTCGATAACATCGAGATCCTCGGTGGAGACCTCCCCCTGCGGCAGCGACGCCTCGTGGAAGCATGGGCGGAAATCCATCGGTCCGATCTGCTCGAAGATTGGAAACGACTTCAGGCCGGACAGCCGCCCTTCAAGATCGAACCGCTGCAGTAGCCAGCTGGACGAGGGATGAGCCACGCGATCCACGGAGTAGCCTCGTTCGAGATCGTCGGGCCGCACTCGATTGCGGTCACGTTTAGGGATGGGCTCACAAGGACAATCGACTTCTTGCCTGTTCTGAGGGGCGAGCTCTTCAGTCCCCTGCGCGATCCCAAGTACTTTGCGCTCGTCAAGCTCGACCCGGAAGCTCAGACGCTCACTTGGCCCAACGGGGCCGACTTCGATCCGGCGACGCTGCATGATTGGCCGGATATTGTCGATAACTTTGCCGCCTTGGCCCAGAGCTGGACCGAGCCAAGATCGCGGGACTGACGGTCGCAAGCGATGCAGGCCGCGACCGACACGGATGTGCTGATCTGCGGAGCCGGCCCGACGGGCTTGATGCTCGCCTTGCGCCTCGCGCGATCCGGCGTGCGGCTCCGCATCGTGGACGCGGCCGCGGAGCCCGGAACCACGTCGCGGGCCCTCGTCGTGCACGCGCGGACCCTCGAGTTCTACCGCCAGATCGGCCTGGTCGAGGAGTTCCTGCGCGTGGCGATGCCGTTCGACGCGATCAACCTGTGGATCCGGGGCAGCCGCGTCGCCCGGGCGCCGTTCGGCAGGATCGGCGAGGGCGCGAGTCGTTACCCGTTCGCGGTCGTGTGCACGCAGGATCGGCACGAGCGGTTCCTGATCGAGCAGCTCGAGCGAGTCGGCGTGCGCGTCGAGCGTCCGACGGCGCTGGTTGGCTTCGAGCAGGACGCCGATCGGGTGCGCATCCGGCTCGAGCGAGGAGACGGCGGGAAGGAAGAGTGCGAGGCCAGGTACCTCGCCGGCTGCGACGGCATCCGCTCGAAGGTGCGCGAGGGCCTGGGCGCCGGCTTCCCCGGCGGGACCTACTCGCACTTCTTCTACGTCGCGGACGTCGAAGCGCGAGGACCGGTGATGAACGGCGAGCTGCACGTCGCCGTCGACGAAGCCGACTTCATGGCCATCTTCCCGCTCAACGGCGGTCGGACCGGACGACTGATCGGCATCGTGCACGAGGAAGACGAAGCCGTGCGACAGGCGCTCACGTGGGACGACGTCCGAGGCACGGCAGCCGAGCAGCTGGGCGTCGAAGTCGAGCGGATCAACTGGTTCTCGACCTACCGCGTCCATCATCGGGTGGCGGAGCGGTTCCAGCAGGGAAGGGTGTTCCTCCTCGGAGATGCCGCGCACGTGCACAGCCCCGCGGGCGGACAGGGGATGAACACGGGGCTCGGTGACGCGGTGAACCTGGCCTGGAAGCTGGCCGACGTCGTGCACGGCCGGGCACGGGAGACGCTGCTCGACAGCTACGCTCCGGAGCGGATCGCGTTCGCCGAGCGCCTGGTCGCGAGCACGGACCGGGTCTTCGTCCTGGCCACGAGCGCGGGTCGACTGGCCCGGCTGATCCGCACGAGGATCGTGCCGCTGGTCGTGCCGATCGCGTTCCGGCTCGGGTTCTTCCGGCGGCTGATGTTCCGCGCGGTCTCGCAGACCGGGATCCACTACCGCGCGTGCGGTCTCAACGCCGGGAGCGCGGGACCCGTTCGCGGCGGAGACCGCCTGCCGTGGGTCGAGCTGAACGGCGGAACGACCCGCACCGACAACTTCGCCGAGCTCGACGGCGTGTGCTGGCAGGCGCACGTCTACGGCAAGCCCGGGCCCGGACTGCCCGAGGCCTGCGCGAAGCTCGATCTGCCATTGCGCGTGTTTACCTGGGACCCGGCGATGCAGCGACCGGGTCTGGTCCGTGACGCCCTGTACCTCGTTCGCCCGGACGGGCACGTCGGTTGGGTCGACGCCAGCGGGGACCCGACGAGACTGACCGGATTCCTGGCGGGAGTGCGCGTATGAGAGCGAAGACCCTGGATGGCCGTGACGTCGACGTGAAGCAAGAGCTGCTCGACGCACTCGCGCTGCGTCTCCGTGGACCGATGCTCGCGGCGGGCAGCGCGGGCTACGAGGAGTCCCGGACGGTCTGGAACGCCATGATCGACCGGCGGCCTGCGTTCGTGGTGCGCTGCCTCGGGGTCGCCGACGTGATCGAGTGCGTGAAGTTCGCGCGCGCGCACGGGCTGCTCCTGACGATCAAGGGCGGGGGGCACAACATCGCCGGCCTGGCCACGGCGGACGGCGCGATGATGCTCGACCTGTCGCTGATGCGTGGCGTGTGGGTCGAACGACGTGCGGAGGTGGCGCGCGCGCAGGGAGGCTGTCTGCTCGGCGACGTCGATCGCGAGACGCAGGTCCACGGGCGGGCGGCCGTGCTGGGCTTCGTGTCGCTGACCGGCATCGCCGGCTTGACCCTGGGCGGCGGGTTCGGCTACCTGACGCGGCGCTGGGGCTGGACCTCGGACAACCTGGTCGGGATGGACGTCGTGACCGCGGACGCGCGCCTCGTGCGCGCGAGCGACGAGGAGAATCCGGATCTGTTCTGGGGCCTGCGCGGCGGGGGCGGGAACTTCGGCGTCGTGACCGGCATCGACTACGCCCTCCACCCGGTCGGCCCCGAGATCGTCGGCGGCCCGGTGGCCTGGCCCGCGAGCGACGCGCCCGCGGTGCTCGAGCTGTATCGCAAGCTCGCAACCGAAGCGCCGCCCGAGCTGACGCTCGTCGCGATCCTGCGTCCCGCGCCGCCCGCGCCGTGGCTCCCCAAGGACTGGCACGGAAAGCCGGTCATCGCGCTGCTGGCCTGCCACAGCGGGCGAGCGGACGACGGCGAGCGAGCGGTCGCGCCGATCAAGTCGTTCATGCGTCCGATCGGCGATGCGCTCGTGCGCCGGCCGTTCACGCAGGTGCAGGCGCTGCTCGACGCGACCCAGCCCAAGGGCCGGCGCTACTACTGGAAGAGCGAGTACCTGCCCGGCGTCGACGCGGCGCTGTGCGAGCGGGTCATCGAGCACGCGTCGCGGATCCGCTCGCCGCACTCGGCCGTGATCCTGTTCCAGATCGACGGCGCGCTCAACCGGCTCGACGCGGCGCACTCGCCGGCCGGCAACCGCGACGCACGCTTCGTGCTCAACATCGCCGGTTCCTGGGAGCGCGCGGACGAGGACCGCACGCACATCGACTGGGCCCGCGAGGCCTGGGGCGAGATGCGGCGCTTCTCGACGGGCGGCACGTACGTCAACTTCCTGACCGAGGACGACGGCCCCGAGCGCACGCAGGCCGCGCTCGGCGGCGCGCTCGGCCGGCTCGCCGCGGTCAAGAAACAGTGGGATCCCGAGAACGTGTTCCGGACCAACCGCAACGTCGCGCCGGCGTAGTACGCGCCACCTTTCGAGCGTGACGGGCGTTTTTGGGCCCGGCATGGCGCCCGGGAACACCGCATCGATCTCGCCTCGGTGACCTGCCTCCCTTCGGCGCCGACGGGAGCGCATGCCTGGAGTGCGGAGGACCCGACGGTTCCGGCTCCCGGCGTGGTGTACTTCTACGTGGTCGAGTACGTGGCCGACGGCCGATCCAGCGGCTACGGCACGGAGTCGGTGCCGTAGCCGAGGGTGGCAGCGAGCGGGGGGTGCCAGTAGGTCGGCCCGGAAACCCCGCAACGATTCGTGCCCGCCGGCCGGACCACGCCCGGCCGGCGGACGACGATCATAGATCGCCTGTGGGCACGCAGTTCTTCGCGTGGTGGCAGTTGGCCACGCACGGGTTGGGGTAGGTCTTTCCGTTGTCGCAGATCACGGGCGCGTAGACCAGCGGACAACGGCAGCCGCCTGCCGCGGCCAGCGCGGTGACGTCACCATACGGCACACAGCCCGTCGCGCCAGCGCAACCGGCCTGGCACAGGTTCGAGTACACGGTGCCGTTGCTGCAGATCACCGGCGCATAGACGTCCGGGCAGTTGCAATCGCCTTTCGGCGGCGGCGGTGGCACCGGCTTCTTGGCCAGCGCGGTCCCTGTTGCGAGCAGCCCCACGGCGACGAGCGCCAAGACCAGACCGAATACCAGCGGTCTCTTCACATTCGCCTCCTTCCGGGGAGAGGTCCCCGTGCCGCTGGACATTCTGCGCACCGCGGCGTTCGCGGGTCAACCGGTTGGGCACCGCGGTTCACACCTCGCGTGACCTGCCGGGCTCGCTTCGGAACTGGTGACCCGGGATTACCGACCAGCCACGCCTGGCACCGACCTTGCGAAGTCGCGAGGACATGAGAGTCTCGTTCGAGTGCGACGGTGGGCTGGCAGACTTCCGCATCGAAGGGATGATCGAGACCGCCGATCTCGGTCCGGAGGCCGCCGAACGGGCCGAGCGGCTGCTGCGCCCGGACAAGCTGAGGGAGAAGCGTGGAACGCGGCACCCGCACACGCGCGACCTACGCGTGTACTTCGTGGGTTTCAGGGAAGGGCAAGGGTACTCCGAGTTTCGCGTCGAGGAGGGAACGGCGACGACCGAGGTCCTCGATCTGATGGAAGAACTGGTGGTCGAGGTGGTTCGGCGTCGTCGCCTGGCGAGGGACAGGCAGGACGCTCCTCAGGAGGGTGCGGGAGCCTAGGGAGTCACAGCACGGTGGTCATATCGGCGCGCCAGACGCCCCCCTGATGTCAAATGCACTTGACATCAGGACAAGGGGGCTTTACACTGCCGCCGGTTGCCTTCTCACGGAGGAAAGACCCATGACCACCACGAAAGTCACCCTCATAGGAGCAGCCGTCTGGGCGGCGGCTTTCATCGGCTCTTCCATCGCCTTCAGAGGCCAACCGCTCGGGGACTGGATCGAAGGCGCCCTGCTCGTCGGGGCCATCTTGTTTCTCTCCACCAGGGCGGCGCGCATGGCCCCCCCGGTCAGGGAGAAGTGAGGAGTCGGCGATGAGCCCGGAGCGAGTGCCCGGGTTCATTCCGAGATTGGCGCTGATCGCGCTCGCCGCGGCGGTGGTCATCATCGGGGCGGCCATCGTCGCGCGTGGCTATCCGCGCGGTTCGGGTATGCGCATCGCCCTGGCGGTCGTGCAGGGGATCGCGACAGCCGTGTGCATCTTCGTCCCGGTCTGGAGCCTGCGCCGTCTCGACGAGCTGCAGCGGCGGATCCAGCTCGAGGCGCTGGCGTTCTCCTTCTGCGGCACAGGAGCCCTCGGGGCCGGCTACGGATTCCTGCAGAACGCCGGTCTGCCGCCGATCGAATGGGGGGCGATCATCTGGCCGGCGATGGTGGGGCTGTGGGCGGTCGGGTTCGTCGTGGCGAACTGGCGCTATCGGTGAAGAACTGCCTGCGCGCGCTGCGTGCCGAACACGGCTGGTCGCAGGCCGACCTGGCCGAGAGACTCTCGGTCTCGCGGCAGACGGTCAACGCGCTCGAAACCGAGAAGTACGACCCTAGCCTACCGCTGGCGTTCCGGATCGCAAGGCTGTTCAAGAAGTCGATCGAGGAGATCTTCGAGCCGTGAGCGCATCACGGGGGCCCGGCTTCGAATTGCCGGCGCTGCTTGTCCTGCTCGGCGAGCGACGGCACGCCCAGCTGGCTGCGCAGCGCATCGGAGACGAGCGCACGGTCATAGGGATCCTGCGTGAACTTGCCCCCGGGCTGGCCCGAGAACTGCGTGCCGTAGACCTGTGGCTTGCCGATCGACTGCAGATAGCGGTCGAGCGTGGCCGAGGCGATCCAGAGCGCCTCGACATGGCCCTTGGCGACCGCGACCAGTGCCAGCGTGTGCGCGAGCAGATAGTCGTCCGGACCGTTGCCATGCTGGAACACGAAGGCGGCCTTCTGGAAATCTTCGCCGGTGTGGAGCTTGCCGCCGTCCAGGAGCGTCTTGGTCGCCGTGCGGCGCGCGGCATCGGCCGGTCCGACGACGGCCCAGTCGATCTTGCCGAAATCCCGCCGGTCGGCCTGGTCGGCGTCGAAGATGCGCGCCATCTCGGGGTTCGAGACGTCTGAGTCATCGGGCCGATACGTGCGCTCGACGATCCAGTCGGTCGCGATCGCGACGGAACCAGGGACGCGCTCGAGCGGCCAGGGGGTGAAGGGGAGGCCGGCCAGGCCCAAGCTGGCACGGTCGCTTCCCGACAACCGGAGTTCGAACTCATCCTCGTCGCTCGCATCGGTGGGGTTGGCGAAGGTGACGCGCAGCAGGTCGCCGTCGATCGCGCTGCGAACCAGCGGATATCGGACGACCGGTAGCTCGATCCGCGATATCGCGACTCCGTCCGACGTCTGGAAATGCGACGGCCGCGCGATGCTTCCCCGGAGCGGCGCGGCCGCGTTATCACCTGCCGTCAGCTCGAGCAGGATGAAGTTCCGATCGCCCAGCTTGTAGAGCCAATGCCCCACGAATTCCTGCGCAGACCTGGCCGCCGCGGCGTCGGCCAGCGCGATCGTCAACAGGATGGCGTAGCCGACCATACGAAGCCTCCGGGGCAGTCCGCGCGGCGGTTGTCGGTTTCGCCGGTGATTCTATCCCGCTGCGCAGGCTGCGTGCCCGCCGGGCACATTCAGGACCGGCTGCGTCCCTTCTTCAACTGCCCAGGCGGACCTCGGTGCGGGTGGCTCTTCCAGTGTTGGGCCGGGACGACCAGGATCGGTTGCGGCACCGAGCGGACGTCCACCACGACGTAGGGACCCCCGTAGCTCGGCGCCCGATACCAGAAGCCGCTGCTGTAGCAGTAGTACGAGCCGCCGTAGCGGAACACGTCGTAATTCGTGTTCCCCACCACATACACCGGAGTCTTCGGGACGGCGATGAGCTGCGGCGAATCCGCCACGACGATTCGGGGCGGTGGCGGCGCGTTGCTGATACCGATCGAAAACCCGAAGTAGGTTTCCGCGGCCGCTTCGTACGTCGCCGTACACGCGCACACCAGGAGCGCGAGTGACATGCGCTTGATCAGTCGGCTGTTGGTCATCGTGCTCCTCCTCATGCAATCGCGAGATTCGCCTGGACGTCGCGGACGCCCTGGGTCTCCCTCGCGATGCGGATGGCAGCGTTCTTCTCGTCCGCGTTACGCACCAAGCCGGTCAGGTAGACGACACCGGCGCGCGTGTCGACGTCGATGGCCGAGCCCTTGATCTGCGGGTCCTCGAGCAGCCGGGCCTTCACGCGCATCGTGATCCCGGCGTCATCGATGTGCTCGCCGAGCGAGCGGCCCGGTGCGGGGGCGTCGCCGCTCCCCGAGGCCGTCTTGACCGCGATCATGTCCACCACGTCGACGACGCCCTCCGTCTCGCGCGCGAGCGTGAGGGCGCGTTGCTTGGCGTCCACGCTGTCGATGTTCCCGGTCAGCGTCACCACGCCGTCCCGGGTCTGCACGTCGATCGCGGAAGAGCGAGAGTCCTCGTCCGTCATCAACTGGGCCTTGACCTTGGTCGTGATGGCCGGGTCCGTCGCGCAGGCCAGGACCAGCGAAACGAGCGCCACGAGCACGATCGATCGAATGGCCGCGTGCATTCTCATGGTTCTCCTCCTTTCCTGCGCCTGGATCGGAGTTCAAGACCGATGCCAGCGTCGGTTTTCGGGGGAGATTCCCTCGAGACACACGCCATGCGTGTATCTCGAGGGCAAGAACTACACACCTATTGCAGGACTACCAGCACGACGCGGCGGTTCTGGGCCCGACCCTCGCGAGACTCGTTGTCCGCGATCGGGGCCGTCTCTCCGTACGAGATCGAGTTCATGCGATGCAGCGGAATGCCGTGCTTGGCCAGGTAGAAGCGTGCCGTATCGGCGCGGGCCTGGCCGAGCTGCTCGTTGTACCCATCGATGCCGACACCGTCCGTGTGTCCCTGGATCTCGATGTAGACGTTCTTGTTCTCACTCTTGACCTGGCTCGCGAACTCGTCGAGAGCGGCCTGGGCCTCGGGCGAGAGCTTCTTCTGGTTGAAGCCGAATTTTACCTTTTCGTCGGTGAGCACGGTTTCGTAGAGCAGCTTGCCCTCGGCCAGCTTGCCGGCCGCGATGGCGCGATCGAGCGCATCCTTCGCGGTGCGCGAGTTCGCGTCGATCCTGACGTCGTGGTCCTGCAGCCGGACCTGGGCTTGCTCGACCTGCGTCTCCACGCCCGACACCCGGTCGTCGACTCGGGTCACCTCACGGCCGACGAACTTCTTCGTCGCGCAGCCGGTGCCTGCGAGCACCAGGCCCAGCACGACGGAAGCCACTGCGTACCCATTCCTCTTGATGCTCGGCATGACACTCCTCCTTTTGAACACTCATCTCGTTCCTTCGGGGACCAGGGCAGCCTCGGGGTCGAGACCGTGGTAAACGCGTCTGAAGGTCAGCGCGCGCTTACCGCGGCCCGCGACCTCGACTTCCAAGCGATGATCTCGCGCCGGCCCCGTGCCGCCGACCGAGAATCCCAAGACGTACTGGTGGCGTAGATCCTCGAGCATCTCCGCGCATGCAGCTTCGAGCTCGCCGGGCTCGCTCAGCGGCCGGTAACGTCCTCCGGTCATCGAGGCGAGCAGGTCGAGCATGTCGGACCAGGAGTGCTGCCCGGAGCCGAGGCCCATCACGTACACCGGCAGCTCGGCTTCTCGCACGATCTGGCGTGCGCCCTCTGCGTTCAGGGTGCTCGCGTTGTCCACGCCGTCGGTGATGAGCAGCGCCGCACGCTTCACTTCGCCGCGGCCGGCGGCGATCTGGGGCAACCAGGCGACCGCGTTCTGGAGCGCGGTCGTGCCGTACGCCTTCCAGTCGTCCAGAGCGTCGCGCAACGTGGCCAGGTCGGACGTGAACGGCACGTCGATCTGCAGGACGTCGCCCGCGAACCAGGTCAGAGCGAATTCGTCGCCGGGCCGCGCCTGGTCCAGGAGGTAGCGCACGGCCTCGCGGCTCGCTTCGAGCTTTCCGCCGTTGGCCATGCTGCCGGAGAGATCCTGCAGGACGACGACACTCGCCGGGGCGGTCGTGCCGGTCTCGAAGCTGGCGAACGCGGCCGGACGGCCGTCGACCAGGAGGCGGAAGTCACCGCGCTTCAGATCGCGGACGTACCCGTTCGGCGAGCGCACGACGATCGGGACGTACACGTAGCCGACCGATACCTGTTCTTCGAATACCTGGTCCGTCGCGCCGGTGCTTCCCGCGGCGGGGCATGTCAGACTTACAGCCCAGGCGACGATGGCTGCCCAACTTTGCAAAGAATGCGAGCATTCTCCGAACCAGCGCATTGCGGAACGGGTCTAGTGCAAGCAGCTTGCCATTCCATCCGGCGCCGAGCGCCGTATCATGGTCGGCGTGGCCAGGCTTCGGTCGATTGGGCTCGCGCTCGCAATCCTGCTCCTCGGGGGGGGGCGGCGCCGGTACGCGGTGCACGTGCCCGGTCCTCCAGGAGCTCGACGGCCGGTGCGAGGTCCATGCGATCGGCTACATCGCGGGCCAAGTCGCGTGTTCTCTAGCCGGTAGTCACAAACACGGACCGTAACGCGCCTCGTGGAACGCTGGAAACCTGCGGTGCAGCCGTTGACATCGCGGAGTCGGCGTCTTATGTCCTGCCCGGTCGCGGCGAACGACACCTCACCTCGCGACCCCAAGAAAGGAAAGCTGCCATGCAACTCATTCCGTGGGACCCGTTTCAGCAACTCGTCGCGATGAGCAACCGACTCAACCGCACAGCCAACGATCCCTACACCCAGCGCACCGAGGATTCCTTCGGGACATGGGCGCCGCCCGTCGACATCTTCGAGAAGCACGATCATCTGATCATCCGGGCCGAGATCCCGGGTGTCCAGAAGGAAGACGTGGACGTCCGGATCGAGAACGGCGTGCTGACCCTGCAGGGCGAGCGCAAGCAAGAAGCAGAAGTCACCGAAGGGAACGCCTATCGGATGGAGCGGATCTACGGGACGTTCACGAGAACGTTTTCCCTCCCCACGACGGTTGACGCCGCGAAGGTCACTGCGACCTACAAGGACGGCGTCCTCGAAGTGACCATTCCGAAGGTCGAGACCGCGAAGCCCAAGAAGATCGAGATCAAGGCCGCATGAAGACTCGTGGGTTGAGCTTGGCGGTGCTGGCGGCCGCCTTGGCTGTCCCGGTTCTCGCGGCCGTCCCGGGCGCGCTGGACGGCAAGTCCTTCGCCGTGACGATGACGCTGGCCGATGGCCGGGACGTGCAGAACACCTACACGTTCAAGAACGGCATGGTGGAGTCTGCCATGTGTGTAAGGCAGGGCTATCCCGCCGCGCCTTACACCACTACGGTTGACGGCGAGAAGACGATCGTCACTGGGGCGCTGAAGAACGACCAGGGTGATTCGCGCACGATTCACGCGACGATCGTGGGCCAGCGGATGGACGGCACGGTCGACGGGGACGAAGACGGCAAGAGGACGGGGATGACGATCCGCTCCAAGGTCGCCGTGCCGCTGAAGACCTGACCCGCTTCGAGTCAGTGGAGCTTGAAGTCGACCAGGACCGTGAAGTAGACGTCGACGGGCTGGCCGTTCTGCATCGCCGGCTTGTAGCGCCACTGACTCACCGCGGCGATGGCCGCTTCCTCGAAGCCCATGTTCGGACGGGCCGTCCGCAGGACCTCGATCTCGCCCACCGTGCCGTTGGCCTTGACGACGGCCTGTAGGATCACGTGGCCCTCGAGGCGCGCGATGCGCGCCACCTCGGGATAGGCCGGCTGGACCTTCGTCTCGGGGATCAGGACCGGGTTCGTCACACCGCCGGTCCCGGCCATCAGCGGGCCGCCCGTGCCGGTGCTTCCGAGGACCCCGCCGACCACGCCTCCGAGCACGCCGCCCGGCACGCCACCCTCCACGCCGCCCGGCACACCGCCCGGGACCCCTTCGTTTTCCCCGGACCCGTCAACCATCGGCAGGTCGGGAACCTGTTCCGGGATCTCCATGGGTTGGACGATCTCCTCGGGCTCGAAGGGCTTGATCTCCTCTTTCTTGGGCTCCGGTTTGGTCGCGCCAGACGCGGGTGGGGGCGGAGGGGGCGGTGGCGGTGGCGGCGGCGGAGCGGCCAGGTTGAAGAACGAGATCATCATCTCGGGATCGGCGACGGCTCCGACCACCAGGTACGAGGCGCCGATGATCCCGAAGATCACCAAGACGTGCAGGCCGGCGGCGATGGGCAGCGACCAGCGCGTCTGCTGACCGGCACGATCCCACTTGGCTTCCAACAGCTGGTCGAACATTGTCGTTCCCGACGCGCCGCAGCCCCGTCAGGCGCCCGTGTTCATGACCTCACGTCTCAGGCGTTCCTCCACTACGATTGTAGCGCTCGCGTCGCGCTCCGGCCGCCCTTCAATCGACGCTAACGGTACCGCTTCCCGAACCCGGGCTCCGGTGCCGGGAATCGCTCCAGAACTGAATATGGGATCGGGTTGGAAACGGAGTAGACGAGCAGGGCGCCGCTGCCGCAGTCCCCTTCGCCACCGAGGTCGTGCTCTGGCTCGGGCACGACCTCGGCAGTGGGCTGCAGCGCTCTCGACCGATCCTACGGCGTGTAGCCGTCCGAGAGCGTCTTCAAGAACTCGATGATCTGTGCCTCTTGTCGAGGGCTCAGGTGGAGGTCACCCAGCTCCTCCGTGTTGACGTTCTCTCCTACCTCCGCCGCAGGCCAGCAGTTCATGGCCAGGGCATCGGCTTCGGTCGTCAGCGGATCGAGGCAGGGTTGCTTCGCGTCGCGCGTGTTGTAGAAGTGCACGATCCCTTCGAGCGACTTGAAGTAGCCGTTGTGCGAGAAGTTCTTGACGACGCCGTCCGGGGCCTTGGCCACGTTGCGCAGCGTGGGGACCTTCTGCTTGCCGTAGTTGTCCTCGGCGAACGAGGCCCACAGCTCCGGTTGCGTGGCGAGGAAGCCACCGAGTCCGAGGTCCACATAGTCCGGGATCCGGTTGTAGATCGGGTTCTCGGGGTTCTTCGGCACGCCCAGGTTGTCGTACGTGAAGTCGGTGAACGGCGTCTCCCCGCCGTCGAGGACATGGCACTTCGCGCACTTGCCCTTACCCCTGAACAGGTTGAAGCCCATCTTCTCGTCCCTGGTGAACTCGGCTTCGCCCTTGGCGACGTAGTCGTACTTCGATGTGAACGCGTTGCTCTCGGTCGAGCCCTCGTACGCGGCGATCGACAGCGCGATGTTGTCGTACGCCATGTTGGAGCGAACCCGATCCTCGGGCGACAGCGCCACGGTCATGCCCTCCATCGAGCAGACCGTGTCCACGTCCATCGGCCACAGGATGTCGCAGGCATCGGGGCCCCATACCTCCTCGAACGACACCGCGTACGCGAAGGCCGGATTGCAGACGCGATAGACCACGCAGGCGCTATCGGGCAGGCCTTGCTCCATCGGGTTCAGGAACGGGCCCTGGGCCTGGTCCGCGGCCGCGTTGCCCAGTCTGGCGCCCGTGGCACGGCCGTCCCAGAAGTTGCCGCCTATGAACAGCGCGTCGTCTTTCTCGGTCACGTATTGCAGCAGGGGACTCAGGGTCGCGTAGGACGATGCCGGCGGCTTGCGGTCGCCGAACCGTCCGGGGATCGAGCCCTCGTACACCGCCCCGTGGGCGTTGATCTCGGAGTCCGGCCCCGTGAAGCCGACGTCCGGTGCGTGGCACGCGGCGCACGCCTGGTTACGGTTGATCGACAGCTCCTGGTCGAAGAAGATCGCCTTGCCCAGGTCCTCGAGAGGCGACAGGGCCGTCTCGGCGGCGAGCGCGAACCCCGCCACACCGAGCGCGACGAGTCCTGCACCGATCAGCACGGTCCGCCTCATGGTTCCTCCGTTTCTCCGGCCGCGATCGGTACCGCTCGTGACAGAGCCAGGGTCGGCCGAAGCGCCCATCGCTCGGTCTACGAAACTCGCCACGACCCCCTCACGCGGACGACGAGAATGTGTTGTGTCACCGAGCAGAGTGACCCTCGCGACGAACGGCCGAAAGGGAGCGCGGCGGACCAAAGCGGTGGGAAAGGTCCCTAGCTCAGGGTGCGCACGAGCCCGAGGCGTCGACGATCCGCGGTCCGTCCGTTCCGCTCCCGGCCGGTCCTTCCCCGACCGCGTTCGATCCCGTCACCAGGTACCAGTAGAGCGTGTTCGTGGGTGGGCCGTCGGTGGTCAGCACGACCGAATTCGCTCCGGGGCCGGTGCCCCGGAATCGGACGCAGGACTCCACGGTCGCGTTGCCCAGGAGCGGTAGCCCGGCTGCCGTACCGCGGTAGAGCGTGTAGCCGGCGGTGGCCGCGGGGTCGACGGTCCAGGTCAACGTCGTGGGGTTGGGCCAGCCGAGGCCGGTCTGCTCGCCAGGAGGGCTGCCCGTGAGACAGGTCCGCATCGCGCAGCCCCCGGCCGCCGCGAAGCTCACGCGCACGTTGTCCACGTACCAGTACCAGTCGAAGTTGGCGCCGTAGTAGTGCCAGCGGATCTGGACGTTCGCGACGCCCGCCGCCTGAGCCGTGATGTTGATCGACTCCGCGGTGGGGTTCGTCGTGCTCGCGGACCACGAGCGCACGGTGGTCCAGTTGCCTCCCGTGCGCGCGGAGCGCACGTCGACTGCGGTCGTCTCGGTGCCGTTCCTGCGGAACCAGTGATCGAAGGCGAGCGTGACGGTCTGGGCGTCGCGCAGGTCGAGCGGCGGCGTGACGAGCGACTCGTCCATGCTCACCTCACCCGCGCAGTCGGAGTCGACCGCCGCCCAGCTGCCCGCGATGGGTGGTGCCGGGTTCGTGCTGACGCATCCCAGGGGATCCGCCGCGTTGTCGGTGAACCAGCTCGCCGTGCTCTGCCCGCCGTCGACGATCGTCCAGCTCGCCGGGAGGCCGACGAAGTCGAAGCTCTCGTCGAGGACCGTGCCGCTGCTGGGCAGG
>Ga0180063_1000176_pt1 | contig 15865 bp, 17 predicted proteins | sample EasRivT47_16_10D_FD_121776 | JGI IMG/M metagenome (GOLD analysis project Ga0180063, IMG submission 121776) | Soil microbial communities from meander-bound floodplain in the East River, Colorado, USA - East River metaG ERMLIBT47_16_10D | ecosystem: Environmental > Terrestrial > Soil > Floodplain ...
CAGATCGCGGCCGTCGGGGTAGAAGTCGGGGTCCTCGAGGGTCACGAGGTCGAAGTGGTCTTAGAAGCGTTCCCCGGGCGGATACGAGAGGGTCAGGGGGCTCCCCCTGGCGTGACAGCTCGCGCAGAGGTCGTTCCGCTGCCGAGGCGTCATGGACTTGATGCTGACGATCCTCGGGTCCGCCAGGGGCTCACCGCGGGGTGCCGCCCTGGCGATCTCGTTGTGCTCCACCGCAGGACCATGGCAGGTCTCGCAGTTGATCCCCGGCTCGGACCACGTCGTGCGGTAGGTGCCGTTTCTCGGATCGTAGTGGGTCGAGAGCTGGCTGACGTGGCAGCCGTAGCAGGCGGTGTTGAAGGTGTAGGCGGGGTCCCTCCAATCGACGGCCTGGCTCCGCTCCCCGCCCGGGAAGTGCCTCACGCCGCTGCCGGCCGTATCGAACCACTCCTTCTCGCGAACGTCGTAGGCCAAAGGGAGCGTCTGGAGGCGGCCCTTGTCGAGGGAAGTCAGAAAGTAGCAGACGTTCTTGCCGCCGAGCACGTGCTCGATTCGGTAGCGCTTCGACCCGTCCGCGCCGGCTTCGATCACGACGCCAACGTCGATGTCGGCGCGGTACTCGCGCCGATCGATCGTGACCGCGCGCGTCTGGGGTGTCAGCCGGGCCTTGGCGAACTCGGGGGTGTACGGCTGCATCGCCAATCCGTGCATGGAGGTGGACCAGAGGCGGTAGAACGTCTCGTGACACTCCCGGCAGCTCGAGGAGCCGGCGTGGGGGAAGCTCCGGGCCACTGCGGCCGGTGTCGCGGATGCGAGGGACGCACAAGCTACCCCGAGGGCCGTCGCCAGCAACGCCACACCACGGCGATTCCTCATCGTCGCCTCCTCGAAGGGGCCGGGGCCTGTCCGCCAGGCGCATCATAGGGAACTTCGCGCAGATCATTGCTCTTGGCACAGTCTCTTGGGCCGTCTGAGGTCTCGGTCGCCCGCCGGAATGGACCCCTGGCGCTCGAGCGAGGCTCTCAGTGACAAGCCTGCAGAACGCATGCGAGAAAGCGAGATCTTCGGAGCATCCACCGGGGCGACGCTGCGGCGCGATGGGCGGTTCGCGCCGGGCTGAGTTCACGGTTGCGAGCGATTGAGGCTGTCCACCGTGGTCGCCGCGAAGCTCGCCGGAAAAGCGACGAGGATCACCCGCTTCAACGCCACCTGTGGTTCGTCGAACAGGTCGAGGCGGTCGATGCTGAAGAGAATCAGGGCCGAGATCACCAGCGTCAGGCCGTAGGTACTGACGACCCTGAGCGCGAAGTCCCGGCGGTCCGATCCGGCAACCGTCGAGTGGTGAAGCTGGTACATGAGGAGCGCGAGGAAGAAGATCGAAGCCACGGCAAGCAGCAGCGCACGCACGGTAGAGAGCGTCTCCCCGAGCGTCCATATCTCCTCCGCTGTCGCGACCGGAAACGCCATGATGCAGCAACCGATCGCGATCTCCGCGACGTCCTGGCGCGAAAACTCTACAGGGCGCGATCTCGACTCCTTCACGGCAACCTCCAGGGGTTCAGTTCTGCTCCTTCGTCCCCGAGTATAGCCGGCCCTTTCGTCGCGAGAATCTACCGCGAGCGTGAAGTCCTGCACCTGCCGGCGGAAGGGCTCACGATGAAAGAAGTCGCGAATGTGCTCGACGTCACGCCTCGGCGTGAACACCGACGCCGATGGTCGGCCGCTCGACACCTGTCAGTTCTGACAGTAGACCCTCGCGAGCGCGGGTTGATACCGTGCGCTCGAGAGAGGTTCTCATCGAGAACAATGCAAAGCGCACGCGAGTGATCTCGGCCGACGATCAGCCGCCGATGTTGGCGGAGATCGAGCGCGTTCTCGGTGAGACGTACGAAATCGTCGATACGGTGGGCGACGGGCTGTGCTTGCTGGAATCCGTTGCGCGGCTGGATCCGGACGTGATCGTGTCGGACATCACCATGCCTGGCATCGATGGCTTCGGCGCGGCGCGCGGTCTGTCGGAGCCGGTTCGTGTTTCTCACGGTGCACGAGGATCCCGACTTCGCGCGGGAAGCGCTGTCGCTGGGGGCGGACGAGTACGTCGTGAAGTCGCGGCTGGCCGTGTCGGGCAGGAGATTCGTGTCGCCGACGGTGAAGATATGAGGCACTGCAAGGAACGAAGAAAGGAGGAGCGTAAGAAGTGAGGTGAAGACGGGCGGGGCAGCCGGCGTTGAAGCGACGACCGCAACCGCGCCGGTCGATTCCAGGCCGGGATGACGGAGCCACCAGGCCGCGTGTGACGGCATTTCGCCGGCGGCCGTTACGTTGATCGAGGGTCCTTCAGCACACGAAGGAAACTCGGAGTAGCTCCAGGAGGTTCGTATGTACGGATTCAAAGCGTTCGTGTTCAACGGCAAGAGGACGGCCGTCAAGGCCCTCGACACTCTCGAGGACCACATGCCCGTCTACCCGTGGATCGATGACGCCGCCGTGGTGTCGCGGAGCAAGCACGGGATCATCCGGATCCACAGCACGTGGGCGCAGGACGACAGCGCGGTCGGCGCCGGAGCCGGCTTGGGCGCCGTGACCGGTGGCATGCTCGGGCTGCTGCTGGGTCCGGGCGGCGCGCTGGCCGGCGCCGCGATGGGCGGTTCCATGGGCGCCCTGTTCGGCATCGGCGACGAGATCGCCTTCGACGACCCGCGGCTGGACGAGTTCGCGGCTTCGCTCGCCAAAGACACCTCGGCGCTGATTCTGGTGGGCGAGAAAGCCACGATCGCCGACTTCACCTCGGCGGTCACGCCCTTCGGCGGGAAGATCATCGAGACCAACCTCAACGACGACGACGTCAAGAAGCTGAGGAAAGCCCTCAAGAAGGGCAACGTCGGAGCCGTCCGAGCGTGATTCCAGGCGGAAGCGGTTTGAGGATCGTAGCCGGCGCGAGAAGGGGTCTGAAGCACACCCCTCGCGCCGGCCCGATCGTGTCGGGGCATGACGCTGAACGCGGGACTGCCGCCACGCACACTCCGGCTCGTCGGCGCTAGTAAGACAGCTGTCACTTCTGACAGTAGACCGTAGCTTGCGCGGGTTGATACGTTGCGGCTCGAGAGAGGTCGTCATCGAGAACAAAGCAGAGCGCACGCGAGTGCTCTTGGCCGACGATCAGCCGCCGATGTTGGCGCTGATCACGCACGTTCTCGGCAAGACCTACGACATCGTTGGTACAGTCTCGAGCGCGCGGGCTGTTGTAGCCGGTTCGTGCGTCTCGCGGACGCGTACGACGTGAAGTCGCGGCCGGCCTCGGATGTCCTCTCCGCGAAACCCCTGGAGCAGCGCTTCCGGGGAAGGCCCGTGCGTCGCATGCATGTGATGGTCAAGCCGACCGGGGCGCTGTGCAACCTGAACTGCACCTACTGCTACTACCTCTCCAAAGAGGAGCTGTTCGGTGCGCCTCGAGCGTGGCGGATTTCCGACGAGACGCTCGAGACGTTCATCCGGCAGTACTTCGAAGGGCAGAACCACAAGGAGGTCGTGTTCTCCTGGCAGGGAGGCGAGCCGACGCTCCTGGGGATCGACTTCTTCCGAAGGGTCGTGGAGCTCCAGAAGAAGTACGGTTCGCTGCACGTCCGTTGCGAGAACGACCTCCAGACGAACGGTACGAAGCTCGACGACGACTGGTGCGAGTTCTTGCGCGAGGAGAACTTCCTGGTGGGGCTCTCGATCGACGGCCCGCGGCAGTTGCACGACGCGTATCGGGCGGACAAGAGCGGGCGGGGGAGCTTCGACAGGGTTTTCCGGGCCGGCCAGTTGCTGCGCAAGCACGGCGTGAACTTCGCCACCTTGAGTTGTGTGAACCGCCTCACGGGCCGGCATCCGCTCGAGGTCTATCGGTTCCTGCGGGACGAGGTCGGCTCGCGGCGGATGCAGTTCATCCCAGTCGTCGAACCGGTGAGGTTCCAGGCGACGGCGCCGCAGCACTGGAACGAGCAGGCCATGGCTTCCGTTGGATCGCCGGAGACCCGGCCGGGCACGCCGGGCTCGATCGTCGAGGAGTGGAGCGTCGACCCCGAGGACTGGGGTGAGTTCCTGTGCCGCGTCTTCGACGAGTGGTACCGCAAGGATCTCGGGGGCGTGTACGTCCAGTACTTCGACGCCGCGGTCGAGACCTGGATGGGGCACGTCTCCCCGCTCTGCACGCTGGCTCCGATGTGCGGCAAGGGGCTGGCGATGGAACGGGAGGGCTCGGTCTTTTCCTGCGACCACTACGTCTATCCGGAGTACCGGCTCGGAAACGTCCGGGAGACGGCACTCGCGGAGATGGCGTTCTCGGAGCGGCAGGAGCGCTTCGGCAGGGCCAAGGAGGCGACGCTTCCCGACTACTGCTGGCGGTGCGCCTACCGGTTCGCCTGCTACGGCGAGTGCCCGAAGAATCGATTCATCAAGACCCCCGACGGCGAGCCGGGTCTGAACTATCTCTGTGCGGGTTGGAAGAGATTCTTCTCTCACATCGACGAGCCGGTCCAGCAGCTCGTGCGGCGCCTGGGAGCGACGGTGCGAAAAGAAGCAACCGCCCGCGCGGCGGATCACTGGGTGCCGGAACGGAGCGGGCCCTGATGGAGTGGACGATGCTAGCAGACGAGAACGACTACCGTCGCCTCAGCATTGAGGCTCCGTGGGGCGAGCTCGCAGAGGAGTACCGAGATCTCATAGCGCGGTACGCAACCGTGGCTCGGCTGCCGGGCTTCCGGCAGGGCAAGGCGCCGCGGGAAGCCGTCGAACAGCGCTGCCGCGCGGAGATCCTGGCGAACCTTTCGGCTCACGCGGTCCAGAGGCTCGGTCGAGAAGCGGCGCGCGAAGCGGGCATCGAGGCGCTGGGACCGCTCGAGGCGTCCGAGATCGAATGTGAGAACGGCAAGCTCTTCCGCGCCCGGTTGCGGTATCTGCCGATGCCGGAGTTCCCGCTGCCCGAGCTCGCCCATCTCGAGACCGAGGATGACGGGACAGATGCCAAGGACCGGATCTCGCGGCGGCTGCTCGACCTGGTGCACTTCGAGATTCCCGGTGCGCTGATACGCCAGGAGCTCGTCGTGGACGGCCTCGAGGGGAGCGCTCCCGGCAGCGACGCTTGGATCGCGGCGGACGAGCGGATCCGGCTACTGGTGGTCCTGAAGAAGATCGCCCGACAGGAAGGAATCGAAGTGGACGGGACGGACATCGACCGGCGGATCGCGGAAAAGGCGGAACAGTTCGGCACGACGAAGCGAACTCTGCAAGCGGAAATCGAGAAGGGAGACAGTACGGCTCGGCTGCACGACATGCTTGTGGCCGAGCGCACGCTCGAGTACTTGATCGAGATGAATCACGAATGACTCCGGCGAAGAATAAGGAGGAGAGGTTATGGAGAAACGAAGAACGTCCCTGGTCAGGAAAGCGGTTCTGTGGGCCTCGGTCGGTACGGTCCTGTCCGCCGCGACGCTCATCTGCGTTCCTCAGGCGCGGGCCGCCGAGCCGAAACCCGCACAGTCGAAGCAGCCCAACATTGTCATCATCTGGGGCGACGACATCGGCCAGTTCAACATCAGCGCCAACAACATGGGCATGATGGGCTACAAGACGCCGAACATCGACAGCCTCGCGAAGCAGGGAGCGCTGTTCACCGACTGGTACGGCCAGCAGAGTTGCACCGCAGGCCGCGCAGCGTTCATCACCGGACAGTCGCCCATCCGTACCGGTCTCACCAAGGTGGGGCTGCCCGGAGCCAAGGAAGGCCTGACCAAGGCCGACCCGACCATCGCCGAGTTGCTCAAGCCCCTCGGCTACACGACGGGGCAGTTCGGCAAGAACCACCTCGGTGACCGCAACGACATGCTGCCCACGGTTCACGGATTCGACGAGTGGCTGGGCAACCTCTATCACCTGAACGCGGAAGAGGAGCCGGAGAACGTGGATTACCCGAAGAATCCGGCCTTCAAGGAAAAGTTCGGCCCGCGTGGCGTCTTGCACTGCTTCGCGTCGGACACGGACGATCCTACCGATGACCCGCGCTTCGGCAAGGTGGGCAAGCAGACCTGCCAGGACACGGGCCCGCTGACCAAGAAGCGGATGGAGACGATCGACGACGAGGTCACCGCCGGGGCGATCGCGTTCATCGACAAGGCGACGAAGGCCGGCAAGCCGTTCTTCGTCTGGTACAACACCTCGCGCATGCATGTCAACACGCACCTCAGCCCGAAATGGGAAGGCAAGACCGGGCTTGGCATCGCCGCGGACGGCATGGTCGAGCACGATACCGACGTGGGCTTGTTGCTCGCCGAGTTGAAGAAGCTCGGCGTCGACGACAACACGATCGTCATGTACTCCAGCGACAACGGCGCGGAGTTCTTCAATTGGCCCGACGGTGGCACCACGATGTTCCGCGGCGAGAAGAACACGCAATGGGAGGGCGGCTTCCGCGTCCCCTGCATGATCCGTTGGCCGGGCGTCATCAAGCCCGGCACGATCATCAACGACATGGGCGCCCACGAGGACATGCTGCCGACGTTGCTCGCGGCGGCGGGCGATCCCACCGTCAAGGAAGACCTGCTGAAGGGCAAGACGATCGGGGATACCACCTTCAAGGTTCATCTCGACGGCTACAACCTGATGCCGTTCTTGAAAGGGGAAGTGGCCAAGACCCCGCGTCGCGAGTTCATCTACTGGACCGACGGCGGCAGCGTTGCGGCGCTGCGCTACGACGACTGGAAGATCACCTTCCTGCGGCAGAATTCCGTGGGTATCAAGGTCTGGGAGGCCCCGTTCGAGGAGTTGCGCTGGCCGGTCGTCACCAACCTGCGCATGGATCCATTCGAGCGCGCCTCGGATGAATCCACCGGTCACCCGATATGGGCCGCCAACCGCATGTTCGCGCTCGCGCCCGCAAGCGCCTTCGTCGGCGATTGGCTGCAGAGCTTCCGCGACTTCCCGCCGCGCATGAAGCCGGGCAGCTTCAGTCTCGACCGCGTGATGGAATCGGTGACCTCGTCGCACAAGGGCAGTAACTGACGCAGCACGATCAAGCCGCGTGTGAAGGCATTGTGCCGGCGGCCGTTGGGTTGATCGAGTGTCCTCCAGCACACGAAGGACACTTCGAGTAGCTCCAGGAGGTTTTTGTGTACGGATTCAAAGCGTTCGTGTTCAACGGCAAGAAGACGGCCGCCAAGGCCCTCGACACCCTCGAAGACCGCACGCCGGTCTACTCGTGGATCGATGACGCCGCCATGGTCTCGCGGAGCAAGCTCGGCATCATCCGGATTCACAGCACGTGGGCGCAGGACGACAGCGCGGTCGGCGTCGGGACGGGCATGGGTGCGATGACCGGTGCCCTGCTGGGGACGCTGCTGGGGCCGGGCGGCGCGCTGGCCGGCGCGGCGATGGGCGGCTCGATGGGCGCGCTGTTCGGGCTGGGCGACGAGATCGCTTTCGACGACCCGCGGTTGGACGACTTCGCAAATTCGCTCGCCAAAGACACCTCGGCATTGATTCTGGTGGCCGAGCTGCCGATGCTCGCCGACTTCAGCGCGGCGGTCGCGCCCTTCGGTGGGAAGGTCATCGAGACCAATCTCGACGAAAAGGACGTCAAGGCCCTGAGGAAGGCCCTCAAGCAGGGCGACAAAGCAGCCGCCCGCAGCTGATACGCAGAGAGATCGGTCTGGGTATCGTGGCCGGCGCGAGAACGGGGTCTGAACTCCATCGCTCGCGCCGGCGCGATCGTGTCCGCCGCCCGAGGTCCACGATGCTGTCTCAGCCGCCGAGGGCGATGACGAGGCTGACGAGGATGACGCCGATGGCAAGCATCGAGAAGCCGGAGCGCCAGGCTCCGAAGCCCGCATAGTGGCCGAGGGCGGAGCCGTTCAGGAACAGCATGGTGAGGCCAATGCCCTGGGACACGCGCAGGGCGAGGGTTACGTCGGAGAGGAAGGCGAACGGTAGCGTCACCGGCAGCGTGCCCAACACGACCAGCAAGAAGACGCCGAGGGCGCCGGCGAGGTCGCCGCGCGTGATCCGCGGGCGCGGAGCGTTGCGGGCGCCGTCGGCGATCGCGGTGCGGATCCCCTCGAGCACGCTCGCGGGCAGAACGTCGGCGAGCCCTCCCGGCAGGTTCTCGGCCACGAGCCGTCGCCCCGCGTCCGCGTCCTTCGCCCCCTCGATCGCGCGCCCCAACCGGTAGGACGAACCCCGGTCGGCGACGCTGGTGATCATGTACATGACGGCGTCGACGATGCCCCACGCCAGGTTGCAACCGACGGCCGCGTAGAGCAGCTGGCGCATGTCCTGCTCGCCTGCGCTGGCGACGCTGACGGTCCCGGTGAAGGTCATCGCCATGACGACGCCGAACACCACCTCGGAGAAGCGGTCGGTCGGGTCGAGGACGTCCCCCGTCCGTGGTTGCGCGTCGTCGGCTTCGGCCATGGTCGCAGCGGAGGCTACACCGCTTGTGGGCTGGCCGCGAGGCCTTTCCACGAAGTCAGGATCCCGGCCGGTCGCGTCTCACCGTGCCTCCCCGAGGCGCCGGCAGTAGGGTGTTCGCTGCTCTTCGCCTCCGTTTGTCAGGTGGCCTTGCTCCGGGAAGCGATGGTCGAAAAACACGACCTGCCGCCCCCTTCCCTGCGCTTAGAATCTGCTCCACGTAAACCGCAATTCGAGGCCAAGCAGCATGAGCTGGGTGACAGTCATCTGGTCGATGGTCTCTTCGGCGTGCTTGACGCTGGCGGGCGTACACGGCCTGGTCTGGTGGCGACGCCGGGAAGTGCGCGCGCATGCACTGTTCGCGCTGTCGGCCGTGGGGACGGCGCTCCTGGCCGGGACCGAGATCTGGATGATGCACGCCGAGACGCCCGGCGAGATCGGTCGGGCGTTGCGCTGGCTCTTCGCTGCGGCCTGGCTCGTGAGCGTCTCGCTCGTCGGATTCGTGCGGCGCTATCTGAGGGCCGGACGACCGTGGCTCGCATGGACGGTATACGGCGCACGGACGCTGGCGTTGATTCTCAATTTTGCCCTTCCGCCGAATCTCGGCTACCGGGTGATCACCGGCGTGCGACAGATTCCCTTCCTCGGCGAGCCGGTCTCGATCGCCGTCGGCGTTCCCAGTCCTTGGATGCTGTTCGGCCAGTTCAGCTTGTTGCTGTTGGTCATCTTCACCGTGGATGCCACGCTCACGGTCTGGCGGCGAGGAGACCATGGACGGGCGGTCGTCGTGGGCGGGAGCGTCGTGTTCTTCACGCTGCTGGGAAGCGCGCAGGCCGTTCTGTCGTTCTGGCGTGTCCTTCCCATGCCAACCACGCCGAGTGTGTTCTTTCTGGCAATCGTCCTCGCGATGGGTTACAAGTTGGGCCACGACCTGTTCCAAGCCGCGGAAGTCGGTCGCGAGCTACAGGTCAGCCAACGGCACGCCCAGACCCTGTCCGGCCGGCTCATCGCGGCGCAGGACGACGAGCGGGCGCGATTGGCGCGGGCGCTGCACGATGGCTTGAGTCAGAGCATGGCGCTGCTGGCGGTGGAGCTGGAGCTTCTCGGGCAGCAACCGCCGGATGCGCGGGAGCCGATCAAGGGCCGCGTCGATGATCTTGCCTCCCAGGTGAGGGCGCTGTCGGCGGACGTGCACCGGATCGCACACGGGCTGCACCCGGCCAAGCTCGACCAATTGGGGCTCGCCGCCGCGACGATCGGGCATTGCCGTGACGTGGAGCGGGCCCACGCGATCGCAATCCGATGCGAGTGCCGCGACGTGTCGCGATGGCTGCCGCCGAACGTGGCCCTCTGTCTCTACAGCGTGACGCAGGAAGCGCTGCACAACGTCGTGAAGCACAGCGGCGCGAGGACGGTGACTGTCGAACTGACGGCGTCGGACGGCGAGTTGCGCCTGAGCATCTCGGACGACGGGAAGGGCTTCGACGTCGAAGCGGCTCGGGACGGCGCAGGTCTCGGGCTGCTCAGCATGACCGAGCGGGTGCGACTGGTCCACGGTCGGATCGAATGGCGGTCCCGGCCAGCCGCCGGCACCCGTGTGGACGTCCGCGTACCGATGCCTCCGGCGGGAGAGAGCGCATGACCACCCGGCCGCGCGGGCTGCTGGCCGACGATCACGCCATGCTGCTCGAGGCGTTCAAGGGGATGCTGTCCGCGTCATGCGACGTCGTGGGTGCCGTATCCGATGGACGAGAGCTGCTCGAGGCCGCGCCCAAGCTCAAGCCCGACGTGATCGTGCTCGACATCTCGATGCCGCGGCTGAACGGCATCGATGCGTGCCGGTTGCTCCAGCCGAAGCTGCCGCACGCCAAGTGGGTGTTCCTCACCGTGAACGAGGACCCGGATATCGCGCGGGAGGCGTTCCGGCTGGGCGCGTCGGCGTTTCTTCTCAAGAGCTCGGCGGCCTCCGAGCTGTTCACGGCGATCCAGAAGGCGATGGCCGGCCGGCGCTATATCACGCCGCTGATCCTGAACGGCATGCCGGAAGGCATCTTCCTCGGGCAGCCGGCTCCGGCGCATCCCGACAAGCTCACCGACCGCGAGCGTGAAGTCCTGCAGCTGCTGGCGGAAGGGCTCACGATGAAAGAAGTCGCGAATGTGCTCAATGTCACACCGCGCACCGTCGCGTTCCACAAGTACGCGATGATGAAGCGCCTCGGCGTGAAAACCGGCGCCGAGCTGGTCCAGTACGCGGTCAAGCACGGTCTGGTCGGCCGCTAGACACCTGTCAGTTCTGACAGTAGACCCTCGCGTGCGCGGGTTGATACCTTGCGCTCGAGCGAGAGTTTCCAATCGCGAGAGGGGTAGGACGATGAAGAATCGAGTCTGTTTCGCCGTCGCCGTCGCTTTGGCGTTCGCCGTGTGCGGCCCGGTCTTGGCGCAGAAGCAGGCCAAGTCAGCCGAGAACATCGCCGAGGGAATGACCAAGTTCCAAGGGAATCTCACGTCAGCCAAGAGTCAGGTCGACACGGTGCTGAAGAGTCTAGGCGACCTCACAACCGCACCGAGCAAAGACATCTTGAGCACATACGAGTCTTTCGCCAAGGAAGTCAAGAAAATCGCGGGTCTGAAGGAGAGCACGCAAAAGCGATCCAAGGAGTTGAACGCCGACCGCGATAGATTCCTGAAGGCCTGGTCGGAAGATCAAAAGAACATCCAGAACGAGGATCTACGCAAGGCCGCCGAAGCGCGTCAGGCAGAGCTATCGGCGATCATCGACCGCCTCAAGACCGCGATGAGCGCCGCCGGGGAGACGTCCGCGCCCTTCATTCAAAACATGAACGATCTGGTCCTGTTCCTGGGCAACGACCTCTCTCCCGCCGCGATGAGTGCCGCGGCGCCGTTGATCGGCAAGTGCGACGAGGCGGGCGCCAAACTGCAGAGCGATCTCGATGCTGGCGTCTCTGCGGCGAGCGAGCTCGTGACGTTCTTCGAGCCGCAGGGAGTGAAGTAGTGCCCGACCGGTTCGGTCCCGCGGCTCGGCGCGGGACGGAGGAACCTGCTGTGCGCACGCGAGTGCTCTTGGCCGACGATCAACCGCCGATGTTGGCGCAGATCGCGCGCGTTCTCGGCGAGAGGTACGACATCGTCGGTGCGGTGGGCGATGGGCTGTGCTTGCTGGAATCCGTGGCGCGGCTGGATCCAGACGTGATCGTGTCGGACATCACCATGCCCGGCATCGATGGCTTCGGCGCGGCGCGCAGTCTCAAGCGCGCGGGCTGTCAGAGCCGGTTCGTGTTTCTCACGGTGCACGAGGATCCCGACTTCGCGCGGGAAGCGCTGTCGCTGGGGGCGGACGCGTACGTCGTGAAGTCGCGGCTGGTTTCGGACCTCTTGACCGCGATCCACGAGGCCGTGGCCGGCCGCAAATTCGTGTCGCCGACGGTGAAAATGTGAAGACAAAGGAGGGTAAGCGATGAAGAGTCTCGGATCCTGCATGATGGCCGCCTGCATGGCGGGCATGCTGTGCCTGGCGAGCGAAGCTCTGTCCCAGGCGCCCGCGTCCCCGCCCAAGGGCCAAGTCGCGGTGAGTTCCGTCGCGGTCACCGCGACCGTGGAGAAGATCGACCAGAAGACGCGCGAGGTCACCCTAAAAGCGGACGACGGCCAGGAGTTCAGCTTCGTGGCTGGCGACGGGGTCCAGAACCTCGCCCAGGTGAAGAAGGGCGACCGGGTGACCGCGACCTACACGGAAGCGATCGCCTACGAGGTGAAGAGAGGCGGGGCGACCGGGACGGAAACGATGGCCGCAGCCGCGGCTGCACCGCTTGGCGCGAAGCCGGCGGGCGTCGTCGCTCAAGCGACGACGGTGACGGTCAAGGTAACGGCGATCGACTCCAAGGTTCCCTCGGTCACGTTCGAGGGACCGGCAGGCAACACGCGCACGATCAAGGTGAAGGACCCGGCGAAGCTGCAGGGCGTGAACGTCGGGGACACGGTCGATATCAGCTACGTCGAGGCTGTCGGGATCAAGGTCGAGAAGGCGCCGAAAAGCTAACGGAAACCAAGGGAGGATGTCATGGACGAGTCCAAGGATCTGATCGGTTATGCCGGTGTCTACGTCGATGTCGATGACGCGAAGGTCGACTTCGATGTCATCAAGGAAGCGCATCGCACGAGCTGGATCGGCACCTACGATGCCGCGCTGTTCACCAAGACGCCCGAGGGCAAGGTCAAGGTGCTCAACATCGACTCCACGGAGCGGACGACGGGCGCCAAGGCCGGAGCGATCGTCGGCGGCGTGCTCGGTGCGATCTTCCCGCCTTCGATCCTGTTGAGCGCGGGAGTGGGCGCGGCCTACGGCGCCGCTGTCGGCAACGTGGCCAAGGGCTTCGGCAAGGGCGACATCAAGGACGTCGGGGAGCGGCTCAATCCCGGAGAGACGGGCATCCTGCTCATCGCCGACGCGACCTTCGATGCCGGCGCGGAGAAGCTGATGAAGAAGGCCAAGAAATTCGCCAAGCAGGTGGTCGCCGCCGAGATGTAGGCCGCACCGACTCGGCGCGGAGTGAACACGAAGGCCGCCCGCACGGGCGGCCTTCCTCGGGTAAGGGCGGCATTCGTCCGTGAGGAAGGAGCGGCATGGAAAGCGTCCGTGAAGCGGTAGGCGGCTGGGCTCAGCAAGCGAAGAAGAACGCCGGGTGGCTCGTGGCGCTGGGCGTGGTGACGGTGATTGCGGGTCTCCTGTCCATGGCGTCACCCCTGCTCAGCGGTCTCGGTGTTACCGTCCTGATCGGAATCGCGATGGTGATCGCGGGTGTCGCGCGAACCGTCGGCGCTTTCCACGCGGGGTCGTTCGGTCAGGGCGCACTCGCGTTCATCGGCGGGATCCTCACGTTCGTGGCCGGCATGCTCCTCGTGGCCCGGCCCGGAATCGGGCTGGCGACCCTGACCCTGCTGCTCGGGGGCTATCTGCTGGTGGACGGAATCGCCGGTGCTGTTCTCGCCTTCCACGTGCGGCCGGAGAAGGGATGGGGCTGGATGCTCTTCAGCGCCGTGATGGCCGTGGTGCTGGGATTCCTCCTGCTGAAGGAGTGGCCACTCTCCGGGCTGTGGGCCATCGGCACGCTGGTGGGAATCAACCTGCTCTTCACCGGCTTCTCCATCATCTCCGTCGGCTCGGCCGCGCGGGCGCTGGCCAAGCGGGTGTCGTAGATCGTGGGAACCAGCCCGGCGCCGGCCGCGCCGGAGCGGAAGCGCGGGAAGCGGAGGAGACGAGGCATGATCGCGCTCGCCATCGTCGTGTTCCATGTGCTGGGGGTCATCTCCTCCATTCACGCGATCATGCACACGCGCACGGAGCAGGGGACCATCGCCTGGGCAGTGTCCCTCAACACCTTCCCGTACGTGGCCGTGCCGGCCTACTGGGTCCTGGGACGGAGCCGCTTCCAGGGCTATGTGAGCGCCCGTCGGGAAAGGATGGAGGAAATCGCCGGCGTCACGAAGCAGGCCGTGGCGGCGGTCGCCCCGTTCAGGGTCCCGGAAGCGGAGGTCAACCCCGCCGCCCGGGCTGCGCAGCATCTGGCCGGAATCCCGTACCTCCGGGGGAACGCCGTGGAGCTCCTGGTGGACGGAGACGCAACTTTCGAGAGCATTCTCCAGGGCATCGATGCTGCCCGGGAGTACGTCCTGGTCGAGTTCTACATCGTCCACGACGACCGGATCGGCCGCGAGCTCAAGGCCCACCTGATCGAGAAGGCCAAGGCCGGGGTTCGGGTGCGCTTCCTGTACGACGAGGTCGGCAGCCACGACCTCCCGCGGGCCTACGCCGACGAGCTCCGCGCCGCGGGGATCGAGGTTCACGAGTTCCATACCCGAAAGGGCCCCAGCAACCGGTTCCAGATCAACTTCCGGAATCACCGCAAGATCGTGGTGGTCGACGGCAAGGTCGCCTGGGTCGGCGGCCACAACATCGGCGACGAGTACCTCTCCCGCGACCCCAAGGTCGGGCGCTGGCGGGACACCCACGTTCGAATCGAGGGCCCGGCCGCGCTCGGTGCGCAGCTCGCGTTCGCGGAGGACTGGCACTGGGCGGCCGGAGGCCGGCTCGACGTCCGCTGGGATCCGGTCCCCTCGCAAGCCGGAGACGTTCCCGTGCTGATCGTGCCCTCCGGTCCGGCGGACATGCTCGAGACCGCGAACCTGATGTTCATCCACGCCATCAACTCGGCGAGAGAACGGATCTGGATCGCGAGCCCGTACTTCGTTCCCGACAAGCCCGTGACCGACGCGCTGCAACTCGCGGGGCTGCGTGGCGTCGATGTCCGCCTTCTCATCCCGGACAAGTCCGACAATCGCTCGGTGGACATGGCGGCCTACTCGTACCTCGACGAGGTGAGCCTCACCGGCGCGAAGTTCTACCGGTATCGGGGCGGCTTCCTGCACGAGAAGGTCATGCTCCTCGACGACTCCTTCGCCACCGTGGGCACGGCCAACTTCGACAACCGCTCCTTCCGGCTGAACTTCGAGATCACCGCGGTGATCTCGGACGCGGCCTTCGCGGCGGAGGTCGAGCGCATGTTCGAGGCCGATTTCGCGCGGTCGAGGGTCATGGACCCGGGCGAGTACGACCGCAAGTCGTGGTGGTTCCGGTTCGGCGTCCGCCTCGCACGTTTGACCGCGCCGGTTCAGTAGCGCTCACACGGCGCGGCGTCCCGGCAGTGCACCGAGGGCGCGGAGAACGTCGGCCCCGACGATGAGCAGGAAGCCCGCGGCCGAGGCGGCACCGGCGACGTAGGTCATCGCGGCCGCCCTGAGCGTCGTCTTCGCCTCAGCCTCCTCCTGCTCCCCGCGCATGATGCCGAGCCTCTTGAGCTGGGCCAGGGCCCGCCGGCTGGCGTCGAACTCGACAGGGAGAGTGACGAAGTGGAACAGGATCGACCCGACATAGCCGAGCATGCCCAGCAGGAACATCGACCGGCTCCCCAGGGACGAGCCCAGGATCGCGACCGGGATCCCGACGCGCGCTCCCACTTGGACGATGCGAAACACGGCGGTCCGTAGCTCGAGTGGGGCGTATTCTGCGGCATCCTGAAGGGCGTGCGCCGCCTCGTGGGCGGAGACGGCCATGGCGGCCACGCTGGCGTCCCGCGCATTCTCGGGGGAAAGGCGGATGGCTTGGGTCCGCGGGTCGTAGTGGTCCGTGAGCTTGCCGGGCGCCACTTCGAGGTGCACCTTCCCCAGGCCGTTGGCGTCGAGAATCTGCCGCGCCACTGCGGCGCCCGTGAGGCCAACGCGGTTCGGCACCGCGGAGTAGCGCGCGTACGTGGCCTTCATCCGCCGCTGGACTACCAGGGCGAAGAGCCAGGTCGCGCCCAGGATAACGTAGCTCACGATGGTTCTCATGATCGCTCCCGCCTCGATCAGA
>Ga0180063_1000177_pt1 | contig 15858 bp, 12 predicted proteins | sample EasRivT47_16_10D_FD_121776 | JGI IMG/M metagenome (GOLD analysis project Ga0180063, IMG submission 121776) | Soil microbial communities from meander-bound floodplain in the East River, Colorado, USA - East River metaG ERMLIBT47_16_10D | ecosystem: Environmental > Terrestrial > Soil > Floodplain ...
CGCGATCTCGCAGGCGCACAACGTGCCGCTCGGCTCACTCGGCTTCACGGGTCGCTTCGGTGGCTGGAACAGCCTTGAGGACAGGGACTTCACGCAGTACCGCATGAAGGGGTTCATGAAGGTCCAGTTCTGAGGACCACTTCGCAACCGCGCATCGGGCCCGTCGGCGACAGGAGGAACCATGCGTCGTTCGCCGCACCCATCCCGCATCGTCGCGGGGCTCCTCGCCCTCTCGTGCCTCCTGCTCGCCCCGACGGCAGCCGCCAAGGGGGACGTCTTCAAGCTCACGGATCCCCGCGGCGACGATCATGGCGATGGCACGCTCCTCTACCCGCTTCGGGACGATCTGAAGCCAGGGGACCTCGACCTGCTCTCGTTCTCCGCGCGCGTCACGAAGGACGGGACCGAGTTCGAGGCCGTGTTCGCCCGTCCCATCGCCTACCCGGCGCGCCAGACCATCGACGCAGTGGGAACCTCGCTCGAGGATGTGGCGCGCTTCGGCTTCTACACCTTCAACCTTGACATTTACATCGATATGGACCGCATCGCCGGCTCGGGAAGCACGTCGAGCCTGCCTGGCCGAAAGGTGACGATCGCCTCCGGAAGCGCCTGGGAGAAAGCGATCATCCTCACGCCGCGTCCCTACGAGGCGCAGGGGATGTTCCAGAAGAGTCTCGCGAAGATCGCGAATGACGAGCTGAAGGCGAGCAAACCGCGCGTGGACAGCGAGGACCTGGAGCTCCTGAAGAGACAGATCGCCGCGCAGGTGGAGCGCAGCGTCTACTTCCCCACGCGCGTGAACGTTTCGGGATCGACTGTCCGCTTCCTGGTCCCCGACGACTTCCTGGGCGAGCCCGCGAAGGACACCTGGGGCTACGTCGTGACCGTGTCGGGCGCCGACATGCGGCAGAAGTTCAACATCCCGGTCATCAACGAGGCCCAGATCGGCGGCCCCGGTGTGATGATCCTTCCCATCCTGCCCGGTCGATCCGGGGAGGCCTTCGGCGGGGCGCGCGAGGACGACGCACTGCAGCCGCCCCTGGTGGACATCATCGTCCCCGCCGGGCTGAAGCAGGAGGACCTCCTGAAGGACTACGACCTCCTTGAGGAGCGCCCCGTCGCGCTGCCGGGCGTCGTGCCGGCCGTGGAGAACGCGTCCGTGGGCGGCGCCGCGCCGAAGCCGTGAGAGGACCCTGGAACGTCTACGCGGCCGCCGCGGGCTTCGTCCTCGCGGGCGCCGCCGCCTCGCTAACCGCCGCAGCACCGGCCTCCGGGACCCCGCCCTCCGGGCACGACTGGGCGCGTGGGGCCGTCTTCTACGAGATCTTCGTCCGGAGCTTCGCCGACTCCAACGGCGACGGGATCGGCGATTTCGATGGCCTGATCTCGAGGCTCGACTATCTCAACGACGGCGATCCGAACACGACGAGTGACCTCGGCGTGGACGCGATCTGGCTGATGCCGGTCTTCAAGTCGCCCTCCTATCACGGGTACGACGTCACCGACTACGAGCACGTCAACCCCGACTACGGCACGGACGCCGGCTTCGATCGCCTGCTAGCGGAGGCGCACCGCCGCGGCATCCGGGTGATCGTGGACTTCGTGATGAACCACACCAGCGACCGGCACCCGTGGTTCCTCGAGTCGGCCTCGTCGCCCGCGTCGCCGAAGCGCGACTGGTACGTGTGGCGGGCCGACGACCCGGGGTGGACGCAGCCGTGGGGCGGCCGGAACCCGGTGTGGCACGCGAAGAACGGCGCGTTCTACTACGGCCTGTTCTGGGGCGGCATGCCCGACCTCAACTTCCGCGCGCCTGCCGTGCGCGCGGAGATGGAGCGCCTCGCGGCGATGTGGCTGAAGCGCGGCCTCGACGGCTTCCGCCTCGACGCCACGCGGCACCTCGTGGAGACGGGGCCGGGCGAGGGACTCAACGACGCGCCGGAGACGCACGCGTTCCTCAAGGAGCTCTCGGCCTCCGTGCGCGGTGCGAAGCCCGAGGCGGTCCTGGTGGGGGAGAACTGGACGACCACCGCGGCCATCGCGAAGTACTACGGGTCCCGGGAGCAGGTCCCGGGGGGCGACGAGCTGCCCATGAACTTCAATTTCCCCCTCGCCGACGCGATCGTGAAGGGCGTGGGTGGAGGCGACGCGATGGGGATCGCGTCGGTCCTCTCGGAGATGGCGTCGCTGTACCCCGCGGGCGTCATCGACGCTCCCTTCCTGACCAACCACGACATGCCCCGCGTGGCCACACAGCTTGGATCGGACCCGGGGAAGCTGCGCGCCGCCGCGGCGATCCTCCTCACCCTGCCCGGCGCTCCGTTCGTCTATTACGGCGAGGAGGTGGGCCTGCAGAACGGCCCGGGGCGCGACGACGAGTACAAGCGCACGCCGATGCCGTGGGACGCGACGCCCACGGGAGGCTTCACCACCGGAAAACCGTGGTTCGCCCTGGCCCCCGGGAACGACAGGGCGAACGTCGCCGCGGAGAAGGGAGACCCGGGATCGCTGCTCTCGCGCTACCGCGATCTCATCCGGACGCGCCGTGCCTCGACGGCCCTCCGGGAGGGGAGCCTCGAGATCCTCCCTCCGGCCGCGCCGCAACCTCAGGTCCTTGCCTTCGTGCGGAGGGCGGGGACGGAGACCGTGCTGGTCGTCCACAACCTGGGCGAAGCGCGGGTGACGGCCGGGCCCTGGCCCCTGAAGACGGCGGTGTGCGAGAAGATCCTCGCCGACGCGGGCGCGGGCGACCCGACGGGATCCACGGCGGGGTGGAGCGCGGCGGTGCCGCCGCGCGGCACGGGCATCTGGCGCTGCCGTGGAGAGGCGCGCCGACGGCCGTGACGAGGATCGCTTGAGCCGCTTCGACGCCGCGCGCCGCGCGGCGTTCATGCAGGATCTGCTGGGCGGGCTGCTCGGGAGGCCGTCCGACCTGCTCCCCTTCGATCAGGTTCGCGAAGGGCTCCGCCTGCGCAGCCTCGTGGACCGGGGTGTCCAGGAGATCCTGCTCGCCAAGATCGTCGGCACGCTGGGGCGCGAGCGTGAGTTCACGCGGGCCTTCCTTCCCCGCGACGAGTCGCTGCGCGAGCGGTGGGAGGACGTCACGGAACTCGTCGAGGGGCCCGAGGGGCTCCCTCCCGTCGAGGTCTACAAGGTCGGCGAGGCGTACTTCGTGGTGGACGGACACCACCGCGTTTCCGTTCAGCGATCGATGGGCGCGCCCTCGATCGAGGCGCGCGTGAAGGAGTTCGTCACGCCCGTGCCGCTCGTGCCCGACGAGACGATCGAGGAGGTCCTGATCAAGCGCGGCCTCGCGGAGTTCCTCGAGGCGACGGGCCTCGTCCCGGCGAACCCGGACGAGTTCCGGACGACGATCCCCAACGGCTACGAGCGGCTCCTCGATCACATCAACACGCACCGCTGGTTCCGCGGCATCGACCTGCACCGGGAGTTCACGCGCGAGGAGGCGGTCGCCTCCTGGCGGGACATCGTCTACCGCCCGATGGTCGATCTCACCCGACGCAGCGGCATCCTGAAGGACTTCCCCGGCTACACCGAGACCGACCTCTACCTCTACGTGATGAACCACCTCCACCGCCTGCGGGAGTGCTACGGGGCCGAGGCGGTGCCCCCCGAGAGGGCCGTGGCGTATTTCGCCGAGCGTCACCGCGAGCGGCGCCGCGCCGGCCGCTTTGGCCAGTGGCTGCAGAGGCTGCGGGGAAGGAAGGACGGGTAGAGCCGTACCGGCTTGCGGTTCAGGTGAAGTAGTCCACCGACTTCTCTCGGCGGTGGAAGGGGCTGACCAGGCCCGCGATCGTGGTGCTTGCGGTCGCGGAGAGGAGGGGCAAGCGACGCGCTTCAGTGGTTCCCGGCAGGAGGAGGCGGCTTGTTCTACGCACAGACGCAGGGCCGCGGCTGGAAGAGCGGAAGAGCAGCTCAGGATTCCTGGATTCAGCGGCTCGGGATTCTCCGAACCCACAGAGGAGAGCCACCGATACCGGAAGCCAGGAGATGAGAGAAACGAGGAGTGGACCGACGACAATGTGCATGACGGCATGGCTCCGGCCGGAGCCCCGTCCGCCCAGCTCGCTGTTCCCCGTCGGGCGCGCCCTCGTCGCCTCCCTCGCTGGGCTCTGCGTCGTGCTCGCGATCGCGGGCTGGGCCATCGAGCAGCGGATGCACGCCGAGATCCGGTCGCGGGCACTCGGCCAGCTCTCCGCGCTCGCTGACCTCAAGGTCGATCGGATCGCCGCCTGGCGCGCCGAGCGCCTCGCGGACGCCGCCGCGATCGCGGCGCCACCGTTGGGAGACGAGGGCCTCACCCGCCTGGCCCGCGGCGAGCCGCCCCCCGAGGTGGCCGCGTGGTACCGCCAGATCCGGGACCGGCACCGGTACGCGGACGTGCTCGTGGTGTCGCCGGGCGGCGAGCTTCTCTTCTCCGCGTCCGGCCACCGCGCTCCGCTCGATCCACCGACGGCGGACACCGCCTCGCAGGCACTGGCCGGCGACTGCGCGGTGCTCTCGGACATGCACCGGGGCCGCGACAGCCGCATCTACCTCGACGCGGCGGCGCCCATCCCCGCGCCCGGCGGCGCCGCGGCGTTGGTGCTCCGCTCGGACGCCGAGACGCTGTACCCGCTCGTGCGCGAATGGCCGGGCTCCACGCGGACGGCGGAGGCGCTGCTCGTCCGCCGCGATGGCGACGACGCCCTCTTCCTGAGCGATCTGCGGCACGAGCGCGGCGCCGCGCTCGCGAAGCGAATCTCCCTCGCGCGCACCGACGTCGTCTCCGTCCTGGCGGCGAAGGGAGAGGTGGGCGTGCGGGAGGGCGTGGACTACCGCGGCGTGCCGGTCCTCGCCGAGCTCCGCGCGGTACCGGACTCGACCTGGTGGCTCGTCGCGAAGGTCGATCGCGATGAGGTCTTCGAGACGGAGCGGCATCTCGCGTGGGCTGGGTGGGCGGCGTGGGGCTCGTTCCTCGCGCTCGGCGGCGTCCTCGCCGCAACGTGGGTGCGGGCCGAGCGGCACCGCCGGTCCGCAGCGGAGCGGGCGGCGCTCGACGAGGCTGCCCGGTACCGTGCCGAGGTCCTCGCGAACGTCGGCGACGGCGTGATCTCCACGGACGCCGCCACCCGTATCACCTCCTGGAACCGGGGCGCGCAGCGCATCTTCGGGTGGACCGAGGCGGAGGCACTCGGGCGAGACGTGCGCGAGCTGCTGCAGCATGAGTACGGGCCGGTGCAGACGCGCGCGTGGACGCTCGCCGAGCTCGAGCGGAATGGGCGCGTCGAGCTCGCGCTCCGACAGCGCCGCAAGGATGGCACCCCCGTCGACATCGAGACCACCGTCGTCGCGCGCCGCGACGGCGCGGGCAACTTCCTCGGCTATATCGGCGTGCACCGCGACGTGACCGAACGCAAGCGCGCCGAAGCGGAGCGCGAGCGGATGCGCCAGCTCGAAGCGGATCTCGCGCGCGCGAGCCGCATCACCACCATGAGCGAGCTGACCGCGTCGCTGGCGCACGAGATCAGGCAACCGATCGCCGCGGCGAGCGCGAACGCCAGCGCGTGCGCGCGATGGCTTGCGCGAGAACACCCCGACATCGGAGAGGCGCGCGCGGCGGCCGACAGAATCGTGGCGAGCACGAGCCGAGCGGCCGAGATCATCGACCATATCAGGTCGGTCTACAGGAAGGGTACTCCGGCACGCGCCGCGGTCGACGTGAACGAGGTGGCGCGCGAGACGCTCACGCTGTTTCAAGACGACGCGAAACGGCACGGTATCTCGCTGCGCAGCGAGCTCGCGCTCGACCTGCCGCGGGTGGAAGGCGATCGCGTGCAGCTGCAACAGGTGTTCGTGAACCTCATGGTCAACGCGATCGAGGCGATGCACGGCACCGGGGGCGAGCTGAGCGTCCGGTCGGAGCGCGGGAGGAACGCCGGCGAGTTGCTGTTCTCCGTGAGCGACACAGGCGTCGGTTTGCCCGCGGACAATGCCGACGCCATCTTCGATGCGTTCTTCTCGACGAAGCCCCAGGGGACCGGCATGGGCCTGAGGATCAGCCGTTCGATCGTCGAGTCGCACGGCGGCCGGTTGTGGGCGACGACCGGCGCACCGCGAGGCGCCACGTTCTGGTTCAACCTGCCCGCGAAGGGCGATTCCTGACCGTCGCGGACGGGCGAAACGCCCGTCGGAGCCGAATCCATGCTCGACACGAAGGGGGATGGTCCACCGAGCCAGCCGCACCTCTTCGTTGAGGAACTAACCTGGCTCATTCACGATTCACGAGGAGTAAGGTCGTGGCCAAGAAAATGAAGGCCGCCGTCGTTCATGCCTTCGGTGAACCACTGCGGGTAGAGGACGTGCAGGCGCCTGAGCCGGGTTACGGTCAAGTGCTAGTGAAGGTCGAAACGAGCGGCGTCTGCCATGCCGATCTGCAGTGCGCACGCAACCGTGGGATGCCCCGGGTAGCGGGGCGACTCTCCCGCGTGGAGCGCGACGCCCGACCACGTGAGCCGCTGCATGTTCATTCTGAGAGAGTCGGTTGATCCGATCTTTGACCGCTAGTAGAATGCCTCGCTCACACTCGGAGGCGTACGGGGACAACTCGTTGATTCGAAAGAATCTCTGCGCCTCGTTGCTCGCTGCCCTCGCGAGTCTTGGCGCGCAGCAGGCGTTCTCAGGAACCGAGGCGGCAGCGGCGTTGAACCTCGATCGCGCAACTGCGCTCCACGCCGGCCTGTCGGCGCAGGTGCTGAATCTCGCGATGGGCGCCGTCAGGTGTGGGATGGCTTCCGGCGATCTCACGGCACCGCCCACGTTGACTTTGATCGACTATTCGCTGCCGTCTGCCCAGCCGAGGCTGTGGGTCTTCGACTTACGCACGGGTCAGTTGCTCTTCAAGGAACTCGTTGCCCATGGGCGCAACAGCGGCGTTGCCGTGGCCACGCGGTTTTCGGATGCGATGGGCAGCCGCCAGTCGAGCCTCGGCCTGTTCCGGACGGCGGATACGTACGTTGGGCAGAACGGCTACTCGCTGCGACTCGACGGGCTCGAGCCGGGCATCAACAGCCAGGCGCGGGCACGAGCGATCGTGATGCACGGGGCGCGGTACGTCGATCCCGCGCTTGCAAGCACGAGCGGGCGAGTCGGCAGGAGCTGGGGATGCCCTGCGCTCCGCGAAGCCATCGCACAGCGGGTGATCGACACGGTCCGCGACGGCGGCGTGATCTTCTCGTACTATCCCGATCCCGCCTGGCTCACGACATCCAAATTCCTGAACTGCGGCGGCGCCGAGCGGGTTGCCGTCGCCTCCAACTGACGGCAGCCGGCGCTTTCCGCCGGATGTCAGAGCGGCACACGGAAACGCAACGTAAAGCGGTCGCTCTCGCCGATTGCAACGAACTTTTCGCGATCCGTGCTGCCGCCGTCGAGTGTCGGCGGCAGCGACCAGACGCCCGTTATGGGGCGCTCGGTTCGCTTCGGACCCCGACGAACGGTGAATCCAGGTTGCCCTTGGCGCCGGCAGGCCGTTCGCGGCCGGCCGCGAAGGACAGATCCCCTTACCTTGCCGGACCCAATCCGGCAAGATCGTAGCCATGCACGCGTCAATCGAACCCGAGGATCTGCTTGCCCGGTTGGACGCAATCGGGGTCGCGTTGCGCGACAGCGGGCAGGCGATGGCGCTGCTCGCACTCGGTTCGGTCGGTCTCGAGCGTCAGCGGCTGGACCGGTATTCCGATCTCGATTTCTTCGTGATCGTCGCGCCGGGTTACAAGGTTCGCTACATCGAAAGCCTCGACTGGCTGGCCGCCGTCCACCCGCTGGCCTGGCACTTCCGCAACACTGCCGACGGCCACAAGGCGTTGATGACCGACGGAATCTTCTGCGAGTTCGCGGTGTTCGAGCCGCAGGAACTCGAGCATATCCCGTTCACGCCAGGACGGATCGTCTGGCGCCGCGCCGATGTGGACGATTCCATCGCCGTGCCCCGGCGGCCGCCGCCGGACACGCGCCTGCCGGATGAAACGTGGATCGTCGGGGAGGCACTGAGCTGCCTGTTGGTCGGGCTGCGGCGCTGGCATCGCGGCGAGAAGCTGGCTGCGGCCCGCATGATCCAGGGCCACGCCGTCGATAGGCTGATCGAGCTCGACACGCTGCGCGCGACCGCAGGCGGTTCGCTGCCTGCCGGCGATCCATTCAGCCGCGAACGCAGACTGGAGCAACGCCGGCCCGGTCTGACGGCGGAATTGCCCGATGTGGTGCCCGGCTACGCGCGTACGCCCGAAGCTGCGTTGGCGATCCTCGATGCGATGCGTCGACGAGGCGCGCCGCTCGACCCGTCAATCACGGACCGCATCCGGGCCTTTTGTGCCTCTACTGCGGCCACAACGATCGCCACAGACGACGGCCAGGGGGGCTCCGGATGACGAAGACGATGTGTGTCGTCGCCTGGGCGCTGCGTGCCTGATGCTCGCGGCGCCGTTTCCCCTGGTAAGCGACCGGCGAGCGCCCTTGCCGCGCCGGCTCCCCATCGCCTAGGCTTCGGGCCGGAGCGCACCGCATCAGGCGCGCGAAGGAGCCGACACCATGCCCACGAAGGACAAGCGCAAGCCCTCCAGGGAGAGCCAGGCCGGCGGCCAGCGGTCCGGGAAGCTGGGCCGCAAGGAGTACGAGAAGCAGCTCGAGCGCCTGCACGTCGAGCTGGTCAAGCTCCAGCAGTGGGTGGTGCACGAGGGCCTCAAGATCTGCATCGTCTTTGAGGGCCGCGACGGCGCCGGCAAGGGCGGCACGATCAAGGCCATCACCGAGCGTGTCAGCCCGCGCGTCTTCCGCGTCGTGGCGCTGCCTGCGCCCTCGGACCGCGAGAAGACGCAAATGTACGGGCAGCGCTATCAGGCCCACATGCCGGCCGCGGGCGAGGTCGTGATCTTCGACCGCAGCTGGTACAACCGCGCCGGCGTCGAGCGCGTCATGGGCTTCTGCAGCGAGAAGCTGGCGCGCCGCTTCCTCGAGGTGGTGCCGAACTACGAGAAGATCATGGTCGAGTCGGGCATCATCCTGATCAAGTACTGGCTGGAGGTCAGCGCCGAGGAGCAGTCGCGGCGCCTCGAGTCGCGCATCGACGACGGTCGCAAGACCTGGAAGCTCTCGCCCATGGACATCCTGTCCTACGAGCGCTGGGACGACTACACCCGCGCGCGCGACGAGATGTTCAAGGCCACCGACACGCCCTGGGCGCCGTGGTTCGTGGCGCGCTCCGAGGACAAGAAGCGCGTGCGGCTCAACATCATCAGGCACCTGCTCTCGCAGGTTCCCTACAAGGAGCTGAAGCGCGAGAAGGTGAAGCTGCCCAAGCGCGAGAAGATCGGGCGCTACAAGGGCATCGGCTACCCGTTCAAGTACATCCCCGAGAAGTTCTGAGCCTGGCGGCGCGCTAGACGCCGCGGATGGCCACCGCCCACAAGTTCTCTTCGTCGTTCCGACTTCAGCGCGCTGAGTGATCAGGAGATCTCTGTCCGCGAAGGTCGCCCTTCCTCTCGGCGCGCCCTTCGGACACGTCCTCACCCTGGCTTCACCCGCCGAAGTCCGCTCTCGCACCACGATGCTGGCGGCCCTCACGTTGCCGAGAGGCGAAGATCTGGCTGGGATTCGTCTACGGGCACCAGCGGTACACGCACCAGCTGTGGTTTGCGCTGCATCCCCCATCCTGGGCAGCCGGGATCCTGTCGGGTCGCGGCGAATTCGCGACGTCGTCGTGACGACCTCCGCCCCAAAGTGCGCCCGCGCCACCCCGCCGTCTGGCATCGCCCTTGCTCAAGGTGCCCCCCCGGGCGCGAATGGCTCCTCACGACGCGCACGAAGCGAAAGGCGGTAGACCGATGATGGCCAGAGAACGAACGCCGGCGATCGAAGTCACGCCTTCCAGCCACGGAGCGGCGAGCCCCCCCCCTCGCCACCGTTCCGCCATCGCGCCCGGGGGATTCACCGAGTCCTCCGCAGGAAGGACGGAGGCTTGAAGGAAACCGGGCCGGCCGTCACACGGCCGGTTGCCGCATCCGTGGGTGATCCGTCATGAGCCCAGAATCAGGAACCGGCAAGTATGAAAAGCTGCTGGAACGTTGCCGCGGCCTTGTCCCCATCGTGACCGCGGTCGCCTACCCTTGCGAGGCGATGGCGCTGGCGGCGGCGATGGATGCCGCCCGGAACGGGTTGATCATTCCGATCCTCGTGGGGCCGGCCGCGAAGATCGCGCAGGTCGCCAAGGAAGGCAAGATCGCGCTGGGCGATACGCGGGTCGTCGAGGCCGCCGACAGCCGCGCCGCGGCGGCGAAGGCGGTCGATCTGGTCCGCTCGGGCGAGGCCGAGCTGCTGATGAAGGGCAGCCTGCACTCGGACGAGATCCTTGGCGCGGTCGTCGCCAAGGAGACGGGACTGCGGACCGGCCGGCGCTTGAGCCACGTCTTTCTCATGGACGTGCCCACGTACCACAAGGTCCTGATCGTGACCGACGGCGCGATCAACATCGCACCGACGCTCGAGGACAAGGTGGACATCTGCCAGAACGCCATCGACCTGGCCCGCTCGTTCGGCATCGAGCGGCCGAAGGTCGCCATCCTCGCCGCGGTCGAGACGGTGAATTCGAAGATGCCGGCCACGCTCGATGCCGCGGCGCTGTGCAAGATGGCCGAGCGCGGGCAGATCAAGGGCGGGCTGCTGGAGGGGCCCCTGGCGTTCGACAACGCGATCAGCGTCGAAGCGGCACGGACGAAGGGGATCCACTCCGAGGTGGCAGGCGATCCGGACATCCTGCTCGCCCCGGACCTGGAGGCCGGGAACATGGTGGCCAAGCAGCTGAGCTTCCTCGCCAAGGCCGACAGCGCCGGACTCGTCCTCGGCGCGAGGGTGCCCGTCATCCTCACGAGCCGCGCGGACAGCGTGCGTTCGCGGATTGCGAGCTGCGCGGTCGCGGTGCTCTTGGCTCACGCCAGGCGCCAGCCGCAGAAGCAGACGGCCTGAGACGGATCCTTGGCGCTGCTGGGCGCCGCCACCGCGCGCGACAGCGCGCGCACAGGAGCTCGAGATGAGCGCGACCGCACCGGACAAGACGAAGGGGGCGAAGGCCGAATCGCCGTGGAACGGCTTCCAGGGCGCGCTGTGGCAGAAGGAGATCAACGTCCGCGCGTTCATCCAGCTGAACTACACCCCCTACGACGGTGATGAGACCTTCCTCGCGCCGGCGACGGCGCGGACGAAGCGGGTCTGGGACATCCTGACGAAGCTGTTCGTCGAGGAGCGCAAGAAGGGCGTGCTCGACATCTCGCAGATCCCGACCTCGATCACGGCGCACGCCCCGGGGTACATCGACAAGGACAGCGAGATCATCGTCGGGCTCCAGACCGAGGCCCCGCTCAAGCGCGCCATCATGCCGAACGGCGGGCTGCGGATGGTGCTCGGCGCGCTCGAAGCCTACGGCTACACCCCCGATCCCCACGTGGTGGAAGCGTTCACCAAGTACCGCAAGACGCACAACGAGGGAGTGTTCGACGCCTACACCGCCGACATCCGCAGGTGCCGCAGCTCGCACATCCTCACCGGCCTTCCGGACGCCTACGGGCGTGGCCGGATCATCGGCGACTACCGCCGGGTCGCGCTGTATGGCGTGGATCGGCTGGTCGAGATGAAGCAGCAGGAGAAGCTGGCCCTCGAGTCCGAGCCGTCCACGGAGGCGATCATCCGCGACCGCGAGGAGCTTTCGGAGCAGCTCCGGGCGTTGGGGGAGCTCAAGGCGATGGCCGCAAGTTACGGCTTCGACATCTCGGGCCCGGCGCGCACCGCCCGCGAGGCGGTGCAGTGGCTCTACTTCGGCTACCTGGCCGCGGTGAAGGAGCAAAACGGCGCCGCGATGTCGCTCGGCCGCTGCTCGACCTTCCTGGACATCTACTTCGAGCGTGACTTCGCGGCGGGCCGCCTCACCGAGGAGCAAGCCCAGGAGATCATCGACGACTTCGTCATCAAGCTGCGCATCGTTCGCTTCCTGCGCAGCCCGGAGTACGACGAGCTGTTCGCCGGCGATCCCACCTGGGTGACCGAGTCGATCGGCGGCATGGGGGACGACGGCCGCTCGCTGGTGACGAAATCGAGCTTCCGCATGCTGCAGACGCTCTACAACCTGGGGCCGGCGCCGGAGCCCAATCTGACCATCTGGTATTCGCCACGGCTCCCCGACGGCTTCCGGCGCTTCGCGACGAAGGTGGCGATCGACACCAGCTCAATCCAGTTCGAAAGCGACGAGATCATGCGCCGCACCTGGGGCGACGACGGCGCGATCGCCTGCTGCGTGTCGCCGATGCTGGTCGGCAAACAGATGCAGTTCTTCGGGGCCCGGGCGAACCTGGCCAAGTGCCTGCTCTATGCCATCAACGGCGGCCGCGACGAGATGAGCGGCAAGCAGGTCGGGCCGGTCTGCGCGCCCGTGCAGGGGGACTACCTCGACCTGGACGACGTGGCCGACCGATTCGATCGCATGATGGACTGGCTGGCGGGGGTCTACGTCGACGCGATGAACGTCATCCACTACATGCACGACAAGTACGCCTACGAGCGCCTGGAGATGGCGCTGCACGACCACGCGCCGCTGCGCACGATGGCGTTCGGCATGGCGGGGCTGTCGGTGGTCGCCGACAGTCTTTCGGCGATCAAGCACGCGAAGGTGAAGGTCGTGCGGGATGCGACCGGGCTGGTGACCGACTACCAGACCGAGGGGAGCTTCCCGATGTTCGGCAACAACGACGACCGCGTGGACCAGCTCGCCACCTGGGTCGTCAGCACGTTCATGAGCAAGCTGCGCAAGCACCCGACCTACCGGAACGCCGTGCACACCCAGTCGATCCTGACCATCACCTCGAACGTGGTGTACGGCAAGGCGACCGGGAACACGCCCGACGGACGGCGGCAGGGCGAGCCGTTCGCGCCGGGGGCGAATCCGATGCACGGCCGGGACAGTCACGGCATCCACGCTTCGGCGGCTTCGGTGGCCAAGATTCCCTACCGCGACGCCGCCGACGGCATCTCGCTCACGACGACGCTGGTGCCCACGGGGCTCGGCCGGGTCGAAGCGGATCGCGTGACCAACCTGCTGGCGATGCTCGACGCCTTCTTCAGCGCAACCGGCTACCACGTGAACATCAACGTGCTGAACCGCGAGACGCTGCTGGACGCGATGGAACATCCCGAGAACTACCCGACGCTGACGATCCGGGTCTCCGGATACGCGGTCAACTTCGTCCGCCTCACGCGCGATCAGCAGACGGACGTCATCAACCGCACGTTTCACGGAGCATGACCACCAGGTCCGGATCGATGACCGGCGACAGGACACCGGGTCCGACATCGCTCGCGGCGCGCAGCCCGTTCGAGCTGCGCGTAGGCTTGGGCGACGGAATTCCGGAGCAGACCGTCCGCGAAGCGCTCGCCTCCGGCGACATGGGCTTCCTGCATTCCTACACCACGGGCTCGACGGTGGACGGGCCCGGCGTGCGGGTCGTGGCGTGGACGACCGGCTGCATGTGGCGCTGCCTCTATTGCCACAACCCCGACACCTGGACCGTGTCCAACGGGATTCCCGTGAGCGTGGAGCGTGCCGCCGACGAGCTGCGCAAGTACCGCCCGGGGCTGAAGGCCATGGCGGGGGGATTCACGCTCAGCGGGGGCGAGCCACTGCTGCAGCACCGCTTCGCGGCGAAGCTTCTGGCGGCCGCCAAGAAGATGGGCATCCACACGACGATCGAGACCAACGGGTTTCTCGGCGAGCGACTGACGGATGGCGAGCTCGACACGATCGACCTCGTGATGCTGGGGCTCAAGACGTGGGATCCGCAACGCCACAAGGCTCTCACCGCGCAGGAGATCGGGCCTACGCTGGAATTCGCTCGCCGGCTGGCGGCGCGCCGGAAGCCGATCTGGGTCCGCTTCGTGCTGGCGCCGGGACTGACGGACGACGTGCACGACATGGCGCGCTCGGCCGAGTTCGCCGCGAGCCTGGGCACGGTCGAGCGCGTCGAAGTTCTGCCGTTTCATCAGATGGGTCGTTTCAAGTGGGAGCGTCTCGGGCTCGAGTACACGCTCGGGGACGCCGAGCCGCCGACACCCGCCGCCGTCGAGCAGGCCTGCGCCGTGTGGCGCGCGGCGGGGCTCGAGGCGAGCTGAGGCCGCGCTTCAAGGAGGTGGGACTGCGGGCGCGACGCGGGCTTTGCGCATGGTTCCGATTGTCAGAACCGATAGGCTACGCCGGCACTGGCGTAATGGTTCAACGTTTCCTCGGTGATCGGGCTCGATGCCGCATCGCCGTGCAGCCGCCGCAGCGACATGCTCGCGAGAGCCACCCAGTGCCTGCTGATGGCGTAGGCGCCCTCGACGCCGAACTGGGTGAACATCAGGCCGCCGTCGCCGGCGGTGTAGTAGGCCCGGATCCAATCGTCGGTCGCCCAGGTGGCCTGGCCGAAGACCCACGCCTTCAGCGCCGTGCTGGCGTAGACGCCGACGCCGGCGCGCAGGTCGTAGTGGATGCCAGTGTCTTGGTCGAGGTGGTAGCGCACCCGCCCGAGGACGTTGAGCGGCGCAGGCCCGATCTTGGTGTCAAGTTCGGCGTGCAGGCCGAAGGAGGCCCCGGCGTCGAGGTCGGTGCGGTCGTTGCCGTCTTCGTAGGCGAGCTGGACGCCGGCGGCAAAGCCCGGGAGGAACTCGCGCCGCGCGCCGCCCTCGAGGATGCCCTGCGTGGTGCGGGCGAACAGCGTCTGGCCATAGTAGCGGATGACCGGGATCGGCTCGACCTCCTGCTTCGAGGCGCCGTCGTAGTCGGGGCGCGAGCGTACGCCGATGCCGAGCAGGGTGCCGAGGTCGTCCTGCGGCGGCGAGTCCTGCTGCGCCAGCGCGACGGCGGGAAGGAGAACGAGGACTGCGATCCAGCGCTTCATCCGGAGAGTGTGCATTTTCCTTGGGACTCCAGCCAGTTCCACCGGTGGCCACCGAGCGTCTGTCGCTGCTTCCCGACGGGCGAGTCGCCTACGCACTCGAGAACCCGAATCGAGAAGGAACCACCCACGTCGCGGTGACGCTCGACGGCGGTTTTCGACGAGCCCGGCTTCGTTGGGAATTCACGACGACGCCACCACGAATCGGTTCGATTCGAGGGTGCGAAAGGACGCTCGGAACGACCCGAGGGGCGGCTGCGCGGCACCGCCGGGGTGTGCAGAAACTCGCGGCCGAGGCGGCGCTTCCCGGGATTCGGCTCGCCGGCGGACGTCACGACCCTCGCCCCACCGCACGGCCTGGCACCGACGTTGCAGTGCAGTGGTGTCCGTCGGCGCGCGAGGCTCCTCGTGGCCCGCGCGAAGCGAAAGGCTTCGCAGCGACCATGCCCCGGTACACGAGGTCGGGGATCGAGAGGACGTCATGCTGAGTTCGCGAAGGCTCTTCACTCCCATGGCCGCGACGATGGCTTTCGCAGCGGCGCTGCTCGGGTTCGCCATACCCTCGCGGGCCGCCGTCGAATGCCAGGCGGAGGTGCGCGGTCAGTTCCGTGGCGACGAGATCCGCGACGAGATCGTGGCCAAGACCTTCCTCGTCGAGATCTCCTCGTCCGAGAAGTGCGCGAAGGTCTCCTTCGAGCTGATCACGACCCAGCGACGCTTCAGCGGGGAGGAGATCACGTCGACGCGCCGAGAGTGGCAAAAACGTGAATGCCGGGCCGAGCACAGCGACCTTGGTGCAGTATCGCATGCCGCGCGACTCGAGCCTGGTGAAATGGGAAGTGAAGCTCACCCGCTGCGTCGTCTGCGGGGTCGAGTAGGTCCCACA
>Ga0180063_1000179_pt1 | contig 15801 bp, 16 predicted proteins | sample EasRivT47_16_10D_FD_121776 | JGI IMG/M metagenome (GOLD analysis project Ga0180063, IMG submission 121776) | Soil microbial communities from meander-bound floodplain in the East River, Colorado, USA - East River metaG ERMLIBT47_16_10D | ecosystem: Environmental > Terrestrial > Soil > Floodplain ...
CGTGAGCGTCTCCTTTGCTTTCGCTTCGGCCTCGGCGTCGTTGCCGAGCTCGAGCGGCAGCATGACGTTCTCGAGCGCCGTGAGCGACGGCAGGAGCTGGAACGACTGGAACACGAAGCCGACTGCACGCCCGCGCAGCTCGGCCCGCTCGTCTTCATCCATTGAAAAGATATCCTGGCCGTCGAGCTCGACCGCGCCGGCGCTCGGCGTGTCGAGGCCGGCGAGGATCGCGAGCAGCGTCGACTTGCCCGAGCCCGAGGCGCCGACGACCGCCACCGCCTCGCCGCGCGTGACCGCGAGATCGATCTCGCGCAGAATAACGAGGTCGCTCGCCCCGCTCTTTACGGTCTTCCCGATGCCCCGCGCCGTCAGCACGCTGTTGTTGTTCTTCATTGTCCTGTGGTTGCCGGGAACGGCGGCGGCCGAGAAATCCATCCTGGTGGTCGGTGACAGCCTGTCCGCGGCCTACGGCATCCCGCGCGACCGCGGCTGGGTGGCGCTGCTCGAGGCGCGCCTCAAGCACGAGCATCCGGATTATAGCGTCGTCAACGCGAGCATCTCGGGCGAGACCAGCAGCGGCGGACGCGTGCGGCTCAGGCCGCTGCTCGAGCGCCATCGGCCCGCGGTGGTCGTCCTCGCGCTCGGCGGCAACGACGGCCTGCGCGGGATGCCGGTCAAGCAGGTGCGGACCAACCTCGCCGCGATGATCCGCGAGGCGCAGGCAAGCCGCGCGCGCGTGCTGCTGGTGGGGATGAAGATGCCGCCCAACTACGGCGAGGAATATACGCAGAGCTTCGACGCGCTGTTCCGCGAGCTGGCGAAAGCTCACCGCACCGCGCTGGTGCCGTTTCTGCTCGAGGATTTCGCCGGCAATCCCGAGTACTTCCAGCCCGACCGCATCCATCCGACCGAGACGGCGCAGCCGATGATGCTCGAGCGCGTGTGGCGCGGGCTACGACCCCTTTTGAAATAAAAATCGGGGTCAGAGCCCGATTCTTCACCGCACGGTCAGCTTTGCTTCCCCGGCAGAAAGCCGGCCGATCACCCGCGCGTCGGCGAACCCCTCTTGCCGGAAGACATTGAGCACATCGCGCTCCGCCGCCGGCGCGCAGGCCACCAGCAGGCCGCCGCTCGTTTGCGGATCCGTGAGCAGCTTTCGCTTCCATTCTTCCCCGCTGAACTCCACCTCGCGGCCGTAGCTCTTCCAGTTTCTTTCCGAAGCGCCGGTAGCGACGCCCTGCTTCACCGAGTCGAGCGCCTCGGCGATGACCGGCAGCGCGTCGAACTTCACCTCGGCCGAGAGCTTCGAGCCGCGGCAGATCTCGAGCAGATGCCCGGCGAGGCCGAAGCCGGTGACGTCGGTAAGCGCGTGCACCGCCGGCATCGAGGCAAACGCTTCGCCCGGCGTGTTGAGCTTGGTCGTCCACTCGATCATCCGGGCATAGCCCGACGCCGAGAGCTTGCCCTTCTTCAGCGCCGCGGAAAGGATGCCGATCCCCAGGGGTTTTCCCAGAATGAGAACATCCCCGTCCTTGCCCGAGCTGTTTCTTTTTACTTTCTCGGGATGTACCAGGCCGAGCGCCACCAGGCCGTAGATCGGCTCCAGCGTGTCGATCGAATGCCCGCCGGCGATCGGGATCCCCACTTTCGCGCAAACCGACTCGCCGCCTTCCATCACCTGGCGGATGACGCTCACCGGCAGCTTCTCCAGCGGCATGCCGACGAGCGCGAGCGCCATGATCGGGCGCGCGCCCATCGCGTAGACGTCCGAGATCGCGTTGGTCGCGGCGATGCGGCCGAAGTCGAACGGATCGTCGACCACCGGCGTGAAGAAGTCGGTGGTGGCGACGAGCGCCTGCGTGTCGTTCAGGCGATAGACCGCGGCGTCGTCCGCGGTCTCGGTGCCGACGAGCAGCTCCTGCGGCAGGCCGCGCAGCGGCATCGTGGCGAGCATCTCGGAAAGAATGGCGGGCGCGATCTTGCAGCCGCAACCGCCGCCGTGGCTGAACTCGGTGAGGCGAATCTTTTCGGGGGCGTTCATGAGCGTAGAATTTAAGCATGAATTTCAAGCAGTTTGACGCGATCATCGACGTCCGTTCGCCCGCCGAGTACGCCGCAGACCACATCCCGGGCGCGATCTCGGCGCCGGTGCTCGACGACGCCGAGCGCGCCGAGGTCGGCACGCTTTACAAGCAGGTCTCGCCGTTCGACGCGAAGAAGATCGGGGCTTCCCTCATTGCCCGCAACGTGGCCTCCCACGTTCAACACCTTTTCAAGGACAAGCCGAAGTCCTGGCATCCCCTGGTCTATTGCTGGCGCGGCGGCAAGCGCTCGGGCGCGATGGCGCACATCCTGCGCGAGATCGGCTGGAACGCCGAGACGCTCGAGGGCGGCTACAAGGCTTACCGCAGATGGGTGGTTGCGCAATTGCAGTCGCTTCCTTCATCCCTGGAGTTCGTGGTCATCCACGGCCCCACGGGAAGCGGCAAGAGCCGCCTGCTCGGCGCGCTCAAGCGCGTCGGGGCGCAAGCGCTCGACCTGGAAGACCTCGCCGCGCACCGCGGCTCGGTGCTCGGCAACCTCCCCGGCCGGCCGCAGCCCTCGCAGAAGATGTTCGACAGCCTGCTGCTGAAAGAGCTCTCGGCACTCTTGCCTTCGAAGCCGGTGTTCGTCGAAGGCGAGTCGAAGAAGATCGGAGAGCTCCAGGTGCCCGATGCGCTGATGGAGCGCATGCGCGCCTCGCCGTGCGTCGTCCTGGAGACCAACGTCGAGGTGCGGGTCGACCTCCTGCTCGACGAGTACCGGCATTTCCTCGCCGACCGCAGGGCATTGGAAAAGCAGCTCGACTGCCTCGTCGCGCTGCACGGGCGCGAACGCATCGCCGCGTGGAAATCCATCGACGACTGGCGCGAGCTCGTCGCGCGCCTTCTCGTCGAGCACTACGATCCCGCGTACCGCCGCTCGTCGATGCGCAATTTCACCCAGCTGCCGAAGGCGGAGAAGGTCCGCATCGCCGCAGCCGACGATTCGGCATTCGAGCGCGCCGCAAGCGCTGTCATCGAGGATCTGATCGCCGCATGAGACGCGCGTGGCTTGCCCCCGCGCTCTTCTGGAGCATCACGTCGCTTGCCGCATCCTTCCCCTGCGACAAGGCGCAAAGCCGCGTCGAGAAGGCGATCTGCGCGGATGCGGAGGTCTCCGCGCTGGATGAGCATCTTGGCCGGTACTACCAGGCGGCGCGATCGGCATTGCGCGAGGCGGCTCCCTGCCTCGCGGCGGACCAGAGGCAATGGCTGAGCGCGGTGCGCAACGCCTGCGCGGACGCGGGCTGCCTCAGGAAGGCGTATCTCGAGCGCCTGAGCGAGCTCGACGCCCTGCAGCCGGGCGTCACCGCCGTCAAGAACGTGGAGCTTCCGCGCACGCCGTCGCTGGTATGGATCATTCCCCCGGCGCAGGACAACGTCGCCGCGCCGCCGAAGCCTGCGGCAAAGCCGCTGGTCGCGAAAGGCCGCGTAATCGACGAGCTCGCGCAGGGCGACGGCTTCGTGCTGCGCACGGCGCAGGGCGCGTCGCATCCGCTGGTGCTGCTCATGTTCGTCGATGGGGCCACATCCGAGCGGCTGACCCTGTTCGCAAGAGAATCGGACGCGACCTTCCTCGCCCGCGGCCATGCCGCGACCGATTCCGGCGGACGCACGTACTACGAGCCCAGCCGATGCGTGTTCCTCTATCGATTGCCCTGATCCTCGTCGCGGCGAGCGCGTGGGCGCAGGGAAAGATCCATCCCGATCCCGCGAAGCCGCGTCCCGGCTTCAAGCCGCACCAGCTTTCCTTCGAGACGCCGCAGGACGGGGTCGCGCGCGACGAGTTCCGCTCGGCGCCTTTCTACGCTGTGATTCTCAAGACCGCCGAGCCCTGCAGCCTGAAGCAGGCGGAGCTGAGCGAAATCCAGAAACTGTTCCCGGCCGACAAGGTATTCGCGCCGATGTTCGGCTGCGACGATGACGAGGACACGATCAGCTACACCAACGTCAACCGCAAGGTCCACTTCATCGCCGTGTACGCGGGGGAGACAGCCGAGCAGGCGCAGGCGTTTCTCGCCACGGTAAAGCAGACCGGAAAGTTTCCCGGCGCCAACCTGCGCCGCATGCAGGCCGTGCTTGGTTATCCGTAACGCAATGTACGCCAAGCACAGAAGATATCTGCTGGTGCTCGGCGTGCTGTTCGCCATTGTGGGGATCGCGCTTGCGATCGAGCCCCGGCACCGCGCCGACTGGGCGCTGGAGAATGCCCTGGTGGCGGCCTTCGTGGTTCTCGTCGCGCTGACGTCCAGGCGGTTCATCCTGTCCCGGGTCTCGTACACGCTCATCTTCCTTTTCCTGTGCCTGCACGAGATCGGCGCGCACTACACCTACTCCGAAGTGCCCTACGAGCGGTGGTTCCAGGCGCTGAGCGGCGCAAGCCTCAACGGCCTGCTCGGCTGGGAGCGCAACAACTTCGACCGGGTCATCCACTTCTGCTACGGCCTGATGCTCGCCTACCCGGTGCGCGAAGTGTTTCTTCGCATCGCGGCGGCGCGCGGCTTCTGGGGCTACTTCCTGCCGCTCGACCTCACCATGTCGACTTCGATGATGTACGAGCTGTTCGAGTGGGCGGCGGCGGAAATGTTCGGCGGCGACCTCGGCCAGGCCTATCTCGGCACCCAGGGCGACGTCTGGGACGCGCACAAGGACATGGCGCTCGCCAGCCTCGGCGCGGCGATCGCGATGCTGATCACCTTCGCCCTCAACCGCTCGCTGCAGCGCGACTTCGCTGCCGAATGGGCGGAGAGCCTGCGCGTGAAGGACCCGCAGCCCCTGGGCGAAGACGAGATCGCCCGCATGCTCGATGGCAAAAAGTAACCCGGCTCTCGTGATTGTCTTGATCGCATACGCGGCGGCGAGCCTGTTCCATCATGCGCACAACGCCGAGTTCCTCGACCAGTACCCGAACATGCCCGCCTGGCTGTCGCGCATGTGGGTTTACGCCGCGTGGCTCGGCATGACCGTGATCGGCGTCGGTGGTTATATCTTGCTTCGGCGCGGCTACCGGCTCGCGGGCGCCGGCTTGATGATCGCTTATGGCTGCTACGGGCTGGATGCCCTCGCCCACTACGCGCTCGCGCCGATCTCGGCGCATTCGGCTGCGATGAATCTCACGATCTGGCTCGAAGCGGCCACGGCGCTGGCGCTCCTCGCTGTCGTCGCAAGGCAATGAAGAGCGCGCCGCTCGTGATGGTCGCCATGATGGCCGGCGCGGCCCACGCTGCGGGTCCTGCCGAAATCGAGCTCGTGCGCGAGGGCAGGGCCTACGAGCTGTCCGCGGCGGCGCGCGCGCATATCGCCGAGCAGTACCCGAAGCGCGCTATCCCGAACCGCAGCTCTCGCGCGACGGGGAACGCGTCGTGGCGCACACCAAGTGCTCGGGTGGCGACACGATCAAGTTCGTGTGCGCAGGCGAGATCAAACCGCTGATGCCGGGCTCCTACTACCGCATGTGCGACCTGCTCGAGGAAGCGGAGCGGAAGAAACCCGCCAAATAAGGCAGCGCCGAGCTAGGATGGCCACGGGGAGCGTCATGTGGACAAACAGGTTTCTGTGCGGGCCCGCGTTGGCGGCGAGCTTCTTCGTGGCTGGCTGTGCGCCCCTGGACAAGCTGACCGCTCCTTCTCTCAGCGGTACGCCGGCCACCTCATCGCTCGTCGTGGTGGTCTGCGAAGCGACGATGCTCGGCGTGTTCGATCTGCGCACCCGGCAGAAAGTCGAGTTCGGCATCCTGACGGGCAAGGGCGGCTACGGGCGATTCGTCGGCCATGCGGTCTCCAACCTGATCGTCTTTTCGGACATACCGCCAGGCGAGTACTACCTGAGTGGAGTCCGGACGACCTGGGCCACCGGAAACGCCACGGCGCAAACGAATTCGTACGTGGTTCCCGAGAGCAAGGCCCCGAGCCTTGTCGTCAGGACGAAGCTGGGCGAACCCAGTTTCCTGGGCGTGGTCGCGGTGGAAGAAGTGCGAAAACTGCATGAGCGAGGCGTGAATTTCACCGTCAAGCCGAGCAAGGAAGCGGAGATCGAAACGTGGGAGAGGTTCGTCCAGATTTACAGCGGCCATCCCTGGGCCGACATGGCGCAGCAACGGCTATCCGAGCTGAAGCGGTAGCCCGCTTCAGCCCAGCCCGGCCATTACCTTGATGTGCTGCACGGCGCTGCGGCCGAGGGCCGAGAGCGCGTAGCCGCCTTCGAGCAGGGACACCATTCTTCCCTTCGCATGGCGCTCGGCGACGGCCTTCACCTGCTCGGTGACCCAGGCGTAGTCGGCGTCGGTGAAGCGCAGCATCGCCATGTCGTCTTCGACGTGCGCGTCGAAGCCGGCGGAAAACAGGATCAATTGGGGTTTGAACCGATGGAGCGCGGGCAGCCACTCGGTGGTTACTGCTTCTCGAAGCTCCTTCGATCCCGAGCCGGCGGCGAGCGGCACGTTCACCATGTTCGGCGCCGGGTTGTCGGTGCCGCAGTAGGGATAGAACGGGTGCTGGAAGGTCGAGGCCATGAGGACCTGCTCGTCGCCCTCGAAGATGTCCTCGGTGCCGTTGCCGTGGTGCACGTCGAAGTCGACGACCGCGACGCGCTCGAGCCCGTGCGCGTGCAGCGCGTGGCGCGCGGCCACGGCGACGTTGTTGAAGATGCAGAAGCCCATCGGCCGCGCCCGGCAGGCGTGGTGGCCGGGGGGCCGCACCGCGCAAAACGCGCTGTTGAATTTATTCTGAAGGACCAGATCAACTGCGAGAACCGCTGCGCCCGCGGCGCGCAACGCGGCCTGAAGGCTGAACGGATTCATCGCCGTGTCGGGATCGAGGTGGACAGTGCCGGCGCGCGGCGCGGCCTCGCGGATCGCGCGCACGTATTCGAGCGGATGCACCCGGGCGAGCTGCTCGTCGTCGGCGAGCGGCGCGTCAAACCTCGTCAGATACTGCCCGACGCCCGAGGCGATGAGCTGGTCCTCGATGGAGGTGAGCCGCGCCGGGCGCTCGGGATGATGCGCGCCCATCTCGTGCTTGAGACAATCGGCGTGTGTGACAAATGCGGCGGGCATGCGATTTCCATCTTATCGCATCGAGTACAATCGCCGCATGCTCCTGAAGGCGGAATTCCAGCAGCCGAGCCTCGCGTCTTCGCCGATCGAGCGCGTGGTCGGCGCGGCGAGCGGGATCATTCTCGGCAAGGAGACCCAGGTGCGCCTCGCGCTCGCGTGCCTGCTCGCGCGCGGCCACCTGCTGATCGAGGACCTGCCGGGCGTCGGCAAGACCACTCTCGCCCACGTGCTCGCCAAAACGCTCGGCCTGCACTTCCAGCGCATCCAGTTCACGAGCGACATGCTGCCCGCCGACATTCTCGGCGTCTCGATCTACGAGCGCGACTCGGGCGGCTTCAAGTTCCACCCCGGGCCGATCTTCGCGCAGGTGATCCTCGCCGACGAGGTGAACCGCGCCACGCCGAAGACGCAGTCGGCGCTGCTCGAGGCGATGGAGGAGCACCAGGTGACCGCGGAGGGCGAGACGCGCAAGCTGCCGGCGCCGTTCTTCGTCATCGCGACCCAGAACCCGTCGGAGCAGGTCGGCACGTTTCCGCTGCCGGAATCGCAGCTCGACCGCTTCATGATGCGCATCGAGCTCGGCTATCCGGACCGCGACGCCGAGCGTGCGCTGCTCTCCGGCACCGACCGGCGCGATATGCTGGCGACGCTCGACCCCTGCATGTCGCCCGCCGAGCTGATGGAGCTGCAGGGCGGGGTGCAGAAGATCCACGTCGCGCCCGCCCTGCTCGACTACGTGCAGGCGATCGTCGAGCACACGCGGCGCTCGCCCGAGTACGTGACGGGCCTGTCGCCGCGCGCCGCGCTCGCGCTAGTGCATTCGGCGAAAGCCTGGGCGCTGCTGGAGCGCCGCGACAAGGTGATCCCCGAGGACGTGCAGGCGATCGTGCCCGGCGTCGCCGCACACCGGCTGCGCCCCGCGCACGACGGCGCGCGCCGCGTCGACGTCGGCGCGCAGCTGCTCGCCGCGGTTCCCATCCCATAGCAGATACCCTTCACCCTGCCGCGGCGCGGCAGGGGCTGGTTTCCGTGCCGGCGTGGGCCACCGGCGTCCTGGTGGTCTCGGCGCTGCTTTTCGCGCTCGGCTACTGGACCTACAGCCAGGTCGAGGCCTCGCTGCGCGAGATCCGCGCCAGCACAATGCAGAGCCTGCTCGACTCGGAGGTGAACGCGCTGCGCGTCTGGATCGCCGAGGAGATCGGCGATGCCGAGCGCCTCGCGCGCGACGCGCGCGTGCGCGACGGCATCGTCGCGCTCGCCCGCAATCCGGGCTGTTCGGGCGCGCAGCGCGCGCGGCTCGAGAAAGCCATACGACCGCTCCTGCGCGACGTCGGCGACGCCACGTTCAACGTGGTCGACCGCGGCGGGCGCTTGATCGCGACCCGCTTTGCGGACTATTGCGGCCTGAAGGCAAGCCCCGCGTTTCTCGCCGAAGTGAAGCCGGTGCTCGAAGGCAAGGCACGCTTCGTGCGGCCGTTCCGCGACGCCGAGCGCGTCGCCGCGCCGCCGTCGCGCCTGCGCGCCGGGCCGCCGTTCGCGTGGGTCTACGCGCCGGTGCGCAGGGGCGAGGAAGTGATCGCCGCCCTCGGCATCGCCCAGCCGGTCGACGCCGTGTTCGGCTCGATCCTGCAGTCGGCTCGGCCCGGCGCCAGCGGCGAAGCGTTCGCCTTCGACCGCAGCGGGGCGATGCTCACCGCGGAAAGATTTGGAGAAGTGGCAACCCTTAGCCGGAAGCCCGAGGGCGTGGTGCTCGATCCGTACGACAATCACCGCGGCGTCGAGGCGATCGGCGCCTGGCGCTGGCTGCCCGAGTACGCGATGGGCGTGGCGATCGAGCTCGAGGCCGCCGAGGCCTACGCGCCGCTGCGCTACCTCAACGTCGCCTTCGGCGTGGTGTTCGGCGCGCTGGTGATCGCGGCGCTCGCCGCGGCGGCGAGCGCGCTGTCCGTGATCCGCCTCAGGCACGAGCTGGGCGGCGGCCGCAAGCTCGGCGCCTACCGCCTGCAGAAGCGCATCGGCGAGGGCGGCATGGCCACCGTGTACCTCGCGCGCCACGATCTCCTCAGGCGCCCGGCGGCGGTGAAGCTGCTCAAGCCGGCGCGCGCCACCGACGAGATGATCGCGCGCTTCGAGCGCGAGGTGCAGATGGCTTCCAGCCTGTCGCATCCCAACACGGTCGAGATCTTCGACTTCGGGCGCACGCGCGACGGGCTTTTCTACTACGCGATGGAGTATCTCGACGGTTTGACCGTCTCCGAGGTTCTCGCGCGGCAGAACCCGATCCCGGTGCCCCGTGTCATTCATATTCTGCGCCAGGTGTGCGCGGCGCTCGCGGAGGCGCACGCCAAAGGCGTCGTCCACCGCGACATCAAGCCCGAGAACATCATGGTGTGCCGCTACGGCGGCGTGTACGACCACGTCAAGATCCTCGACTTCGGGCTGGTGAAGCACGTCGCGGAGAAGCACAGCCGCGACCTCACGCGCAGCCTGCGCATCCTCGGCACGCCGCTCTACATGGCGCCGGAGCGGCTGCGCAACCCCGCCGATGTCGACGCGCGCGTCGACATCTACGCGCTCGGCGCGGTCGCGTTCCTCATGCTCACCGGGAAGAAGCTGTTCGAGAGCGCGGACGATCTGCAGCTCACCAGCCGCATCCTGAACGACGAGCCGGCGCGGCCGTCGGAGGCGGCGCCGCAGCCGATACCGGTGGAGCTCGACCTGCTGGTGCTATCGTGCGTCGAGAAGCGGCGCGAGGACCGGCCGCAGCGCATCGCCGACCTGGTCGAGGCCTTCGACGCGCTGGCGCTCGAGCACCGCTGGACGCAGCGCGAAGCGGAACTCTGGTGGTCTGCGCTGCCTAAGACTGATAAATGAGGCGAAAAACAGTACTTGCCCTCCTGTTCGCGCTCGCCACGACGGCCTGGGCGGCCCCCTCTGCCGAATGGATTGTGGCGCGCGCCGGCAACGCCCCGCGCCTTTTGCACGACATCTTCCGCCTGGCCCCCGGCGAAGCATTGGTTCGGTAGAATCCGCGCCTTCGTGCAGTCTCCGACCAGTTATTCCCTAGAGGTCAATCCGCGCATTCCGAAGCGCCTCGCGCGCCTCGAGGAGCTCGCGAACAACCTCTGGTACAGCTGGGACCGCCCGACACGGGCGCTGTTCGCGAAGCTCAACCCGGCGCTGTGGGATGCCGTCGGCCACGGGCCGAAGGCGATGCTCAAGCGCATCGACGAGCAGCGCCTGATCGACGCTGCCGCCGATCCTGCGTTCCTGGACAGTCTCACACGGGTATTGGCGGCGTTTGACGCGTATCACGCCGAGCCGCCGTTCAAGCAGAACTCGGGCGGCTTCCGGCCCGACGACCTCGTGACGTACTTCTGCGCCGAGTTCGGCGTGCACGAGAGCCTGCCGATGTATTCCGGCGGCCTCGGCATCCTCGCCGGCGACCATTGCAAGGCGGCGAGCGACTTCCAGCTTCCCTTCGTCGGGGTGGGCCTGCTCTACCGGCAGGGCTATTTCGTGCAGACGATCGACGCCGAGGGCCGCCAGCGCGCCGAATACCACGACTCGGATTTCGACGACCTGCCGATCGCCCCGGTGCGCCGCGGCGATGGCTCCGATCTGACGGTTGAAATCCAGTTTCCCGGAAGAAAAGTCCTGGTCAAGGTGTGGCACGCGCGCGTCGGCCACATCACGCTGTACCTCCTCGACACCGACCTCGCGGAGAACAGCGAGCACGACCGCGACATCGCCCACCGCCTCTACGGCGGCGACCGCGTCACGCGGCTCGAGCAGGAATTCGTGCTCGGCATCGGCGGCGCGCGCGCGCTCGCGGCGATCGGGCACAAGCCGACGGTGTGGCACATCAACGAGGGGCACGCGGCGTTCCTGGTCCTCGAGCGCATCCGCGGCCTGATGCAGGAAGGGCTCGGCCTGGAGGCGTCGGTGGAAGCCGTCGCGGCCAACACCGTGTTCACCACGCACACGCCGGTGCCGGCGGGGCACGACCACTTCCCCGACTCCGCGGTGCTGCCGTACCTGAAAGCCTGCTTCGGCGATCTCAACGTCGACGCGCTCGGCCGCCCGCCGGCGGGCGGCGACTTCAACATGACCGCGCTCGCGCTCCGCGGCTCGCGCTACCAGAACGGCGTGTCGCGCATCCATGGCGGGGTGTCGGCGCGGCTGCTGAAGGATTACTGGCCGCAGGTGTCGCCGGAGGAAAACCCGGTGGGCTACGTGACGAACGGCGTGCACGTCGCCACCTTCCTCGCGCCGGAGTGGGGCGAAGTGCTCGACCGCTTCCTCGGCGTGGGCTGGATGCACCGCCTCGGCCACCCCGGCATCTGGGAGAAGATCCGCAGCATCCCCGACCACATCTTCTGGAGCGTGCGCCAGGACATCAAGGCGCGCCTGTTCCACATGATCCGCTACCGCATGGCGGTCCAGCACACGCGCAACCACGGCAGCGAGTCGCACCTCGAGCGCATGCTGAAGTACGCCGACCCGGCGAACCCGAACGTGCTCACCATCGGCTTCGGGCGCAGGTTCGCCACCTACAAGCGCGCCACCCTGCTCTTCAACGACCTGGACAACCTGCGGCGCCTGCTCTCCGAGAAAACGCGCCAGGTGCTGTTCCTGTTCGCGGGCAAGGCGCACCCGGCCGACGAGCCCGGCCAGGAGCTGATCCGCACGCTCGCGCACATGTCGCGCCAGGAGGAGTTCGCCGGCCGCATCCTGTTCATGGAGGGCTACGACCTGCACATCGCGCGGCGCCTGGTCTCGGGCGTCGACGTGTGGCTGAACAACCCGGTGCATCCGCTGGAAGCCTCGGGCACTTCCGGCATGAAGGCGGGCATGAACGGCGTCATCAACCTCTCGATCCTCGACGGCTGGTGGGACGAGGGCTACGACGGCGAGAACGGCTGGGCGATCAAGCCCGCTTCGCCCGAGCTCGACCCGCACCGGCGCGACCGCGAGGAGGCGCGCACGCTGTACGAGATCCTGCAGGACCGCGTGATCCCGCTCTACTACGAGCGCACCGAGGGCGGCTATTCGCCGGGCTGGTTGCGCATTGCCAAGCGCTCGATGGCCTCGCTCCTGCCGCGCTACGACGCCTCGCGCATGCTCGGCGAGTACGTCTCCAAGTACTACATCCCGGCCTCGCGCCAGGGCCACCGCTACTCGCAGAACGGCTACGAGGGCGCGAAGACCATTTCAGCCTGGAAAGCAAAGGTACGCGCCGCGTGGAGCGGCGTATCGGCGCGGCGGCTCGATACGCCGAAGACCCGCATCCAGTTCGGCGAGTCGCTGCCGGTCGAGGTCGCGGTGAAACTCAACGGCCTCGCGCCGGGCGACGTGTGCGTGGAGCTCCTGCTCGCGCGCGGCGCGCGCGAAGGCACGCCGGTGCAGCACACGCATGAATTAAAGGAATCAGGAATGCTCCCCAACGGGGAACATTCCTTCAAGCTGGAACTCAAGCCCGGCCTGGCCGGCCGCCTCGACTACCGCATCCGCGTCTATCCGCGGCACGAGCTGCTCACGCATCCGTTCGAGCTGGGATTGTGCTGCTGGGTTTGACCAGCAGCGCGAGGGAATGCGCCTCTAGGGAATAAGTTTTCCCCGCGGACGGCGCTTCGCGCCGAGCCGTATCCACGAGAACGGTCCACGGTGCTTCGGGCAGGCTGAATTCCACCGTCTGGCCATGCGCGTTGAGCAGCAGCAGCAGGTCCTCGTCCAGGATCGGCGCGCCGCGCTCGTCGCGCTCGGCGAGGCGCTGTCCCACCATCAGCACGCCCACGCAGCGGGCGAACGGCACGTGCCAGTCGGGGCCGGCCATTTCGCGCCCCTCGGGCGAGAGCCACGTCGTGTTTTCCGGCTTGGGATAGGTGCGCCGGCGCAGCAGCGGGTGCTTCTTTCGCAGGGAAAGCACGCGCCTCGTAAAGGCGAGCAATTCCTGATCGAGGCTGTCCCAGTCGACCCACGAAAGCTCGCTGTCGTGGCAGTAGGCGTTGTTGTTGCCGAGCTGCGTGCGCCCCATCTCGTCGCCCGCGACGAGCAGCGGCACGCCCTGCGAGAAGAGGAGCGTGGCGAGGAAATTACGCTTTTGCTTTTCTCTCAAGCTCCTTGTCGAAACCTGGTCGGTCGGGCCTTCCACGCCGCAGTTCCAGCTGCGGTTGTTGTCCGAGCCGTCGCGGTTGCCCTCGAGGTTGGCGTCGTTCCGCTTGCGCTCGTAGCTCACGAGGTCGTTCAGCGTGAAGCCGTCGTGCGTCGTGACGAAGTTGATGCTCGCGGTCGGCGCGCGCCCGCTTCGCTGGAACAGATCCTGCGACCCGGTGATGCGCGAGGCGAGCTCTCCGATGGTGCCTTCGCCGCCCCGCCAGTAGGACCTCGCGGCATCCCGGTATTTGTCGTTCCATTCGGCCCAGCCGGGCGGGAAGTTGCCGAGCTGGTAGCCGCCCTCGGCGAGGTCCCAGGGCTCGGCGATGAGCTTTACCTGCGACAGCACCGGGTCCTGGCGCACCGCGGCGAGGAACGCGCCGTTGCGGTCGAAGGCGCCGTGCGGGCCGCGCGCGAGGGTCGCCGCGAGGTCGAAGCGGAAGCCGTCGACGTGCATCTCCTGCACCCAGTAGCGCAGGCTGTCCATGACGAGCGCGAGCACGACGCGGTGCGCGACGTTCAGGCTGTTGCCCGTGCCGGTGTAGTTGAGATAGCGCCGCGGATGCGCCGGATCGAGCCGGTAGTAGATCGCGTTGTCGATGCCGCGGAAGCTGAGCGTCGGGCCGGTGTGGTCGCCCTCGCCGGTATGGTTGTAGACCACGTCCAGGATCACTTCGATTCCCGCGGCGTGCAGCGTTTTCACCATGCTCTTGAACTCGCCGAGGGTGCCGCTCGCCGAGTAGCGCATCTCCGGCGCGAAGAAGCCGATGCTGTTGTAGCCCCAGTAGTTGCGCAGGCCGTGGTGCAGCAGGCGGCGCTCGTCGACGATCGTGTGGATCGGCAGCAGCTCCACCGCCGTAACACCGAGGCTTTTCAAGTGATCAAGCACCGGAGTACTGCAAAGGCCTGCGTAGGTGCCGCGCAGCTGCTCGGGCACCTCGGGATGAAGCTGCGTGAAGCCCTTGACGTGCAGCTCGTAGATCACCGTGTCCTGCCAGGGGGTGCGCGGCGGCCGGTCGTCGTCCCACGTAAATGCCGGGTCGACCACCTGGCAGCGGCCGCGCCTGATCAGGCGCGCATAAGGGTCGAGGAGGAGCTTGTTGTGGTCGAAGCGGTGGCCGCGGTCGGGGTCGTGCGGGCCGTGCACGCGGTAGCCGTAAAGCAGGCCCGGGCGGGCCTCGGGCAGGTAGCAGTGCCAGACGAAGTCGCTGCGCTCCCTGACTTGCACCCGCTCGATTTCGCGGCGGCCCGTGGGGTCGAGCAGGCACAGCTCGACGCGCTCGGCGTGCTTCGAGAACAGCGCGAAATTGACCCCGGCCCCGTCCCAGGTCGCTCCCAGCGGATAGGGCCGGCCGCGCCAGACCGCGCGCGGCGCGACCACGGCTCGTGCAGGCGCCTCCACAGCGCCCGATTATGCAGAAATAGTTCGGCTCGGCTGGACGAGATGGCAGCCGTTGGTGCGCCAGGTGCCATCCTGCTGGCGCTGCATGGCGTAGTACGCGACCCAGACGGCGCCCGAGCGGTCGGTGACCTGCACCTGCTGCACGACGTCGCCGCCCATCACCACCAGCCCGAGGAAGGACACGCTCGTGGGGCGGTAGACAGCGCGGTAAGCCATGCGCACCGTCTCGAGGAAGCGCTCCGGGGTGCCGAAGGCCTGCTGCACCCCGGGCGACACCAGGGCGAAGGCGCTGTGCGCGTCGTCGCGGCGGAAGGCGTCGATCTGGCGGTCAATCACCCCCCGGATCTCCGCGACGTCCGCGCTGGTGAGGCGCTCCGCGGCCAGAACGCCGGGCGGCACCAGCAGCGCAAGCCAGACAAGAAAGGCTTTGATCACCCCGTCCACCCGCGCAGCACCTGCTCGAGGCGGGCGCGCTCGGCCATGACCTTGTGCGCGTACTGCGCCGAGTTGTCGCGCCAGGCGCCGTTGTAGAACTGCAGCCCGGCTTCCAGCGTGCCGGTGCGGTGCACGTATTCCTGGAGGATGCGCGCGCCGATGTGGATGTTGCTCTCGGGGTCGAACACCGCGTCCTCGCCGCCCGCCGCGCTCAGCTTGTCGAGATGGTATTTCGGGATGATTTGCATCAGCCCCTTCGCGCCCATCACGCTCTCGGCGATCGGGTTGAAGCGCGACTCGATGGAAATGACCGCGAGCACGAGCAGCGGATCGAGCCCGACCTCGCTCGCCGCGCGGTGCGCCGCGGCAACCATGCGCTCGGTCGCCCCGGGCGAGATGTAAAACCGCTTCGACAAGTGCTCCGCCAGCGCCTTTTGCGTCGCGTCCAGCGGTTCCGGGCTCGAATCCGAGAGGGTTTCCGCCGGCGCGCACGCCACGACCCCCTCGAAGTCGGGCGCGACGGCATCCGGCGGCGCAGCGGCGACGAGCAGCGCTCCGGCGGCAACGATGAGCGCTGTCAGGACTTTGTTGGTCATCGGGTGAAAGCAAATGGTAGGGCGCGGCTTCGACGCGGACTATCGCGGCGACTTGAATCTCCTGTCGCGCGCCGACTA
>Ga0180063_1000180_pt1 | contig 15783 bp, 6 predicted proteins | sample EasRivT47_16_10D_FD_121776 | JGI IMG/M metagenome (GOLD analysis project Ga0180063, IMG submission 121776) | Soil microbial communities from meander-bound floodplain in the East River, Colorado, USA - East River metaG ERMLIBT47_16_10D | ecosystem: Environmental > Terrestrial > Soil > Floodplain ...
GGCTTTCTACGTCGATACCGAGGGAAGGGACCTGGCGGCTCTGGGAGTGGTGGTCGGAATGATCATCGAGAATCAGACGGACGGATCCCGCGGGGCGATCACGGCGATCGGGGATTCGGAGGCGACAAACGATAAAATCACCGTCTCCCTGGCGGGGGGCACGGATAACGATTTCGACGTGGGGGATGCCGTCATCATCTACGCGGGCGAGTACGGCGTCCTCACCTCCTGGGCGACGGATACCGAACAGTACCTCTTCAACACGGAATTCGGGGTCCTGTGGGCGGTCACCACGCCGAACGGCAACATGGAGTATGAATTCGTCCGGGAGGCGGCGAAGCTCTCCAACGACAACCAGTACCCGGAAATCCCCGGCATCTTCCACGATGACCTCGAGTGGTACGCGGCCGCGGTCCTCCTGGGAACGGAACACGACGGCCGGATCGACAAGGCGCTTGGGGCGAATTTCATGATGCTCTGGGAGGCGGCGGTCACCAGGGGGAAGGAAATGTGCGGAGATAACCTCGGATTCCCCGAGACGCTCGAGCCTGATTCCGAGTACATCGGGGAGCTGTAGAGATGGCGAGCCCGAGCCAACGCGCACCTGCACAAAGAAAGCCCCAGGGGCCTCCGGAAATATCCTTCGCCAAGGGGATCAATACCTTCCAGACCAACCGCCTACTGCTCGATCCGGGCGAGGCGGCGACTCTCCTTAACGCGGATTTCGACCAGATCGGGGCCCTGGGGATCGTCCAGGCGAATACACCGATCGCTACGGGCATGGGCCGGATCCATTCGATCTACAAGACGGGGGATCATCTATTCGTGGGCGAGGGTACCAACCTCGTTCATTTCCTCGTCACTACGATGGCGAAAACCGTGGTCTACAGCGCCTTCAACGGCGATGATATCTCGATGCTCGCCTATGAAAACTTCCTGTATGCCACGGAAGGGGAAAACAAGAAGAAGGTCTACATCCCCACCCTGGCGGTCACCGAATGGGGCATCGAGAACCCGCTCACGGCGCCGTCCGGGGCGGTGGGGGATACGGGGGGCCCTTCCGGGACCTACTCGCTCTATTACACCTACGTTGCGAAGTATCCGGACGGCACGGAGTACGAAACCGACCTGTCGCCCGTGGCGACGGCGATCGTCGATACCGCGAAGATCGAATGGTCCTATCCCTCCACGGCGCCGGATTCCCAGGTGACTCACCTTCGGCTCTACCGGGACAAGTCCGGAGTCACGGCGACCCTAGCCCAGGCCCGCGTGGCGATCGAGGCGAAGCAGACCGCGCTTGAGCAATCCTCGGGCATGGTGAAGTTTGGGAATCTGTTCCAGACCGTCATCCGGTCCCAGACGAACAAGGCCGTCTCGCAGAACATGGTCGCGGACCCGGACGTGATCGTGGGGCCGTTTTTCGTGGATGAGGTGGAAATCGGAACCGTCCTGTACGTCGATAATGTATCGGACACGGATCTTGTGCAAGGCGCACCCTTTACCAGGGAGCGTTACCGACCGATCTTCGGAGTGTAAAGCATGACTCTTTCTATCATCGGTAGGTACAACGCGGTGGACCTCTCGTCCTATTGTGTAGGGAACGTACAGGATCCGGATGATCTTGATTCGATGTACTTTATCAATGCCAATAAGCTCTATAAGTTCACCTGGCCGGATACCCTGACGATGCTCGTGGATCTTACCTCTTATTTGCAAAACAATTCCTTCTTGACGGCGGCAATAGCCAAGGATGTATCTTCTATTTATGGGGAATTGGGAACGGACCTTCATTATGCGATTGCCCATTCTCATTCAACACCTGGCGAAGGTGGAATGAGGATTGTTGATGTTAACTTGACGAATCTTTCTATAACTACTTGCGTTCCTGCGGGATATTCCGTGGGTGGTGGATTCCACGTTCATATGTTTATTCCGGATACGTTTGTGGCGTACACCGAGCTTGGTACGGTGTTTTATGCGAGAAGTGTAATATCTGCCGAAGGTTACCAATGGTTTGGTAAACGCCTTGGACTTACCAGTCCGATCACTCAGGCGCTAAGTCTTAACAACGTGGGATCAATATATTGGGTAGACAACGCCGGTTTTCATGGAATTGGTTATAGTGATTGGAGGGTTACCGGATTAAGTCTTTCTGCGTCCGCGGCACAAACCCCAGGTATGTATGATACGCCTCCTGGTGCTTATGATTCTGCATTATGGGGATATAACTACAATTGGACACATTGGCCCAAGAAAATAAGGGGGTGGGATGATAACTGGCAGTACGGGTTTGGAGTAGCAAGAACATCGAATGGGTCGGTCTTTGACCTGTGGTTTTACAGGAAAAACGTCGTTACCTTGCAGTATCAAGCGCAATATGTACTTGCTGTTGCCAACGGGGAAGGTGGAACGGCCGTTGATGCGTTCGATATGTGGCAGAACGACGATGACGTTTCTACCAGGTGGATCTACTTTTCTCATGGTTCCGCAAACGGCGTGGTCTATTCCTCCTCCGTGTGGCCGGTGGTTGCCACGAATTATGTAGACGTCGATACCGGAGTAAATGTCTACGTCCACGCTCTCCATACCAACGAACAGTATTGTTATGCGGTCCATTCTGGCGGCGGCCAGGGGGTTTGTATAACGAAATTGATGGAGACGGAACTGATCACCGGGGAGGCCGAGCCCTCGATCGGAGGTATCGGCGCCAGGATCCTCATGAAGGACAAGCGGGTGTTCTTCATCGGAGTCCCTGGGTACGGCAAATACCTCTGGTGGGGGCAACCGCTTGAGCCCCAGGCGCTCGACGTGGGGTGGGATGGGTTTAATTCGACGGTGTTCGACGATGAGGATAACACCTCGATTAACGTCCTTGATGACAACCTCTACATCGGCTCTCAAAAGGGATTCATCCGGCTCCGCGGCAAAAGCCCGGATTCGTGGGTCCTGGACCAGACACTCGCAACGATCGGCCCGCTGTCGGACAAGACCTCATCCATCACGCCGTTCGGGCTGATCTACCCGCGGGAAAACGGGCTGTGGCTGTTCAACGGCTTTACATCGGTCCTGTTCTTCGAGAAGGGGAAGAACCTTCTCAATAACGTCAATTGGACCGAATACGCCCGGGCCTTCTCCCTCTGGGACGGCCGCTACTACCGGCTCTACTACCCCTCCGGGTCCTCCGTGGAAAACGATCGGGAACTGGTGGTAGACCTTATCGGGGGCATCGAAAACGCCCGGGGTACGGAGGGCGATCGGGCGGCGACGTTTGGATTCGCGGACCTCACCACGAACACGGTCTACCTGGGAGACGCCTCGGGCAACCTCATGACGCTCGGCGGGACGGTTGCTTCGAGAGCTTTCTCGCTCACGACGAAGGAGTACCCCTGCAACGGTCTACTGAATGCGGGATCCTTCTCGGCGCTTCATTACGATATCGACCTGGCGGGGGCGACGCTCACCATCATCCCGATCTGCGACGGCGTGGAGAAGGCCGCCCTCACCATCACGAACACCACCAGGACCCGGAGCAAGGTGTCCCTGCCGAAGGGGAACTTCTACCGGGTGGGATTTAGGTTCGAAGTCACAACGGCCGTTGCGGTGAAATTCTACGATCCGTGGTATCTCGAATGAGGCCCCCACGGCTTATCCCGAATTCCCCGGATATCATGGCGCAGTTGCAGACCCACCTTGACCTGATCTGGCAGGCGATCGAGGACCAGAAAGGTGTAGGCGGGAAAACCGTCCGGATCCTGGGGCCGATCGACATGAGGGGCCTGCCGATCCAGAACACCACGCCATCCATGCCGGCGAGGCACGTCGATCGGCATCAGAACGGCGGTACGGACGAGATCACGGTTACGGGACTCTCGGGGCTCCTGGGAGACAACCAGACGCCCTTCCTCATGGCGGCGGGGCAACGAGGCGGGGCGAAGCTTGGGGATGTGTTCGTACTGGCGTCCGAGATCCTGACGCTCTCCCTCCACGCGGGGATGGGTCTACAGAAGATGCACGATACGGAACTGGCCCTAAAACAGCAGACGCCCGTCGCGCCGGTCGCATCGGCCGATGCCACGGATGACACGACGGCGTATGCCCTGGTAAACGAGATCAAAACGAAATTCAACGAACTCCTTATTAAATTGAAACTGGCCGAGATCATGCCGGGGTTCGAAGGGTATTTCAATCAGAACTACTTCCATCCGGATTATTGGGCGGCCGCGCCCTCCGGATATTTCAGGCAGGTGGTGTAAATGCTTAAAACCCTCTCGCTCTGCCCGACCTGCTACAAGAAGATCCCCGCGGAGATCCACTTCACGGACGGGGTGGTGATGGTCAAGGAGTGCGATGCCCACGGGCAGTTCGTGGCGATCGTCGAGAAAAGCATCGAGCATTTCTCGAATTTCTACGAGTACGGCACCCTGGGGAATTCCAATACGATCATCGTCCACGTCCACAACCAATGCAACATGACGTGCCCGTGGTGCTACTACCCGATGGGCGTGGAAAAGATGCAGGATGCCGTCTATTACGACAACCTCCTGCGGCAGTACAAGGGGTGGAGGCTCCTTCTCTCGGGCGGGGAACCGACCATCCGGCCGGATTACTTCCAGTTCAATGAGGGCTTGGACCGGGCGGGATGGGATACGGGAACGATCACGAATATGCTCCGGTTGGCCGATGAGGGCTTCTTCGCCAAAACATCCGAATCTCCCCTGTACGTCCAGGACGGGACGTATAAGTTCGCCATGTCGATGCAACACCCGAAGAATTACAACAAGGAGATCGCCACGCAGAAGATGAAGGCCCTCGCCAACATCCGGGCGGCAGGCTTAAAGGCGATGTGCATCATGTTCTCGGTCACGTCTTTGGAAGAAATAAAGTGGATCCGGGAATTCTACGAGGGGACCAAGGATTGCTATTCCATGCTCCGGATCCGGACCATGTTCAAGAATTGGGACAATAAGGACGATAAGACGGACCTGTACCTCTCGGACCTCCATTCGGCCTTCATGCGGGAATTCTGGGACCTGGCGCCGTTGATCGACCGGCAGATCGAACACAGTAATTCCTACTGCCTCTATATGCAGATGTGCGACGGGATGAACGTATCCCTGTCCTCAAGCCCCACGGTAGGAAACGTGGATTACCACTTAACGTCCCGGCCGGTCTATATGCTTGCGATGGACGGGCGGTGCTATCCCGTGCCCCTGGCGCAGATCATCAACGAGGGGATCTCGAAAGGTTGGAAAGACGGATACCGAATCGTAGGGGGTGACAAATGTACTTCGTGATCGGAGCGGCAATCATCGGCGGGGGCATCGCGGCTTACTCGAGCAACAAGTCGGCCAAGACGGCGGCGAAGGCGCAGACGGCGGCGAATACCGCTAACATCGCGGCGAACGAGAAGGCGCATACCATGACGCCAGAGGAAAAGGCGGCCTTCTTCAATACCGGGATGCAGAAGATCAACACGGGGTACAACACGTCCATCGACGCGACCTCCCGGGCTCTGGCGAATCGCGGCCTGGGCGGGAACGCGGCGGTCATGCCCCTGGCGGCCGTGGGCCGGGAACGCGCCAAGTCCGTGGGGGACCTCTACTCCGGGCTCGTCTCCACGCAGATGAACATGAGGGCGGGTACCCCGGCTTCCAACATTCAGCCGGTCTACTCCCCGCCGGGAACGGCCGCCCTCTTCACGAACATGATGGGGAACACGATGGCGAACGTCGGATCCTACGGCGCCGGCAAGCTGATGGACAAGTATTTCAAGACTCCAACGGTGTAGGAGGGGTAAATCATGGGTCAGCCGGATTTCGGGATGCAGATCCCCGATATGACGAAGTTCCTCTTCGCGGGCCTCGAGGAAGCGAAAAAGACCCGGGAGAAGCGGGAGAAATCAAAGGCGATGAAGGACCTTCTATCGTCCGTGTCGACCTTGTTCCCGGATATCCGGCCGGATGCCTTCGGTGGAGGATCGGCCGAGGCGGCACCCGCGCCGTCCACGCCGGCAATCCCCCAGGGAGCGCCCGCGCCGATGGCGGCCCCCCCGCAGGGGGCCGCAGGGATGCCGGCGCCTCCCCCCGGGATGTTCAACTCGCCCGAGGAAGCCGCGAAGGCGTTTCAGGCGGGACAGGCGGCGATGGCGGGAGGCGCCCCCCCGGGGGTAACGCCGGCCGCACCAAGTGGAGCTGGCGCCGTTACCCCGGGGATGCCGGGGCCCGGGGCTTTGAACCTTCAACCGCCGCCTCCTGCCGGTCCCATGTCCCCGGTAGCGCCGGGTGGGGCCCCCTCGATCCCCGTACCCGCGCCGGGATCGCCGGATCATGCCAAGGCCGTATCGGTCGGAAAGGCGGCCCTTGAAAACGCTACCCCGGATATGCGGCGGCAACTCCTGAAAATGATGGCCGATACCCCGGGGGATTACGTTCCGGAGGCGATCGACGCGGTTCATAAACTCTTCTCGGGGGATCCGTTTAAGGAAGAGGATAAGACCTTCAACCACCCCCCGGGGTCGGTGGTGACCGACAAGAAGGGGAAAGTGCTTCTCACCGTTCCGGATCGGGCCCAGAAGCCGTCGTTCGGGGTGTCCGAGCGGGGATGGCTTACCACCGTCCACGCGGATGGCACCGTAGAGGAACACGTTGGCGTCAAGCCGATGCAGACCTCGGTAGAGGCTCTCAAGCAATCCGGCGCCGCACTCCGGGGAGACGCGGCGAACGCGGCCAGGATACGGGCCGCGGAGATCGCCGCACAAGGCGGGATCGACCGTGTGAAAATGACGGCGAAATACGCCAAGGACCTCACGAAGTACAAGCTCGATCAGAAGAACGCCCAGGATCCGAAAACCATCGGCGCCTACTACGTCAAGCTCCTGCAAAGCTACCAGGCGGGTGAGGCGACCGAGGAAGATATCACGATGATGGAGTACGTCCGTCCGATCGTCGAGAAGCAAGGGCTCCTGCCGATGCTCATGCAGGGCGGCGGGGAACTGGCCCCGAGGGCCGATCCTCCGTGGATCGACCCCGCAATCCCCCAGGAAGCGCCCCCGCCGAAGAAAGGCGTACTTAGCTCGGCGTATGGAGCCCTCTTCGGCGGCAAGCCGGAAGCGGCTTCGCCGGCCGCAGGATCGCCTGTTCCGGAAACGATCGCAAAGCCTCCGAGGGGACCCGGCAAGGCGCCGGCTTCTCCGGCCGGAGGGCCCGGGTTCTCGATCGGCGGCCAGAAGCTCACGGCGCCTTCCGGACACTCGGACGCGGATATCAAGATGACGATGGACCGGATGCAGGCTAAGCTGAAGGAGGGGTACTCCAAGGATCAACTCGTCGAGCATTTGAGGAAAAAGGGTTGGAAGGTGCAGTAGATGGGAGACTTCGACGATCTCAGCCCCGTCAACCGCGCAACCGATCCGTTCGCAGACCTGGGGCCCCCTACGAAGGCCCAGGATCCGTTCCTGGACCTCCCCGCCCTTCCGGCCGGCCCGGATACGGGGGTCTACGGTGACGCCCTGGACGCAACGGGCGTAGCCCCCCTCAAGGATCCCCTCTCGGCGGTCAAGGCAACGGCCGCCTCGTTCGTCGATTTCTCCAAGGGGGTAGTGCAGAGCCTCGCGGGAGGCGCCGGGGCCGTCCTGGCCGCCCCCTCGGCGGTCCTGGGGGGCAAACCGGAGCTTATCCCGGAAACGTACAAGGAAATCGCGGGCGCCTTTCCGATGGAGCCCGTCTGGAACGCGGTACTCTCCCCGGAGACGCTTGCCTACAAGCGGCAGATCGACCAGTTCACGGCCGCGCCGGCCGTCGCGGGCGAGGAACTCGGGAATATCGTACTGGAAAAGACGGGATCCCCCACGGCGGCGGCCCTGGCCGCTACCGCCCTCGAAGGGGCGCCGGTACTCATCGGCGGCAAACTCGGCGTGGACGCCCTCAAGAAGGGCGCGAAGGCGGCCGGGAAGGCCATCGTAGAGGATATCCCCCAGGAAACCCTCTACAAGGCCGGCAAAAAGACCACCTACAAGCGGTCCGATCTCCAAAGGATCCTCACCCAGGACCCCGCCGCGGATCCGGTCCTGCTCGAGCGGATCTCCACGGACCCCGCCTTCCGGCAAACCCTGGTCGACGCCCTCCGCAAGGGGGATCTATCCGTCGAGGAACTGCACCCGAACTGGCTCGGGAAGATCCTCGGCAAGGAACCGACTACAACGGCAACGCCTACCGAAACTCCCGCGCCTGGGCCCCCACGAGGGGCTTTACCGGCCGAAGGGGAAACGGGAGCCACTCCCCCCCCGCCCGGGCCGGATCTCATGCCGGGAGGCCAGGGAGGGGCCGCAGAGCCCCTCCCTGGCACCATCCTCGAGACAAAGGCGAAGATGGACGCGGCGAACGCCGTCGCAACCCGGGATATGTGGATTCGACAAGGATTCGATGCTGATATTACGGAGGTTCCCGGAGAATTCGGGCATACCGTCACCCGCAGGGTGAAGGGGTATCCCGAGGCCGTCCAGGATCCTTTCGCCGATCTGGCCCCCGTCTCTACTCCCGGTACGCTTCCTCCCGAACCGGTCGAGGGGACGTCCAAGCCGCAGGAGGCGCCACTACAGACGCCTCAGACCGCCCCTTCCCCCGGTCAAGCGGCGGGGCTAGAACCTTCTTTCCCCGGCACGGAACGGAGATCGGCGCCGGCTACGGCGGCCGAGGGCCCCCGTCAGCGCCGAGCGGATACGGAACGCCGCGCCAAGGTGCAGGAGATGATCGACCGCGGAGACGTGGAAGGCGTACACGCGGCCATCTACACCGATCCCCTTACGGGTGCAAAGAACCGCCGCGCATGGGATGAGGCCGATAAGACCGATGCCCGGTTCGGGACCCTGGACCTGGAAGGCATGAAGGCTGTAAACGATGATCCCGCCCTCGGCCACGCGGTAGGCGATATCCTCTTGAAGAACGCCGTGGAAGCCTTAACCGAGGCGGGACTGGATCCGTACCGGACGGGGGGAGATGAATTCTCGCTCCTGTTCGATAAGGATACCGAATCGGCCGCCTTGAATAAACTCGGGGAGGCAAAGCGGATCTTTGCGGAAAAACCGATCCTGTTCCCAACGAAGGACGGCCCGGGGGTTATCCTAAAGGGAGCAAAATTCAACTTCGGAGTGGGAACAAGTGAAAAAGAAGCCGATTACTATGCCAACGAAGCCAAGCGAGTCTCCGTCGAAGCCGGACTCCGGGCCCGTCGAGGTGAACTCCCTGGATGGGCTAAGAAGGGAATTGAAGAAGCAGGGGGGATTCAAACTGCCGGATCTGGACAACTACCCCGTGCCGAAAAAGATAAGGAGGTAGCCGATGCCGAAATCACCCCAGGAGTGCCGGCCGCCCTCCAAAAAGACACTTCGCCGGCCCCCGAGCGAAATGCCAAGGTCGATGAAGGAGATACGGCCGTTGCAGGAAAAACAGCAGAAGAGGGCACGGGTGGAGCGCAAGGCGAGGTAACGGCGATCGCGCCTCGAGCGGCGCCGGCGGTTACCTCGGCCGCTACGGAAGGCGGCCTGGCTGACGGGTGGGTTTCTAAGGATGACGTTAAGTCGATAGCGAAACGCATGGTGGAGATCAACCCGGATCTGTCAGATGCGACAGGCCATCTTCCCATGCGATCGGCCGAGATGGTGTTGCGGGCAATAAAGACGGGGGAATACAACGACATATTACATCCGAGCAACGTCGTTTCAAGGAAAGTGTTCAATGAACTAACCGGACTCAGGCTTCCAAAGGGAGTCCACGATACGCATTTCTTCTTCGTGGGGTTGCCGTTTCCAATGGTAACGGGATCCAGCTCCACGTCGGCGCCGGCAGTTACCTCGGAACCTCCGTATATCCCGGAGGGGGTGGAACCCCCCGTGCCGGCCGCGATCGCCAAGGTGAAGCCGTTTACCGCAGAAGTGCCCGATGGTGTCATGACGGTCGTTCCCACAACGGACAAGGAAGCTCCTGGGACGTTCGATATCATCGTCACCGGCAAGGATGGAGAAGTGTTCCTTACCGATACGGCCGACACTTACGAGGAAGCCGTAAGGACGGCGGGACGCCACGCGAAGGAACAAGCGGCCTACGCCAAGAAGGCCCCCGAGGAAGTCACGCATCCCCTTCCTACGGCGCCTTTCTCCGATCGGTGGTACTCCGATCGGGGCGCCATGCCTGGGGAACCGTCGCACTTCCTGGACGGGGAGACGGCCGACGAGGCGAAGGGCGTACTTATCGAGCGGGTTTCCGAACAGGGAACGTCCTCCTGGGACGGATACCTCGCCGGTGGCCTCCCGGTTGTGGATGGGGAGACGTTCGAAAAAGCCGCTAAAAAGATGGAGGAAAGGGTTGACCGTGATACAATAGAAGCAGGGAAAGGGGGAGAAAATGCTCCAGTCCTGGAAGGAACAGTTCGAGGAGAACTTGGAGATGTGCCGGCCGGATCTCCTGGCGACCTTGAAAGCGCAGGGGAGCCTGGAAGATTACCTGAATCGCCGGGAGGATCAGGCGATCGAGATGGCGAAGAAGTTAAAAAAAGACGGCCTCGCGGAGGATCAGGTCGTGGAACTGGTGAGCGACTCCCTGTTCCTGAAAGAGAAGGAGGATCCGGAGGACCTGTAGAAGAAGCCGTCCTTGAGGATGTAGCCCCCGCCGTAGCCGCCGCAAACGAAGAATTCGGACTCACCCCCGGCAAAACCGATTACGTCTTAACCCCCGAGGATGTGGATTTCAAGGGCCGCGGCGCAAAGACCCGCACCCGCGACAACATCGCCGCGATCAAACTCGCCATGCAACTCAACGAGGAAAACCGCCTCGCCACGCCCGAGGAACAGAAAACCCTCGTCCGGTACTCCGGATGGGGCGGGCTCTCGGATGCCTTCCACGGTGCAAGCTACAAGCAGGATTGGATGGATATTCGCCGGGAACTGTACGACCTCCTGGAAACGGAGACGTATTCCTCGGCTAGGGATTCCATCTTAAACGCGCATTACACCTCCATTCAGGTGGTCGACGCCATGTGGGCGGCCGTGAAGGCGGCCGGCTTCACGGGCGGCCGAGTCCTCGAGCCCGGAGCGGGTATCGGGAACTTCCTCATGCGAACGCCGATGGACGTCAAGGCAAAGACGCGGTTCACGGCGGTCGAGCTTGACCTTCTCTCCGGGTCGATCCTCAAGCAACTCAATCAGTCCCAGGACGTCCGGATCCAGGGATACCAGGAGACGGCCCTCTCGGATAACTTCTACGACCTGGCGATCTCCAACGTGCCGTTCGTCGAAACGCCGATCCTGTCCGATCCGCGGTTCACCCGTCAGCGGTTCGTCCTGCACGACTACTACTTCGCCAAAACCCTGGACAAGGTGCGCCCGGGCGGGTTGATCGCCTTCATCACGTCCCGGTACACGATGGACAAGAAAGACGCCAAGATCCGGGAGTACATCGCCGGCAAAGCCGATCTTCTGGGCGCCATCCGTCTCCCGCGAACGGCCTTCAAGGCGAACGCGGCGACGGAAGTGGTGACCGATATCATCTTCCTGAAACGCCGAGCGGACGGGCAGGCCCCCGCGGGCAAGGCGTGGAAGGGGCTCAAGCTGTACGGCGCCGGGGATAAAAGCGCCGATCTCAATGAATACTATTTCGAACACCCGGAAAACGTCCTGGGCCGGCACTCGTTCGGGGGATCCATGTACGGGCCGGATCAGTACACCGTCGACGCGGCCGATGAGTACGCAGACCTGGAAGAGGCCGTCCGTACCCGTGCCGAGCGGTTCATGGCGGGAACCTACGAGCCCAGGAAGATCGCCCACGGGGGGAAGAAGAAAACCGGCCGAGCGGAGATTCAGCTCGAAGGGATATCGGCCATCCCGGAATCGTCCTTCCTCATCAAGGACGGCAAGGTGTACCAGAGGGTCGGAGACAAGCTCGTGGAAGTGGCGTCCTCGCCGGCCTCGGTGAAGAAGTACAGGACGTTCATCGACCTGGGCGCCGCGGCGCGGGCCCTGGTGACCAATCAACTGGATCCGGAGTACACCGACGATAAATTCAACAAGGACCGCGGAGCTTTGAATCGCCTCTACGATGCGGCGACGAAGGGCAACGTCCGACTCGGCCACAAGACCAATCAGCAGTTCTTCGGCGAGGATCCCAACTGGAACTTGATCCGGGCCCTCGAACATTTCGACTCGGATACGAAAACCGTCCGCAAGGCCGATATCCTCACCAAGCGCGTGGTGCAGCCGAATCGGGTGGTGGAGTCCGCGGCCTCCCCCAGGGACGCCTTGCTCATTACCCTGCGGGAAACGGGGGAGATCAATCTCCCGCGAATTGCGAAACTTCTCGGGACGGATGAGGCGAAAGCCTGGGACGCCATCCGGGGAGACGCCTTCCAGACTCCGGACGGATTGCTCGAAATCCGGGATCAATATCTATCGGGGAACGTCCGGAAGAAACTGCGGGAAGCGGAAGCGGCGGCGAAGATCGACCCGCGGTTCGGGCCCAACGTCGAGGCCCTGGCCGCGGTGATCCCGGAGGACGTGCCTCCGGGGGATATCTACGTCAACTTCGGGGCGCCGTGGATCGCGCCGGAATACATCGACGAATTCATCAAGGAAGTCCTCGAGGATCCCTACACCCGGACCACGTTCTACGCGGGGACCGGGACGTGGGGCGTGGAACGCGGCCGGGGGTATCGGTCCTCGTCCAACGTGGCGCTTCTGCAAACCACCTACGGGACCAATCGGATCGACGCGATCGACATTATCGCCCTGGCTCTCAATCAGCAGGGGCCGAAGATCTACGATACGGTCTACGACGATGCCGGCAACGAGAGGCGCGTCATCAACGCGCCGGAAACCCTGGCGGCGAAACAGCGGCAAGCGGATCTGAAAACAAAGTTCCAGTCCTGGCTGTGGGAGGACGCGGAACGGACGCGGATCCTCCACCGGGCCTACAACGACAACTTCAACTCGTTCGTGGAGCCCAAGCACGACGGGACGAAGATATACGACGTCGATGGTCGGGTCCTGGTGCCGGATCAGAATACAGGTATCACCCTGCGGGCTACGCAGATCAACGCGGTTTGGAGAGGGTTGACGGAAGGCAATACCCTCCTGTGGCATGAAGTGGGCACGGGAAAGACCTTCATCATGGCCGCTCAGGCGAAGGAACTGCGGCGCACGGGCGCGGCGAATAAAGTGGCGATCGTGGTGCCGAAGGTGATCTTCGGGCAGATTCAGCAGAACTTCATGACGCTGTTCCCGGGCGCGAAGATCCTGGCGCCCTCGGCCGATGATTTCAAGCCGGCCAACCGCAAGCGGTTCCTCTATCGCATCGCTACCGGGGATTGGGACGCCGTAATCCTCACCAAGGAGCATTTCCAGAAGATCCCGCCTCCGGCCGACGTTGAGGATGAAATGATCCGGGAGGCCCTGGACGAACTGGAACGGGCCATCGTAGCGGAACAGGGAGGCGATCGAGGGAAAAGAACGCCTACGCTTCGGCAACTAATAAAGCTTCGGGACCGCTTGAGGGAACAGCTACAGAACCTCGCCAACGTGAAGAGGGACGAGGATACCCTGACGTTTGATCAACTCGGCATCGACTACGTTATGGTCGACGAATCCCACTACTTCAAGAATCTCCGGTACACGACTCGGATGAACGGCGTGGCCGGCATGGGGAATCCCCAGGGGAACAAACGCTCGTGGGATCTCTATGTCAAAACCACCTACTTAAACCGGATGACGAAGAATCGCGGAGTCCTGCTTTCCACCGGAACGCCGATCTCCAACTCGATCGCGGAACTCTATACGATCCAGAGGTACCTCTCCCCGGATCTGTTGAAGGAACTCGATATCGCGGCCTTCGACTCCTGGGCGGCGACGTTCGCCTCGGTGGAGACGGGCTACGAAATCACGGTCGACGGCGGGTACAAGGCCAAGGATCGGTTCTCGGATTTCAACAATATGCCGGAACTCTCCAGAATGGTTCGCCAGGTGGCCGATACCGTGACGGCGCAGATGGCGGGCGTCAAGCGCCCCACGGCCGAGCGGATCACGGTCGAATGTCCCGCGTCCCAGGAGTATCTCGATTACCAGGACGAAATCTCGAAACGGGCCGAGGCGATCCGGGCTCGTCACGTCGATCCGCATACCGATAACTTCCCGAAGCTCTCCACGGACGGGCGCCATGCGGCCTTGGATATTCGGCTACGGGTGCCTAACGCTCCGGATCATCCGGATTCCAAGGTTAACAAGCTCGTGGCAAACGTCTACGAGGAATATAAGAAAGGCAAGGAAGGACGCCTCACGCAACTCGTGTTCATGGATCTCGGGGTGGAGGATACGGGCTCGGCGGCCGGCGTCCGGACGTACACCGACGTTAAGCAGAAGCTCCTGAAGCTCGGGATCCCGCCTGGGGAACTGGCACTCATCCAGGATAAGAAATACGACAAGGAGGAAGGACGCCTCGCCCTGTACGACGATATGAACGCGGGGAAGGTCCGGATCCTGATCGGGTCGACCTCGAAGATGAGCGAGGGGATGAACGTACAGAAACGCCTGGTAGCCCTGCACCACATGGACCCCACCTGGACGCCGATGGGGATCATGCAACGGGAAGGACGTATCCTGCGGCAGGGGAATACCAACGAGACGGTGCGGATCTATACCTACCTCACCACCGGCCGCGGCGGCAAGGCGTCGTTTGACGCCTTCATGTGGCAACTGATGGAGTCCAAGGCGGGGCCGATATCGGAATTGCAGACCAACGCGACCCCGGCCAGGACGATGGGAGACGTCTCTGGGATCGTCTTGAACGCCGCGGAGTGGAAAGCCCTCTCCACCGGGAATCCCCTGGTGGTCGAAAAGGTAAAGCTCCAGGACGAATTAAACCGCCTCAATGCCCTGGAAGGTCACCACCGATCGGCGCAGTTCAACATCCCCTTGCAGATCGAGCGGATCCTGGGGGAAGCAAAGTTTTACGAGCGGGACCTGGCGCTTGTGGAAAAAGACCTGGCGATGTTGGCCGCGCATCCGGACAGGGACGTGGTGACGATCGGCGGGAAGCAGTTCGACGTCCGTGGGGGGGAAGGCCAGAAGGAACGGATGGAAACCTTCTCGGGAGCCCTCGTCAAGATCCAAGAGAAGATGATGAAAACCGATCCGGCGACTACCTACGAGCAGGAGCAGGCGGGGTTTCGGAAGGTCGGTGAGTACCGCGGGTACGAGATAACCTCCGTACATACGAAGTTCCTCGAGCATGGAGTGGATAAAGAGGCCGTCTCGATCCGGATGAATCTTGAGTCCTCGGGGAGAAAAGGATTCTCCGGGATGTATGGGGTACTGGCGCCCGAGGGCGGCGATGGCTTGCGGATCCGGAATATGCTCGATCGGACCATGAATCCGATCAACCAGGACGCGATCGCCCGGATCAAGGAGGAAATCGGGAAGCAGAAGGCCGGCGCGGAGTCCCTCCGCAAGGAACTCGGCAAGCCCTTCAAAGACGCGAAGCGCCTCAAAGAGGTTGCCGATCGCCTCCGGGCGGTCGATATGGAGCTTGGAATCACCCAGGAGCGGGCCGAGGATGCCGTCAGCGCCGCGATCGCCCAGGACGAGATCCTCCTGGACGATCCTGCGGATGGCGAATCGAACGGCGAAGCCGAGAAGCCCGAAGGTGGGGGAGATACCACGCTGTACGCCTCCCCCCTGGATCCGGCCTTGATCGCCCAGGCGTGGAGATCGTTGAAGCAATCCACGGAGGAATTGAAAGAACGGCA
>Ga0180063_1000185_pt1 | contig 15660 bp, 14 predicted proteins | sample EasRivT47_16_10D_FD_121776 | JGI IMG/M metagenome (GOLD analysis project Ga0180063, IMG submission 121776) | Soil microbial communities from meander-bound floodplain in the East River, Colorado, USA - East River metaG ERMLIBT47_16_10D | ecosystem: Environmental > Terrestrial > Soil > Floodplain ...
CACTAGATAGAAGTGGGGTTGCAGTTATTGGTCTATCTCCTCCACCCTTGATTCCCAAGTGAATGGCCTTCACGCCGACGCTGATCGGTTGGGACGATGTTCGCTATAGATATGATATTCATGACTTGCCGGTGTATTATCCAAAATGTCCACACTACCCAAGTAGTTTGATACGAAAGTATGTCTATAATTTCTTACCCTTTCTCGAAACCGAAGCGATATACAAATGGATCGATAGTACTGTTTCGGACATAATGGACAATTCTCCATTTCAGTTGATCCATGCCAATTTCATGTTTCCAAGTGGATACATTGGTTACCGTATCAAGAAAAAATATGGAGTTCCCCTAATATTTCATGAACGTGGAATTCGTCGACTCGAAACGGCATTGAAAAACGGACGACTGAGAGGAATATATTCCAAAGTCGTACGCGACAGCGACCTGGTCATAGCGCCCAGCGAGAAAATGGCAGAGATTCTCCGGAGAAATTTCCCATGTGGCGGAGATATCACTGTAGTCAGGGATGTCGGCGATATCGAAATTTCCGATGAAGCAGCGGAACCCAGGCCAAACCGGTATCAAGAGAATAAAATCATCTTATCGGTGGGGGCACTGATCGAAAGAAAAGGGCATGAGGTTCTGGTAAAGGCAGTAAGACGAATCAAGGAGAACATCCCCGAGGTCAAATGTCTCATCATCGGCAGCGGAGACCGTTTCGAAAAGATCAAGCAACTGATCCATGGTCTCGGATTGAATGATTCCGTCGAAATGCTAGGAGAGCTTCCACATATTGAGGTGCTGAAGATCATGTCCTGGTGCGATGTCTTCGTTCTTCCATCTTGGGATGAGGCTTTTGGCACGGTCAATGCGGAGGCAATGACTTTCGGCAAGCCGATCATCGGATGCGTAGGGGAAGGAATCAGTGAAGTGATCGAAGATGGGGTCCACGGTTTCCTGGTGGAAAAGCAAGACGTCGAAGCGCTTGCACAAGCGATCTCGAGAATTTTGACGGAGATACCATTGGCCAGGCGCATGGGGGCTCAATCGATGGAGTTGTCCAAGAATGTGCTGAATTACAATCAGATCTCCTCGCAAATGATCAAACTCTACGCGAATATCCTTTCTTAGTGGAAGCGGTATGAAGATGGAAAACGAAACGATTCCGGTATCCTTTCCGGTTCAAAAGAGGATCTTGCCCTTCTATAATATAATTCTGAACGATTTTTTCCGGAATATGATGGATAAAAATGTAATTTATTGTGTTTTAAGCGGGTACGAGGGGCTTCCGGAAGTCTATAAATCGAACGATATTGATATCCTCGTTTCGAAAAGAAATCTTCATGAAGCAAGCAACATCCTTAAATCCGTTCTTAAGGATCATGGTTCCGGATATTATGTGTTACACAAGTACAATGGGAGGCACACATATATTTTCTTTTTCCAGGGAATTGGCGGATGGGTCAGAGAATCGATAAAAATCGATTTGTTTATCAATTTCGAATTTCGTGGAAGGGTTTTTCTTTCTTCCCGCGAGATCCTGAATAATATCATACCGCACAAAAATTTATATATTCCTTGCGTGATGCATCAAGCCTATATCGGAGTGGTGAAGGGGATATTGAAGGGAGGAATTGCCTGGAAAAAATACATGGCAAGAATTCAGGGTGGGTTGGCCGATAACGCCGTGGGGATGGAATTTCTATTACGGAGGATATTCAGGGAAAAAACCACCAAATCTTTGGTGTCCTATTTGAGGGCGGGGGACACCGAATGCATTGAAAAGATCCGGAAGCGGATGATCTATGAAACGTACACGAATTCGTTCTTGAAACATCCGATACGTTTCCCATGGAATTTGATTTCTTATTTCTATATTCGGCTTGGCAATATGTTGAAGCCGCCGAATTATATGATTGCGGTGTTGGGACCTGATGGGTCCGGAAAATCCACCCTGATCGAGAAGATGAATGTTCATTTCCAGGATTTATTTAAGGTAGATTCAGATGGAGTGAAGGTATTCCATATTCGTCCGGGACTATTTCCCACCATCACCGAACTGTTGAAGAAAAAAAGCCACTCGGCGGAAAAGCCCTCGCTCCTTCGCGAAGCTTGGCATACACCATCCAGCACGTTATCAGTTGTCCGGCTTCTTTGTTTCTGGGCCGATTATGTCCTCGGGTATTTCGTCAAGATACTTCCTGAATTGGGAAGGTATCACTTGGTGGTCCTGGACCGATATTATTACGACTTGCTGATCGACCCTTCACGGTACAAGATCCGACTTCCTCACCGGGTGATGAAGGCATTCCTTGTCGTTCTGCCGACGCCCGACATCGTCTTCGTTCTGGACGCGCCTCCAGAAATAATATATCCAAGGAAAAGAGAACTGAATGAGGTAACGATAGGGATATTATTAAATGAATACAGAAATTTAAAAAATGAGATCGGTAATGTGCATATCCTGCAGGCTGCGAATTCGCCCGAGGAGATATCCATTGAGGTTGTTTCCACATTCCTTAAAAGTGCGGCAACGAAGCTGAATTGAGGCAGAAGGTCATGAATCTCTTGACGCTTTGCTATGAATTCCCTCCATTGGGAGGCGGGGGCGGCAAAGTAGTCTACGGTCTCACGGATAATCTCGTTCGCATGGGATACGATGTCGACGTTGTCACCATGGATTTCAGAGGACTTCCAAGGCATGAAAATATCATTGGAGCCAATATCTATCGCATCCCGTGTTTGAGGGGGAGCGAATCGGTATGTCACTCCCATGAAATGGCAACTTACCTTGCTTGCGCAATACCCGCACTTGTCAGGCTGTATCGGAAGAAACGTTACGACCTGAACCATACCCATTTCATTTTCCCGGATGGCATTCTTTCATATCTTTTGAAAAAAGCGACAGGATTGCCTTATGTCATTACTGCCCACGGCTCGGATGTTCCGGGATATAATCCGGATCGTTTCAAGACACTGCACAAGTTGATCCATCCTTTGTGGAAGGCTGTCATCGAGAATTCGGAATGCATCATTTGTCCGAGCGAAATCCTGAAATCGCTGATCCTTCGGGGCAAGCCCGATGCAAGAACGAAAGTGATTCCCAACGGGTTCGAGGTCGGTCGACTGAGCCCACACCGGGAGAAGGGCAGACGCGTTCTCGTGGTTACGCGGATGCTTGAAAGGAAAGGGGTTCAATACCTCCTCGAAGCCTTGCAGGGATTGGAGCTCGGGTTTGAAATCAACGTGGTGGGAGAAGGGCCGTATCTCAATACCTTGAAGGATCTGGCGACCCGGTTGGGAGTAAAGGTAAGATTCTGGGGCTGGGTCGATAACGATTCCGCGGAGATCAAGGAGTTGTTCGAGACGTCGAGCATTTTTGTTTTCACTTCCGAAGCGGAAAATTTTCCCATCGTTCTTTTAGAGGCGATGGCGGCGGGAATGGCGATCATAACCACGAGCGGTACAGGTTGCGCCGAAGTCGTGGGGGACAGCGCAATCCTCGTACGACCGAAGGATCCCGTCGGGATTCGAGAAGCCTTGCTCTCGCTGGCCGACGATTCGGAACGATGCAGGACATTGGGTCGTTTATCGAGAAAGCGCCTTGAGGACAATTTCAAATGGAATGTTGTCGCGTCACGCTATTCGGAGGTGCTGCAAAGCTTCAGCCGTTCCTGATCCGCCGAGGTCGAATCCACTGGTTCGTTCGCTGATGGAAAGCCTTCTTTGCCATGAATAACCCATTGAAATTGCCACAGAAAAGAAACAGGATCAAGGTATTGTATATCGCGGGATCCGGCCGGAGCGGGAGCACGATTCTCGGAAGGATACTGGGGCAGGCCGAAGGCTTTTTCTTCGCGGGAGAGCTGTGCAAGATCTGGAAATACGGTTTACTCGAGAACCGGATGTGCGGATGCGGAGAGCCATTCCGGGATTGCCTGTTCTGGCAGGGGGTATTCCGCGAAGCGTATGGCGGGATGGAAAAGGTCAACAGCCGGGAATTGTACGATCTGCGAAAAAAGAGCGCGTCCATGCGCCATCTCCCGCTCTTCCTGTTGTCCGGTGCGAACTCTCTGATGTCCGGCCGGATAGAGAGATTTTCCGGCCACCTGGAGAGGTTGTATACGGCCATACAGGCACGGGCCGGGAGCCGTGTCATCGTCGACTGTTCCAAATCCGTATCCTACGGCTACGTGCTGGGATCGTTGGACACGATCGACCTCTATGTCGTCCATATCATCAGGGACTCTCGCGGGGTGGCGCACGAAAAACTCAAGAGGAAGAAGTACCAGCCGGGGGATGAAAAACCCGTATACGCAGGGCGTTATAGCCTGTTGGAGAGCTCCTTCACCTGGAATGTGCAAAACCTCGCCGCGGAAGCGTTCTGGAGACGCACCCAGGGGAGATACCTGAAAATTCATTATGAAGACTTTGTGGCTAAGCCTCGGGAAACGGTCGAGCGGATTCTGCGGATGATCAAGGAAAATGTATCCCGTCTTCCGTTTGTCGGAGTGCACAGGGTACAACTGGACTCTCGGAGCCACTCCGCTGCGGGAAATCCCGTCCGCTTCGACTCCGGAAGCGTGGAAATCAAACCGGACCTCGAGTGGATGGGGGAAATGAGCGCGGAAAAGAAGATCATAGTCACATCGCTCACCTGGCCTCTCCTGATAAAGTACGATTACCTGAAACGGTAGAATCGCCGGAACCCGGATGAAAAAGAGCATATCCCTGGCGTTACGGTTCGCGGTGTCATTTGGCATACTGATTTATTTGCTGAGATTCATTCCGATCCACCAAGTCATGGAGACGATCGGTTCCGTAAAAGTAAGTTTCGTGGTTGTGTCGATTCTGTTGACGCAAATCATGACGTATATCTCCGCTGTCAAATCGAAAATTTTGACCGATGAACAAAATATGTCTCTGACAGTCGGGAAGATTTTTGAAATAAATTACATCACACAGTTTTACGGGTTGTTCTTACCCGAAGTCATTTCGAGCGGTCTGATTCGATGGCACAGATTTTCGGCACCTGACCGAAAACCGGCGGAAGCTCTGGCTTCCATGATATTTTGTCGTTTCATTGAGATTACTATGTTGTTGGTTTTAGGACTCATGTTCTGGATACTCGACGAGTCATCCGGCTTGAATGATTCCTTGGGAATAATTTTAGCAATGTTATTGTTTGTATGTATCGTTATATATTATTTTGCTTTTAACCATAAGATATCTTTGTTAATTTTAAATAAATTGAACAAGATAAGTTTCCTTCCGAAACAAATTATAGAGAAAATACAGAAATTACTGATGGCAACTTCCAAGTATCAGTCGCTGAAAAAATCTTCTCTTTCCAAGGTAATTGGATTGAATATCGTTAAAGACATGATAAGTATTATAACTTTTTATTTGTTCGCCAGATCCGTAAATATCAATGTGGAATTTGTAAGCATCGCGTGGATCCGATCGTATATCCAGATCATCACCTTGCTTCCCATTTCAATTTCCGGGATTGGTATTCAAGAAGGGACATTGATCTTTTTCCTTGGATCCTTCGGCATTTCAACAGCATCTGCTGTTGCGCTTTCTCTCCTCTTTTATCTGAGAACATTGATAGGGGGGGCGATCGGCGGACTCATTCAAGTAGCAGATCTCCTAATTTCCAACCGGAAAAAACCCGAAGTGAACAAGGTAATTTGAAATGGAAAACAGAGTTGAGTTAGCCTCATCTGCCTGGTTTGGAGATTACACGATATGTCTTGATTTCCCCTCTTCATGGGAAATAACATTCGTAGGGAATGGTGGCAATTCTTCCCTTTCCTTTGGAGAGATGAAAGAGAAAGTAAAAAATCCAATCGGATCACAACCTCTTTCCGATCTTGCATCGGGAAAACAGCGGGTTGCTGTTATTGTCGATGACATCACACGACCTACCCCGGTCGCAACGGTCCTTCCCGTCATTTTGGGAGAGTTAAAAGAAGCGGGGGTTCGTCCCGATTCCATTACGATAATTGTCGGGGGGGGAACCCATGCCCTTCCTACGGAAGAAGAAATCGAAAAGAAAATCGGGAAGGAACTGGCCGCAAGCGCCGATGTTATTCCCCACGATCCAAGAAAAGACCTGGTCTACCTCGGGAAGTCATCGAGAGGAACGCCTCTCCACCTGAACAAGACCGCCTTCGAGTCCGATCTCTTGATCGGGATAGGGTGTATCTATCCTCACCCCGCCGCAGGATTCTCGGGCGGGTCCAAAATTGTTGCACCAGGTATTTGCGGAAGCGAGACTGCCCGATACATGCACGACTATCTCAGGGGAGGAGAGAGGGGGAGAATCCAGGACCAGAACGAATTTCGCCAAGAGATCGAGGAAATCGCCACGAAAGCCGGGCTTCGTTTCATCGTGAACGTGGTACTCAATCAGCGTAGGGAAGTATGCGCCCTGTTTGCGGGAGACAAGGTGTTGGCCCATCGGAAAGGTGTAGAGTTCGCAACGGCAATATATTCGGTAAAACCCATGATGGATGCTGATGTTGTGGTTGTCGACGCGTATCCATTTGACACGACCTTGCAATTTGCACACGACCGGAGTTTTTGGCAATTCCAGGGATTGAATAAAAATGTTTCAAAGGTGATTATTGCAGCATGTCCCGCGGGTCTTGGGAATCATGATCTTTATCCTTTGAAAAATCCGTTGGCGACCAGGCTTACAAGACGTCTTAAAAACCTTCAATTGAGAGAGTTTAAAAATTCGTCCATAAAATATCATTCTATTAAGAAATTACTGAAACGGAAAAAACAGAATTTCCTGATTCTGTCGGAAGGATTAGGCGACAATGATATCAAGACAATATATCCCAGAGCCAAATTGTTCAAAACCTGGGAATGTATTCTTCAAGAACTTAGGTCTAGACATGGTAATAGTGCTGTAAAGGTCTGTATATATAGATGTTCACCTTTTTTATTGCCTGTGTAATTGAAACTGTCTTTCCCTGGCATCTCCTTGTGATATGCCTGAAAATATAAAAATATGCTCCCGATTTTTATTATGGAAAGGTTTATGTGGACCCCAAGAAAGATATACATGTTGGATGTTCAATAAATAAATATAAAATGGAAACATTCAATAAAGTGGAATTTTCTATCGTTATACCGGTTTACAAGGAAGAAGGCAATTTAAACAGGCTACACGAAGAAATACATAAGGCGTTACAAAATGAAAGATCATTCGAAATACTGTTCGTTGATGATGGAAGCAACGACGATAGTTGGGAAATCATAAAATCCCTATCCTCCAAGGATATGAGGACACGGGGTATACGATTTTCAAAGAATTTCGGGCATCAATATGCGCTCCATGCAGGACTGATGCATGCCACGGGTAATGCCGTGGTCACTATGGATGCAGATCTGCAACACCCTCGATCCGTGATCCCGCAACTTCTCGAGGCATGGAGAAAAGGATCAAAAATCGTAAACACATTGCGCATACCCAATAAAAACATCACGTGGATAAAAAAGGTCACTTCCAATTTGTATTACAAGATATTTTCCTTTTTAAGTGGCGTACGCATCTCTCCGGGGACATCGGATTTCCGTCTCCTGGACCGGCAGGTCGTGGACGAATTGGTCAAATTCAATGAGTCGGGGGTTTTTTTCAGAGGCCTTGTGAGTTGGGTGGGATTCAATAATTCCCAAATCTTGTTTCAATGCAACGATCGATTTTCGGGGAACACAAAATATTCCCTTTATAAAATGCTGCAGTTTGCCTGGAAAGGAATAACCTCTTTTTCCATCGTTCCATTGCGGTTAGGAATCCTCATCGGCATTCTAACCAGCCTATTTGCATTCTATCAATTGATCGAATCCTTATATCTGAAATTATTCACGGATACGACCGTTCCTGGATGGGCATCGGTCATGGGACTTTTATCATTATTATTCGGGGTCTTATTCATCCTGATCGGAATATTGGGAGAGTATATCGGGAGGATACTTGTCGAAGTACGTGGGCGTCCTAGATATATCATAAGTGAAACCATAATACCCTCGGAGATACACGGAGACCGAGACATTTCAATCAATAACAAGGATTTATCATATACTTCTCCCGAATCGGATTAAAATTCAATGCGGCGAAGTGGTTTCTATAGATGAACCAGTACTCTCATAAGCTATCGATGGTTTGTATATTTGGGTTTATCGTCTCCGGTGTGTTCGGTTTTTTGTCGTTCCGAGATTTTCATTGGAACACCTTGAAGAATGTTTCCATGGGAGTCGAACCATGGTTATTAACTCTCGCCGGATTGTTCTTAATTATGTCGATCTTTCTAAGGGCATATCGGTGGAAATATTTCCTTCCTCCCAATATGGGAATTTCCTATCATTCTCTAGTTAGCGGAGTTGCAATCGGTTATTTCTTCAGCAACATTTTTCCTGGTCGCATGGGAGACCTCCTGAGACCTGGATATGTCTCTAAAGCAAGCAATCAATCTTTCTCCATCGTTTTCTATTCCGTAGTGATAGAACGGATATTCGAATTGATCATACTTCTTCTTTTCGCCTTAACATTGTTGAAATATAATGGCGTGCTGGCGGATATTCTTCGTGGTAAGTTCCATATTTTATATGGAATCGTTTTCATCGGGTTGTTGTTATTATTTTTCGCAAGGCATATTCTATCCGGGATCTTACGCATTTCGAGAAGTACAAATTTGAGTTTCATTTCAAAGCCAATAAACCAAATTATCATTGCTTTTGAAGGGAATTTTCGATACAAGCGTACATTATTTTTGATTGTTCTATCTGTTCTGATTTTCTTTGTCGACGGTCTGGTGTTTGTCTGTACATTCAATGCCCTTCAGCTACAGGTCACGTTCATTGGAAAGTTCACTACAATGGTTGCTACCTCACTAGGACATTTAATCCCATCTGCTCCGGCAGGAATAGGGGTATTCCATTATTTATGCAAAACAAGTTTGAATTTTTTTGGTGTTGATAATAGTGTTGCACTTTCGGCTGCAATATTAGTCCATGCATTTAATTTTCTTCTTGAATTTATGATTGGAATGTTTTTTCTTATTTCCGGCCCATTAAAATTTATTCACATCGTGAACAGAACCGTTATCGACGAGGTATCATAATATTTCCGCTTCTTGGATAAACAATAGGCAGGAATCATCTTCAGGAAAGGTTGGGGACATCAAGCTCGAAGAAATTGGCTTCAGCAACAAGAATGAATTGTCCGTATATATTTCCTCGAAGAGGGACAGTGGTTTTGTAGACTGGTGGGAATGGAGAAAGTTTCTTGAAACAATCTACGGACTTGAACATTTTTGGTACGTAGCAAGAAAAAATGGAAAAATCGTCGGATTTCTTGGCCTTGCGTTGGCAAATCATCCGATATTTGGCAGATATCTGGTAACAGCGCCCTTTGCGAGTCAGGGAGGATTTTATGCGGATTCCGAGGATGCCTTCCTGGCATTGATTGGCAAAGCAGAAGAGTTGCAGGATAAAATCCGCGCCCGTTACACGCTCATCCGTCAAATGAACCAGAAATGGGACCTTCCTGCATGTTGGCAAAACGATCACTCTTATGCAACTTATAATTTGCATTTAGATAAAGATTTTTATTCTTTTTCAAAGGAAAATATAAGAGGAACGCTTAGAAATACAATTAATAGATTTGGGAAAAATGAGCTTAGTATCATGTTTGGTAGATATGAATTGATCGAAGAATTCTGGAAAGTGATCAGCAGGTCAATGAAAGAGCTAGGATCCCCATATCATTCCAAGCGATATCTGGAAGCCCTGGTAGAATGCATGGGTACAAAGGCAGAATTTGTCCTTTCCAAGGCCGGTGACGGGCGAATTATCGGAGGAGGATTGTTGATCTCCCATCTGGACAAGATGGAGATATTGCATATGAATGGGTTGAAAGAGTACAAGTCGATGAATGTCGCTGATTTTCTCTATTGGTCAACGATACGGGAATGTCATCGAAGAAAGGTCCTTTCCATCGATATGGGTCGAAGCTTGGTGGAGTCCGGGAACGAAAAATACAAGATGAAATGGAAACCGATTCGAAATGTTCTTTATTATTCCTATCGATTGACCCCTAAAATGAAAATACCGAGCCTGAATCAAAGTAACCCACGGCTAAAATTTGCGATCAATGTATGGCAACGGATGCCGCTTGTCGTTGCCAACTTTCTCGGTCCGCGGTTGATCTCCGGAATATTGTGAATTCCCATAAAATTATATAATGCGTTCTGCCCGTTCCCATGGCCGCCGATTGATCGTCAATGGAGATGATTTTGGTTTGAGTCCCGAAGTGAACGAGGGAATCCTTGAAGCGTTCAGACAAGGAATATTGACCTCCACTTCTTTGATCCCCATGGGGGACGCATTTCAGCAGGCCGTCGAAATTGTCGTGAAAACTCCCTCTCTTGACGTGGGAATCCATCTAACATTGACCGGTGAAAAATCCATATTGGAAAAGCGCCAGATTCCGACGTTGGTCGATGAAAACGGAAAATTTCGGCAAAGTGCAAATCATTTTTTCTCCGATTACTTCCGGAGCCGCATCTCTATGGAGGACGTGAGGAAGGAATTTTCTGCCCAATTTGAAAAGCTGATTTTTCATGGCATCTCCATATCCCACGTAGACAGCCACCAACATATCCATATGTTGCCAAAAATATTGGAAATTACCATCCAGCTCGCCGACCGATACAATATCAGGGTCATTCGTTTCCCGAAAGAAAAGATCAGGATCAAACACCTCGCCTCAAGCAGTAAATATCCTCGGTTGATTCAACAACTCGTCCTAAATCTTTTTTGTGCCTATTCGAGAGGGCTCATGAAGTATTATGCAACTGATCATTTTTATGGGTTTTATTACGGAGGGGATCTCGATAAGTATAAAATAAAAAGTATATTGTTGGAACAATGGGATAATGGAATCTGTGAACTTATGTGTCATCCAGGAAAAATTATGGATGGGAAAACAATGGAAAAATATTCTCATTGGAATTATAAATGGGGCAACGAACTGGAAGGACTTGTAGATCCAGATGTAAAATATATTATTCAGAAACATAACATTAAATTGTCCTCATTTGTTGATATAAATAAGTAGCTATTGTGGAATCACGATTGTAATAATGAGTGTTTTGCTGTGATAATAAAATGAATATAAGGACCCTATCTAATAGTCTGGCTGTTCCTGTGAAAAATATATCAATTATTTTTTATCTTGCTGTTCTGATTATATATATTTTAATAAGGGGCTATGCATGGAACCAAAACTTTCTTCTGGAGGACACGGATAGCATAAGTTACTTGTCAAAAGCCAAGGTCTTTCTTGAATTGGACTATCAGAAAATTCGAAATGGTGGTGTCGACACGACTCCCGTTTATCCTTTTTTTTCCGCCTTGTTTAGTGCACCTGGTTGGTCTATCGAAACCGGAGCCAGATTATGTTCGATGGTTTTCAGTTCGGTTCTTTTTTTCGCAATAACAATGATTGGAATGAAGGTGGCAGATAGGACCGGTGTGCTTATCGGGCTACTAATTTTGGCGCTCAGCCCTATCATGATCTCTCTGTCGTTCAGCGTGCTTTCAGAGCCTTCCTATATTGCTACCATCTATCTGGGAATCGGCATATACATTTTATATTATAAAAATTCCAGCATTTCCATGGCAATTCTTCTTGGTGTCATCTTTGGGCTTGGGTTTTTAAATAGAACCGAAGGAATCATATATCTGGCAGTGATTCCCGTGTTACATTTTGCCCAATGCTTTTTTAAGAATGATATTCCGTGCGACTATAAAAAACTTATTCGTTTTAATCTGTTGTACATTCTTTCCTTCCTGATTTTGATAGCTCCACAAATTTATTATGTAAGTGGCAAAATGGGACGCTTGGCGATGAACGGTAGGGAAGCTTGGATGCTTATTCTGCATCAACCAGATGGAAAATCGTACGATGAGAAAATATATGGTTTGGATTATAGCGATCGAGAGATAAATCGTAAATATGTACAAAAACATCCAGAGATACAGAAACTTCTTTATTCAAATATTTCAGGAAGCTTTAAACGGTATATCAGAGATATAATAAAGGAATTTGGGATCTTGTATAACACGCAACTAGGAACATTAATAGGTCCTCTCGGGTTTATTTTCTTTGCCTTTGGTCTTTCCGATCTTTACCAACGAAGATATTTTTTTGAAATCATTTTTTTCATCGGATTTATGATTGCAAGTTTGATTCCTCCTCTCATGCATGATGTGGATATGCGCCATATTGCGATTATTGCTCCGATGATCATGTTAATTGAAGGAATCGGAGTAATGCAAGTTTCAGAAAGTTTATCGGCTAGCCTGAACAGGAGTTACACGCGGTACATATTTCCAATAATATTTCTTCTCATAATTTTCGTTCCGTCAGCGATGCCGTTGTATAAAATGTATCAAAACGAGCCGAACGCAGATGAAGTAAGTCAATATTACAACAATCGGGGCAACTATCTGGAACCTGTGTCCGTAGTAAAGAGTATTGCGCAAAATGAAATGAAGAGAAAACCCGTCATTCTGAGCAGGCATTCTCATCTCAGTTATTTCGCAGATGGCGATTTTGTTTTCATACCCTATACCGATTATGATGGTCTTGTTCGATATTCCATATTGAATAATGTTGACTTTTTATTCCTGCAGTACCGATACCTTGATGATTTTCCTTTTCTAGAAAGATTTAAGGAAAATAACACCCCTGATTTTAAAAAAATATTCGAGAAAATGGATTTTCGGGGGGAGAAAATAGAACTTTATCGAATATTAAGAGGAAACAATTAAAATTCTATACCAGGATGATCGAAATGGACCATGAATTTTCCATGAAGAAGCTTGTGGAACATTACAATCGAAAGGTGAAATATTATCCAGAATTTGGTTTGGAAGGCTGGCACTTGCAAAAAGAAGTATCTACGATTAGCGGCATCCTCAATTCCATATTGAATAAGAAAGTCTGCAAAAAGGCCTTGGACATCGCCTGCCATGATGGCAGATATTCCTTTCTTCTCCAGGAAAAAGGCTTGGATGTTATTGGGATTGACACATCGGAGAAATCTCTTGCGCATGCGGAATCTTTGCGAGAACGTAAGAAGTTAACAAACGTGCGGTTTCAAAAAATGGACGCCACGGAACTGTCTCTTACGGAGAAATTCGATATCATCATACTGATGGAGTTGTTGCATCATCTCCCGGATCGATTGGCCGCCAAAACCATAGGCAATGCCCTGAATCATCTTGAAAACGATGGATTTCTTATTTTCGATTTGAAGAACCAATATAATCCAGTAATACGATATGTCTATAAAAAGAATTCTTCCCATAATCTCCTGTTGAAAGCCAGGACAATGAATTTTTTTAGAAAAACTGTTCAGGATGCAGGCGCAAGGATCGTGCTCCAGAAAGGATTGGTCACGCCTTTTTGGCAAATCGAGCCTTTTGTAATCGTTGTGGTACAAAAGGATTGATTCCCCTTATATTTCCGACCATTGACTTAAAAGACATTTTTCGTAGTTACCTCCATAAAGGCAGGCTGGTGGATCGCTCCGGCGTTTTGGCAAAGAATTATGGAAAAAATTACGGTTATTTTGTCTCCGAAGGGAGAGAAGCCCTTGCCATGGCTTTGGAGGATCTGGGTTTAACGCGGGAAGATGAGGTGATTGTTCCATCCTATGTTTGTGATATTGTGCCAAAAATTGTCGATCGTTATGCCACGGTGCGGTATGCCGACATCAATCCATCAACATTGGTTGTCGATGCCGAAGAGATAAAAAACCGGATTACAAAAAAGACCAAGGCAGTAGTTGTTGTTCATTTGTATGGGAAAGTAAACGATTTAAAAGAAATTCATGATTTGTGCAGGGAAAAGAATATTACATTGATTGAAGATTGCGCGCAAGCCGTTTACAGCTTTGAGGGGAAGACAAGAGCGGGGTCTTTGGGGGATTATTCGATACTGAGTTTCCGATTCAGCAAAGATGTGAATTTGGGGAAAGGAGGCGCCCTCCTCTCAAACAAGAAAATTTCAACTGTATCAAAGAGCAAGCACTCTCTTTCGGCCCTTGTTACGATCCTGTTCATGCAGCTTGCTCTTCGATCCCAAGGTCTTTTCGTCGGAAGGATCTACTACTACGCGAAAGAATATCTGCTGAATCCTTTTTTCAGTAAAACCAGCTATATACCCAAGAAGATCAGGCGAGAATTGAGTCCTTTTGAGCAGGAACTTGTGCTGGAAGGACTTAAGAAAATGCCGGATGTATTAAACAAGAAAAAGCAGGTTGTTTCCATGTATGAATCGAACCTGAAAGGTATCGATGCGATTGATCTATGCGACCTAACAAATAATAGTTTCATGAGATTTAATATCCTCGCCTCAAATCGACAAGCCTTGATCAGGAAATTGCATCAGAATGGCATAGAGAGCGACAAGATGTATCCATATTGCATGAACCGGACATGCAAGAAATCCCTGGAAGTTTCGCAGAGTATCGTGAATCTCCCGGTGCATCCTGGAGTTTCAAAGAGGCATGTCGAAAAAATCAGCAGAATTATCCGGCAGCATTATGCATAGGGCTATTCAAGTGAAAGTGTGTACGCCGGCTTCCGTTGCTATTGATCTGGAGGATATTTTTGTTGGGAGCGATCAAAAAAAACTCACCGAAGGAGGTCAGAAATGAATCGTAGGATTCTCGCTGCGGGATACCGATGGTGCCTCGTGATCATCGCTCTTTCCGGATTATTGCTTACCGGTTGTGGAGGGGGAGGGGATGGGAGTAGCACCTTAACGGGACCAGCCGCGCCTTCGAATCTCCAGGCGACCGCCGCATCCAGCACCGCCATCGCCCTGACCTGGACCGACGCCTCCGGCAACGAGGACGGCTTCAGGGTCTACAGCGGGCCTTCCTCCGCAAGCGTGACGACCCTCGTGGCCACCCTGGGCGCGGGGGCCACGAACTACTCGAATACCGGCCTCGCCGCCTCGACGACCTATTACTACAAGGTCACGGCGTTCAACTCCGGGGGGGAGTCTGCCGCGACGAACGTCGCCAATGCGACAACCAATCCTCCCCCCGTGACCGTTCCGGCGGCGCCTTCGAACCTCCAGGCGACCGCCGCATCCAGTTTCGTCGTCAACCTGACCTGGAGCGACAACTCCGACAACGAAGGCGGGTTCAGGGTTTCCCGGGGGACCGGGGCCAGCCCGGCGAGTTTCACGCAGATCGGCGCCGACCTTGGAGAAGGCGTGACAGCGTTCACGGACACGACGGTTTCCGGGAGCACGACGTACGTGTACCGGGTGGTTGCGTTCAACAGCGTCGGGGAGTCGTCGTTTGCGCAGTCCGCCGCGGTAACCACGCCGGCGCCTCCACCTCTCCCCGTGGTTCCGACATCCGTGGAGGGCGGCAATACGCACTCCCTCGTTATGATGAGCAACGGAACGGTCCTGGCATGGGGGAACAACATCGAGGGTGCACTGGGGGTGGGGGGATCCATTGACAACAGTCTGATCCCCATCCCGGTCGTGGGTTTGACCGGCGTGTCGGCGATTTCCGCGGGGGATGGCCATTCTCTCGCCCTGATGAACAACGGCACC
>Ga0180063_1000186_pt1 | contig 15601 bp, 10 predicted proteins | sample EasRivT47_16_10D_FD_121776 | JGI IMG/M metagenome (GOLD analysis project Ga0180063, IMG submission 121776) | Soil microbial communities from meander-bound floodplain in the East River, Colorado, USA - East River metaG ERMLIBT47_16_10D | ecosystem: Environmental > Terrestrial > Soil > Floodplain ...
GGCGACGCCTGCGACAACTGCATCGCTGCGCCGAACCCGACCCAGGCCGATACGGACGGTGACGGCCCGGGGAATGCCTGCGACAACTGTCCGTTCGTGGCGAACCTCGATCAGGCGGACACCGACGGAGACGGCGTGGGCCAGGCCTGCGACGTCTGCCCCGCGATCTCGGACCCTCCCGTTGTGGTCCTGTACGCCGGTGACTCACCGAACGGTCCGACGACCCTGCGCATCCTCGATCCGCAAGACGGCTCGCTCGTCCGGACGATCGGGCCGACCGGCTTCGAGCAGCTGACAGGGTTCGACGTCGATCCGACGACCGGCATCCTCTACGGCGTCACGTATGATCCCGGCCGGCTGATCGTCATCGATCCGACCACGGGTGTCGGCACCCTCGTCGGCAGCACGGGCGACAACATCTCCGACCTCTCGTTCGATCCCGGTGGGATGCTCTATGGCTGGAGCGATCTCGAGGCCGGACTGGTGAAGATCGATCTTGCGACGGGCCAGACGATCCCCGTGTCGAGCGGGCGCTTGTGGCGGTTTTCGGGGATCGCGTTCGACCCCCACGGGAACCTGTACATGAGCGACGTTGTTTCGCTCCACCGTATGGACCCGCAGAACGGGAGGATCGTGTCCACGATCGATCTCCCCTACGGCTCGGTGGGCAACGTGCTCGAGTTCGATCGGGACGACGTGTTGTTCGGTGGGGTCAATCTGGGAGGACAGTTCTCCCTTCGCACGCTCGACACGATCACCGGCGCCGTACACGTGGTGGGCTCGACCCCGCTGTCGTCCGTATACAGCGCGGCGTTCTCGACGGCGCAAGTCGACGGAGACGGAGACGGACTCGGAGACGCCTGTGATGCGTGCCCCAACCACCCGGCCAACGATGCGGACGGCGACGGTTTGTGCGGGGACCTCGACAACTGCCCGCTTTCGGACAACGCCGACCAAGCGGACACGGACGGCGACGGGGCCGGCGACGTTTGCGACAACTGCATCGACGTGCCGAACCCGGACCAGGCCGATCCCGATGGCGACGCTCTCGGCGCCGGCTGCGACAACTGTCCCCAGGCCACCAACCCGGACCAAGGCGACGACGACACGGACTCCGTCGGGAACGTATGCGACATCTGCTCGGGGGTCGCGAACCCCCTGCAGCAAGAGTCGCTCGCCTGCCTCGCGGTCGACGGTGGCGAAGAGTGCCGCGCGACACGGATCGAGACGATCGACCCGGCGCTCACGGGCGAGATTCGCCTGTTCGCGCTCTCGGCCTACTCGCCGCAGACGCTCACGCTCGAGGTCCTGGCGACGTCGTGTCTCGGAGTGGACGTGCTCGAGGTGTCGCTCAACGGCACGCCGCTCGGTTCGGTCGCGCTCGACCCGGGCGTCCGCTGCAGCTGCTCGCCAGGGCTCCAGACGCTGACGGTCACGGACGCAGCGCTCCTCGCCGCGGCGTGGAACGCGACCGGGCCCAACACGATCCGCCTGCGCAAGCCCGGCAGCGCGAGCGTCGTGGCCTGGGTCCGCCTGCGCCTCGACGCCGTGACCCTGAGCGACAGCGACTGCCTGTTCGATGCGGACGGCGGGACGTGCACCGAGCTGAACTTGTGTAATGCCGGCTTCACGTCGATGGCCCTGAATGAGGAGCAGGTCACGAGCGCGGAGCTCGTGGAGGAGCAACCGGTCAGCGTCACGCCATTCCTCGACGGTCGGCTGCCCGCGGCGATCGACCTCACAGGCGTCCCCGACGGACCGGCCCGTGTGTGCGTGACCGCGCCGGGCATCGTCGCCCGAGACTGCGCGTCCTTCTCCAGGGCCGGTGAGGTGGAGCTCACGATCAACGGTGCCCCCTGCCGGCCGCCCCACGCCGTGGCGCAAGCCGAACCGGTCCACGAGTGCGATTCGCCCGCCGGAGCGACGGTCGTGCTCGACGGCTCGGGCTCGTCCGATCCCAGCTCGACCCCGGGCACGCAGGACGGCATCGTGTCGTTCGAGTGGCTCGAGGACCGCGGGCCGAGTGGGCAAACGTTGCTTGCCATGGGAGAGATCGTCTCCGTGCCCCTCGCGCTCGGCGCACACTCGATCGCGCTGCGCGTAACGGACGCCTTGGGACAGGTCGCGACCGACACGCTCATCGTGACCGTCGCGGACACGACCCCGCCCGCGATCGAGGTATCTCTGTCCCCGACGATCCTGTGGCCGCCGAACCATCGCATGGTCGACCTCGACGTGTCCGTGTCGATCGCCGATGCGTGCGGTACCCCAGCGGTCGTGCTCGACGCCGTGACGAGCAACGAGCCGGACGACGGTCCGGGGGCGGGAGACGGGACCACGGTCGACGACATCCAGGGCGTCGCCCTGCGCGCGGAGCGCGACGGAGAGGGCGACGGCCGGATCTACACCGTGACCTACACCGCGACGGACGAGGCCGGCAACGCCAGCTCCACGACGCAGCACGTGCTCGTGCCGCACGATCAGGGCGGGGTCGTGGATCCGATCCGGATCACGCTCGGGGCCAGCTCCGCGGGCACCCTCGTGAGCTGGGACCGGGTGCAGGGCGCGCGCCATTACAACGTGATCCGCGGACGGCTCGGGGACATCGTCGACGCCGGGTCGTTCATCCACCTGGGCCCGGTGGTATGCATCGATGCGGCATCCGTCGACACGAGCACTTCGGGCCGGGAAGATGCGGAGCTGCCCGCAACGGGCCAGGCGTTCTTCTACCTCGTCGAATACGACGATGGTCGTGCCAGCTCGTACGGCGCAGTAGGCTCGGGCGCGCCCCGGGTCCCGTCCTCCGGCGCCTGCGGACCGTGATGCCTTTCGTGCTGGCAGCGTTTCGGCATATCCTCTGGTCGAGCCAATGGCCAGGAAAGGAGACGTCATGAGAACGACTCTCAGCGCCCTCGGCGTTCTAGCCCTCCTCTTGATCGTGTCCAACCCAGCGATCTCGAACACCGCCGATCCGAGCAGCAGGTCTTCCACGTGCAGCGCCAAGCCAGACGACCCGAGCGGCTCCGCCGCAATTGCGGACCTGGGTCTCGCCGCTGCACCGCACTGCTGCGCAACCGGCGCAGCCGCCGCTTGCCGAGATCTGTGCAAGCAGCAAGGGCCGGCGTGCAAGGGCACCATCGGCTGTCGCGCCGGTGAATGCGTTTGCACCTGCAGCTGCCCGTAACGGCGTGCCCGGGGATGAAGCTGATCCAGATCCCGTTCAGTCACAATTGCGTCAAGGCCCGCCTGGGCCTCGAGCGCAAGCGGTTGCGCTACGACGTCGAGAATATCCGTCCCACCGACCGCAAGAGCGTGGTCCGACAGTCGAACCAGGGCCTCGTGCCCGTGCTGGTCGACGGCGATCGCGTGGTACCGGACTCGACGAAGATCCTCCTGTATCTCGAGCACAAGTATCCGGAGCCGCCGCTGCTGCCCCGCGAGCCCGGGCGCCGCACCGAGTGCCTCGTACTCGAAGATTGGGTCGACCGGACGTTCATGGCGCTGTCCCGCCGCATCGCGTACCACACCGTCCTGCGCACGCCCGGGCGTCTGGGGTCGATGTTCTTTCCGCGCTCCTCGGGGCTGAAGCGTCGAATCGAAGAACGAATCGCGAGACGCCTGGTGGCGCGGCGCTTTCGCATCAGCGAAGGACGCTACCCGCGCGACGTGGCCGACGCGAAGGAGGCCGCGGCGCTCGCCACGGCACGTCTCGGGACCGCACCTGGTCTCTTCGGCGCGGAGCTCACGATCGCCGACCTCGCGCTGGCGTCGATGACGGCGCCGCTCGTTGCCGATCCGGCAGTCGCCGGCGACGCCGCGGTCCGGAGGCTGCTCGAGTGGGGTGAGCCGATCGTCGGTACCGAGGTGCTCGCGGTGTATCGGGGGGATTCGCGTCGCTGAGCTGCTGGCTCATGGCCCCGTCTCGCCACACGGCCCGCAGAAATCCCCCTGGTTCACCCCTTCAACGCCGCGAGCATCCGGTCGCGCGTCATCGGGAGCCGGTACATCCGCGCGCCGGTCGCGTCGAACACGGCGTTGGCGATCACGGCGCCCATCGGGACGATCGCCGGCTCGCCACCGCCCTGCGGCGAAAGCTCGTCGTTCGCGACCAGGATCGTCTCGATCTCCGGCATCCACGAGAAGCGCGGGATCTCGTACGTGCCGAAGCTCAGGTCCAGGATCTCGCCGCCGCGGAACCGCAGCTCTTCCGCGAGCACGTAGCCGAGGCCCATCGCGACGCAGCCTTCGATCTGCATCCGCGCCCCCTCGGGATTGACGACGAGGCCCATGTCCTGCGCGGCGACGACGCGCTCGACCGTGATCGCGCCCGTCGCGCGGTCGACGTCGACCTCCGCCGCAAGCGCACAGTACGTGCCCGAGTCGATGCCGACCGCGATGCCCCGTCCCTGGCCCGAGGGGCCCGCGCCCGGCTTCCATCCGAACGCTTCGGCCGCCGCCTGCAGCACGCTTCGCGCGCGGGCGTCCGAGGCGTTGCGCAGCCGGAACTCGAGCGGATCGATCTTCGCGGCCGCCGCCATGAGGTCGATCTGCGACACGCGTGCGAAGACGTTGGTGCTCGCGCCGGGAGCGCGCCACGGCCCGGTCGCGAAGGGATGCAGCCGCGCCCCCGTGGAGCCGCGCGCCGCCGTCGACCGGACCCTCGCGTCGGGGACATCGTAGAGCACCTCCGCGGCGCGGTCGCCCGCGGCGTAAACGTGGTAGTCCCAGAGCGCGACCTTCCCGCCGGCGCCGATGGCGGATGCGATCTTGACCACCGCGGCCGGGCTGAACGTGTCGTGGAAGAACTCCTCCGCGCGGGTCCAGGCGACCATCACCGGCTTTCCGGTGAGCTGCGCGAGACGCGCCGCTTCCACGGCTTGCCCGCTCGCGCTCTTCCCGCCGAAGCCGCCGCCGAGAAAGGGCGTGATGATGCGGACGTCCTGCTCCTCCACGCCGAGCGCCTCGGCCACGCGCGGGCGCGTGCCGAAGGGGGTCTGCGTGCCCGCCCAGACCGTCATACGGCCGTCCTTCGACTCGGCGAGCGCCGTGTGAGGCTCGATCGGCGCGTGCGCGAGGTATCCGGTGCGAAAGGTCGACTCGAAGAGACGCGGCGCGTTCGCCCCACCGCTCCGCGCCGATGCGAGGGCGCCCTCGACGTCGCCGCGCTCGACCGTCACCTCGCCCGGTGGCGAGGTCGCCACGAAGTAGTCGCCGACCGTCTCGGTATCGAACGCCGGCGTCTTTTGGTCCCACTCGACCCGGATCGCTGCCAGCGCCTTCTCGGCCGACTCCGGATCCGGATGGAGCACCGCGACGAGATCGCCTTTCTCGACGACGATCACGCCCAGCAGCGCTTTCGCCGCGGCGAGATCGAGCGACCTCCGCGTCGCGCCGTGCGCCTCTGGCCTCAGGATCCGTGCGTGCAGCATGCCCGGCAGCCGCAGGTCGCCTGTGTACTTCGCGCGGCCGGTGACCTTGTCGCGCGCGTCGAGGCGCTTCGTCGGTCGGCCCATGACCTTGAATTCCTTGACCGAGCGCAGCACGGCCTTCTCGTCGACGAGGCGGGCGATCTGCTTGCCTCGGGCCAGCTCGCCGTAGCTGACCTGCTTCGATGGCGCGTCGAGGACGCGGACGACGCCGTCCTCGACGACGAGCCGATCGCGCGCGACGCCGAGCTTCTTCGACGCGAGATTCAGCAGCACGAGACGCGCTTCCGCCGCGGCGGCGCGCACCGCGGGACCGAACATCCGCGTCGTGAGCGAGCCCCAGGTCCCCGCATCCCAAGGGCAGAGATCGGTATCGCCCATGACCATCGTGATCGCATCGAGCGAGACGCCGAGCTCTTCGGCCGCCATCTGCGCGAGCGAGGTGTGAACACCCTGGCCCATCTCGATCTTGCCCGAGAACAGGGTGACGAGCCCGTTCTCGTCGATCCGCAGGTAGGCGTTGAGATCCTCCGGGTAGCCGCGCCGCTGCGCGAACAGCTTCGTGGGAGAGGTGGTGACGAGGACGACGACGCCCCCGCCGACGAGACGACAGAACGCGCGTCGGGACAGGCCCAGGACCAGCGCCTTCATGGACCGCCTCCCACCCGCTTCGCCGCGTCTTCGATCGCGGCGAGGATGCGTGGATGCGCGCCGCAGCGGCAGAGGTTGCCCTCCATCTCGGCGACGATCGCGGCGCGCGACGGCTGGCGCGTTCGCTCGAGCAGAGCCCAGGCGTTCATGATCATGCCCGGCGTGCAGTAGCCGCACTGCAGCGCCCCGTGATCGGCAAACGCCTGCTGGAGCGGATGCAGGCGGCCGTCACGCTCGAGACCCTCGATCGTGACGACCTCCTTTCCGTCGACACCGCCGATCGCGGCGCGGCAGGCGCGGATGGCCTGGCCATCGACCGCGACCGTGCACGAGCCGCAGAGCCCCTCGCCGCAACCGTACTTGGCTCCCGTCAGCTCGAAGTCGCCGCGCAGGACCCAGAGCAGGGCGCGATCGCTCTCCGTGTCGATCGAGACCGGCTCGCCGTTCAGCCGGAAGCGGATGGTTCGCCTCATGCGCCGATCTCCTTCTTCGCCTCGTGCCACGCCGCCAGCACCTTGGCCTCCTTGTCGGGCGCGATTCCGGCCTTGAGCGTGGCCTGCCGCTCGGCGGGAAGGGTCTTCCACCACGACAGCGTGTCTGCCACCGTGTCTTCGACGGAGCGGAAGCGCAGCCCCTTCGCGATGGCCTTCTTGCAGCTCACCCGCGAGAATCCCGCCGTGTCTCCGGTTCCGGGAACCCACGCCGGCATCTCCTGCCACGCGGACACCTCTTGCTTCTCGAGGAACGCAGAATCGACGTGGGTCAAGGTCGCGTCCGACTTCGCGGCCTTCTTCGTCGACTCGAGCATCGCGCGCATCGTGAGCTCCTTCTCGGGGCCGGTCGCGTTGAAGATGCCGACGTTCCGGTCCTCGAGACAGGTCACGAGGAACGCCGCCAGGTCGCGCACGTCGACGAACTGGACGGGATCGGAGGCCGGAGGGCACAGCACCTCGCCGCCCTTCGCGATGCGCACGGGCCAATAGGTGAATCGGTCGGTCGGGTCGAGCGGCCCCACGATCAGCCCCGGGCGGATCGTCGTCGCGCGCCCGGGCATCGACGCCTCGGCGGCGCGCTCGCAGGCGGCCTTCAGGGCGCCGTAGTACTTCATCACCTCCTCGCTGTCCGGCTCGGCGAGCGGGTCGGTCGGGGCGCTCTCGTCGGCTCCGGGCTTCGGCGATTCGCCAAGAACCGAGATCGAGGAGATGAACAGGTACTGCCCGATGCTGGGCGCGAGCAGATCGGCGGACATCTTGACGATGCGCGGCACGTACCCCGAGGTGTCGACGACCGCGTCCCACTTGCGACCGCGCAGTCCATCGAGCTTGCCGTCACGATCGCCGAGAATCGTCTCCAGGTTGGGGAACAAACCGGGGTTGCGCTTCCCGCGGTTGAACAGCGTGACCGCGTGCCCGCGCGCGAGCGCATAGTCGACCGTGTGCGGCCCGAGGAACCCGGTGCCGCCGAGGATCAGGATCGCCAGGGGCTTCGGCGCGTTCGACGCCGCGAGCGGACGGCTGCCGATCGACGACGCCACGACGATGCCCGCGCCCGCGAGGGCGGCGGTCTTCACGAACTCTCTGCGATTCGCGGTCATGCGACGACTCCTTGCTCGGCGAGCGCCTTCTGGCGCCGCGCGAGGTAAAAGGCGAGTGGGATTCCGAGGAGCGCGATCGGCGCGAAGCCGAGAGCGATCGAAGCCCCCGCCGCGCCGAGCGCGGAGATCGCGGCGTGCGACTTCGCGGCGAGCCAGTCCGCTCCGCGGTAGGCCACGGTGTCGAGGAAGCTCTTCGCCTTGTACTTCTCCTCCGGGCCGACGACGGTGAACAACGCCTCGCGGGCGGGTCGCTCGAGCGCGAAATGCACGACGCGGCGGGAGATCACGACGACGATCAGCACGGCGAGCGTGGGGAACAGGCCGTAGACGGCCAAGCCCGCCGCGGTGACCGTCGGGAGCACGACGAGCGCCGTCGAGAGCCCGAGCCGGGTCATGACCCACCCGGTCCCGATCAGCTCGATCCCCGTCGTGAGCGTGTTGCTCACGAGGTCGATCTTCGCGAAGAGCGCGACGCGGGACGCGGCGTCGGGAAGCGCCTCCTTCACGATCCGCGTCTGCTCGACGTAGAGCACGGTCGAGCCGAGCGCGTAGAGCGTGATCACGAGCGCGATGCCGGCGAGATAGGGGTCACGCGCGGCGAGACGGAAGCCCGCGAAGGCGTTCCCGCCCACGCGCTCCTCGGCATGGACGCCAAGCGCCCCCGCCGCGTGCGTCCGGGCCCACCGCACGAGCCACAGTACGCACAGCACTGCGACCTGCAGCAGCGCGGCCGCGAGCAGGAGCAGCGGGACGATCCCGGCCTGCTTGGCGAGCAGCGCGACGAGGGCGGGCCCCGCGATCGCCCCGGCGCTCCCTCCGGCGGCGATCAGGCCGTACAGGCGTCGCGCCTGCCCCTCGCGCCAGACGTCGGCCATGAAGGCCCAGAAGACCGAAACGACGAAGACCGTGTAGACGCTCAGCCAGACGAAGAAGATCTGGGCGATCGCCGGCTTCGCCCCGTCCGTCGCCCACCACGAGGCAAAGCCGACGAGCATCGCCGCGAAGATCTCGTAGGCCAGGAGAAGGAGCCGCCGTCGCGCGACGCGAGCCACGAGCCACGACCACGCGGGGACGACGACGAGCATCGACCCGAAGGTCCAGGCGAACAGCTCGTCGAGGCGTCCGACTTCGGCCTCGACGGCCATCGCGTCCCGGATCGGTCGGAGCACGTAGTACCCGGCGAGCAGGACGAAGAACAGGACGAACGCGACCGCGACCGCCCCCGCCTCTCCCCGCCGCAATCCGAGCCGGTGCCGCACGACGCCATCTTGCGCCGCGGAGGCCCGATCCGTCCTCCCGTTCAAACGACGAGAATGGCCCCGTTCGACGGGACGGCCTCACCAGCCGATGCCGTAGTCCTCGCCCTGGTTCGACGAGCCGCCCCACATCGTGCCGTGGGCGTGGTCGAACACGACCGCGTTGACCGGGCCGGTGTTGCGCTCGGCATCGTCGAGCCGGTAGCCCATCGCGCGCAGCTCGTCGCGCACCCATTCGGGCGTGCGGCTGTCGAGGGTCAGGCGGCCGGCCTGCTTCTCGTGCTCCGCGAACGAGCTGAACGCCTGGTACGTGGTGAAGTTCGCCGCCTCGGCCGCTTCCTGGGCCGTGAAGCCGAACTCGACCACATCGAGGAAGTACTGCAGGAGATTCTGATCCTGCGTGTCGCCGCCCTGGACGGCGAAGGCGATGTAGGGCTTTCCGTCCTTGACCGCGAGCGAGGGCGTGAGCGTCACGCGCGGGCGCTTGCCGGGCTCGACCACGTTGTACGGGTTCTCGCGCGGATCGACGACGAACGCCTGCATGCGCTGCGACAGGCCGATGCCCGTGTGGCCCGCGACGAGGGCCGGGACCCAGGCTCCCGAGGGCGTCATCGAGACCACCCAGCCCGTAGCGTCTGCGGCAATGACGGACGTCGTGCCGGCGCGGAACGCATCGTCGAAGGGCATCGACGACCGCGTCGAGCTCTCCGGCGCCCGCGGCGGCCAGCCTTCCAGAAGATCGCGGAACGGGTTCGTCCCGTCCTGGAACGGATACGGGTCGCCCGGCTTCGTGTCGGCGCGGTTCCTGGCCCAGTCGACCTCGGCCCAGCGCCGCTTCGCGTATTCCTTCGACAGCAGGCCGCGGATCGGCTCCTCCGGCGGGAACGCGGGGTCGCCGTAGTAGAAGTCACGGTCGGCAAAGGCCATCTGCAGCGCCTGGGTCACGGCGTGAACGTAGCGCGCGCTGTTGTAGCCCATGGCGCGCAGGTCGGCGTTCTCGAGCAGGTTCAGCGCCTGCAGCATCGATGGTCCCTGCGTCCAGGTCGTGAGCTTGTACACGTCGATGCCGCGATAGCCGGTCGAGACCGGCTCCTCGAGCTTCACCTTCCAGCGCGCGAGATCTTCCGCAGTGAAGAGCGCCCCCTCGGCTCGCGCGGCCTCGACGAGATCCCGCGCCAGGTCGCCGCGGTAGAACAGGTCGTACGCCGCGAGGATCGCCTCCTTGCGGCTCTTCCCGGCCGCGAGCGCGGCGGACTCGGCCTGCACCAGGCGGCGCAGAGTGCGCGCGAGGTCGGGCTGGCGGAACAGCTCCCCGGGCTCGGGCGGCTTGCCTTCGTGCGGCAGGAACACCGCCTTGGAGAAGGGCCAGCCGGTGAGCCGCTCGCGCTCGCGCTCGATCGTGCGGATGAGCTGCGCCTCGATCGGATAGCCGTCGGCCAGCTCGATCGCCGGTCCGAGCACCTCGGCGAGCGAGAGCTGGCCCCACTCGGCCAGCATCACGATCAGGCCACCGGGGGTCCCCGGCGTCACCGCGGCGAGCGGTCCGTACTCCGGCGGATAGCGCATGCCCTTCGAACGGAAGAACTCGGCGGTCGCGCCGGTCGGCGCCACGCCGAGGGCGTTCACGCCCATGACCTTCCCGGTCTTCGGGTTCCAGACCAGCGCCTGGGTCTCGCCGCCCCAGCCGAGCGTGTCCCACATCGTGCAGGTCGCGGCGAGCATCGCACACGCGGCGTCCACCGCGTTGCCGCCGTGCTCGAACATCCGCGCGCCGGCCGTCGCGGCCAGGGGCTTGCCGGTGATGGCGATCCACTTCTGCGCGTGCAGCGGCGGCTTCTGGGTACGCGCCGCGCCGGCGTCCTGCACGCTCAGCGCGACCGCCACCGCAAGGGCGACCGCGAGGGCGCGACTCAGGGTCGTGAGCCTGGATTGCCACATGGGGTACCGCCCTCCGGGATCCACGCATTCTATCTCGCGCCGGTCGGAGGCCGGGTGGTGAACACCTCCCCGCGGAACCGACGAGCGCGACCTCGCGCCGGCGCAGTATTCTGGGGCACACGAACTTGCTCGTGAGCAGGAGCGGCGACGTGACCCTCGCGCGAAGCTACGACATCACGATGGACACGCCCGTGGTGGTCCTGGCGGGTGGGTCGGGAGAGCGCCTGAAGCCGTTGACCGATGAGCGCAGCAAGCCGTCGGTGCCGTTCGGTGGAGCGTTCCGGATCATCGACTTCACGCTCAGCAACTGCCTCAACTCCGGCCTACGCATGATCTACGTGCTGACCCAGTACAAGTCGATGAGCCTCGAGCGACACATCCAGCTGGGGTGGCATGCGCTCTTCTCCCCGGAGCTTCGCGAGTGGATCTACACCGTGGCGCCGCAGCTGCGGCTGGGGCAGCGGTGGTACGAAGGCACCGCCGATGCGGTGCTGCAGAACCTCGACCTCGTCAGGCGCGAGAACCCGCGAGACGTGGTCATCGTCTCGGGCGACCACGTCTACAAGATGAACTACCGCAGGATGCTGGACTACCACAGGGACAAGCGGGCGGTGGCGACCGTGTCGGCGATCGAGGTGCCGGTCGCGGAGGCCCACGCCTTCGGCAACCTGGCCGTGGACGATACGTTCCGGGTCGAGTCGTTCGTCGAGAAACCCGCCGCGCCGCCCTCGATGCCGGGTCGCGACGGCGTCGCGCTGGTCAACATGGGGGTCTACATCTTCGAGGCCTCCGCGCTCGCCGGCGCCTTGAAGGAGGACGCCCACCGCGAAGGCTCCCGCCACGACTTCGGGCACGACATCCTCCCCGCCCTGGCCCGACTCGGGGAGGTCTACGCCTATCCGTTCCTCGACGAGAACCGGAAGGAATCCAGGTACTGGCGAGACATCGGTACGCTCGACGCCTACTACGAGGCCAGCATGGACCTCGTCGCGGTGAACCCGGTGTTCAACCTCTACGACACCGAGTGGCCGCTGCGGACCTACGCCCGGCAGTTGCCGCCGGCGAAGCTGGTCTTCGCCCAGGAAGAGCCGGGGGGACGTCTGGGGATCGCCCTGGATTCGCTGATCTGTGGTGGCGTCATCATCAGCGGAGGACGCGTCGAGCGATCGATCCTATCTCCTTACGCCCGGGTGAACTCGTACGCCCGGGTCCAGGACAGCGTGCTCATGGACGGGGTCGACGTGGGGCGCGGAGCGCGCGTCCGTCGCGCCATCCTGGACAAGGGCGTGCGGATCGCGAGCGGCTGCGTGATCGGCGAGGACCCCGAGGCGGACCGCACCCGCTTCACGGTGACCCCCAAGGGGATCGTCGTCATCCCGAAGAACGCCGTGGTCGAGAGCGCCGCACAGCCGGATCCCGTCGTGGATCGTGTGACCTAGCTGGTCTTGAACGGGCTGGCTTGCCCGCCGCATCGCACCGTCACCCCCGTAACACCCCACGTCAGACGCCGTAGCTAGGACCGAAGACGGACTCAAACCGCAGGGTTTGCCCGCTACGGGCAAGGAGGAACGGATGTACCGCGTTTCGAACATGCTCGCCTGTTGTCTGATCACACTGCTCCCGTCGATCGTCGTCGCGCAGACTCCCGACGGACAACCGCCACGGCGCGAGAACATCTGCGACAGCGTGACCGGGGCGTCGTTCGGACTGTGCAACGCCTTCTGCGAAGCCATGGACTGCGATTCTCCCACTCCGCAGGCATCCGCCACCGCCTGCGAGAAGGTGCGCAGCAACTGGGAGAAGCAGCAGGGCGTGGGCACACGGTTTCCGTGCGATCCGCAGCCACCTCAGGGGTGCAGCCCCTTCGACGACACCTGGACCGCCGTTGTGGTCTCCGGGTTGCCCTACGAGCAGCAGATTCAATGCGTTTGCGACCGGACGGGAGACGCTCTCTTCGCCAACTCCTGGGTCGAGCCTTCCTTCCCCAGTCTGTGCTTCTCCCAGGGCGGAGACAGCGCGTACTGGAGCGGGAGCGGTGGCGTCTGCGGCTGTCAGGATCTTTTCTAGGCTCGTCTCGGCGGAGGAGTGAAACGAGCGCCTCCCACGGAGACACGATCGGCCAGTGCGGAAACGGCTTGTGATCGCGTAGTAGCCAAGGACGGCAACCGTATTCCCGGGGACACGGCCGGAGATGCGGTTGCTGTCCCCGGGTTTCAGCACACCGGGTCAGCCGCTGACGAAGACTCTGCGGTAGACACGCGGAGACACGCCCACGTAGCGACGGAACGTGCGCCCGAAGCCGTCGGCACGGTTGAAACCCGATTCGTAGGCCACGAGCTTGGTCGACTTGTCGGTGCTCAGGATCAGGTGGCACGCGTGCTGGACGCGAAGCCGCGAGATGTACTCGTGCATGTGTTGCCCGATGACCGACGTGAAGAGATGGCTCAGATACTTCTCGTTGGTGCCGACGGCGCGGCTGATCCTGTTGAGAGACAGTGCCTGCTCGGAGAAGTGTCCGGAGATGTACTCCAGTGCCCGGTCGACGAGCGACCTCCCGGCGGCGACGTCGGAGCGGGATGTGCGCTCGTGATGCTGTTCAGGGCGTTCGAACGCAGCCGGGCTGCGACTTTGCCTGACGTGCAGGAGCTGGGCCAAGCGCTCCTGCAGCGACTCGACTTCATCGGACAGGACGGAAGCGCGAAACTCCTGGACGGCCTTGGCCAAAGTCAGCTCGAGGAGCCGGACCGCGCGTGTGAACCGGCGGCTGGCCATCTTCGGGCCGGCGACGCACTTCGCCACTCCCACCAGCGCGTCGCCGTTGTAGATCGGCACGCAGCTGCAGCGCATGGAGAGGGGACAGGTGTGGCGCTGCGCGGAGCGCGTGCGGTGACCGCTGCGCAGATGCTTGTGCCACTCTTCCTTGCACGGGGCGTCCTGCGTCGCCTTGCGCAGCAGTGCGGCACACCTCGGATGGACCGGCGGTGTGATCGACCGGACGCTGCCGGAGTGATGCTCTGGACTCCCGAAGCTGACCACCGCCGTCATGCCGGTGAGCTCGCGAAACAGCTCGGTGGCCTCGAGCACGCGACCCGTCAATCGAGCGAATGCCGGATCGGGCTTTCCCGGTTCGACTTCCGGGCGCCTTCGCGGCTGCCGCTGCCCCACACTCGACCTCCACCCACCCTCGACCGTAGGCCGGACCGAGCCGGATCGCAAGGGGGCCACGCGCTAGAGCGAGGCCCTACTTCCGCAGTCCCACCGGCGTCGTTCGCATGCCGGCGCCGTCGTGGAGGTCGATGCCCAGCTGCCACGTGCCGTCCGACAAGCCCTTCGTTCCCAGGTTGAAGATGTACTGATCGCCCGACAGGCTGTAGCGGAAGATCGTGCCGGTATCGGCTGCCGAGCTGGAGGTGGCCTCGTTGACGGGGCCCTCGGTACTGGTCACCTTGTAGAAGAAGATGTTGGCGATCAGGTTCGGGTTCCCCGCGCAAGCTCCGGTGAGCTTGAACTTCGCCGGGATGGTGCTCCCCAGCTTGAAGACCGAGGTGCCGTCGATGTTGATCGGCTGGAGCACGCCGGACCAGGAGAAGCTGCCGCCCGTGCACCTGCCGCTCTGGCACGTGTCGGTCTGCGTGCAGGCGTTGCCGTCACTGCAGAACGAGCCGTTCGACTTCGCCGGGTCGGAGCAGGAGCCCGTCGCCTCGTCACACAGCCCGGCGTCGTGACACTGGTCGCTCGCCGTGCAGATCACCGGGTTCGAGCCCACGCATGTCCCGGCCTGGCAGGAGTCGGTCTGTGTGCAGGCGTTGCCGTCGTCGCACGGCGCCGAGTTGTCGACGTGCACACACGCCGGATAGGAGCCGGAGTCGTCGGTGCAGGGATTGCCGTCGTCGCAATTCGGGAACCCGAAGTTCCAGATGCTCGCGCTGGACGTCCGGACCGTGACCTGCACGTCGCTGTCGGCCAGAACCTCGCGCAGCGACACGCAGGGACTCGGAGGCAGATCGCCGCTGCAATCCTGAACCAACTCTCCATCCTTGAAGACCGAGAGATAGGACAGAGAGTAGCCCGCCGGGAGCGCGCTCGCGTCGATGCGGAAGACCAGCACCAACGGGTTCTCGGCCGTGGCCGGATCCGCGGTAATGACCACGCGTAGGTCGAGAATATCGTACCCGGTGATGCTCTCGGTGACCGGCCCCTCCTGGATGGTGATCGGGCCGCCGCTCGGCGTCGTGACCGAAGTCTCGATCTGATCGGTCGGCGTGGCCTCGCTTCCGGTGGACACCGTTCCTCCGGGGCCGGCCGACCCTGCCTGAAAGTCGACGCACGTCGCGTCATGTTGGCAGCCGCCGTAGGGGTCACACGTGTCGTACGTGCATGCGTCGCCGTCGGCGCAACTGACCGCAGCGTACACGCAGCTCGTCGCCGGATCGCAGCTGTCGATCGTGCAGATGTTGCCATCGTCGCAGCTCGGCGGCGTGCCACCCAAGCAGATCCCGGACTCGCAAGTAGCGCCGATCGTGCACGCGTTGCCGTCGTCGCATCCCGTTCCGCTCGGTGCCGCTCCTCCCGCCGCACAGGTCGTCGGACACGGCGGGAAGACGATGTCGTCGATCCACCAATCGGAGGAGACCAGATAAGGCGCCGCGATCCGCCACCTCAACTGGATCGACTGCGCTTCGGAGGCGGCAGGGAGCTTCAACCGCACCTCGCTCCACTGCGTCGTCCCGCACCAC
>Ga0180063_1000187_pt1 | contig 15585 bp, 14 predicted proteins | sample EasRivT47_16_10D_FD_121776 | JGI IMG/M metagenome (GOLD analysis project Ga0180063, IMG submission 121776) | Soil microbial communities from meander-bound floodplain in the East River, Colorado, USA - East River metaG ERMLIBT47_16_10D | ecosystem: Environmental > Terrestrial > Soil > Floodplain ...
GCACGCGACGCAGCGCGGACGCTGCTCGAGCGCGTGCGCGATCGGATGCACGAGACGGAGGAGCGGGCGGCCGCCTGACGGCGGGCGCACCAGGAGGAGGGCGGACGCGATGAAGTGCAAGAACGGACACGAGGTGCCGGAGGAGAAGAAGTTCTGTGGCACGTGCGGCAGCCCGCCGGAGCAGGAGCTCCGGAAGTGCGAGCACTGCAAGGGGAACGCCATCCTCAAGTCGCACGCGTTCTGCCCCGACTGCGGCAAGCCGGCTGCGAGCGAGGACGAGCTCTTCAAGTCGCAGCTGGACCTCCTGGGCGACTACACGGCGAGCCGGGCGGCGTTCACGAAGGATCACGGCACGGTGCCGGTCATCGATCCGGACACGATCGACCTCGCGGCCGTGAACGAGCTCTTGAAGGCGCACACCGTCGAGGAGGGCGGCGAGAAGGTGCTCGAGGTCGGGCCCATCGTCGTCGAGCTCATCAAGTCGATCCACGGGCTCGGGCAGGCGCGCCAGGCCGACGCCGTGCACGTCGGGGCGCACTTCGATCGCATCGAGGACGGACTGCTCCGCGTCTGCGGCGCGCTCGGCGTCATCGGCCAGCGCGTGGCGAGCTTCGAGGAGCTCGTGAAGGCGCAGGGCGGGCAGACGCGCGGCCGCAAGACGATCCTGCACACGGTCGAGCGGCCGGTTCCCGGGCGCGGCACCGGTGAGGGCGGCGAGGATCCGGACGATGTGCCGGCGCTCGAGATCCGGAAGGCCCTCAACGTGTCGCTGAAGGCGAAGCCGGAGCTGCTGAGCATCCCGGACTGCGCGCAGCTCACGGAAGCGACGAACAGCGGCTGGTCGCTGAAGGCCATGATCGAGCACAGCCCGGCGCTCGGCGAGATCGCCCGGCGCGTGCTGAAGCAGGCGACCGAGGCGGCGGCGTAGCAACCATCAACGACGAGAATCGCGACACCCACGGGGCGGCGGCGAACAGGGGACGGGGGAGGAGTAGGGTATGGATCTCGACGAGGGTTTCTACGGCGGGTCGTTCGGCGAGCTCGACGACTACGGCGGCATCGCAGGGGCCATGGAATCCCATCGCCAGGCACTGCTGAAGGCGACGACCGCACTCCAGGGCGGCACGACGTACGTGACGGATCCGCCGTCGCTGACGGGTGGTGGGGCGCTGCGCATGCAGTCGATCGAGCCGATCCTGCAGCGCACGATTCCGACCGACGAGCACTTCCCGTTCTACAACCGCATCGCCCAGAGCGATGCGAACCCGGTCGACGAGTACACCGTCTACGACGACATCGGCGGGTTCCTCGGCGGCAGCTTCCAGGGCGAGATCGACGACATCGTCGAGACCGAGGGAAACTACGAGCGCAAGGTCCTGCGCGTGAAGATCATGGCCACCATGCGCCAGATCAGCCTCTTCCTGGAAAATCAGAAGAGCTTCATCGAGGTCCAGGGGAACGAGGCGCTCGGTGCCATCTCCGTCCTCAAGCGCGACTGCAACTACAACATGTACTACGGGGACGAGACCGTCGTCCCGAACGAGTTCAACGGCCTCGAGAAGGCCATTCTCGACAAGAACGACCCCGAGCTCATCATCGACGCCGGCGGCGAGGGGCTCGATAGCGGCGGCGGCGAAATCCTCAGCCTGTCGCGCGCGATTCACGACGATGGCCGGTTCGGCCTCGCGACCGATCTCTGGTGCTCGCCCCTCGTACAGCTGCACGAGTTCGATCGGAAGCTCGATCCGTCCATCCGCGTGTCGCTGAACAGCATCGGGCCGGCGGGCATCATGCTCGGCACGCCGGTTCCGGGCGTGCGCGCCGGCAGGGGCCCGGTCAAGAACAACGAGGACATCTTCATCAAGGAGGGGCAGGCGCCGTGGGAAGGCGCGTCGGCGAAGCTCCAGGCGCGCGTGGTGGCGCTGGCCTTGACGCCGGCAACGATCGCCTCGACGGTCGCGGCCACCGGGACCGCGGCGAACAAGTTCCAGGCGAAGCATGCGGGCCTCTACTACTGGGGCGTAGAGGCGACGAGCCGTAAGGGCAACGCGCCGACTGCCGTCAGCGCACAGGTAGCGGTGGCTGCTGGCCAGAAGGTGACATTCACCATCACCAACCCGGCCGATGCGAACGTCACCGGCTACATCATCCACCGTTCGCGCAAGAACGGCGCGAACGCGAAATCCGACCTCCGCAAAATGGTGCGGATCCCGCGTACCGCGGGTGCCACCACGGTCTACGTCGACGAGAACCAGAACGTCCCCGGGACGTCGACGGTGTTCGTGGGCGACTTCCGGCCGAGCGACACCGGCATCAACCTCCGGCGCATGGGGACGATGCGGCGCTTCGCGCTCTACCCGACGAACAAGCTGATGCGGCCGTGGGCGCACTTCTTCTTCGCCGGGCTCCGCGTCTCCAAGCCATTGCACTTCGGCATGGTGCGCAACGTGCTGCCCGGCGGGGCGCTCTGGAAGCCGTTCAACTAACGCGCCGCGGCGGCGCACCCGCCACCATGCGGGCCGGCCCGGTGGCCGGTCCGTTCAGCGACACCCTGAGGAGAGCCATGGCGACAACCCCAATCCGCATCCGGTGCACACTCGACAACGCGAGCGCGTCCATCAGCGGCATCCGCTTCGGACGCGTCATCCGTGACGGCGAGGTGTACGCGGTCTCCGAACCGGTCGATACGGACCAGGCCGAGGCGCTGCTCGCAATTCAGGGGTTCACCAAGTTCACGGGGACGCCGGAGCTCGTCGAGGCCATCGACGAGGCCATCGATGCGGCGCTCGAGGACGAGCGTGCGAGCGCGGCCGGGGACGGCAGCGCGGCGCACCTGGAGACGATCGAGGAGCTCCAGCGCGCGAACCGTGCCATGGCGAACGAGCTCGCCGCGGTGCGGGCACAGGGTGGCGATCCGACGGCGCTTGCGGCGAAGGACGGGGAGATCGCATCGCTCCGGGAGGCCATGGCGGCGAAGGACGCGGCGCTGGGTAGTCTCCGCGCGGACCTCGAGCGCGTCACGACGCTCGGGAAGACCGCGGCCGAAGAGGTCCTGAACCTGAAGTCGCGCATCGACGAGCTCGAGAAGGCCAACGCCGAGCTGGCCAAGCCTTCGGGGCCGGCGGCCGGAAGTGGCGGTGGGGCGGAGGAGCGGGGCCGGTCGTCGGCCACGAAGAAGTAGGAGGCGCGCATGGGACAGACGAACGCACAACGGCTCGACGTATCGAGCCCCGTCGCCAGGAGGTTCAATCTCGGCACCCATCTCCAGGCGCTCGAGGACCTCTCGAACCTGATGCTCGCCTTCGGGCACCTCCCGAAGCTGCTGGCCCAGCTCGACGCCGACGACGCAACGACGAGCGACTACGCGGCGACGCTCGCGGCGCTGACGCCCGGCGACGTCGTGGCGAAGTTCAACCTGCTGCTCGCGAAACTCGACACGGACGCGAAGCCCGCCGGCGCCGACTATGCGGCGACGCTCACGGCGGCCAGCGCATCGGATCTCCCGCGCGTCTGGCCCCTGCTGCTCACGAAGCTCGACGGCGACGACAACGCCGACAACACCTACGTCGCGAAGAACACGCTCCCGTTCCTCACCACGATCAACGAGGAGCGCTCGTTCTAAGGCGGCGCGCATCGAGGGGCGATGCCTGAGCCAGTCGGCGGCTTCACGAAGACGGGCCTCACGGTCGAGGAACTCCAACAGGACGACCTCTACGGTGTGCTCGTGCAGGCGGTGGGCGAAGCAGCGCCCGTCTCGCCGGCGGCGCTCCATGCGAAGCTTCGGGCGGCCGAGGACCACTACGAGCGCCGCCTCCAGGTGTATCTCGGCGAGCGCCGGATCGCGTCGAACGCGCGGTCGCGGCTCGGGATCGGCGGACCCGTCGCGCTCACGGCCGATGACTACGACGTCGACCAGGTCGGGTACGACTTCGACTCGTCGCGCCTCCAGGCGCCCAAGTGGGGCCAGTTCAAGCTCGCCATGCGCCCGGTCCTCTCGATCACGCGGGCGTTCCTGGCGCTCCCGAGCGGCAGCCTCCAGACGCCGTGGATCTTTCCCGAGGGCTGGCTCGTGCCGGACTACGAGACCGGGCAGATCGAGATCTTCCCGAACGGCTCGGCGCAGTCGGCGATCCGCGAGCAGATCTTCGGGATGGTGACGCGCCACATGTACGGCGCGGCCCAGCGCTGGCCGAAGGCGTTCCACGTCGACTACGTCGCCGGGATCACGAAGAAGGAGCTCCGGCGCAACCACATGGATCTCCTCGAGGGGATCCGCCTCCGGACGCTGCTCTTCAGCTTCGGCATGCTGACCACGACGCGCGACGGGGGCGGTGTCGGTGGAAAGACCATCTCGCTCGACGGGCTGTCGCGTAGCCAGACGCTGCAGAGCGGGAAGTACGGGCCGTACACGGGTCGCATCGAGCAGGCCATCGATCGCGAGGCGGAGATCCTCTCCACCTGGCGCGACGCTGAGCAAGGCCTGGTGTTTGCCTGATGGCGGTCACCAACGCAGCGGCCCTCGACGGCCTCGACGAGTTCCACTTCGAGCCCGCGCAGTTCGATGCGCTGCTCGAGCAGAACGGCACACCAGCGGAGCTCCGCCTGGCGACGCGCTGTAGCTGCTGGGAGGCACGCTCGGGTCAGCCCGATCCCGCGTGCGCCCAGTGCTACCCATTCGGCTACCTCTACGAGGCGCCGGACGCGACGAAGGTGCACGGCCCGAGCCGCCGCGGGATGCTGAAGCTGATCGAGGCCGGCATCGCGCAGCTCGGCGACGCCATGTTCACGTTCAAGCCCGGGATCGTCCCGTCGCACGGGACGCGCCTCGTGTTGCCGCGCTCGCGGGTGCGCGAGTCGGACACGCTCACCAAGGGGAAGGAAGACACGATCCGGTGGAGCCGGGTGCTCGCGGTGGAGGCGGGTCACTACACGCGCCGCGTGCCGCCATCGGGCTCCCCGTATGTGACGGAGACGGTGCCGCTCGTGCTGGACGGGCCCTCGCCGGACATCACGATCACCGATCGCCGGGTCACCTGGAACAACGCCGCGATCCCCGATGGAACGCGCTACGTGCTGCGAATCCTGACGAACACGGAATTTTGCGTGTGGGATCTCCAGGACCGACACGAGGGCGGCAACGAGCAGCCCTATCGCGCGCTCGGGAAGCGCCTCGATTTCCTGCTCCACGAGCGGGACGGAAAGGCGGCCCGCATCTGATGCACGACTTCGTGCACGTGAAGGGGGCGATCGCCGGCCCGTGTCTCGACCTGGTCGAGGCTACGTGGATGACGCTCGCCGCCGAGCACCGCGCGAGCGGCGACTACGCGACGCGGTTCATGCGGCGCGAGTACCCGTACGGCAACGACCTCACCGGCGCCGTCATGAACGACGCGCCGCACGCCCAGGTCCTCGAGGACGGGCACGGTGGGTTCCATATGCCGTCGGCCGTCGACTGGGGCGCGGCCCTCGCGCGCGGCACGGCGAAGGTGACGAAGGACGGCCGACGCTACTTGATCGTGCCGTTCCGGCACTACACGCCGGGCAGCGAGGGGGTCGGGTCGGGCCGTGCGCGCGCGATGATGCCGACGCCGGTCTACCGCGACGCGATGACGGCGCTCCGCGGCGACATGACGCGCCCGGCCGCACGGGACGCCGCGCAACGCCTGCGGGAGGCCAACCGCGGGCTCAGCCGCCCGTACGCGACGATGGCGGGCAATCCGGGCACGCCACCGCGCACGAGCGCGCTCCTCGCGCGCCTCGCACAGGCATCGCTCAAGCGCGAGGGGCAGCCCGGCTACACGTGGCGTGCCGGCAAGTACGAAGGGATGACCCGTCGCGAGCAGACGAACCCGACGACGGGGCGCTCGAGCGGCGTCTTCATGACGTTCCGGGTGATGACCGAGGACTCGCTCGGCTGGTTCATGCCGCCGCAACCGGGCTACCACTTCGCCGAGAAGACCGTCGCCGCGGTGAAGGAGCAGCTCGTGGCGATCGTCGGCGCCGCGGCGCGGCAGGACATGGTCGAGCTCGTCCGGACGCGCATCGGGAGGGCGGCGTAGTGGCCTACGCAGGCATCCCGATGCCCGAGCTCCTGATCCAGGAGATCGCCGAGAGCGTCGTCGAGGACCTCGGTCAGGATGCGATGCTCGTCGATCTCGTGATGGCGAACGCGTCCGCGGCCGACCGCGACAGCGTCAAGACGGCCCTCCAGCACGTGCGGCCCGGCAAGGTGCGGCTCGGCTATCCGCTCGAGGAGCCCGCCGACTGGCAGGTGTCGATCGTGCTGCACGGGACGACGCAGCCGTCACGCGTCACGATCGGCCAGACCGTCGGTGCGATCGACAAGGACGAGCTGGCGGTCGCCTCGCTGAACGCGGGCCTGACCGACGCCGTCGACGTCACGTTGCCGCTCGCCGCCGTGCCGCCTGGGTTGCCGGCGATCGGCCTCGTGCACCTGGGCGACGACGAAGTGGCGATCTATGTGCTCGGGCCCGGCCCGAGCGTTGTGCTGAAACAGCGTGGCGTGCTCGGGACGCTCGCCGACGTTCACGGGCCCGGCACGGACGCCGTCTTCTTCCAGGCGCAGACGCGTGCCGGCTGGGAAGAGACCATGCCGATCCGGCTCGACGTCATGAGCACGAACAGCGTGCTCAACATCGCGCTCGCGACCATCATCAAGGCCGCGCTGGTGCAGCGCCAGTCGCTCTTCGAGGCGGCCGGATTGACGCTCGAGACGGTCCTCGAAGCAGAGCCGAAACCGGGCGAGCTCGTGCCGTGGTTGGTGCTCACGCGCTCGCTGATCCTCCGCGTCACGCGGTGGTTCACCGTGCCGGAGGTGCTGCCGACAGCTGCGACCGACGTCGCCATGGATCCGACGGCCGCGACGACGAGCACCGTCGCCGCGCAGGGAACGACGGGGGCCTTCCAGTGAAGGGATTCGGCCGTAGGACAGAGGAGAGCGGCAGCGTCGCCGGCGGCGCGGTGTCGCAGGAACCGCTCAGCGATGGCAGCGGGGGTGGTGCGACGTCGCAGGAGGCGACGAGTGTGGCGCCCGGGAGCGCGCTGCCCGGCGGGGGGGCGACGCCAGCCCAGCAGGTCTCGGCGCCCGGGCCGATCGTCGAGCCGCAGCCGCGGCCCGAGGACATCCCGGTCGACTTCGACCACTGGGCGCGCACGCTGAAGGTCGCCTGGCGAAACCTGCTCGCCGGCTACCGCCATCACGTGCGCGTGCAGGGCGTGCTCCTGACCAAACGCAGCCTGATCGCATGGCAGACGGACTTCGAGGCCTGGGCGTCGCGCCCGGTGCAGTAACGGACGGGGAGGGGAGGAGAGGATGCCGCAGACGTACGCACTGGGCTTCAACGACGCCGGACGGTTCACAATGTTTCCGGGCGTCTCCAGCCACATCAACGCCGAGGCGCTCGACGCCGTCGAGCAGGGACCCACGGGAATCGTCGCTATTCTGGGCATCGGCGCGGGATTCCTGGAACCGAAGAAGGTCACCTCATTGCCGCTGGCACTGGGCTCGCCCGCGCGCATGATCGCACCATCGGACCTCTTGGAAGCGGCCAAGTTCGCCGTGCGGCCGTTCCAGGACCTCGATCGCGCCGTGGCGCAGGTCCTCGTGGTGCCGGTGACGCCGGCGACGCACTCGCAACTCGAGCTCATGGCCGGCGCCTCCGTGACGCTCACGCTCATCTCGGCTGGCTGGGGCCTCAAAATGAACGAGCTTGTGGCGAGCGTCGTCGGCACGCGGCTGACCATCAAGTTCGCGACGGCGAACATCGTCGAAGTCTACGATCAGACGGGCACGGTCGAAGAGCTCGCGGCGGCCATCAAGGCACGCTCGGCCATCGTGCAAGCGACGTTCGGCACCGAGGGTGCGATCGACCCGCTCCCCGAGACGGCGTTCACGGGCGGCACCGAGCCGGCCGCGACACCCACCGACTGGGAGGACGCGCTGAACGCGCTCTCGGGGATCCGCGTCAACTGCATCACCGTGGTGTCGCCCTCGGCGGTCATCCACTCCATGCTGGCCGCATACTGTGTCCTGAAGCGTGCGCGCGGCTTCATCGGCTCCGACTTCCACAACTGGAACGGGGTGGCGAACCGGCAGACGTCGCTCGCCGAGCTCGCGGCCGAAGCCGCGGCGCTCAACGAACGCCGGCTCATGCACATCGGCCTCGGTGCGGAAGGCAAGGCGCCGTACATCGCCGCGGCGCGGTACGCGGCGCTCGCGGGGGCGCTCGAGCCCTCCGTTCCGATGACCCGGAAGCTCCTGGGCTTCGCCTCGCTCGAGGCGATTCTCGACGTCGACACGGAGATCGGCGGTGTCGACGGCGCTCTCATCAACGGCATCGCGATGCCGGCCCAGGACCCGGCGGCGCTCGGGACCTTCATGGTCTCGCGCGGCCTCTCGACCATGGTGTCGAGTGCCAACCTGTACGACCGCGAGCATTCCATCCTGGCGGCCGTGGACGCGATCCAATTCGAGTGCGAGCTCCAGCTGCGCACGCTGCTCGGCGGCGAGGGGACGGCCAACGCCGTGCGCCGTGGCGTCGAAAAGGTCGACACGGTGCTCTCGCGCGCTACACGCCCGACGTCGGCCATCCGCATCGTCAGCTACAAGCGGGAGTCGATCGTCGGCCATCTCGACGGCACCGTCCTGCACATCGCGGCGACGTTCACGCCGATCGAGCCCATCAACTGGATCCGCCTCGGTATGAACCTCGAGCGGACCGACATCACGATCAACCTCGAGCGCGACCTGGCGGCCGCGGCCTAAGGGCGGCGGGACGACGACGGGAGGAGGAGAGGCCACATGGCGGTCAGGGACGAACGATTCAGGAGCGGGAACCATGCGCGGGTGTTCGTGACGGGCGACGGAACGCGCGCCCTGCTGGGCGAGGCGCTGCTCGGCCCCCTGGGCAAGGGCATGAACTTCCGCGCCAACACACGCACCGGCGCCCAATACCAGCACATCATCGGCGACGAAGAGCCGGCCGACATCAATCACACGAAGCACGAGTATCCGATCAACCTGAGCGTGCTCATGCTGCGCACCGACCGCCCGACGGACATCGTGAACGCCGGACGCATCGAGATCGAGATCTACGACAAGTTCACCAACGCGCTCGTCTGCAAGGCCGAGCAGTGCGAGCTCGTCGACGGCAACCTGAACGTGCCGGCGAACCAGGTGGTCGTGCGCGAGCTGTCGTTGTTGGCCCTGCGTATCACGTAAGAACGCCTCGTCTGTCGCGGTGGGGCCGGCGTGGAACAGGCTCCCGGGCGCGGATGGTGCAACGCCGCCGCTATCCCGTGATCCCCACACCTACGCAGCACGGTCGCGCAACGCGGCCGCACACCCGCCGTCGAAGGATTCCCACCGATGCCGCTCCCGAAGACGATCTCCTTCGCGATCGAAGGCAAGCCGGTTTACATGCAGCACATCCTCGAGCGGATGACGCCCGAGGAGCGCGCCAAGGCGCCGACGTTCGGCGAGGAGTATGCCGGGACGTTCGAGCTCCGGTGGCCGACGGCCGGCGACCGCCTTCGGATCCAGGCCCTCACGAGCGCCTACTTCCAGCGGCAAGGGCAGAGCGATCATCGCGCGAACGACCCAGACGCCTTCCTGCTTGCGCAGGCGCTCGTCTACTTCGACGTCCTCGCCACCGAGGGCGGTCGTCCCACATGGTGCTCGCAGGACACCCCGGACGATGGGCGGCTGATCTCCGCGATCATCTGCGCCTGGGACATCGCCGAGCGCGACTTCGCCGCCGCAAAAAAAGGGTCGCCGCAGACTGGCGCGCCATCGTCTGCGGGGAGCTGACCGAGCGGCGCGATGAGATCCTCTACCGCATGCTCTATGGGCTGCCGCGCAACGATCCGCGGGTCCTTGCGCTCACCGACGAAGAGATCACGCTCGAGCTCGAGCTGCGCGCGGCCTGCCAGGAAGACGCCGAAGCCACCCAGTGCGCCATCTGCGAGGGCTGGACGTACCGGAAGCGGTGTCCGTGGTGCCCAGGCGCGCCAGCGGTCGATCCGATGGCGGCGATCGCCGAGCGCCTCGAGGCCGGTGAGCAATTCGACTGGGAGGCGGAGCTCGCGGCGCTGCGGCAGCAGGCGGGGGGCCCGCCGGTAGCATGAGCACGACCGAATCCGTCATCATCCCGGTCGGGGCCGATGTCAGCGGCTTGCTAGAAGCTGGCGCGGCGGTCGACTCGTTCGCCGACCGGGCGCGTCGAGCGCGCGAGGCCTTCGGTCCGACCGCGCGCGACCTCGTCGGGGCGGCGCCGACAGAGGCGACCGGCGGGGCGCAGCAAATCCCGCCGCCGCCCAACTGGCCGTCGGCGATGACGCCCCCGCCGGCGGCGCCCGGCGGCGCGGCCGCCGCTGCTGCTGCCACGCCACCACCCGCGCTGTCGATGCAGGGGCTCATCCGGGAGTTCGACACGCTGGAGCGCCTGACGGGCCGCCTCAACGTGATGCTCGACCGCCTCGTCTCGCGCGACGTCGAGCCGCGCGTAGCCACCCCGCCGACTGCAGGGGTGATCGCGCCTGCGGCCGTAGCCCCGACTCCTCCCCGCGAGGTGAGCGTCGAGCCAGCGCGCCGGCTCGCGCTACCCGAGCTCGAGCGGCCACGTGTAGACCCGGCGCAGCTGCAGCGTGACACCCTCGCGGGCCTGGCAAGTCGGCTCGGTGTCGGCGCTCAGCCCGAGCGCGAGACGCCGCGCTCGGTGCGAGACGCCCACGAGACACCGGCGGCGCTCATCGTACCGCCCATCGTGCCGCCGCTGGTCGAGCTGCCGACCCCCGTCACGGCGCGTGGGCCCGAGACACCGCCGCCAGCGGCGATGGTGCTGCCCTCGCCCGCCGTGCTGCCACTCGTCGAGCCGCGCGAGGCGCCCCTACCGAGCGCGGGGCGCGACATCGAGGTGGAGCCGCGGCTGGATGCGCCGTCGTCGCGCGCGGCGCGCGGGCTCGAGGACCGGCCGCCAGCGATCGTACCCCCGACAAGCGGCACACCGCCGTTGGTTGAGCCAGCGGAGCCGCGACCAACCGCGGTGGACGCGCCGGTCGATACGGTGCGGCCGCGTCCGGTCGTCGAGCGGGCACCGCCCGAGCCGCAGGCTGCGGCACCGGTGCTGGAAGCGATGCGGCCACCGCCGGCGCCGACGACCCCTGTCGTCGGACTTCAGCCGACGCGCGCAGTCCCGCCACCGGAGCCGCGAGCTGTCGTCGAACCGTCGCGCGAGGCCGCGCCCGTCGTCCCGCGCCAGCCGTCCGTCCTCGAGCCACAGCCGCGCGAGGCGACCACGGCCGCGGCGCCGACGGCGCCGGCGCCGATCCCACCGACGGACCTGCCAGAGGCGATGACGCCACCGCGGCCACCGACGGCCGTCTTCGGCGGTCCGAGTCCGGAAGAGCGTGCCCGCTTCGCGCGGCTCCTCGAGGAGGCCGAGCGCGCCGCCACGCGTGCGGCGATGCCGCCGGCGGCGGAGGCGATGACACCGCCGCCCGGCGCGCCGCCGCTCGTGCCCGAGCTGACCGCGGCTGCGACGCCGGCGACGCCGCTGGCACTGGTGATGCCCGAGGCGATGGCGCCTCCGGTCCAGCCCGCGCCGGGCCCGGGCGTGGTTGTGCCGCCGCCGACGCCGCCGCTGACGGTGCGCGGCATCGAGCGCGAGTTCGCGGCCCTCGAACGCGCGACGCAGCGCCTGCGCGCGGCCTTCGACCAGGTGCACGCGCGCGATCGCGATGACGAGACGCCCGGCGCGCCACGCACGCCACCGCCGCTGCGTCCGGGCGGCAGCGGACCGGAGGCAGCCGCGACGGGTGGGACGCCCCCACCGGGCGGTGGCGATCGCGGCGGCGGTCCCGGCCCGACGTCACTGCCGCCGGACGATGACGACGACACGCGCACGCCCGGCCGGAGTCGCGGCAGCGCCTGGTACCGCCACTACGCCATGGGGATGGGCTCGAGCCTCATGGGCACCCTCGGGCTCGGCATCGGCGTCGGCGCCGCGGCGAGCGAGATGCGCACCTGGGTGACCCAGGCGCGCGAGGTGAGCAAGGAAGCGTTGCTCATGACGCTCCGGACCGGCGTGGCACCGGCCGTCCACTACCAGCAGATCGAGCGCGCGCTGACCGAGCCCGACGCCTTGGGGTTTCGGTCGCTCGTCACGCCGCACGACTCCGCCCGGATCGCGACGCGGATGGCGGGCCTCACCGGCTACGGCGGCCTCGCCGCGGACGAGCAGGGCATCCCGCGTCGCGACATGCCATCGCCGATCGTGCGCGACGCGGCGCTCGCCGGCGAGATCGGGCTCCGCGCCTTCGGCACGCCGCAAGCCGGCGGGGAGGCGGCGGCGTCCCTCTACGGCATCACGCGCTCCATGGATGCGGTCGGCTACCTGGCGACGATGGCCGAACTCGCGAAGTCGCAGGGCCGGAGCCAGTCGGAGATGCTCGTGCAGACGTCTGCAATGCGCGGGCTCCTCGAGCGCCAGGGGCAGTTCGAGCGCACGCCCGAGGAGATGCTCGGGCTCGCGAACCTGCAGGCCATGCTGAGCGCCCTACCGGGCCGAGCCGGGGAGGGCGCCGCCGGCGCGCAGATCGCCGAAGGAATCATGGGCGGCATGCAGGCGGGCGACACGATCTCGACGTCGGTCATGCTCGGCGTCTTCCGCGATGTCTACGGGCGGAACCCCACCGAGGGCATCGCCGACATGAACCGGCTCCAGCGGCTGCGGACCGACCCGGGCGCCATCCCGGCTGTCGTCGAGAATATGCGGCGGACGTTCGCCGAGAACCCCGAGCTCGGCATCAACCTGTTGTGGAGCCGCTTCAACGTCTCAGAACCGCAGGCGCGCGCGCTCATGACGGCGCCGGGACCGCTCACGAAGCCGCGCGTCGATCGACTCCTGACGACACCCGAGATCGCCGGGCGATTCGACGAAGAGAACGCGCGCCTGGCCGAGACGCCGGGTGGGCGCGAGTTCGACATCGAGCAGCGGCGGATTCGGAACGCCGCGCGACCGGGCGCGTTCCTCGAGGTGGACCAGCGGATTCGCAGCTGGGTTGCCGACAATCCGGAAGCGGCGGCCGCGGCCGAGGCCGGTGGCGGGTTGGCGTGGCGCGGCCTCTGGCTCGGCGCCGGCGCCGGTGGAGCCATGACGCTGCCGCGGCTGCTGGGTGGTGCGCGCGCCACCGGCGCCGCGGCGACCGCGTCCCGGTTCTCGTTCCTGCGGGGCATGGGGCCGCTCGCCGCCGGCCTCGGGATCGGCGACGCCGCGAAGGACATGCTCTACGATCCATTCGCCGGCGGGGACGAGACGAACACGCGCGACCTGGTCGGCGGGGGGATCGGTGCCGGCGCGGGGCTCATCCTGTCGGGCGGCAACCCGCTCGTCGCGGCGGCGGGGTACGGCGTCGGCAAGCATGCCTTCTCCCTGCTCGATGACCTGATGCCGCGCGAGGCCGAGGCGATGGGACGGCCGCCGGCGACACGGCCGACAGAACCGCAGGCATTTGGAGCCGACGAGCCCGCGCTCGCCGATCACGTGCGACGCTCGTACGCCGCCGAGTTCACGGTGCCGCAGGAGCGATCGGTCGCGGCGCTCACGCGTGAGGTGGCACCGTCGCCTCGCGTGGGCGACACCGGCGCGCTCCGTCGCAAAGCGGACGGTCGCATCGACCTCCACGATCCCATGTTCCATCGGGTCGAGCACGCCTTCGGCATCCCCAAGGGCGTGCTGCCAGCGCTCGCCGAGGTCGAGAGCAGTGGGGATCCGCACGCCCGCCCGATCGATCCCAAGACCGGCCGGCCCCTCTCGTCGGCCCGCGGCCTGTTTCAGTTCCTGAAGGGCACCGCGCGCGACATGGGGCTCGAGAATCCGGACGATCCCGAAGCCTCGACGCTCGCCGCAGCGAAGTACTTGCGCCAGAACTACGACAAGCTCGGGTCGTGGGAGGGCGCCATTGGCGCGCACTACGGCGGGCCCGGTGCCCCGAACGTCACATACGCCCGCAAGGTCATGCGGCGGATGCACCCGTACCAGGGCGACGAGGACCTCGCCGGCGACGTCGACGTCGGCGGGAGTGTGTCCTCGCGTGCGGCCGCCGGCGGGTTCCCGCAGACCGCCATGGCGGCGGTGGGGACCGAGGACCGCCCGCTCCACCTGCTCGTCGAGATCCACATGGATCCGAACGTCGGGACGGCGCGCGCGCACATCGTCGACGACGGCGGCGTGCACGTGCGGGAGTACCGATGACGGACACGATCGTCCGACATCCGCGGTGCCAAGTACTCCTCGCCGCCGGGACCGCGACGGCCGACTTCGACACGCCGTCACAGAGTCTCGGCGACATCGGCACGATCTTCGGCGCAAACGCCACGCTCACCGAGCCATCGATCGACATCACCTCACACGTGACGCGCGTGCGGACGGCGAAGACGCTCGAGCATCCCAACGGGACCTTTGAGATCGGCCTCACGTTCCGCGGACTTGACGGCTTCGGGCGCAGAGCACTGACGCAGCTGCTGACAGCGAACAACGCGGTGCTGATCTCGTTCGACCGCGGCGAGCCCGGCTCGACGCTCGAACTCGTCATGATCGGGTTCATTTCGCGAAAGGGATGGCAGCTGCAGTTCGGGCGGGATGGCAGCGTGCGGCGCGACTTCGTCGTCACCGGGCAGGATGCAGGCAAGTTCCTCGTCCGCCACAGCTTGCCGGGCGTCCTCGTCACGGCGTTGCTTTGGGGCGAGGGCGAGGTCGTGAAGCGGCTCGATCGCGGACTCGTTCTGCAAGGTCCGCCGGGCCAAGTGCTGCGGGACATCTTCGATGCCGTGTTCACGCAGTTCGTGCCGGGCCCCAAGGCGGTCCGCGACGGCGTCCAGCTGACGATCGATCCGCGGTTGCTCGACAAGGACCGCGCGTTCGTCGCGCGGCAGAGCGTGTGGCTCGAGCAGGGCAAGTTTTGGACGATGTTCTACAACCTCGCCGACAAGCCCTGGAACGAGGTCTTCACCGACTACACGGATCTCGCCTTCGACGATCAGGGACCCACGACGGTCGCGCCACGGTACGCCATCGTCGTGCGGCAGTTCCCGTTCGACGACGCCGACTGGAAGGCGCTGCCGACGATCACGGTCCGCGACAGCGAGCTCGTGAGCCAGGATCTCGCGCAAAGCGACGATGAACGTGTGAACTTCGTGATGGTTGCACCGAATGGGGCCAGCCGTGCGACCGGGAGCCAGGTCAACGACGGGTTCGCCTTCCAAAGTATCCTCGCCGATCGCAAATCGTGCGACGACCACGGATTCCACATGCTGTCCACGTCGACGATCTACTCCGATCTCGGAGGCGACTCGCACCGCAGTGCGGAGAAGAACCGGCGTGCAGCCAACGGCGACTCCGGGACGTTCATCGACGGACTCAAGAACCGCGCCGACCAACACTGGCGCTGGCACTCCGTCAACGACCAATTCTACAGCGGATCGCTGGTCATCAAGGGCCGCCCGGACGTCAAGATCGGTACACGCGCGCAGAATCAGCTCGAGCCCTCGGCGAGCTTCATGCCGAC
>Ga0180063_1000188_pt1 | contig 15486 bp, 15 predicted proteins | sample EasRivT47_16_10D_FD_121776 | JGI IMG/M metagenome (GOLD analysis project Ga0180063, IMG submission 121776) | Soil microbial communities from meander-bound floodplain in the East River, Colorado, USA - East River metaG ERMLIBT47_16_10D | ecosystem: Environmental > Terrestrial > Soil > Floodplain ...
AGATCCAGGGCGGAGTGCGCGGCATCCGTCTCGACACCTCGATCGGGTCGACGCTCACCGATCTCGTCGTCTCGGGACAGACGCGCGACGGCCTCCTCGTCCGTAACGGCAGTGGCAATACGGTGTCCGACAGCTCGGTCACGGGCGCGTTCGTCGACGGCATCCGCGTCGAGCGCTCGGATGCGGCGGTGGTCACCGGCAACACGGTGAGCGGCAGCGGCCGCCGCGGGGTGCAGGTGAAGAGCGGCCAGACCGCCGTGCTCAACGACAACGCCGTCGACACGAGCGGGCGTGAGGGTGTCGAGGTACTCCGCATGAAGGCGAGCGCGGTCGTCAGCGGGAACACGTCGGCCACGAGCGGGCGGACCGGGCTGCGCGTCAAGACCGTCGCCAACGCGACCATCACCGGCAACGGCGCCAGCGCAGCCGGCCGCGAGGGCGTGTCGATCTACAAGGTCGTCGGCGGCACCTTCGACGGGAACGTGGCGACCGCCAGCACGCAAAGCGGCATCCGCGTGCGGCGCTGCGAGAGCCTCGGGGTCACGAACAACCAGGCGAATGGCAACGGGGGCTACGGCTTCTGGGTGCAGGCTACGCCGCCGCTCACGACGCCGGCCGATCTGATGGGCGCCGGCAACACCGCGAGCGGCAACACGCTGGGCGACTTCCGCGTCGATTAGGCCGACCCGAGACACGTCTCGGGTCGGACAGGACCGCGAGGATGGACCCGGCAGTGGCTCGCGCGAGCGGGGTGCCGCGGCCGGCGAAGCCGGCGCGGCATGCGAGGCACGCGCGACCACCCGACGCCCCTCCTCCCGCGAGGCTCTGTTCTCCGTCGCGGCGACGCTGTCCCGGTCACCGCGGTCGTGGCGCCGTCCAGCGCCACGACGTCACCTCTGCGTCGACGCCGGGCAGGACGCGCACCACGGCTTCGGCGGTTCGCGCTACGGTCCCGACGTGCCCGGTCGCGCGCACCGTGTAGGCGGCGCTCCGTGTCGTGCAGGCCGGGAGGTCGTCGCACTCGACCGGCCCCCGCCGCCGCGCGGCGACGAGCTCGCCGACGCGCGAGGGCTCCGGCCACACGGCGAGCATGACCTCCGGCGACGCGGTGTTGGGGTTCACGCCGTCCTCGCCGGCGGTCGTGACGAAGGGGCGCAGGCGCTCGAGCAGCGCCGCGTCCATCCCCCGCACGAGCAGCAGCTCGCCGACCGTCGCAAGCGGGCGGTTGGCCGGTCCGCGCGGCGGGTGCTGGCTCGCGTACCAGCGACGCTCGGCGCCGTGGGGCCGCGTGAGGTCGTCGGCGTCCGTCCAATCGCGCAAGCCCTCGGCGAGCGCCGGATCGAGCCCGAGGCGCGCGAGCAGACGCTCGAGCGCGTCGGGCATGAGGTTCGGATCGAGCCGGCGTGCCTCGTCCTCGATCTCGACGCGGACGAGGCCGGCGCCCATCGCCTGCGCGGGAAGCGGCCCGAGCCACGGCGCGTCGAGCGTGTCGGGCGCGGCCGCGCGCGCGCCCTCCACCAGCGCGGCCCGGGCGCCCGCCACACCGGAGCGGGCGAGCGCTTCCGCCTGCAGCACGGCGAGCGCGTTCGCCGCGAGCCGATCGCCGGTCGCCGCCGTCTCGGCCATCCCGAGACCGATCACCGACAGCACCGCCACCGCCATCGTCGCGGCGACGAGGGCGACGCCGCGCTCAGCGGACCGGCGCATACACCAGCTCCATGAGCTCGCTGCCGTCGCGGCCGCGGGCGTCCTCGGTCCGGACCGTCACCGTGCGGAGCCATGGGTGCGCGCTCGCCTCGACGATGCGCGTGGTGCGCAAGCCGTCGGGCTCGATCCACTGCGCGCGTCCGAACGGCGGCGGGCGCAGCGTCGCCTCGGCGAGCCGCTCGCGCGCCACGACGAGCGTGTGCGCACGGGCCGCGCCGGCGGCGATGGTGCGCACGCTCGTGGTGACGAGCCGCTGCAGCGCCACGCCGGCGGTGGCGAGGACCGCGACGGCGACCACGACCTCGATCAGCGTGAAGCCGCGTCGCCTCATGGCCTCGCGGGGGGCAGCGTGCCCGCCGCGATGATGCGCGGGTCGCGCAGCTGTCCCCGGATCCAAAACGTCCGCGTGCCTTGCGCAGTGGGCGCGGCGCCGGCGATGGCGTCGAGGTAGCGGCGGAACAGCGGCGGCATGGTGGGCCCCGGCGTCACGGCGATGCGGAGATCGAGCACGCTGTCGTCGATCGGGTTCACTAGGCGCAGGAGCCCGGATCCCGTGGCCTGAAAGTCGTTGCTCGAGGCTTCGATCTTCGTGAATTCGAGCCGCCCGTTGGCGAGCCGCCAGGTGAGCGTGCCGGCGTCGGCCCGCAACGCCGCGTCCTCGAGCGGGCCGCCGGGCTTCCACGACGCCCCGCGGAGCTCGAGCGCGCCGGTGCTGGCGCTCGCTTGGCCCGTGCCGATCTCGACGTCGAACGTGCCGTCCACGCGGCCGTAGGCGTCGGCCTGCGGCAACACGTACGGCAGGCAGGTCGCGAGCTCCACGTGCTCGAGCGCGACCTTGATCGGCGTTGCGCGCGGGTCGGCGCCGATCGTCACGTCGATCGTGCCCTGGCAGGTCTGGGCGACGATCGACCACGGGCGGCCCGTGCGATCCTGCCAGAGGCCCCAGAGCGACGGCCGCAGGCGAAGCCACTCGGCGTCGAGGGCGGGCTGTCCCCCGGGTCGGACGATGTGGACCTCGTCGAGGCGCAAGCCGTTCGGGCGCAGCCGCGCGCGCGAGAAGGCGAGCTGCATCTGGTCGGGCAGCGGCACCCGGTCGAGTGCCGCACGGACCAGCGCGTCGGTGGGAAACGTGAGCGCACCGACCACCACCCCCACGACCGACACGACGGCGGCGATGGCGAGCAAGCGCCTCACGGGCCGCCACCCGCGATCTCCAGCGTCACGTCGAAACGGCGCGGATCGTCGAAGAGCTTCCGGAGCCCGAGCCGCGTGACGCCGAGCGACGCGTCCGCCTCGTCGAGCGCGTGGAGCAGGTGGACCGTCTCCGCGAGCGAGGCCCCACCCACGCGCACCGTGAGGCGCGAACCCGCCGAGCCGTCCGCCGCCGTCGCGGCGACCGGCGTCATGGCGGTGACGCGATCGGCGAGTCGTGCCGCGTCCGTCGCCGCCTGCAGGCGCGTCATCATCGCGCCGTCGTCGCCCGCGTCGTGGTGCGTGCCCGCGACGGTGGCGGCGAGCCGGCGCACCGCCACGAGCTCGCGCTCGTGGGCCGCCACGCGGGCCTCGAGCGTCGCGAGATCTTCGAGCACCGCGAGCCCCAGGCTCCCGACGCCGAGCGCGACGGCCACGGTGGCCGCCAGTCCGAGGAGGCGCCGCTCGCGATCGCTGCGCGCGGCGAGCCACTGCTGCACGCGGCCGATCACGAGGGCGATCCCAGCGGCGGCCGCCACGTGGCCCGCAGGTCGAACTCGACGCCGTCGCCGTCGACCGCGGCGCGTGACTCCTCCGTGGCGACGTCGCGCAGTGCCGGCGAGCCGGCGAGCGCGCGCGTCACGAGGTCGATCGACTCGAAACGATCGATGCGCCCGCGCAGCCGGAGCACGTCGCCCTCGATCATGAGCTCGTCGAGCGCGAGCCGGACGCCCGAGGGGATGCGCGCCGAGAGCTCGCGCAGCAGCGCAAGCACGTCACCGGCCGTCCCGGGTCGGTGCGCGAGCACGCCGGCCGCGGCTTCGAGCTGCGCCCGCGGTGCGACGATCCGGGTACCCTCCGGCAGCGCGGCGGTGGCGGTCGCCCGCACGGCCGCGACCAACGCCGCATCGCGGCGCGCGAGGTGCCAGCGGACGAGGCCCACGTCGGCGACCGCCAGCAGCACGGCAGCCGCGGCGAGCGCGGCCACGCGGCGCGGCCTGCCCGTCGCCCGCACCTCGTGGTGCAACGCCAGGCCCGGCCCGGCGACGAGACCCGCCGCGACGGCACAGGCCGCGAGGTCGCCGGTGTGCCATGCGGGCGCCGCGACGTCCGCGATCGGCACCGTCGTCGTGCCGGTTGCATGCTCGATGCGCGCGGCCAGGCCGCCGGACGCGTCGGCGCCGAGCAGGACGACGCGTGGCGCGCCGCCGAGCGCGGCGAGCGTCCACCGCACCTCGCGGTCGAAGGCCGCCGGGTCGGCGGCCGGATCGGTCGCGAGCGCGCGCAGCCCCGCCAGCCGGCCGTTCCGCCGCACCATGACGGCGCTGCGGTTGCCGTCGGCGAGTAGCAGGGCCACGTCCGTCGCGTGCGTGCTCTCGAGCAGGTGCGCCGCCGCCACGAGCGCGGCGTCGACGCGCTCGGGTCGGATGCCGGCGTCCGCGAGCGTCGTGCATAGCGTCTCGACCTGCGTGCGGCGCGCGAGGGCGGCGAGCACGCGCGTACCCTCGGCCGTCACGTCGAGCGTGAGGCTCCCCGCCACCACGTCGCCCGGGTCGGCGGGGAGCTGTCCCAGGAGCTCGAGCAGCACGGTTTCGCGGACGCGCCGCGGATCGCGGAAGGGCAGCGTCAGGATCCGATGACCGAGCGCCGCGATGGGCAGCGCGGCCACGACGAGGCTCGGCCGCCACGCGAGCATGGGCGCCAGCGCCGCGCGGCGGGCGTCGGCCGAGGTGCAGGGCACGCGTGTGCATGCGATGAGGCGCGTCGTGCCGAGCCGCCGCTCGGCCTGCGCGAGCCGCAGCTCGCCCGCCGTGAGCTCGATGCCGAGCAACCGGCTCACGATACCCTCCGCCGGACGGTCGGAATCACGGCCACGGTTCCGAGGCTCTCGCCGTCGGTAAAGCGGATGCGGATGCGGACCGCCTCGGGCGGACCGCTCGTCTGCCAGGCGGCGATCCAGTCGCGCCCGTCGAACGCCTCGAGCGTGATCGCCGCGACGTGCTCGAGGACGCGCACACCGGGCGCCTGCGGATCGAGGGGCGTGAAGCGCGGTCCCGTCCGGCGTACGAGGGCGTCGCGCAGGACCTCGTAGACCACACGCTGGCCGGGCTCCGCGCCGCCCGTGAACTCGAGGCGCGGCGCCGGTGCGGGGGCCAGCAGGAACGGCTCGGGCATCGCCGTCGCGAGCTCGCGCTCGAGGTGCAGCAGCAGCGCGCGCGCGGCCGTCGCTTGGTCGAGCCGTGCCGTGGCCACGGCGTTCGCCCGCAGGGTGGCCGGCACGGCGGTCGCGAGCGCGGCGAGCACGACGGCCGTCACCGCGAGGGCGACCAGTGTCTCGACGAGCGTGAATCCGTGCGACGATTTCACGGCGCCGTCTCCTCGAGCACCCGGGCGCGGTGGAAGCCGGGCGGGAGCAGGACGTGCAGGCGCCGGCCGCTCCCGTCGACGAGGGTCGCGCGCGCCGGCAGCGCGTCCCCGTCGGGGCCGAGCTCGAGCGTGCGGGTCGCAGCGCCGCCGACGTCGAGCGCCTCGAGCCACACGGCGGGCGGGAGACCGTCGGCCACGTCGAGCCGCACCGGCCGGCCGAGCAGGATCGCACGCTGGCGCGCATCCGAGAGGCGCTGCGCGAGGCGCCGTCCGGCCTCCTCCAGCCGAAGCGCCGACGCGTGCGGCACGCGGGCGAGCACGAGTCCGGCGGCGAGCGACACGACGGCCAGCACGGCCACGACCTCGAGCAGTGTTAGACCGCCCCGAGCCGAGACGCAGTCTCGGGTCGGCTTACCCATCGATGTCCGCGGCGCGCCCGTCGCCGCCCTCCACGCCGTCCGCGCCGAGCGACTTGAGCGTGTAACGTTCCGGCGTGACCAGCAGGTAGACGTACGCATTGCCCCAGCCGTCGACCGGTACGCGGTTCACATACCCTTCGCTGCGCCACGCCTTCGGCACGGGCGGCCGCGAGGGTCGCTCGACGAGCGCCTCGAGTCCCTGCTCGGTCGTCGGATACGAGCCGTTGTCGAGCTTGTAGAGGTTGAGCGCCTGTGCAACGGCAGCGATGTCCGCGCGCGCCTTGGTGGCTCGCGCCTCGTCGGTGCGCCCGAGGATGCGCGGCGCCACGATGGTGACCAATAGGCCGACGATGAAGACGACCACCATGATCTCGAGCAGCGTGTAGCCGCGGCGCCCGCGCGTCATCCTCGTCCTCCGAGCGGGTCGAGGGTCAGGATGGGAACGAGGATCGCGAGCACGAGGACGAGGACCGCGCCGCCCATCACCACGACCAGCACCGGCTCGACCAGGGCGACGGCCGCAGCCAGCGCGCGCTCGACCTGGGCGTCCTGCGCGTCGGCGGCATGCTCGAAGGCCCGAGCGAGCGTGCCGGTTCGCTCACCGGTGGCGACGAGCCGGCAGAGACCCGCGCCCAGGAGATCATGCGCACGCAATGCCGGGGCGAGCGCCCCGCCGCGTACCACGTCGTCGCGCACGCGCCCGACCGCTTCGGCGATGCGGACGTTGCCCGCCGTGCGCGCGGCGAGCCCGAGCGCATGATCGAGCGGCACGCCGTGCCCGAGCATGGTGGCCAGGATGCGGGTCACGCGCGCGCCGACGACCGTTGCGACCAGGCGGCCCGCGATCGGAGCACGCAGCACCAGCGTGTCGATCGTACGCCGACCCGTGGGTGTCGCGTACCAGTGTCGTGCGGCGAGCACCCCGAGCCCGCCGGCGATCGCCCACAGCCACCACGTGGCGCGGAGCGCCGCGGCCGCGACGACGAGCACGCGCGTCGCGAGTGGCAATGCCGCGCCCGTGTCAGCCAGCAGGCGTGTCACCTGAGGGACGACCCACACGAGGAGAAAGGCGAGCACGAGCGAGGTCGTCGCCAGCATCACCGCGGGATAGAAGAGGGCGGCGCGCAGGCGCGCGCGCCGGGCGACGGCGGCGGCGCCGTCGAGCGCGAGCCGATCGAGCACGGATCCGAGCGCGCCGCTCGCCTCGCCGGCGCGCACCAGCTCGCGATGGAGCGGGGGGAACACGCGCGGGCAGGCGCCGAGCGCGTCGGCGAGCGAGGCGCCTTCGCGCAGCCGTGCCCGCACGATCGTGAGCGCGCGCCGCAGCGCGGGGTTGGCCGTGTCTTCCGCGACGCCGTCGAGCGCGTCGGCAACCGGGACGTCCGCCGCTACGAGCTCGGCGAGCTGGCGTGTCGCGGCCGCGAGCTCGCCCGCGTCCACGCGCTCGGCCGTCGTGCGGCCGCCCTCGCTCGCCCGGAGATCGGTCGGGAACACGCCGCGCGCGCGGAGCTGCTGCCACGCGCCGCGCAGGCTCTCGGCGTCGACGATACCGTGCTCGGCGCGGCCGGCGGCGGTGCGCGCGCGATACGCGAAGACGGGCATGGGCTAGTGTCCGGTCCCCGAAATCGCGACCACGACGGTGCGTACCGCTCCGTCTGCGCCGACCACGGCGAAAGCAAGCGACACCGCGAGCTCGAGCTCGCGCTGCGAGTACGAAAGACGCAACATGACGGGCGAGCCGCCCTCATACTGCCGCCGTACGTGGGCTGCAATGCAGATGGCGACCGCGCGTGCACGGGCCGGCGACAGTGGATGCCGCGAGCGATGGCTCGGCGGGGTGAACGGTCCGGTGAACGCGCCGAGGCGAACGCACGATGGGCCGGGCCCGTCCTGCAGGCCCGGCCCATCGTCGAACGGGCGCGGTGTCGCGCGCTAGTTCTCGGCGCCTACGCGCGCTCGGGCGGACGGGCGCCGGTCAGCGCACGCAGCGGACCCCCGAACAGTCCCCCGGCCCCAGGTCGACGGCACGTAGCAGGCTCGCGCGGGCCGCGCAGTCCGCCGGCGTCAGCTTGCGGCATCGCCCGCGCGTCTCGTCGGCGTCACGGTAGACGCAGCAGCGCGTGGTCGCGGTCGGGGACAGCGTGGTCGACGTCGTGGGATGCGCCGTCGTCGATGTCGTCGACGTGGTGCTCGTCGTGGTCGGGCGCGAGGTGGTCGTCGGAAGGACCGTCGACGTCGTCGGCGGCCGCGTCGTGCTGGTTGAGGTCGTGCTCGTGCTCGGTAACGTGCTGGACGTCGTCGTCGTGCTGCCGCCGGGCACCGTCGCGAGACAGGGCGCAGCGGCGACGCGCTCGCCGATCCGGGCACTCACCGTCTCGCCGAAGACGAGATCGAGGTTCGAGAGCCCGCCGGCGAGCAGGTGGCAGTAGCTCATGATCGTGCCGCGCGACGCGACGACCGCGCCCGTGTAGCACCCCGACTCACCATTGTAGCAGCGATCGATCGGCGGCGAGTAGCAGTGCGTGTGCGACGAGCCGAAGTTGTGCCCGAGCTCGTGGGTCACGACGACGATGTCCCACACCTGCGAGGGGCGGGAGAGGTCGAAGCTGCCGTGCACCTGCGACACGCCGTAGCCGTAGCTCTGGCTGCACAGCGCGTTCACGTACGCGATGCCGCCCTGCACCGGCTTGCCGGACACCATGTGCACGACCGTCCGGGGGCCGGCGATCTGCGCCATCCCGTTGGCCGGGTCGTTCCAGTAGCCGCGCAGCTCGGCGAGCGTGCCGCTCGTGTTGGCCGCGGTCCAGGGATCGGCCGGCGATGCCCCCCAGAGGCGGATGTAGGAGAAGCGCAGCCGCACCGCCACGTCGCGCTCGTAGATCGCGCTCGACGCCGCCGCGAGGGAGCCCAGGTACGCGAGCGCCGCCGCGTCGCTCGAGAACTTGGTGCGGAGCTCGCGATCCGTCTCGATCGCCACGTCCGCCTGCTTGAGCGTGCCGACCGCCGCCGCCGTGACGGGCATGGCCGCGACACGCGCGAGTTCGTATTCGGGCACGACGACGTCCTTGGGGTGGAGATCGTTGGCGCAGAAGTCGCCCGGGGGCGGGTGCACGAGCGGGTCGGCGTTGCGCAGGGCGTAGGCCCGATGGCCGCCGCGCCCATCGGGCCCGAACGGGAAGACCTCGCCGTCCGCGACGACGAACCCGTGCACGCGGCGCTTGCCCGCGACCAGGAACGCGAGCGAGCGCGGGTCTCCCTCCACCGTCCCGCGGAAGTACGCCTGATCGGGAAGCGCGAGCCGTCTGCGGCCGCCCGCTTCGACGATCTCCGCGCGCGCCCCGGGCGCGAACGGATCGAAGCGCTCGAGGACCACGTCCCCGGTGCGCAGATCCCCCATCGGGAACTGCCGGAGGCGCGCGCGGCTCCGGCCGCGCAGCTTCGCCAGGACGGCGCGGTCGAGCTTGAGCTTGCGGATCGAGGAGATGCCCGCGAGCGTCTCGAAGGGCGCCTCGGTCACGGGTGACAGCAGGCGCCGCGCATCGGCGGGCGCCGCCAAAAGGGTGAGGAGCACGCCGCACGCCATGGCGCACGGGGTCGATCGGAGAGAGAGCATAATGCGCCCCGAGCAACGCGCGTGCCTCGAGCGCCTCCCGGACCGCGACGCCGCCACCGCGCCCGCGCGTCACGGCCATGGCGTTTGCGAGCGAGGCCGTTCGCGGATGTGCCCCGTCACGCGACCATTGGCGGCGGTCGACCGGGGGGCGGAGCCGCAGGCGCCGTGAGGTCCGCAATGGCACACGAACCGTTCGAACGCGGCGCCGCTGCGCGAGCGCGGCGTACGAAAGGTGCAGTCTCTAGTACCTGGAGGCTCTCCGGTAGGACCCCCATGTCGGCGAAGAGATTGACCATCGCCTGCTGCGCGCACACGTCGGGCGCGCTGGTGCCCGCGTAGTGAGTACCGTCCGGATGCGTACCGTCGAGGCCCCAGGACCATTGCGCCGTGCCCGCGCCGAACACGAGCGCGCCGCTCGCGTGGCGGTAGAGGGTCAGGTGATGCTTGGCCGTGCCGGCCCCGAAGGTGGAGCCGAGGTCGAGCAGGAGGTTCCTTCCAGAACATCTCGTTGCCGCTGAGGAACGCGAGGTGAACCCCCGCATCCCGGGCTGCCTCGACGTGGGCCCGCTGGTCCGCCGACCAGTACTCGTCGTGGCCGACCGACAGGAAGATCCGGTGCTGAAGCAGATTCGCCCCGTGCCGATCGGTATCCACCCCCGCGCAGTACTTGACGTCGTAGCCGTTGGCCTCCAGCCACCGGACCATCTGGTACTCGGCGTTGAAGACCCAGTTCGCTCCCTCCTCTGCGGCGCGGGTCAGGAACGGCCGGTTGTAGCTCACCTTGGAGGCGGCGATGCCGGTCGCGGTCAAGTAGCTGTACAGGCACGCGTCGCCGTAGTTGTTGTAGGCCTGCCATGTCGTGTCGGAGGTCTGGAAGAGTAGATCCGACTTTCCGCCGTCGCCGCGCACGACGAAGAAGATGTGGCTCTCGCCGACGACGCCGTCCTCGCGGACGAGCTTTGCGAAGTAGATCCCCGAGGTGGCGTCGCTCGAGCAGCCGGCAGGTCCCCTTCGTTGCGGCCGCCGGCCGCGCCGTTCGACCTAAACAGCCATCGGTTCGCTCGATCCCTCATCTGTGGCCTCCACGAAATGCATGCCCAAGGGCTCTTGAGCAGCCGAACGACGCGGCGGCTCAGCGGTCGCCGCATCCCTGCCTAGCACATGCACGCCTAGCACTCGCCTGGCACGGCTCGAACGGGCGGAGCGGAGAGTCTGATGAGACCTCCGTCACCTTTGCAGACTAGTCGCTCCTTCTGGGGTTGGCGCGCCGGCGATCGGTGCTCCATCGCACGCAGGATCGGATGGCGTCGTGCCGCGAGGCACGTCGCACTGCTCCATTCCGAGCCGAACGCGGGCAAGACGGACGTGACGACGAACGACCGCGACGAGACGGTTTCCATGAACCGCAGACCCGCGGCGAGGAGGCGACGACGATGTTCGATGCACCGACCTCTCACGAGTCCGCGGCGCCGACGCAAGGCGGGAGTATGGCAAGGTTCGTGCTGCTGGCGGGCCTCGTGAACCTCACGCTTGGAAGCGTCGCGTCGGCCCAGCTGACGGACGCGGAGTTCAAGTGTCAGACCTCGGTCAGCAAGGCCGGCAGCAAATTCGTCGGCTCCAAGGCGAAGTGCGCCATCAAGTGCATCGCCAATGCGCGGAAGGGTCTGAACCCGTTCATGGACTGCTTCGCGCCATACGGCGGCGCGACGCTCGCTTGCATCGCGGACCCAGTGAAGGGGGCCGAGGTCAAGTTCGAGACCGCGATCCGCAGGGCGTGCGACCCTGGGTTCAAAGTCGGCACCGACTGCCCCGAATGCTACTCGGGCGGCGACTGCTCGACGAGCGGCGAGGCGGGCAATCGGGTGTGGAACCTCGAAGGTCAGGTCGACAGCTACTTCGGCCCTGGCGTGTTCTGTGAGCAACCAGGCGCGGACGCGGCCGAGACCCTGTGCGGGCTCAACACGGCCAAGACGCTGTCGAAGCTCGTCTCCTCGGTCAACAAGTGTTACGAGAAGTGCCATCGCAATGCGCGTAAGGGACTGATCTCGGAGTCCACCTGCGCGCCCCCGGCGTCGGACCCGACGACCATGGCCTGCGTCAGCGCGGCCGACTTCAAATCGATCTTCGCCATCGACAGGAAGTGCGGCGACGTCGGTGCGATCCCGGACTGCGGCTCGCCCGACGACTACCCGAACGGCGCGTCCTGGACGAACCTCTTCGAGATCGCGTTCAGCGGCAACGTCCCCCAGACGTATTGCCCGTCACCGAGCGGCGCGTTTCTCGACTGATCGTCGACGGACCGTGCCAGCGGGGCTACTCTCCGTTGCGCTCACCCGGGCCGCGGCGAGTGACGAGATCCGGAAGCTGCGGTAGCGGGTGGTCGAAGGCTGGCGATGAGTCTGGCATTCCGCACTGGAGGACCGAGGTTGCGGACCTACAATCGGTGGGCGGCCGTGGCTGTCCTGGTCGCGGTCGTGCCGCTGATCGTCGAGCTGGGGATGTCGTTCGCCGGGTGGACGGACGGGACGTATCCGGGGTTCTTCGTCCGCAACGATCGCTTCTTTGCCCCGACCTTCTTGGAGCCGGACCTGGCGATACCACTCGGACGGGTCGTCGAGATCGACGGTCACGAGGTCACGTCCAATGCGGACGTGTACTCGTACGTGCGTATGATGCAGCCCGACACGCCGGTGCGCTACCGCTTCGCTGCTCAGGGCCGCGAGCGCGAGGTGCCCATCCCGACCAAGCTCTTCACTTGGCGCAAGTTCGGGCTGACCATCGGCCTCTGGAGCTGCGTGGCGCTGCTGTTCTTGGTGGGCGGCTGCACGGTGGCGCTGCTGCGTCCAAGCACGAAGGTCGCGTCGGCGTTTCTCGTGTTGGGGGTGGCCAACGCGGCGTACATGATCGGGCTGGTGGCCCGGTTGCACCCGGAGTTCGATTACCTCGTGTGGATGTACCCGATGGGAGCATGGCTGCTGCCGGTGAGCCTCGTCCATTTGGGGCTCCTGTTTCCGATCGAGCGCACGGTGGTCGAGCGAAGCCCGGCCTGGCTGGTCTTGCCCTACGGCCCGGCCGCGATCTTGGGCATGTGGGCGACGATGCAGTTGGCGGCTGAGCCTCCGCGGTTCGAAGCGGTGGCATGGGCCTCCTCCGCCTCCAAGGTGGCGCTGGCGGCGGTCATCGGTGCGACGGCGATCTCGTACTGGCGCAATCGTGCCCAGCTCGTTCGTCCCCGAGTGAACGAGATGACACCGGTGCTCGTGCTGTGGATGACGACCGGCTCCTACGCCTTCCTCTCATTCGCACAGGGTGGTGGGGATCTCTCCATGGTCCTGGTGTCGATCGCCCACCCCGTCCTCTACTTGGTCATCGGTCACGGTATCGTTCGCGGCGACCGCTTCGCGCGCGACATCGTCCTGCAGCGCACCCTGGAGCTCGAAACCCAGGTCCGCGAGCGGACCCGCGAGCTCGAGCTGGCGCTGACCGAGCTCCGCCACACGCAGGTGGCACTCCTGCAGAGCGAGAAGATGGCGGCGCTGGGGCAGCTGACGGCGGGGCTGACGCACGAGATCAACACGCCGGTGACGGCGGTGGTAGGGAACGTGAAGCCGCTGTGGAACGAGATCGCGCGGCTGCGCGATCGGGCGGGCCTTCACGGTGATGCGACGCTCGAGGCGATCGTCGTGCGGCTGCGCGCGATCGTGGAGGTGATGGCGCGCGGGGCGGAGCGGACGGCGGGGATCGTCCAGGACTTGAGGGTCTTCTCCCGCGTGGGCGAGACGACGCCGCTGCCGATGGACCTGCATGAGGGGATCGAGGTGAGCCTGCGTCTCTTGCGGCCGCGGTGGGTGGACCGGATCGAGATCCACAAAGACTACGGGGCCGTGCCGGTGCTCGAGGTGGCGGCGCGCCAGATCAACCAGGTGCTGATGAACCTGCTGACGAATGCGTTCGATGCGATTGCGCAGACGGGAAACGTGTGGATCCGGACGCGGAGTGACGGGACGACGGTGACGGTGACGGTGCGGGACGACGGGTGTGGGATCGCGGCCGAGGACGCCGGGCGGATCTTCGATCCGTTCTTCACCACCAAGCCGGTGGGCAAGGGCACAGGGCTCGGCCTCGCGATGAGCGCGAGCATCGTGCGGGATCACGGGGGCACGCTGACGCTCGCGAACGACGGTGACCACGGATCGACGTTCGAGCTCGACCTGCCCCTCTTGCCGTGCGAGCCGGGGCAGCAGGGGGCGAGCCGGTCGCGGAGGTTGGGCGTTGCGTAAGCTTCCCAGGATTGTCGCGACACGCACGCTGGCGACACGGGAGCGTGGAGTCGCCGCTCGTGACAAGGGCCGAGCCGCGGGTGTATCAGCGCTCAGGGGGATCCGGCATGCGAGGAGGCGTTGCGACCATCGTCCTGCTGCTCGTCGCTGCCGGCACGACCTGGCCTGCAGCTGCGGCCGAGCGCAATCATGCACGCGAGGCGCGGAATGCGGCGCGTCGCGGCGACGCCGGCGCCATCCTGCAGGCCACCCGCGACGTCCATCGCACCATGCCTTCCCTCGAGTCGGAAGGTGAGACGACTCTGCGGATGACGATGCTCGGAAGCGAGCACTCGACCGTCTTGCGCTTCTCGATTCGTCTCGCTCGGCCGAACCGCTATCGGATCAGTTGGACGGGATCGGGTGCCGAAGGCCCCATGCCGAGCGGCGCGGTGTGGAACGCAGGTGGCGGTCCGTACAACTACATGAGTCCGCCGGGGAGCTATGCGGCGGCTCCGACGGACGAGGCCGCGCTCGCGATGGCGACCGGTATGTCACAAGGGCTCGCGTACGATGTCGCGACGCTGTTCTTCGAGGGCAAGGGCCGCCTCGCGGACCTTCAGGCGACCACGCTCGACGGTATCGAAGTGGTGGAAGGCGAGCCGTGCTGGAAGATCTCCGGTACGTCGCCGGTCGCAGAGCGGGTGAGCGTATGGATCGCGACCAAACGGCTCGTCGTCCGAAAGGTCGAGCATTCGCTAGCCTCGCCGCCGGAGGGTCCGGCCGGTGCCGAGGCGCGCTTGGACGATGCGCAGCTCGACGAGGCGTTGCGGTCGGCCGGCGGCGAGCCCACGCCCGAGCGGCGCGCGCAGATCAAGGCCATAATGGAGATGGCGAAGGTCGCGGCGAAGCACGCGGGTGCCGTGAACGGCACCGTGACGCATACGCAACGCCAGGTCCGGCTCGACGGACGGTTCGGCGATGACGACTTCGAGTTCGCCGTGCCGCCGGGAACGCCGCTCCGAAAGTCGCTGCTGGACGCGACCCTGGGACTCGAGCCCGCGAAGCAGGCCGTCGAGCCGGAACACCGGCCGGGCGACGGCGCCCGGGGGCGGGCTCTCCTCGACCGCGTCGTCGCGCGATACCGAGCGCTCCGCTCGTACGCCTCCGACGGCGAGATCGTCAGACGCGTCGGCCCACTCGAGACGGATGTGACCGACACGTCGGAATTCGCGCTCACGTTCGTGAGACCCGACCGCTATCGGATCGTCTGGTGGCGCGGACGGCGCGAGGGTTCCGACGGGGCCGAGGGCGCCGTCTGGGACGCCGGCGAGGGGCCGTTCGCCTACGGCCGCTCCCACGGCGCCTACACGCGCCATCGCGACAGCCAATCGGCGTTCGCGATCGCCGCCGGCGTGTCGAAAGGGATTACGCGCGGCCTTCCTGCCCTGTTCTTCCAGGGCGACGGTTGGCTCATCGAGCTCGACGATCCGGTCCTCGAGGGGACGGACATCGTCGACGGCGAACCGTGCGGCGTGATCTCGGGCGCGTCGCGCGGGTCGGCAAAGCACACCCTCTGGATAGGACGCGATCTCCTGGTCCGACGCCACCGCCGCCTCCACCAGAAGCGACCGGACGACGCCCGGGATGAACGGCAGTCGCTCGAATATGCTGCCGAAGAGATGAAGCGCACCGCGACGCCCGAGGCGAAAGCCATGGTGGACATGATGGCGGACATGCAAAAGCTCGCCGTGGCGTTGCCAATGACCTCGCCCGGCGACACGACCGAGACCTACCGGAACATTCGCGTGGACGTCTCGGTCGAGCGCTCGGACGTCGCGTTCGACGTGCCCCCGGGCACGCCGCTCAAGGCGTCGTTGACCGAGGGCATGTTCCGCACGCAACCGGTCGCGCCGAAGTAGGCGATCCG
>Ga0180063_1000190_pt1 | contig 15457 bp, 29 predicted proteins | sample EasRivT47_16_10D_FD_121776 | JGI IMG/M metagenome (GOLD analysis project Ga0180063, IMG submission 121776) | Soil microbial communities from meander-bound floodplain in the East River, Colorado, USA - East River metaG ERMLIBT47_16_10D | ecosystem: Environmental > Terrestrial > Soil > Floodplain ...
ACGACGCATACCTCAACCTGACATGTTCGACCTTATCGACCAGGCACGATGCGACCGAGCAGCAGCCGCGTGGCAAGCGCCCGACCTCAACACGGTTGCCCGCGCGATTGACGCATCGAAGAACATTGAGATGGATGCGGAAACCACAGGCCTCAAGTGGTGGGAAGGTGACGTTCCCGTTGGATGGGCGGTCGGCACCGACGCCGGCGAGTTCTACCTGCCCACTGGGCACCGGGGTGGCGGCAATCTGCCTGAGGACCGGGTCAAGCAGATGTTGAAGGACAAGGTCCGCAACAAACACCTCACCAACATCAATACGAAGTTCGACCTTCACATTGCTGAAGCTGACGGTCTCGACCTGATCGAGGGCACCGGTAACACCTTCGGCGATGTTGCGCACCACGCGGCGCTGCTCGATGATAGCCGGATGAAGTTCAACCTCGATCAGCTCTCGCAGGAGATTCTCGGCGTCGAGGGAAAGCTTGAGCTGGACCTGCACGACAAGGGCAACATCAAGAACCTGCCCGCCGGCGAGGTCGCACCATACGCGATGATGGATGTCCGCCTGGTGCGCCAGCTGCGCGAACACTTCGACCCATCGATTGAGGCCGAGGACCTCGGAAGGGTACTCAAGCTCGAGCAGGACATCATCCCAGTCGTGGTGGAGATGGAGCGCAATGGCGCCTACCTCGACATGGAGTTGCTCGAGACCTGGCGTAAGAAGGCAGCCCGAGAGTTTGAGGAGCAGATGTGGTTCGTCTTCAAAGAGACGGGCCTTCGGATGTCCTCGCCGGACTCGGCCAAGGATCTCAAGAAACTCTTCGAGGTCCGGAACATTCCCTTCACGCACTTCACCGCGCACGGTGCGCCATCATTCACCACTGAGGTGCTTGAGCCGCTGGCCGCGGTCGACCCAGTCATCAAAGCGATTCACTACGCAGGGCAGCTCGCCGATCTCCGGTCAAAGTACCTGGAGAAGTATGGTGCGACGGTGCGTGCCGATGGATGGATCAGGTTCAACCTGCATCAGCTCCGATACGGGCGCGGGGAGAACGACCGCTTCGGCACTGTGAGCGGTCGGTTCTCGTCGGCCGGCGACGACTTCGGGGGGTTCAACATCCAGCAGGTCGTCAGCGCTGACAAGCAGATGAAGCGCGGGTGGTGTCCGGCCTTTGTCGTCCGTCGATTGTTCCGGGCGCACCAGGGGTGGTTGTGGCTGGCGGCTGACGCCAGGCAGATTGAGTATCGTATCTTCGCGCACTACACAAACTCACTGGCCATTCTCGCGCGATACGCAGAGGACCCGAACACCGACTACCACGACATCGTTCAGTCACTGCTACGGTCCGTGAAGGAAGACATCCAACGCAAGCAGACGAAGATTACCAACTTCAGCATGATCTTCGGCGCAGGCTTGAAGAAGATGGCCGAGAATCTTGGTGTCAGCGAAGCCGAAGCGGCCGAGGTCAATGCGGCCTATCACCGAATGCTGCCCGAGGTCAAGCCGCTGTTGCGACGCGTCGCACAGGTGGCCGAGGACCGTGGCTACGTCAGGACCCTGCTCGGGCGTCGGGGACGATTCCCGCAGCGCCACGGGAAGTTCTACAAGGGTCTGAGCCGCGTGGTGCAAGGCGGCGCCGCCGACGCCAACAAGTTGATGCTCGTGGACGTATACCGGGAGCGCAAGGCCCTCGGGCTCGAGATGGTCACCACGGTGCACGACGAACTCGACGCGTATCTCCAGGACGAGTCAAAGCTGCCGCTCATCCAGGAGTTCTTCGACCAGCAGCGACTGCCATACAAAGTTCCCATCCTGTGGGACATCGGCACCGGTCCCACGTGGGCCGAGGCAAAGGGGAAGGCATGACACACCGACAGGCACGCAAGAGGCTCGGCACGCGCACCACACGGCGCGCCGGCACGAAGACGAAAGCGATCCCCGGCAAGACAGGCAAGAAGGGCCAGGCCCTCAAGTCCCGGCATCCTCACCGACGGAAGGCGCGCACGGCCATTGCTGTGGCTCGGCTCGTCAAGGAGAGCACATGCTGACAGAATGGCTCAACGCCACGCAGGAGTACGCCCGGCGCCCCGCGATGTTCTACTCGGGCAATCGGAAGATCCTGCGTCACCAGCGAATCACCTTCGAAGATCAGACGCCCGACATCTCGCTTCGGATGATCGGCTTCACGAAGAACAAGATGTCGCAGCTCAGGCGCAACTATCTCCACGAGGAGTCGCGGGATGCCGCGGTGCAGTTGTGGAAGGGCCGCCTCGAGAAGGACAAGTACGGTAGCGTGGGTTTCCACTGCTTCAGGCACTATGTCAAGGGCCGGTCGCTCAATGCTGGGGAGTTAAACGTCGCGCCCGTATCGAAGCGCGCGAGTGTGATGGGGCCGTGCATCCAGGCGATCTCCCTGACGCTCGGCAACGATGGCAAGACGCACGTGGACGCGTTCTACCGAACTACGGAGCTGTTCAAGAAGTTTCCGGCCGACCTCATCTTCTTCCCTGAGTTGCTCGAGCCGTTCGACTTCACCGAAGCACCTGTGGCCACGGTGACCTGTCACTTCGCCAACATGACGTGCCACCCCATGTACTTCGCTTCGTTGCTCCCACTGTTTGCCGACCCGGTGCAGCCCATCGAGGATCTGAAGCAACACGACGAGTACTTCTGGAAGTGGTGCGTGAAATGGACCGCGCGGTACGTCTGCGAGGAACGCGCGCACGGGATTGCGAAGTACGCCCAGGCCCTGCGCGTCAAGAAGGACGTGCTCGAGCGCCTGTCACCTGAGGGACTGCCAGTGCTTCAGCAGTACCTGCGGAAGAACCACCCCGGTTACGCGCATACCCGCTTCGATGAAGACGGCGGGGAGGGAGAAGAATAATGCCGGTTGAAGATTCGGGACACTGCGCGCATGGCCGGATGCCGGGCGAGTGCGACCACCCAACCTGCCTGCACTGGAACCATGGCCTCAAGGTCGCGCGATGGCCTACACGCGGGGAGTGGTTGTTCCCCGAACGGCGTGAGCAGCACCGGGATAAACGATTCGATCAGGCGGACTCCACCCGCCTCTTCAACACGGCGTCTTACTGGTTGCTCTACATCGGGGCTGAGCTCGTCTGCGAGGTCCCCAACTGCGAGGTCCCATGACAACGCGCAACCTACAGAACGTCACTATCGAAGAATACATCGAGGCAAATGGCGGCATGGCGTCGTTTCTCGAGGGCCTCAACGACTTCGCGAAGGCCAACGGGTTCGACTGGCTGCGGGAACTTCGGTTCATGATGGACGACGTTGAACGCCGGGCAATGATGTTCCGGCGGATAGGAGTGATCAGATGAAACACTTCACATTGGTTCAGAAACCAAACCGCGGGCAACAGCAGGGCGACGGCACCGGACGGCAGGTCAAGGCACTCATCTATGCCGGTGACTCTGTGTCTGATGCCCCGGTGTACCACGAGTACGTTGATGCCACTCGCTTGAATGAGATTCATCGGGGACTCACCCTGCTTGTCGGCTCCGACGGATGGCGAATCTGGCCGGAGGCAGAATGAATCTGGAGGCGACCTCATTCACCAAGGCCTATCCTCTCCTAAAGGCACGCATGGTGCGCGATGGGAAGGAAGTCAAGACCGAGGCATGGCAGGGCATCGACGTCTCAAATCGTCCCGACATGGTGACCTTTGAGTTGCTCAACATGCGGTTCCACCTCGCGCTGTTCGGTCTCGAGTCGCTGAACCACTGGCGCGGGGACATCAGGCCCAACCTGCCGTGGGCCGATGACCATTTCTGCGAGCGCGTGTCGGGTGAGCCATTGAACCCGCCGCCCTCATGGGCGTGGTGGCCGTGGGCGGGCAGTGCCGACAAGTTCCGCGCGGATGAGCAGTTCAATCACACCTACCCCGAACGGTACTGGCCAAAGTATGCGGGCATCACAACGCAGGGACGCCTCGAGGATGGGCCTAGTACGTTGATGGTACCTCACAAGGGTATCCGATGGACCTATGGCGACCTGGACGACGTGGTCGAATTGTTGCGCCAGCAGCCGCACACCCGGCAGGCCTACCTGCCGATGTTCTTTCCCGAAGACACAGGCATCGGCGATGGAGGCCGCAAGCCCTGCACGCTCGGCTATCAGTTCATCATGAGGGAGAACCGTCTCCACTGTTTTTACCCGATGCGGTCGTGCGATCTCATTCGGCACTTCCCCGATGACGTCTACCTGACGGTGCGCCTCATCATCTGGGTGCTTGAACAGTTGAGGCACAAGAATGAGCAGTGGAAGCAGGTGCGTCCCGGCACGCTCACGATGCACATGACCAGCCTTCATTGCTTCACCAACGACATGCTCACCCTGAGGAGGGAACATGAAGCTCACTAAACGCCAAGCGCTTATCGCACTCCTCGCGATCCCGATGGCCTCGTGGCGCGGGCTCAAAGTGCACGCGGCCGGCGTGCTCACCTATCACCTCGACCAGTGGACAGCCATCTCGGTTGAGTACAAAGGGCGCCGCGTGTTGTTGACGCCTGGCGAGATTTTCGAGGTGCTCAGTGAAAGAGGCTGAGGTCGTTCAAGAGTTGATGGGCCAGCTCAAGCGCTATATGCCCAAGGCCCACGTCATCAAGTTAAACAACCCGAGCACGAGCGGAGTGCCTGACATCGTGGTGCAGTTCGGGCGAGCGACGTGGCTTGAAGTGAAGTTGCTCAAGAAGGGCGCATCGTTCGACAAGTGCTCACCCACCATCCAGCAGGTCACCATGAGGCAGCTGAAGCACGCCGGCGCTCGAGCCTGGTACATCATCTACGATGCCCGCCAGCGACAGAAGTCCACGTGGGTGTATGATGCCACGGTGTTCCGCGACCGCACCGAGGACCCCGAGAAGCACCTTGTGGCAGGCTTCCCCGGCTTCGCGCACTATCAGGTGGCCGCGCTTGTTGAACGTCTGCACCAGAACGATGCGATGGACACCCGATGGCTGGAGGAGCTATGAGCGAGCGCACGATCCACGTTGGGTTCACCACCACCTCGCAGCTTCTCAAGGCGCTGCGGGCCGAAGCCAAATCGGAGGGGCGGTCGCTGAGCTCGCACCTCCACCACATCTTGGAGCAGCGCCATGTCGAATCAGGCAAAGGTGAAAGCGTTTCATCAAAAGTACGGTGACCACATCGGCGAGACGTTGAGCATTCCGCCGACCAAGACCATCCTCGCACACTCGAGTTACATGCTCGAGGAACTCTCGGAGTTGGTGACCTCACTACATGCCGGCAACCTGGAGAAGGTCGTTGATGGGTTGGCCGATCTGCAGTACACCGTCTACGGTATGGCCGTCGCGTGCGGCCTTGACCTCGATCTCGCGATGGACGCGGTTCATGTGTCGAACATGTCGAAGGGTCCACTAGATGCCACAGGCAAAGGTGGCAAGAACGTCCCCGAGTATCGACCACCCGATCTCGACACGGTCATCCGGATTCACCGAGTGCAGGAACGCATGTCAGTTCCGACAGCACCCTGCGGCCTCAAACACTTCGGCGCCTGCAACCTCGGTTGCGTCTAGGAGCACTATGTTCACAACGATTGTGGCCGACCCGGCGTGGCAGTACCGCGACAAGCTGCGGATGTCAGCGGTGGCTCGCAGCGCCATGGACCAGTACAAGCATACGATGACGCTTGATCAGATTGCAGCAATGGCCACCTGCGAACCTGACCACCCAGTGCACCGCAGCATCAGCAAAGCCAAGGACCTGCGCATCGCGGGATATCGCATCGCGGATCCCGCCGTACTGTTCCTGTGGATCACCAATCCCTTTCTTCTCAGCGGTGCTGGTGCCTCAACGTGTATGGCCTGGGGCTTTGAACCCAAGCAACTCATCTCATGGATCAAGGGCGAGATCCGTCTGATCGAACTCGAGGACACATCCATCGGCGCTGCCATCATCGGGCCGCCCGGAATGGGCCACTACACTCGAGGCGACACGGAACACATGATATTGGCAACACGAGGGAAGGCCAAGCAATTGGTGAAAGCGCGGAACGTGCGGAATTGGTTTGTTGCGCCGAAGAGTGAGCACAGTGAGAAACCCGAGGCAAGCTACCTTCTCGTGGAACGACTCGTCCCCGGTCCCTACCTTGAGCTGTTTGCGCGGCGTCGTCGGGCTGGGTGGACGCATCATGGAGACGAGTTACCCGTTGAGAACTGATGTCTAGGTCGATACGATGAACAAACATCATGACGGACAGAAGGTTCCTCCCTGCGCCAATTCTCAGTGCCCGTGCCTGGCTCGACCAGGTCGCATGTGGTGTGCGGCCTGTGACCCCGAGCGGGTTGACCCTCCCGCGCCTCGGAAACCGAAGCGCCGCAAACAGCTAGGACTATTCGATGACAACAAAACCTAAGACAACAGTGGTCACCCTCTGCGGCTCGACCAAGTTCATGGACGAGTTTCGTGCTGCCTACGAACGTGAGACGCTCGCCGGACGAGTGGTTATCTCGGTCGGCGTTGTCACGTCCGAGGACCTCAAGGATCACCCCGAGTATCGGCAGGTGACTGAAGCGGAGAAGACCACACTGGACCGCGTGCATTTCCGAAAGATCGACATCAGCGATGAGATTCTCGTCCTCAACAAGGGCGGCTACATTGGGGACAGCACCGCGCGTGAGATTCGGTACGCCCTGCTGAAGGGCAAGGGCATCCGATGGCTCGAACCATATCATGACCGGTGCGCGAACTGCGGAAAATGGCCGAACTGGGGACGCGGCGCGCCCTGCCAGCATTGCAGTCACCCCTGCAGTTATCCCTACGAGAGCGTTGATGAGCAGGGCCGTGCGGAGTTCACACGCCGATGGCAGTGCTCGTTCGTTGATCCCTTCGACAACCCAAAGCCCTTTCCGCCCATCGTCGGCGTTGAGAAAGTGTCCTTGAAGATCAACAAGATGATCGATGAAGCCATCATCCATGGTTGGGACCGCGGCGCTGAACAAAGCTTTGCCGACATGTTCCGAGTCCCTTCCGCAGTAGCTTTTGGGCCCACGCCGGAAGAAAAGTATGCCGACGCGTTGCTCAAGGTTGACCGCCTGAAGAAAGCCCATGAACGCGCCCAGGACAATGTGCAGGCGGCGCAGCGTCGGGAAGCGCAGGCCCACGAAGAAGTCGAAAAGGCAAGCAGCGCACTCAACAACGCGCGCAAGGAATGGGAGAAAACCGTTCTCAGTAGGAAGGTGAGGTAGGAAGTGCTTCAAGACAATCGTTCACAGCAAGCGCCAAAGCTCGTTGGCCCGGTGGTGAAAACACCCGAAGGCCTGATCATTCCCGCCGCGGCCTTTGAGCCTGAGCGCAAGATTGAGCGCTGGCTCAATTCGGAGTGGAAGAAGTATCGTCGCGTGTTCCGAGATCTACTAGACAAGAAGATCTCCCTCGCCATGTTGTGCGAGCAGTGCAAGGTCAGGATTCAACCAGTCATGTTGGCGGACAACAAGATCGCGCTTCGGTGCAACTGCACCGACCGAGTCATTACGAAAGGGGTCTGAAATGAGAGGAACAATCAAGAGGTTGGTTCGAGAGACAGTGAAGGACGGTCGGCGCACGGGCGGCTTCGGCTTCATTCGGGATGACAGCGACCGCGACCGCTTCTTCCACGCACGCGACCTGCGCGGCGTTCACTTCGACATGTTGACCGAGGACATGGCCGTGGAGTTCACGCCCACCGACTCAGGCAAAGGTGGCAATGGCCTGCGGGCAGAAAGCGTCTCGATAGCATGACACTACCCTTCGCTCTCGACCGCCCGCTGGTGAGCCTCGACGTGGAAACCCACGACAAGGTCTCACCTGAGCAGGCCCGTATCGTGGAGCTCGGATTCAAAGTGATCTACCATGACGGTCGGGAGCCGAAGAAGTACCGCAACTTCATCAATCCGGGAGTGCCCATCAGTGCGGCGACCACTGCCATACACGGCATCAAGGACGAGGACGTCCGCCTATCGCCTTCGTTCTCGGCCATTGCCGCCAACCTGGCCAAGGGCTTCACCAACGTCGACTTCACCGGCTACAATGTGCGCTTCGACCTGCGAGTCTTAGCGGGCGAGATGAAACGCGCAAACGTTGAATGGTCCTACACCAGCGCGTACTTGCTCGACGGCCTGAGGCTGTGGCAGATTGCTCGGCCACGCACACTTGAGGACGCCCTGCGGGAACACTGCAATCGGGAACCTCGTCAGGCGCACCGTGCGCTCGAGGATGCGGAAGACGCACTCGATGTGGTCATTGCGTTGCTCGAGAAGTACCCCGCCATCCTGCCGAAGGACCTGCGGAAGCTGCATGAGATGAGCTTCCCGCGTGACCCGAATGCTATCGATCCGGACGGCAAGCTGACGTGGATCGGCGACAAGCCCTGCATCAACTTCGGGAAACATCGCGGCACATCGCTCGACCGACTCACCAAAAACTACATCGAGTGGATGCTCGGTGCCGACTTCGGCCCCGAAGTGAAGTCCGTGCTCCGCGGCGTGCTCGATGGCAAGCTGCCTGTGAAAGGACAAGATGCAACAGACGTCTAGTCTCGTGAGCCGAGCGGCTGTCAACGCGCTGGTTCTGTTATTCACTCCCATTGTCCTGGTAGGGGCGGCCATTGGGCTGACCGTCCTCGCCCTCCAGATCGGCTGGAACCTCGGTCACGCCGAGTTCTACAACAAGCTCAGAAAGCAATAGCCATGCGATTCCTGGTCACTTACAACGATGGGAGCACCTTGCTAGTGCATGCTCCCGACTCACACGAAGCTTCGGCCCATGCGGCCCGCGCCGACGAACAACTCGAGTGGGACCGCGACGATGAGAACAAGCGCCGCAAGACTGAGGGGCGCGGCCAACTGCCCAAGTACACTCGTCGGGTTGTCGTCAGCACCGAAGAGAAACCAAAGCGATGATCGAGCTCGACTTCTCACGCTGCAAGATGACGCCGAAGGAGCATCAGGTCCTCGGCGTCAAGATGTTGTGCCGGCGTCCATACTTCGCGTTGTTTGATGAGGTGGGCGCCGGCAAGTCCAAGCAGGTGGTGGACGCCGTTCACTTCATGCACGAGGCCAACGAGATCGATACCGCCGTCGTCTTTACGCCGGGCTTCGCACGTTCGGTATGGCTTGACCCAGACCCTGTGCTCGGGGAGGTCGCCAAGCACGCGTGGGACGACGTGAACAACATCATCCACGAGTACCATTCGCACTCATCTGAGATCGATTGGGTGCCGCGTAGCATCAATTGGGTCGTCAGCAACTACGAGTTCATCCGCCGCGAAGATCGCCTTGTGTCCTTGATGAAGCAGCTCGCCGGGCGCAAGGTGTGGCTGATCCTCGATGAGGCGTGGGCCATCAAAGGCCGCAGTAGTGATCAGACTCGCGCGTGCCTTCGTCTTCGCCGCAAGCTGGCCAAGCGCGTCGTCATTCTCAACGGCACCCCGCTTGCCGACGGGTCACCCGGCGATCTCTACAGTCAGATGAACCTGCTGGACCCGTCGATTCTCAACGCCCCGAACTGGACGACGTTCCGCGCCCGATACGCCATCATGGGCGGCTTCATGAACAAGCAGATTGTGGAATGGCAGCGCCTCGATGAACTCAACGCGCTTATCGCTCCACATGTGCTGGCGCGCAAGACGCGCGACTTCTTCGATCTGCCCGAGGCGATGCCGCCGATACTCGTGGAAGCACGTCTCACGCCGCGCACCTGGAACTTGTATAAGCAGATGCGTGACGAACTTGTGGCGTGGTTCGATGCGAACAAGGGGCAGGCGAGCGTGGCGCGGCAGGGCATCGTTCGCTCATTGCGCCTCGCGCAGATTACGTCAGGCTTTCTCGGCGGCATTGAGACCATCGATGACGACCTGCAAGATGACCTGCCGCTGGACGAGGACCGCCCATCATGGTTGCCTGACGTGAAGGATGAGCCCTCGGAAGAACGCCCATCATTTGGAATGGCCGTGCCCGGCGCACCCGTGCAGGAGATCGGCACTGAGAAACTTGAGGCACTGCTTCGCTTTCTCGAGAATCAGAGGAAACCTCACAAGCTGCTGGTGTGGTGCCGCTTCCGTCCCGAGATTCAGCGCACCGCCGAACGACTACAGGAACTCTATCCCTCAGTGCACATGTTGTGGGGCAAGCAGAAGAAGGCTGACCGTGTAGCCGCGAAGCATGCGCTTGCGCCGGGCGGAAACCCCGGGTCCGCCGCAGTCGTTGGTCAACAGCAAGCAGGCGGGGCATCGCTCAACTTTAGTGCTGCTAGCATGGCCATCTACATGTCGAATGACTGCAGTCTGAAGAATAGAGTGCAATCTTGGGGACGCATCGAACGACCAGGACAGATGGAGCGGATGCAGCTCGTTGATGTGGTGGCCGTCGGACCGAAAGGCCAGAAGACAATTGACCACGTGGTCCTATCGGCCATCCGCCGGAAAGATGACATGGCCAGATGGTCCGTTGATGAGTGGCGCCGCAAACTCCTTGAAGAATAACCCGTGACCTGGGCGATCCAGGGATGTAACATGGAGAACATCACATGATGAAACCCGCGCTCGTTGTGCTCCCCGGCCTCGAAGAGGAGCAGGTGACCATCGGTGGGAACGGCGGCACCATCCCCTATGCGTGCCTCCGCCTCGATGATGGTTCCCTGCTGTCGCGTTGGGAGCTCGACGCCGAAGACCGAAAGCGCATTGCCGAAGGCGGCGACGTCTATCTCTACATCTGGACGGGTGGCAAGCCACAGCAGCCCGTTATGATCACCACAAACAATCCGCTCTCATGAGTGCACTCAGACGCGCCGTTCGAGATCAGGCCGAGGCGCTCGGCCACAAGCTCACGCCGTTCGAAGAATACAAGGCCGCGTTTCAGCCCGGCAAGTGGACGTCGTACTGCAAAAGCTGCGGCGCCATGTGCATTGTCTACGAAGAATACTGGCAATCGCCGGGCGACCAAGTGTCCGGCAAAGTTTTGGAGGCATCATGTTCCGAACCGACGAACTGATCGCGCTTGTTGCTGCACTCATCTACCAACAAGAGGGTGGTCACGAGTCAGTGGCCATTGATCGTGCTGTGGACCGTGCTGCAGGCATCGTGCAACGCGCACAGGCCCTTGTGCCGAGGAGCATTGTCAAGTGAGTGAACAGCCCATCGTCCATCGCATCATCCGGCACGGCCAGGTCTACGCGATTGTTGCCGGCGTCATGATCCCTGGTAAGGTGCGTGAGAAGTTTGCACGCAAGCGCATCATCGTGGAATACACATTCCGAGAAGAAGCTGAGGCGGCGCTCGCCGCCATGAAAAGGGAGGGAGGTGAGTAGAATGGAGAATCTGATTCCGTCGCAGCCAACGGCGGCCCTGAAACCCATCGCTGGGTTAATCGGCCCCAAGGATCTGACCGTTGAGGAGTACCGCGAGTACGACTTTCCGGGCGGCCGGACGTATCGCATCGACAATCCCGTGGCGTATTACTATCGCGAAGGCGGCACAACGCATCGCGTGGTCGACAGCACCGGCGTGGTGCATTGCGTCGCTTTCCCCGGCGAGTTCGGCGACGTGGTGCTTCGGTGGAAGAACAAGGACGTTTCCGACCCGGTGACGTTCTAACTGGAAGGAAGTGAAGGTCATGGCAAAGTACGTAATCTGGCGAGTGATGGAACTGCGCGGCCCGATGTTCAATTCCAAGCAAGAGGCCATCGAGGCGGCCAAGAAGGTCGCGCAACAAGAACGCGGGGAGTTCAGCAGCTCCACGGTGTTCGTCATGAAGGCCGAGAAAGTCGTCCGTCGCTCGCCACCGCCCGTCGTTGTGGAGGACATCGAATAATGGCACGCAACAAACCCCGCGCGTGGGCGAACATGAAAGGCGTCCTGCCCGACGCACCTGTGGAGTCTGACCGAGAGTTGGCCATCAATGCGGCGGTTGACGAACGCAAAGACAAGACGATGAAAGAACTCGCGGACGAGTACAACCTGCTCGCCCTCGAGGAAGAATCGGCGAAGGCTCGGGAGAAGGCCATCAGCATTCTCTATGAGGCCATCGAGCGGCAGATGAACCGGTATCTCGATTCGCAATCGACCGACATCTGGCGCGACCCGTCCAGTGGGTTCTCGTTCTGGCCGAAGTACGACATCTACCCGTCGGTCGAAGATAAGTCGAAGCTCATGCAGCACCTGCGGGACACGAACCAAACCGACAAGCTGATCCTGCCGCACCCCACACTCCGCAGCGATTGCGCGGAGGCACTTGGGCCGACAGGTTCGGGCGTTGTTCCGCCAGGCGTGAAGGTGTACTTGAAGACGTCAATCTCGCGGCGCAAGGCGTGATCCCGAAACGGCTGGGTTAAAGCCGAACATCTCACAAGGAGTCAGATCACAATGGCAAAGAAGATTCAGGAAACCACCGCACTGCAAACCCGAGAGGAGAACACGGCGCTCGCTCGCCCCGCGTTCTTGGACCCGAAGGACACCCGCGGTGCCGAGAACATCGGCACGCAAGACGTTCGTCCGCCGCGGCTCATCCTGGCGCACGGCCAGCACCCCCAGACGAAGATCGATAACGCGAAATACATCGAGGACCTGCACGAGCTCGAGATGTTCAACGACCTGACCAACGAGATCTACGGGCAGGGACCCATCGAATTCACCGTGCTCAAGTACCTCGGCAAGCGCTTCATCGAGTTCAACCCGATGAACGAAGGCGGCGGCGTGAAGGACTTCGATGTGAAGGACGGCGATCCGAGGACCTTGTTCACCGAGGTGACCGAGGGCGGGAAGACCCGGCGCATCAAGCCGGTGGCGACCAAGTTCTACGACTACCTGGTGCTGTTGCTCCCGTCGCGGGAGATCGTCGCGCTGTCGTTGAAGGGCGCGCAGCTCAAGGCGGCCACACGTCTCAACTCGTTCATCAAACTGGCGCAGGCACCGGCCTTCGCTTGTCGCTTTACGCTCGAATCGGTGCGTGAGTCCAAAGGCGGCTACAACTACGGCGTCTTCAAGATCGACCGCAAAGGGTGGGTTGATGAGGAGACCTTCGCGTTTGCGTCCAAGGCCCACGACACCTTCGCCGGCAAGAACATCGTCATCGAACGCGATGACGAGAACGAAGAGCGTGAGCCCGGCTCGGACGACTACTAGACCAGGGTTCTAACAACCCCGCGATTAGCGGTTGACCCGAAACCCATTCGCTTGCGTCCCTCCCCGGGCTCAGGCGCCGAATGCGGTACTAGGAGCCCGGGACTTTCTGAAGGAGCATATGACAACACCCATCAAACCAAGCAGTCCGCTTCATCAATACGTTGAAGCCATGACTGAAAAACAGCGGGCGGAGAACCTGTGCTCGACAACGAACGGGCACCTGAAGCTGTCGCCCTGTCCCTCAGGTCTGAAGCTCGAAGACGATCAAAGCGATGACACGATTCTGCTCAGCCCCGAACGAGCGAAGTGGTTGCACCAGGCGCTGGGAAGGATTTTGGACCTGTGAATCTCTGGTTCATCTCGGACACGCACTTCAGTCACGAGAATATCCTCCGCTTCAGCAAGCCTGACGGTACCCCGCTACGCTGGTTCCACAGCGCCGAGGAGATGGACGAGACGATGATCGAACGCTGGAACGCGGTCGTTCGACCACAGGACCACATCTATCATCTCGGCGATGTCGCCCTCAACAAGCCTTCCATGGAGCGCATCATGCCGCGTCTGAATGGGCACAAGCGCCTTGTCCGCGGCAACCACGACGTCTTCCCGACCAAGTTCTACCTCAAATGGTTCAAGGAGATCCACGGGTGTCGGGTGCTCGACAACATCGTCTTCTCGCACATTCCCATCCACTCGGGGTCACTCGGCCGGTTCAAGGGCAACGCGCATGGGCACCTACACGCCAACTTGGTGTTGCATCAGGGCTTTCCTGTCGTGGGCCTGCCGGATACGCGCTACCTCAACATCTGCGTGGAGCAGACGCACTATCATCCAGTCTCGCTCGACTTCATCAAATCTCGGTTGGAGGCTCAATGAGACATCAGGAATGGCATATCACCGTCGAAGGCGATCCGGTTCGATGGCATGACTTCTGTCTTCGGCAGAAGATGAAGCCGCTCTACATCGAACTCAACGACTTCCGGCGTCAGCTCCTTTGCGCCGCACAGTTCAACCCGATGCACAACATCATCGCCGCTTGTCCGCAGCGCTTCAGTATCATTCGGGTCAAGCACGAGGTCTCACATCTGCTGCCAGGCGACCCATCGCCTTTGTACTATGAGTGCCACGTGAAGCTGGACGGTGAGTTCAACCCCGAGCTGCCAATGGCCAGTCGCGATCTGTATCGCGCTGATCGCTGGTACGTCACGCGGCGCACCCAAGTCCCATTCCTTGCGCAAGACTTCGTCGCCGCCGTGGAAGACGCCTGCGACGATGCGAAGGTCGTCGGCTGGGAGTACGAGGCGTGCTTGGTGGACACCAACCGGGCCCTCGATGCGGGGTGGCAATGACATGGACCTTCGCTTCGAGGTCAAACGTTATCTAGACGCGGGCTGGAGCGTCATCCCGATCCTCGCGGGCACCAAGCGGCCAGCTGACAGCGGATGGAAAACCAAGCAGTATTCACCGGCTGATTTTGACCCTGCCGGCAACGTCGGCGTTCGCCTCGGCGTGAACGATGTCTACGACGTTGACCTGGACGCGCTCGACGCCGCACCCATCGCGGATATCCTGTTGCCCCGAACGCCGTGCATCCACGGGCGGCCTGGCAAGCCGCGGTCGCATCGCTGGTACTTGTGCGATGAGACACTGACGACTGACCAGTATGCCGACATCTCGGGCAAGGACTCGATGCTGGTCGAGTTGCGCGGCCTCGACAAGAACAAAGAACCCACTCAGACCGTCATCCCGCCCTCGGTGCATCACACGGGCGAGGTCCTCGAGTGGGAGTCGGGACGCTTCGAGCTGCCCTCCAAGGTTGACTCACAGGGCCTCAGGCGCGCCGTGCGGAACGTCGCGGTCGCCTCTATCTTGGTGCATCACTGGCCAGGCAAAGGCAAGCGTCATCATTGCCGCCTGGCACTTGCCGGCTATCTCTTCAGGGCTGAGCTCGAGCCCCAAGAGATCGTTGAGGTCATCCGCGCCATCACGACCGTCACCGGCGGCAACGTTGACGATGCGCTGGAGACGGCGCGAGACACCATCGGCAAGATGCAAGCCGGCAATCAACAGGTCACAGGCGGCCCCGCGCTCGCGGAATATCTCGATGAAGGCAAGAAAGTGCTGCATCTCCTCAATAAGTGGTTGGGGAAGGGCAAAGCCACCGAGGCTGAGCAACTCCCCGATGACCGACTGGAGGCCATCAATAAGGAGTTCTTCACCGTCGAGGTGGGCGAACGCGTGGCGATTGGTGACAATCGATATGAGGAGTTGCAGTTCTGGGCCATTGAGGAGTGGAAGAAATTGTGGATCGCTGATCG
>Ga0180063_1000191_pt1 | contig 15431 bp, 23 predicted proteins | sample EasRivT47_16_10D_FD_121776 | JGI IMG/M metagenome (GOLD analysis project Ga0180063, IMG submission 121776) | Soil microbial communities from meander-bound floodplain in the East River, Colorado, USA - East River metaG ERMLIBT47_16_10D | ecosystem: Environmental > Terrestrial > Soil > Floodplain ...
AACCATAAGTGGTAACGAATACACTTGTCCATCAATGAGAGTATACGAAAGCACTTCGTCACCTTTGTACTTTTTATATACAAAATTCAAGCTGCCTCCTGGTACTTCATGAAACCTAAATATACCACGAACCATTTCATGATCCTTAGCATACTGATCATCTCTTTCTTTTTTAGAAGGAGGTAACGGTTTTGTTGTTTTTTTAATACTTTCTAATTCTGTCATTATTACTCCTTAGTTTTCTTTATACGTTTTATAGGGGCACAAGGCCCCTATAATTTAGTTATTCACTGCAAAAGATTTACCAGCGACCCAATATATTATATCAGCAGCGGCACCTGCAGGACCTGCAGCTCCACCAACTAAGGTAATACCTGTGATAGCAGTATTTCTTGTAGCATCCGCTAAGATATCAACACCGGCAGTCAATGCAAATCCAGTATCTTCTCCCATAGGAACTATCTGAGCAGGACTAAATGGAACTGCAGTAGAAGCAGGATATGCTTCGTTATTAGCAGCACCAAATACGTTCCATACGCCGAAGGTTGAAGTATCAATATCCAATTGGATATTGTTAGCAACACCACCGTTAGTAGGTTCGTTACCAGCTCGAGCTACGTTTATTGCAATAATAGTAGCTTGTACCCCATCAAGCGCTGCATAGTTTTCCCACACAGCTGGACCTCCAGGGAATACAAGACGCACTTTTTGACCAACCGTAAATCCATGCGTAACCGACATGTATACTTTAGGGTTAACAGAATTTTCAACCCAAGTAATATATCTCTTGCGTGGATAGAACATTGCATCAAATGGAATCAATCTCCAGAACCCTGCAGTTGAAGCTGTTGAGTTCGTGAGGTTTATATTACCAATAGTAAAGGTACCACCACCTGCAGCAGTTACCGTGAAATCAATACCAGCTATTTGTGGCTGGTTATCAAGATCTTCAAAGCGAACTATGCTTCCAACACCAGGTAATGCAACCGCAGTTGTTACCACAGGAGGGTTAGCAGCTGTTATAGCTGTCAAAGCATTCGCAATACTAGGAGTTACTATTGAAGAATCTACTAACACAAATCCTGCACCCGCAGCAAATTGTCCTACGGTAATAGGATCACTAGCAACAGCTCCAAGCTTGGTCCAGAAAAGACCAAGCTGTCCTGTCGTAGCCATGCCTCGTTGCCAATAGAATTCATAGGCTAAATCTGCAGCACCTTGTGCAAGAGCAGTGGTATTATAGACCCGTATCCAATCTACACCCTGTCTTAAATTCAATGTTACATCTGCACCAGTCGATACGAAACGACCTTGTTCTATTATAGTATCATACGCCATTGTCGTCTCCTTACGCTCTTGTTACACGAAGGTTAATTACCCACGCATCGTTAAGAATTCGAGGAACTTCGGCAAATTTATACCCAACAGATGCATTAAGTGCTAATGGACTATCATATATAGGAGGTCTATAGATAAATTGAGCACTATAAGCATCTTGTTCTATGCATGCATATGCTTCCATACCTACACAGAATATATTGTATACAGTATTACCAAGTGCAGACCCATTAGGAGTAATTGATCCTATAGATGAAACCAAGAATCGTAGGTTACCAATAGAACCCCACTCAGAACGTAATGCATTCATAGGAGATGGATAGTTATTCTTATGAATAAATCCAGCAACTGCATCTAAATCACCAGTTAAGTTACTAGAAGCTAATGCAAAATAAGCATCACGAACAGGCGCAGTACCAAAACGGTCTTCACCCTCAATGTTATCAAGTACGGTGTACGCATTATTATTTAAGAGTACACGCACTACTTCATCAACATCAGTACGAGTAATTTCGGTAGGATTATCACCATTCACCCCACCAACAGCATTAATCGCTGCTGCGGTAGCCGCTAACATATTTCTAGTTAGCTCGTCCTCGGTTTGTCTGCATTCTGTTACTTTTATGACCTATCACTAGGCGGGGAGTTTTGTTATTCCTCCCTCCTAATCTTTCGATTAGGGTCGGACTATCGCATAGTTGAGCATATTACTCAACTCTAAACCGCTTAGTCTCTGCGGGTCTTGACTAATTTTCTGTTTGCCTGTAGTTTTATATATATGAATAAAATATTTTCTTATACCGCTGGCTATATTGATGGTGATGGTTGTTTTTATCTTGGAAAAACTATTCAAAAACCAAAAATGATAACAGTTTATGAATACTCTATACAGGCTGTATCGGTAAAAAAACCTGTACTTGATCATTTTGTTGATATTTTTGGTGGATGTATTAGAAAAAAACCAGAAAAAATAAATCATCGAAGCGCTTATTGCTGGACTATAAAAACAGAAAAATCTGTTAAATGCGCCCAACAAATTATTAAGTACTTGGTTGATAAAAAACAACAATGCGAAATATATATTCAATATACTAAAACTATCAGTAGTAACAATTTCAAAACAGTTAAAACTTCTATAATTATGGAAAGAGAAAATCTTATTTCTGAAATTAGAAAGGAAAAGCATATGACAAATTTTGTCACCAAAGAAAAAATAGAATCTCTTAAAGAAAAAAAATTCACAGTCACCATTGAAGATCCATTTGATTATGCCTATTTTGCTGGATTGATGGATTCTGAAGGATGTTTTAGAATAAAACATTGGAAACCAAAAAATAGACCTAATGATGTTTATAACATCACTGTAGAAATTGGGAATACACGATTTCCTATTCTTGAATGGCTTGTGCATAGATTCGGAGGAAGTGTTTGTTTTATTCAAGGAAAAAATAAAAAAAGAGATTCTGCTACTTGGACTTTGTCTGCCGCTGCCTTGTATGAAATCCTTCCTAGAATAAGACCTTATCTTATTACAAAACAAGAAGTTTGCGATAAATTGATTGAATTTCAAAAAACAATTCTTCCAAATGGCGGAGATCGTCATTCCGAACTTTTCCGCGCTCTTTTTGAAAAGAGACGAGAAGTTAGAGAAAGAATCATTAAAGAAGTTCAAGAATTTAATCGTACTGGTTCTCATTAATCAAGTTCCCTCTGGTTGCCTTAGGCTATCGCCTTTAGGTGTTCCATGGTATTCAGGTTTAGTTTAACGTCCCCCAGTATATTAAGGGACACGCCGAGCCTTTCAGCAGCCTGATTTAAAGCTGGATCTTGATTTTGCAAAGTAACCTGCTCGTTCAATTGTATGTATTGACCATAAAAAGATATGGTCGCATCAATATCGACCGCTGTCAGGGTTACACTCGGCGGGGTGACGCCAGAATTTCCCAAAGGCACTAATGCCGTTGGTAATGGATTATACCTTCTCATGCGCAGTATTCTACCACCGTTTCTAGGCATAGTTTTACGTTCAGCCGGGATCTTATGGATCATATTAGGAACCGGAACTGAAAGTAATTTATAACTGAAACTTTGTTGAACTGGCGCAGGAAGGATACTTGTAGTTGTAATCGGCATACAACATCCTTACGCTATATATTTTAAAAAAAACACACGGTAAGTTGGCGAAGCTTTGTTCACGCCTATTTGAATGTGCGTTGACGAGACGCTAGATCGCGTCAGAATAGATTGTGGTGACGAATCACAATTCACGTCATTTTATATATACCAAACCGTCTACAAGTTGTCGACAGTTTGTCGACAACATAGATGAAATTTTTTATCCTATTTTTCTTCTAAAATATTTACTTCCCACTTAATAATCGAATAAGCTTTCCATTTTTCAATAAAAATTGGAAGAATAGGAAGAAAATATGATGTTGGAAAGCAATTTCTAGGACTAGTACCATATTCACATAAATTGACATTACAAAGAATTTCTCGGAACATGTCTGAACCAAGATCATCTCTCTCATGAATGCCATTTTTAAGTTCAGTTAACACTTCAATAGCGCATGTATCAAAGCTGTCACAATATGTTCCATAAAGACTAGGAAACATTATCCATGGATCAAATGTTTCTTGTGAAAAATCATCACAATCTTTTGGTAAAGGAAGATCCAGAAGTCTCTGTAGTTTTTCAGCTGCTTCTTTGTTTATATCTATTTCCATATCCTTTATCATAGAGATTTACTTACTCCAATTACAGAATCATATAATTGGTTATCTAAATATCTATTAACAAGCATAGTATCTGCAAGATACATATACACGGTATTATTATCTTTATGCTCTATATCAACTACAGAAAAATCATCTTTTTTCATATGTAAAATAAAATTTTCACAATAGTTTTCAGGAGAGCCCCATTTGGTGGTAAATTCTTTTTCTTCTACAGAAGAGCTTGCGCTATAGAGGAAAATAAAAAATATTATTATAAGCTTAATCATACTTACTCCTAGTTAGAAAGTCTCTTTTTAGCTTCTTGCATCTCTTTTAACAATTGGGACCTTAACTCATCAGTCAATCCACCTGCAAAAGAATTTGCTTTAGACAAAGGAGTATCTCCCTGTTGTGGAGATATTGAAGATAAAGGACGAGGCTTTTTACTGTTTTCTTGCATACGGGCACGATCTAATAATGTTTCATCAGAAGTTGATAACCCTAATTTCTTTACCAGAGTATAGACTGAAGACGCCTTAGAATACACATCAGGATTAGAGTTTAAGGATTGTGCTAAATCAGGATATTGTTCACGTAGTGCTGCTATACTTGATTCATTAACAACTCTATCAAAATCAGGATATTGAGCCTTTAAACGAGCTTCAGATGAATACTGATACGATTGTTGTTTATATGAATTGAGATCTTCTTTTACTTTATTGAGTTCTCGTTGTACATGTTTCCATTCAACAAGATCATCAGGACCAAGATTATTAATTTCTTCGGGAGTCTGTTTTTTCTGTTCTTCAAGACTCTTTAAGCTACGGTAATACTCATCACGTTCTTTTTGCAGAAGTTCATTTTGTCGACGTAAGTTTCTAAAATTTTCTTGTTGCTGAGATTGTTGCTGCGCTTGTGCTGCTTGTTGTACTTCACCAACTTGATCTTCTTGTGGTAATTCCTCTTGTACAACTTCTTGATTTTCTTGTTCTGCTAATTGTTCTTGTATAATTTCTTCCATATCATCCCTTTTTTAATATACTGTCGACAATGTGTCGGCATTTTAATTCATGTATCAATTACTACAGAATTATCGACTTCATTATTAAACTTTTTTGCGAGTTTGTACAACGATCCATCATTAAAATCAATTATATTTTGCAATAATTCTGTTTCTTCAAAAACAACTTTGTCTTTATTTTCTAAAAATATAAAACATGTTTCACGATCAGGAATACACCATAAAAACTCTAATTCTTCAGTAGCAGACTTATATCTAAAAACAGACTGATCATAGTCTGGAGTAGGACAACTATTCCTGGCAAAGAAATAATTCCTCATCACATTCTGCATTAATGGTTCTTTTTTAGTGATAACAATGATATAAAAGTCACCTTTATGGAGATGCTTATTATGTTCAACACATTCTACTAAGCTATCAATATATTTCTTCTGCATCTCCCTTTGTAATTCTATAGGGTCACGAGTATCAAACTCTTTTTGCAAAAGTTCTTGCGATAATGCGCCAATAGTCTTTCGAGTGGTCATAGAATCACCTATCTAGGAACAATCTTTCTTAAACCTATTAGATCCACATTCTCGTTTATTAACATAAAATATTTCATGTGTTTTCTTGTTATACACTGTTCTGTATTTATCATCAAATGAAACGTAGGTAGTATAATTTTTGTTATCTTCCAATTTATGAAAATAGGGCTTACCTACATCTTCATAATTGTTTATCGTTTCCTGAGGAGTATCCATAGCATATATTCCACTGGTAATAAAAATAAAAAAATACACGACTGGACTCTATAATTAGGACGAGAAAACCTGTGCTCAATAAAACATTCTAAACACAGATCGTTTTTTTTTCATTACTTCTTATTCCTCTTCTTTTTTTTCATCCTTTTCAGAAGTTCTTTATCTTCCTTTTTCTCATAATCAAAACCTTTGATATCACCTTCAAGATGTTCTTTTATTTTTTTAATCATGTTTGATTTTTTAGAACGTACCATTACTATCCCTTATATAAAGAAAAGGCGTAGTTGTATACGCCTTTTAATACTTCATTATCGAATCATACGCGTTGAATCATAGTTCAATCTACGCCACAAATCGATTTCCTTCTCAGATCTTTTAACTTTAACGCTATTTTCTGGTTTTCCAATAATGGAGTTTACTATTTTCTGCATCTTTTTTTGACGCGGAAATGATGGCATCAATTTCTCCTCCACGGTCTACCAGGAAAATAGGTAACTCGAGTAAACTGAGGAACATTCTGTATCTCAGTTCGATCATTACCAATTAATTGGCTATCTAAGCGTTCTAATCTACGACGCGGGTCTCCTGCTTGGAAATACGCATTACGTAAATCATACACTCTGACCGTAGTGGTACCATTCTTGATTAATCCGTCTTCCATTAGTATTTCTCCGGGAAATTACCTTTTTTCTGATGTTTCATATCATCACGTACTTGAACATCAATACCAACAAGAGTATCGGGTACTCTATCATTTTGATAAGGAGTTTCCGGGTAATAGCGTAACACAACACCCTGCGGTAAATTTGCCATTGCAGCATGATCTTCTTTAATCATCATAGAAGAATCATATTCCATACGATCTCTCATTGCAGGACCTGCATAGAGCTCTCTTTCAGAATATTTCTGTAGCTTGCCATTGCCATTTTGATAGTAACGTTTAGCCATTGTACACCTCGTAGAAACTGTCCATCCTTCGCATAAAGCTAAGAAGAACAAGGTTATTAATATAATACCTCTAACTACATCACGCTCGCGCTAGGCGTAGTTACTCTTTCAGGTACACCTTGTGTACCTTGTTTACTTTGTAATCCTTGTAAGGTATTAGCAATATTGCTTACATTTTCACCATTACCAGCAGAAGCCATAATCTGCTCTTGTGAAACCAATCGAGCCAATGTAATTAATCGTTCAAGATTTGAAATATCTATACCTTCTAATTCTTTAATAGCTTTTACAAAATCTAATACTGCAGCATAATGATCTTTTTCCGCTTCAGCTCGACGCTCAACCGCTAATGCTTGATTTTCCTGGATACGACTTACTCGCTCCATACCAAGCCCTTGGTCTGCAATTGCACGTGATCGTGCAAGTTCAGTACGTGCCTGTTGTTCAGCAAGAGCAGCTTCAGCCGCAGCTTGAGCTTGTTGTGCAGCTTGTTCTTGTGCTTTACGTACCGCCTCTACAAGTTCAGTTTTGTTTTGTAATGGCGCAGAATCAATAAGCAGATCATCAGGAATACCAATGCCAAGCTCCTTCATTTGAAGTAGTTGAGCAAATTGCATTTGCTTTTGAGTTGCAGTATTTAAACCATCTTCAACTATACAATCATAGTTACCAAAGTTCCTATTATAAAACTCTGGTGATGGCTCTTCATTTAAAATTCGTTTAATTTTTCCCGGAGTATAGTTATTCTGCACCGTCTTAATAATAATTTTCCCTAACAGCTTCTGTGAAGCATCAAGACGATCAAATAAAGGCTGTAGGGTAGTAAGTCCAGCACCTTGGCGAAGCATTGCAAGTACACCAGCTTTGTCGTCATTTGCAGAACCTAATAGCTCTTCATTAACACCAGAAACTTCTAATATTTCCTTGGATAAAGATTCCGACAACTGGAACATTGATGGCGGTATTTGTGGAGCCTGTATTTGCTGCACATCAGTCATTTGAGCTTCTTGTTTTAAGGCAAGACCACGTCCTTGACCCGAAAGGAATATATCTTTCGGGTTAATAAGACTATTCTCTTTATAAATAAATCCTGAATTAATTTGTGATTCAAGAATATCTAATTCAATAACTTTTCTACGTGAATATAAATACTGACTGTCGCGCAAATCTCTAATAATTCCCTGAATACGAAGATAATAATAGGGTATTTGGGGGTTATAGTACGTTAAAACCGGTACAAAAGGATAGTGATCAATACCCAGATTATTGGGACCATCATACAGAACCTTTCCCTGTACTACAATAGCCTGCCTAACGGTAGGAATTTGCACCTTCTCAACGCGTACTGTTGGGTAGGCGTTTAAGTAATCTCTTAATTTAGATTCGTCACCAAAACGCCATTCTAGCGTTTCTCCTGTCTGAACATCAGTAAGAATCTGAGTAGCACGATAATCGCGATAGAAAAATTCATCGTACATTAATAAGTTTTTGTACGAAAATCCATATGACTCCGGCATATACTGAAATTTAGCATCTCGACTCATCTCCTGGGTAGAAAGACCAGCAATCTCATCGTCATACTGCGGCATCAAGGATATTACTTCCTTTTTTGTTAAGTATGATCTTTTCCAAAGGCCATTGCAATCAGAAAGGTCCGATTTACGAAAATAAGGATCAATAAGAAAACTGTTATAATCACATTTATCAACACGTAACGTTCCTGAAAGTGGATCATCTCTAAAGTCTAACCAAACATGAAGTAAGTTCATGCCCGTAATTAAAGAACCTTCAAAAGCATCAGATATTGTCTCAAGTATCCCTTGAGTATTAGTAGCATGTACTAAAATCTTTGAAAATTGATCGGCAGTAATTTGATCAGACCCTTCAACAGGTACTGCAATCATAGACTTTCTGGTTCTTCGTTGATGCCCTGATATCATATTGCATATTCTACGAAGGCGATTGAAATTAAACATCCTGCGCCTATTTGCAGGCAAGTTAGGATACAATTCTTGAAAGAGAGAAGTTTCTCCTGACCAAAAACGGGTGTCAATATCTGCTTCTACCCAAAAAGATTGATTAAGCGTTATGGATTCAGCATAAAATGCCTCCATACGCTCAATAATATCTCTTCTATTCTCATTATAGTATTGAGGTGATAACTGAGGAAAAATCATTACGTATTTCCTTTAGTATAAATCTTATCGCCATTATAAGATTAAAATAAAAGGGAATACAAATTTTCAAAAATAAAGACCGTCATGGGAATTTTTAATATCACTATAAAAAAATTTGGAATGGCAAAAAGTATACCCACGAAACCCACATCCCCACAAAATATTAAATAGTAAAAAGACCCTTATAAGAAATAAAATTAGGACCTAATTAGGCCCTACAAATCCTTTACATAAGCATGTTTTCATTATTTCGAGCTCGAAATCGAGCTCGATGCTATGTTTGAGTTTTTTTTATAATGAAAGATTATAGTATAAAAGAAGAGTGGTCGGGCCGACCCGGCCCATGAGTATAGAAATTTGTCTGTCGGGATGAGTCGGGTTTTTGTCGGGATAGGAAAAATAACTAAGATTGTTTCAAAAAAAAGACCCTCATGTTATTGAGGGACCTTCTTTAATTGATAGTGACACCAATCAGATTTGAGTGGAGCTTATTTATCTAAATTCATAAAAAGAAATGTAAGAGCTTCTTCTATGATACTTCTTTGTGATCTTCTTTTTTGATGCGCTCTTTCTCTAAGTTCTTTATAAATGTCTTCATCGATTTTACAGCTTATACCAAATTCTTTTTTTTTAACAACTTCATGCTCATTCACTATAATTAAACCTTTCTCTTTTTATTATTCATATTACCGATACTTAGCAGGATTATCATCTTGATCTTTATATAATGTACATACAGTTAGATCATTATCACTTCCAAAACTAAATGAACTGGAAGTAGATGAACCTCTATCAGAACTTCCATAACTACTTGCAGTACTACTAAAGTAATTATCACGATCCCAGCGTGATGAATTAGTTTCAGTAACTTGAGGCGTAATGCCAGAAGCAAGTGTAGTTTCCTGAGGTAATATCTGTGCTATTACTGGTTCTGTAATTTTATTTTCTTCAATTAACTGACGAGCAAACGGTTTTGTGGGTTCTGTTCTTTCTTTGGTATGCTTTGCATCATAATCCTTTTTCCAATACTCTAATCGTTTACCTGAAGAATAGTTAGGAGTTTTTTCATAGATAGATTTAATTTCAGGTTCATCCTTGAGTGTATGATAATCACCATGCTCATGCTTCCATTCTTCAAGTACTTCATCTAAAAGATGCTCACCAATTTTATGGCCTATCGCATCATAAAACTTCTCAACTGTTTCATCAACATGGTGTTTCATATCATGTTTATTGTTTTTATTTGGTTTATGAGGAAACATTGGCGGCATTGAATGTGCACTTACATAGGTAGTTTCTTCATCAATTGTAGGAGTCCTAATTTCACCAGGCATAGTAATAGTATACCCACCAGAAGGACATATCTTACGTGCAAAATCGTTAAGCCATGCTCTATCTTCGGGATTATTTTCATAATCTACTTGCCGTATACTTTCAATTTCAATACTTGGAGTCGTATCTATTTTTTTTGAAGGTGGGGCTGATGGTATTACAAATTCCCCATTGATGACACGTTGTTCCATTTCTTTAAAAGCAGCCTTCTCTGCTTTGCGCTGAGCTTTATAATCTGCTTGTTCATCATAATCTAAAGTAGAACGACGAATATCTCTATCAAGTTGGTGACGGAAAAGATCTTTTCCTGTCACTACACGCGTAAGAACGTTGGCTGCTGCAAGCGTTGCAGCAGCTCCAGCAGTCTGCACAACCGCTCCAGCTCCTTGAAGAACTGCTTGTCCCGCTATAATAACAAATTCAAATCCTTCTCGATGTTGCTGTCGAGGTAGTAATGGATCTCTCTCTAGTTTCTTTTTACTTAGAAGTAAATATGGTGGACTATTTCTTTTCTCCTGTTTCATAATAAGCATAGGATATGCTGGATTATTTATAAAAATAAAAAGAATTATAATAATCATTTTTTTAATACCCTTGTACATAGGTGACCCTTTTGTAACATTTTTTAAATACACATGCTCTGAGAACTCCCTCTCACAGCAACATTCCTCTTATATAAGTATATACATCACTATACCTATATCAACATAAAAATATATATATTTTTATTGACATATATAATGAAGTGAAAGTAGGAAATTATAATGTACCGAAACAAAAAAACATTATATATTTTTATAGCACTGATAATAATTGTTACTACAGGTAGCGAAAAAAGAAGTTTTCCCGATTATTTATTAAATAATAAAGAGGAGAATTCAACACAAAAAAGCCTCAAAGTATTAACTGACCTCATGACAACGAACTCCAGGTATATGTATGTAAGGATTGAAAATAACTTAAGCAAAAGCAAACATAGATTTTATGTCGTTAAAGAAAAAGATTAAAGAGGAAACTGCATGGAAATAGAACCGATATTCTCAGATGAAAACTGGAAAAATTTTATAAAAGATTTAAAAAATATAAAATCAGAGATAAATATATATGGAAATAAAATACAAATAGCAATCCCAATCAAAAAGGATCCTAATTTAAACTCATATCAAACTTTTAATGAATATATATCCATTTTAGAATCTATTATAAAATTAAGTAAAAATTCACTAAAGAATCATACACTCTCATTTTCAGTAAACTTTAATGAACTTATAAATGAACTCATACCAGAAGAATCAATTGATGAAGAGTATAAAGAATTAATTTGGAAACACCTTCTTATTATGAATGTATGTTTATTAAGAGTATATACCTTTGTTGTTGAAGATCATTTCTTCCAGGCACCCTTACTTCAAATAAACTCAGTTCGTATGCATCCAGAAAAAGAATATCCTATAAATTTTACGTGCAAAATAATGAATGAAGATATGGCGAATGCCTATACATATATACCTAAAAAATAAAAACCCCAAGTGAGCCCTTGAATGAATCTCACTTGGGTAATTCGAAAGTAAGGAAATCATCCCACTCAAGGGATATACTAATATCATACCATATTTTACTAAATAAACAAGTTTTTATATAATAAAAATATCTAAAAATAGTAATGCTGTGCCATAAATTTACAATATGAATAATAAAAAACCAGAAATTATGGGACTATTTATCTTCAACCATCATCTTCAAAACATCTAATTGCCCCTTAAAGTTCTCCGAACAAAAATCACCCAATTTATTAATTCCTTGAGCAAGATTTTTATACTCGTGATCAGATTTAGAAAAATGCTTTTCAAGTAAACTAAATATTCTACCTATATCTTCATTAAGTATAGATATTATTTTTTGCAATTTTTCAGCATCGATAATTGCTATACCTTCTTTTTTACAATTACAGTCCATTAATTCTCCTCAATATAATAAAAAACCCGGGTGAGAAGTAATCTACACCCGAGTAAACACAAAAAAAAATATCCAACTCAAATGATACTTATACTCTATAAAAAAGCTGCCTACCGTGCAAGCAATAGGCAGCTGAAATTGCCAGACGTTGTTACTCTGTCTAGACAAAAAAGGATTGCAAAAAATATACCATAAAAAGAAATGGTTGGTAATACAGAAATTGATCACATTTGTAACTTTGCTATACTAACAAACGCTTAATATAACACTTAATTAACCTGACGGTTTTTTAAAGGTTAAAAACAACTCGTATTATTTAATGCAATGTGCTTTATGCAGGATGCATAAGTATATGCATTGCTTTCTTAATAACTCGTGTTTATTAAAGAATGCTTTAATACTAGGCAAGAGCTCACTTACTATTAAAGTGTTCTTTGATAAACAAAAATATATCTGCTGAAAATAAAAAAAGACCGGCAGAAAGGGTAACCGGTCTCTATGCAAAGGAGTTAGTGCGAAGAATTTTAACTTTTCTCCTCATCAGAAGCTTTTTCATTACTCTTTAAAGGTAACTTACGTAGTGGCTTAGGAGCTTCTTTTGATTGTTCTTTAAGTATATCAATTTCATCTTTAATTTTAGTAATCTCAACTCTATGTTTCTCTAAAAAATCTTTAAGAATTTCTTTAATTCTATCGTGATCTCCAATAACCAGGTGTTTTAAATCACTCACAGTATCGTCACATTTTTCATCTATCTGACAATAAAAAAAATAAGAACCAATAAAAAGACCTATAGAAAGGGCAAGTATAACAAATGTAAAATCCATCACATTCCTATTTTATTGAATCCTTTTTCAAAATAGTTATAAGTTCATCAATCTTATTTTCAACACTTTCATGTTTTTCAACCATTTTTTTGGTAAGACTTGTATGAAGCTTTATAATGTTTGTCATATTATCATAAGATTCATCGTTTCTTTTACAAAAATCAATAATACACTTTGATTGTTCCATATCATTTTTCAAAAGCATCTTTAAAACATCTAATTGTCCCTTAAAATGATCGGTACAGAATTCACCAAGTTCATTAATTTTTTTTATAATATCTTTATATTCATTAATTTTACAATCACCAGACATTATTTATTCCTTTCCAAAACCTTTAAAATATCTTCTTTTATCTTTTTTTCCAATCCAACTATCTTTTTCATAATTAATTGTTCATTACCTTCCAAAAAAATATCATGGACATCCTCTATAGACTTCTCAAGACTATCACATCGTGAATTGATAATATTTACCACATGCGACAAATATAAATATAATCCAAAAGCCCCAGCGCCCACAGTAAATACAATAAAAGAAAATTCATAAATATTATTCACAATTACTCCAATAATTCAATATCCATATTTTTCTGTATTCGCTTCTCTATACCTTTGCTCCAACTCTTCTGGCGAAGTTCCCTTACGTGCATAACGAATACCTAACATAGCATACCGCATACTATCAGCATAGTGACTCCACCTATCATGAACCGGTTTTCCTTTATACACACTTTTCTTAGGATCATATTCCTGACGATAGTTCTCTAATGCCTTTAATAACGGCTTAGTTGTCGATTCATTAAACCAGCATTTCGGTAAATTACTTCGTACTACTTCAATCCCATCAACAAGGGGAATATTATCAACTACCTGAAAGGTAATACCCAAGTCATAGGCCTTAGCAAAACGGGTCATACCAGCACCAAACTCCATCTGCTTCATATCATGGGGAGCAAAATGCTTCGCGTACTGATACGGCTTATTAAGAACAATTTTTACATAGTGCTCCAATCCTTCCTTGTTCTTCTCATAGCAATCTATAAAACGGATCGTCTGGCCTATAACCTGAAAGAACACTATCGCAGTGTGATCTGAATAGCCTATATCCCAAGCGGTGAATACAGGATGCGAAGGCTCCCACATCACATCACCAATTTGTCCCTTAAGATATAACGAATCCAAGTACTTCGCATAATACGAGCCCTCAATACCCATATCAAACGACGTATAATACTCCTGCTTAGCAAGATCTTCTGAAATTTCACCCAGATGTATTTCTTTTTGAATATCATGGAGACTAATATGTTGGGTATCTTCTATCGTTAGGTGGGAACAGAACCATTCAGGAGATTCTTTGGCTACTTGGTACATAGAATAAAGCGCATTCTTCCCTCTCGGCGTAGATATAAAGAGAGCCCAGCCATCAGAATAGGTCAATACCGGCCGAAGGTATTGATAGGCACGCGGATCTTGTAACGCATATTCTGAAAATACTATACCCTGTGCACTAATACCTAATAATCGCTCATAATTATCAGAACCGGATAATTGAATTATTGAATTATTAATTAAATGAATACGCATATCTTGTTCATGCTTAGACTTTATAAGCTCAGGCGGAATATAATCCAGGATGCGCATAGAATCACTCGTAATACCATTCCAAATAACTTTACGTGCTTGACTCGCGGTAGGCAGAAGATAGACATAGAGCCCTATCTTCTTCAACGCACAAAAGAATAATGCATTAAATGCACAGATATCCTTACCAGCACGACGGGGCCATATTGCTAATAATCTCTTTTTATTGTGCTTAACCATGGCATCAAGCAGCGGCTTTTGATACTCCTTGGCTTTAAACCTCTCAAGTTTTAATTGAGTCTCCACATTCGTTAAAACTTCGGCGGACGCGTCTACGTTTATTTTTTCCAAAGACCCGTAACTCCTATAGCCAATGCATCAGTAATATCTGTCTTTATACCAATCGTCACCGCATTACGCAACGCAGGGAATATCTTACATAAAGCAACCGCAACATCCTCCTTGGTTGCACTTCCAACACCCACAATAGCCTTCTTTATTTCCGATGGTGCATATTCCCGTAGATCACACTGGTAATTATGCGACAATAAATAAAGAATTCCCCGTACATAGCCTAACTTAAGATAGACCTGCGGATTCTTAGCCAAAAAGGGCGTCTCAAGTGCAATAAGAGTAACCTCATGCCGCTCAATAATGCTACAAAAAGTCTCGTATATCAACCCTAGACGTGTAGACAACAACATATTTCTTTTAAGGTTAAGTACCCCCGATTCCAGTATCGTAGGAATATCTGAATGATGCTCCTTCTCAAGGACACAGAACCCTACAA
>Ga0180063_1000193_pt1 | contig 15412 bp, 12 predicted proteins | sample EasRivT47_16_10D_FD_121776 | JGI IMG/M metagenome (GOLD analysis project Ga0180063, IMG submission 121776) | Soil microbial communities from meander-bound floodplain in the East River, Colorado, USA - East River metaG ERMLIBT47_16_10D | ecosystem: Environmental > Terrestrial > Soil > Floodplain ...
CGAGCGCTTGCGCCGCGCGGACGAGGCGTCCGCCCAGCGCTACGTGTTCCGTGCGGGACGCCTCCATCGAGTTCCCACCGGCGCGCGCGACTTCCTGTCCACGGGTGTCCTGTCACGGCGTGCCAAGCTGCGCCTGCTGCTCGAGCCATTCGCCGGGCGCGCGCCCGCGGGAGACGAGTCGGTGCATGCCTTCGCCACACGGCGCATCGGACGCAGCGCGGCCGACGTGCTGGTCGACGCGATGGTGGCCGGGGTCTACGCCGGCGACTCGCGTCGGCTCTCGCTCGAGGCGACCTTCCCGAAGATGCACGCGATGGAGCGCGAGCACGGGAGCCTGTTTCGCGCGCTCCTCGCGCGCCGCCGTGCGGCCGATGCGGAATCGACCCCGGGCGGTCCGGCCGGGCCTGGCGGCACGCTGACCTCCTTCGATGGCGGCTTCGCCGAGCTGACGGATGCTCTGGCCCGGGAGCTGGGCGAGCGCGTCCGGCTGGGCTGCCGGGTGAGCCGTGTGGTGCCGCTGGGGCAGCGCGGGTTTCGCGTCCTGCCGAGCTCGGGCGCGCCGATCGAGGCCGACGCGGTGGTCATCGCCTGCCCGGCGTGGGACGCCGCGCCGATGCTCGCCGATGCGGATGCCGAGCTCGGGCGCGTCCTGGGCGAGATCGGCACGGTGCCCCTGGCCGTCGTGCACACCGGGTTCCGCACGCTGGCCCTGGGTGACCAGCCACGCGGCTTCGGCTTCCTCGTCCCCCGTGGACAGGGCCTGCGGATGCTCGGCACGCTCTGGCCCTCCCAGATCTTCCCCGGGCGCGCTCCCGACGCGGCGAGCCTGCTGACCACGATGGTCGGGGGGGCGCACGACCCCACGGCGGTCGACCTGGACGACAAGAAGCTCCTCGCGCTCGTGCGGACCGAACTGCAGGCGGTCATGGGATTCACCGTGCAGCCCTACATGACGCGGATCATCCGTTGGTCCCGTAGCATCCCGCAATACACGATCGGTCACCCCGAGCGCCTGCGCGCCCTCTCGCACCGCACGGCGGAGCACGGGGGGCTCTTCCTGACCGGCAATTCGTACCGCGGCGTTTCGGTGAATTCCTGCGTCGAGGACGGGGCCAAGACCGCCGAGTCGGTCCTGGACTTTCTGGCAACCAGAACGACCTCCTGACCACCGATTACGAAAGCGCATTCCGCGCCTGGCCCGAGCTGACGCTCGGCGTCACACATTTACATGATTGGCAATTGCAGATGCGTTCTATCGTCGGTAGATTGCCGACGTAGCGGAGTACACATAGTCATGACAAGCCAACGAGGCATGACCCTCGTCGAACTGCTGGTGGTGCTCGCGCTCGCGGCGATCGCATTCCTCGCCGCCGGGAGCTTTGCCCTACCATGGGTCCAGCAGCAGACGATGCAGAGTGCGATCTACGCCGTGCAGACCCATCTGCAGCTTGCCCGCGTCGAGGCGATCACGCGCAACCGCGCCTGTCGGTTCGAGGTCGACACGGCCACCCGCGTGGTCTCGGTGTACGACGTCATGGATCCAGCGGATCTGTCGGACGACGTCCTGCTGCATCGCTCGACGCTCGACACCGACATCGACTTCTCCCGCCCCGAAGGCGGAGCCGCGGTCACCCTGTCGCAGATCGGCACGACGACGAAGTTCGAGACGGTGTTCCGCTCGGACGGTGTGGTCACGGCCGGGGTCGGGGACGTCGTGCTCCTCGGCGGCCTGCGCTACAACCGCATCTCGGTGTTCGGCGTCGGCGGAACCCAGGTGGAGAGGTGGAACAATGGCGCGTGGCATGTCGGATCGTGACGCGGCAAGCCGCGGCGCGGGCTTCACGCTGCTCGAGGTGCTCGTCGCGCTCGTGCTGATCGGCGTCGGCGTGCTCGCCGCGGCCCCGATGTTCGTCTATGCGATGCAGGGCAACGCGGTCGCTGCGGACTTCGGCTCGGTCGGCGCGATCGCGGTCGAGCGCATGGAGCTGCTGCGGTCCCAGGCGTACGGAACGCTCACGCCCGGGGGCAGCCTCACCGCGAGCGTCAACGGCTACTCGGACGCGTCGAACGCGGACTACATCGTGCGCTGGCAGATCGCCGACAACGCGGTCCCGGCGGGCACGCGCTCGATCACCGTGCGGGCGATCGCCGTGCGTCAGGTGGTCGGCAACCGCAAGGAGATCACGCTGACGACACTGAGGGGACGATGAGCGCGTACCGGAACGAGCGCGGGGCGACCCTGCTCGAGATGCTGATCAGCTTGGCGATCTTCCTGCTGGCGATGAGCGGCCTGGCGACCCTGCTGATCCAGAACGCGCGGATCAACAAGGCCCAGCAGATGACCGCCGACGTGCAGGCCAACGCGCGCAACACCCTGTCGATCGTCGTGCAGAAGCTGCGCAGCGCCGGGTGGGATCCGCTGCAGGTCGGGCTGAGCTCCCTGGCGCTCGACCCGGACCTGGGCGACGACGTCAGCGAGATCGAGGTCTTCGCCGACCTGAACGCCGATGGCGACCCCGACGACCCGGACGAGCAGATCCTGATCCGGCACACGGGCACGGGACACACGGTCGTCTGGCGGCCCGACAGCGACGTGAGCACGCCGTTCGTCACCCTGTCCACGAACATCTCGAACGATGCGGACGGGGACGGCACGATCGAGCCCATGTTCGTGCCCGACGATCCGGCCGACCCGACCGTGATCACGGTCCGCATCACGGCGCAGTCGCCGGCGCCCGATCCGACCTCGGGCCAGTTCATCCGCTACACCGTCAGCTCGGACGTCGTCCTGCGCAAGGAGGTCTAGCCGGCTCGCGGCGGATCCCTGGCCGCTCGTTCCCTTCCAGGCAGTTCGGGGGAAAAACCCCGTTCCCACGCCCGGTCCCGCGATCCGGGACCGGTGCGTGGGCCTGCCCCGCGCTACCCTGAGGGTCCCTGGGAGGGACCCATGCCCACACTCCGCGACCGCGTCGTCCTCGTCACCGGTGCCACGAGCGGGATCGGCTGGGCCTGCGCGCGGGCGTTCGCGCGCGAAGGCGCGCGGATCGTGGCCGCGGCGCGGCGAGCCGAGCGCCTGGACCGCCTCGCTCGCGAGCTCCCCGCGCTCGGCGCGCCGGCGGTGCGCACGATCGCGCTCGACGTGCGCGACCGCGCGGCGGTCACCGCCGCGATCGATGCGCTCCCCGCGGGTTGGCGCGAGATCGAGGTCCTGGTCAACAACGCCGGCCTCAGCCGTGGCCTGTCCGGCCTGCAAGCCGGGGAGATCGAGGACTGGGAGGAGATGATCGACACGAACGTCAAGGGGCTGCTGTACGTCGATCGGGCCGTGGTGCCGGGCATGCTGGAGCGCGGTCGCGGCACGGTGGTCCACATCGGATCGATCGCCGGTCGACAGCTGTATCCCGGCGGAAACGTGTACTGCGCCACGAAGCACGCCGTCCGGGCGATCACCGAAGGGCTCCGACTCGACCTCCTCGGTACCGGCGTGCGGGTCACGTCGGTCGACCCCGGCCTCGTCGAGACCGAGTTCAGCGCGGTGCGGTTCCGCGGGGACGAGGAGCGCGCGGGCGCGGTGTATCGCGGCCTGACCCCGTTGACCGCGGACGATGTCGCCGAGGTCGTCGTGTTCGCGGCAACGCGCCCGCCCCACGTCGTCCTGGCCGAGGTGCTGATCCTGCCCACGGACCAGGCGTCGGCGACCCACGTGCACCGGCGTGCCCCGGGCGCGGAGGACGCAACGCACGGTCGCCGCGGATCGCTTGACGGCCCGACCCGGACGGGGTAGACCCGAGGCGTGCCTCCTCGCGCCACTCTCGCCGCGGCCGCCGCCACAGCGCTCTGGGCCTCGAGCGCCTCCGCGGCACAGGAGCCGCCACTCCCCACCCGCGTGACCGAGACCACCGAGGCGCGGCTGGCCCAGATCGACGTCACGGTCTACGGTCCGCCCGACGTCGTGGCCACGCTGACCCCGGACGACTTCGAGCTCCAGGTCCAGCTGACCCGGATCCGTGAGTTCACCCTCGACCGCCTGTGTCCGGCGGAAGGCGCGACGGTTGCGAGCTCCGCCTCGGGCGCGGCGCCGAGCTACCTGCTGTACTTCGACCAGCCTCACCTGACGTTCGCCGGCCGTCAGAACGCGATCGACATCGCGCGCCGGCTCGTCGACGACCTCGTCGAGGGCGGCGCGCGGGCCATGATCGTGTCCAACGCCCGCGCGGTCGAGATCGTCGCGCCCCTCACGACCGATCGTGCCGCCCTCGTGGCAGCGCTCGACCGGCTCGAGACGGACCGTCGGCAATGGGACGAGTACGCCGAGCTCGAGGACCTGCGCGTGGCCGAGGTGACCCGCGAGCTCAACCAGATGAACAACTTCGAGCACGCGGTGGCGCTGGCCCGGCGCTATCAGCGCGAGGAGCGCGTGCGCACCGACCGCGACGTGCGCCGCCTCGCGGCGACGCTGAGCCAGCTCGCCGAGGCCGTGCCGCCGAAGGCCGTCGTGTACTTCGCCGACACGACGAGGAGCAACGCGGGCGAGCACTACCTCGCGTTCTTCGGTCGCGCCCAGCGCCTCGGCGAGCCCCTGCTCGCCCCGATGGCCGCGGACGCGCTCAGCGCTCCGCTCGCGATGGATCGCCTGCTGAACGAGGCCGCGGCGCAGGGGATCCGGATCCACACCGTCGAAGCGCGCGGGCTCCAGCTCACGAGCGATCTCGAGGTGCAGTCCCCGGTCGGCATGGCCACGGCCGGCGCGGTCGGCTCGTCCTCGCGCGTGCGGACCAGCGACGCGCACCGCACGCTGCAAGGCATGGCCGCCGAGAGCGGTGGCCAGGCGTTCCTGCACGGCGTCGGCCCGGCGCGGATCGCCGAGCGGCTCGTCGCCGACACCGCTTGCGTGTACCTGCTGAGCTTCGATCCCGCGGGGTTCCAGCAGGACGAGCCGCTGCGCGTCGCGGTCGGGATCCGTCGGCCCGGCGTGACCCACCGCGCGCGCGGCCGCCTCGTCGTGGCCAGCCCGTCGGCGCGCTTGACGGCCCAGATCCTCCGCGCGTTCGCCGCGCCCGACTCGATCCCCGACCCGTTCCAGGTCCATACGGGACTGATCCCGACCGGCTTCCGCGATGGACGGTACGCGGCCCTGCTGCAGATCGCGGTCCCGGCCTCGGCTCTGCTCGGGGCCACGTGGGATCTCGGTGCGACGCTCGTGCAGGGGGAGAAGGTGCGCGCCCGGACCGCGGGACGGCTCGGCTCGAGCGCGCCCGGCATGCCGGTGATCCTCGAGTCCGAGATCGAGTTCCCGGCCGGAGCGTACGACCTCGTGGCCGTGGCTCACGAGGACCGCACCGGTCTGGTGGCGTCGAGCAGCGTGCGGATCGAGTGGCCGGCGCTGCGCGCGAGCCAACCCGGCATCGGTCCGATCGCCGTCGTGCAGCCGGTCGCCGGGGCGTTCCTGCGCGGCTCGGCGACACGCACGACGGGCTCGGTGATCGCCGCTGCGGAAGACCCCGTCGACGCGGCGAAGCCGACGGCGGTGCTGGCGATCGTCTGTCCGGGAGGCGCCCGGAGCGCGCCGCGGATCGTCGAGCGCGCCCTGCACGGTCCGACCGAGCACGAGTTCCCGGCGCAGGACCTGACCGGCGAGACCACGTGCGCCCAGCTGCGCGACGTCGTACCGTCGAACACGCTGCGCCACGGTCCGTATCGCTACGTGCTCCGTGTCGTCTCGGGCGAGCGGACCCTGGTCGAAGCGGAGCGCGAGATCGTCGTCGTGGATGGAACCGAGCCGGTGGCTCCGTGAGCCACGGGAGGCAGCGCATGCGCAGCGTCAGGACGGCGCGTCCGGGGCTCTCGCTCTGGGCCGCGATCGCGCTCGCGGGTCTCGCCGCGTGGGCCCAGTCCGAGCAGCCGACGCCGAGCCCCGAGCCCAAGCAGATCGATCTGGTCGAGACGACCGAGCGGCGCCTGGTCCAGATCGACGTGACGGCCCGCGGCCCGGCAGCCGCGATCGCGAGCCTGACCCGCGAGGACTTCACGCTCGTGGTCAACGGCGAGCCGATCGAGTCGTTCACGATCGACCGGCTGTGCGGAGATCCCGCGCAGCAGGTCGTGGCCGCGGAAGGGACGGTCGCTGCGGCCCAGGCCGCACCGAGCCCGGCGGCAACGCCGCGGCTCGGCACGACCTACCTGATCTACTTCGATCAGCACCACCTGACGCTCGCCGGCCGCCAGAACGCGCTCGACGAGTCTCGGCGCATGATCCCGAGCCTGGTCGCCGACGGGAGCCGGGTGGCGATCGCCTCGAGCGGCGAGGTGGTCGACATCGTGATCGATTTCACGTCGGACGCGCAGGCGCTCTTGGCCGCCCTCGATCGCATCGAGAGCGATCGGCGCTACTGGGATCAGTACCCGGTGCTCGAGGAGTCCCGCATCCGCGACCTGCTCGAGGACCAGGCGAGGCTGGGTCAGGAGTTCGCGTGCAGCAAGGCGCGGTTCCTGCAGCAGCAGGATCTGTATCGGACGGACAAGGCGCTGCGCCGCTTCGCGATGGTCCTCGGCCTGCTGTCCGACGTGAGCCCGCCGAAGGTCGCGCTGTATTTCGCGGACACCGTCCGTCGCGACGCCGGCGCGCACTACTACACCTACGTCGGACCGTGCGGCTACAGCTCGTTCAATGCCGAGCACGCGCTCGACCGGATCATCGGCGCCGCGTCGGCGAGCGGGATCCGGCTGTACACGATCCAGGCCGAGGGGCTCGTGACCGGCGAGACGCTGGCCTTGCCCGGCGTATCGAGCACGAGGACCGGCGCGATCAACCCGAATCAGCAGCGAATCCGCCAGGCCCAGGACGCCCTGGCCGGGATGGCGCTCGAGACCGGCGGCCAGTCGTTCCTCAACGGTGTGCCCTCGACCAAGATGATCAAGGCAATCCACGACGACGTGTCGTGCGTGTACCTGATCAGCTTCGACGGCGCGCGGTTCGAGCTCGACACGCCGCTCTCGGTCCGCGTCGAGACGAGCCGGCCCAAGGTCGAGCTGCGCACCCGCGGGCGGCTCGTGATGCCGAGCGAGTCCGAGCGGCGCACGACGCGGCTCCTCGCGGCATTCGTCGCCCCGGGCTTCGTGCACAAGGACGTGGCCGTGCGGGGGACGCTGATTCCGCTCGGCTTCGAGAACGGCGCGTACCGAGCGCTGGTCCAGGTCCAGGCGCCCGGCTCGCCGGTGCCCGACGCCGTGTGGGATCTCGGCGCGTCGCTGGTCTCGGGCGGCGAGATCCGCATGGACGACTCCGGGCGCCTGACGATCCGGCAGGCCGGCGTGCCCGTGGTGTTCGAGAGCGAGATGCGCTTCGAGCCCGGGCCCTACGAGCTGGTCTTGGTGGCGCACGATACGACCGCGAGCCAGCTCGGCACGCTGCGCCTCGAGGGCAGCTGGCCCGAGCGCGCCGACGGCCCGGCGATCGGGCCGATCGCCGTGATCCAGCGCAGCCCGGGCTCGGTGTTCCTGCGCGGCGGCGCGCCGCGCATCGGCGGATCGCTGGCGCGGGCCGACAAGGAGACCGTGCGGACCGACGAGCCGACCGCGCTCTTGACGCTCGTGTGCCGGGGCCACGGCAAGGGCAAGCTGCGCGTCACCCGCTCGCTCGACGGCGAGACTTCGACCGAGTTCCCACCGACCGACGTCGAGCTCGAGGACGAGCCCTGCGCGCAGATCCGCGACATGATCCCGGCGCGGACGATGACCGAAGGGCGGTTCGAGTATCGGGTGCGGTTGCTCGACGGCGACGAGGAGCGGGCCAGCCGAGCCCAGACGATCTACGCGGTCGGCGAAGCGGCTGCTGCCGCAGGCGGATCGTGAGCCTGGATCAGGGAGCGCTCAGCTGCACCGCGCCGCGCACCCGGGGCCGGATCCGCTCGGCCAGCGCGTCGACGGCCGAGGCGTCGAGCCGCGTGCCCTTGAGCTCGTCGAGGCACGCGAGCGCCGCCGCGGGAGCGAAGGGTCGTCTCAGGCGCGTCGTCGTCATTCCGTCGAACACCTCGGCCACGGCCAGGATGCGCGCCGTCAGCGGCACCGCTTCGCCTCGTACGCCGTAGTAGCCGAGGCCGTCCGGCTGCTCGTGGTGGTGCAGGATCACGTCGGCCACGTCGTGATCGCGGCCGAGCTGGCGCAGCAGCGTGGCCCCGCGGCGCGGATGCGTCCGGATCATCGAGCGCTGGCCCTCGTCGAGCGGCGCGCGCTGGTGCAGCACCTCGACCGGCACGGCCACCTTGCCGATGTCGTGCAGCATGGCGGCCCGCAGCAGCGTCGTGGTCTCCTCGTCGCCGAGCTCGAGCGGCTCGGCCATCGTCGCGCAGAGCGCGGTGACGCGCTCCGCGTGCCCCGGCGCGAACGCGTCGCGCCGGTCGGCCCAGCGCGCGACACGTCCGGCGACCTCCTCGTACGGCCCGATCGCGTGTTCACGCGGGCGCTCGGCGCCGAGCAGCCGAGCGAGTCGCCGGCCGAGCCCGCGAACGCCGCCGCCGTCGTCCCCCTGCGCCGAGCCCCCGAGCACGACGCGCCGCACGCGCACGAGCGCGTCCACGCGACCGAGCAGCTCGTCGCACGCGAACGGCGTGGCGATGCGGTCGACCAGCCGGTTGTCCAGGTCGATCTCGCACTCGAGCTCGTCGGCACGCTGGATGAGCAGGAGCGGGGCCGGGAAGCCGTGGCTCCGCTCGACCGCCTCGGCCAGGATCGCGTCGGTCGCATCGGCCGGGGCGACGATGATCTCGGGGCGGAGCGCGGTCTCGCGCTCGGCCCAGCCCAGGACGTCGAGGTGCACGGCGACACGGTGTCCGTCGCGCCGCAGGAGATCGCCCACTTCACGAGCGCGGGAGCGCTCGGGGCTCACGACCAGGACCTGGGCCATCGCGCACCTCCCCGGGCGCGAATGTAGGGTCTCAGGCGGGTATTGTCACGGTGGCCTGGAAGAAGCCCAGGGCGGCCCAGGCGGCCCAGAATCGGTCCGGTCCGCGGCTCCAGTACCCGCAATGCCCGCCCCTGGCTGGGTGCTCGAAGCGCAGCGCCGCCAGGCCGTGGTGCGCAGCGAAGATCCCGACCGGGACGATCGGATCGTTGGCCGCCGACAGCACGAGCGCGGGCCGGGCCACGCCGGCGAGCCACGGCGCCGCGCTGGCCTCGGCGTAGTAGCGCTCGCTCGACGCATAGCCCGCGTCGGGCGCCGTGTACAGCTCGTCGAAGCGCCTCACGGTGCGCGCCTGGCCGAGCCGCTCGATACCCGGCACGTTACGCAAGATGGCGATGCGCCGCAGCTGCCGCCGCAGCTTGCGCGCGTAGTGCGCCTGGTAGATCCAGTTGCGCGGCCGCTCGATCGACCGCGCGCAGGCCGCCAGATCGATCGGCGGGTTGATCGCGGCCAGCGCGTCGAGGCGACAGCCCGGCCCGGCCCGACCGGCGAAGCGCAGGAGCACGTTGCCCCCCAGCGAGAAGCCCACGGCCAGGAACGGTCCCGCGTGCCCGTCCGCGTCGAGCGCCTCGAGAACCCGCGCGACGTCGTCGCTCTGGCCCGCGTTGTAGAGCGTGGCGGCCAGGTGCTCGGTTCCGCCGCACGTGCGCAGATTCATCCGCGCCGCGACGAGCCCGCGGGCGACGGCCAGCGCGGCGGTGCGCAGGACGTAGGGCGACTCCGCCGAGCCGCCCATGCCGTGGAGCAGCAGCAAGGTGCCGCTCGGACGGCTCGCCGGGCGATCGATCTCGATCCGGACCGCGCTGCCCGAGCCGACCTCGACGATCCTCGACTCGGCGTGCCGGGCCGGGCGACGCGCGCCGTGGAGCGCCGGGACGATCGTCTGCAGGTCGGGGCCGGGCAGCCAGCCCACCGGGCGGAACCCGGGCCAGGCTTCCGGCAACTCGGCTACTCGAGGATCCGCGCCACGACCAGCGTCACGTCGTCGGCGGGTGGCGCACCCTCGGTCCATTCCGCGATTCGATCGAGGACCGCATCGACGACCGCCGAGGCCTCCTTGTCGCGGTGCGCGAGAAGCGTCTCGGCCAGGCGGGTCTCGCCGAACTCTTCCCCCGCGGGCGACGTGGCCTCGGTCACGCCGTCGCTGTACACGGCGAGCAGGTCGCCGCGCAGCAGATCGGTCGTCTGCTCCTCGTAGCCGATCTCGGGCAGGATCCCGAGCACCGTTCCCTTGCCCGGGAGCAGCTCCGTCGCGCCCGAGGCCCGCACGACGATCGGCGGGTTGTGGCCTGCGTTGCAGTACACGACGCGCCCCGCACGCGCATCGATCACGCCGAAGAACATCGTGATGAACCGGTTCGCCGGCGAATGCGCCGCGACGCTGTGATCGAGCCGCGACATCAGCTCGGCCAGGTTGCTCGGCTCCTCGGCCAGGATCTGCACGCGCGCCTGGAGGTTGCTCATCAGCAGCGCGGCCGACATGCCCTTGCCGGCGACATCGGCCACCACCACGGCCACGCGCCCGTCCCGGTACGGAATGAAATCGTAGTAGTCGCCGCCCACCGTGCGACACGGCGCGTTGTGACCGGCCAGATCGACTCCCGCGACCTTCGGCTGGCCCCGCGGCAGGATCCCGCGCTGGATCTCGGCCGCCTGCTTGAGGTCGACCGTCCGGCGCTGCTCGCGCAGCTCCATCTCGGCGAACCGCTCGTGCTCGATGCGGATCGCCGCCACGTTGGCCAGCACCGTCAGCAGGTTCAGGTCGTCCGGACTGAACGAGCGGATGAACGACCGCGAATCGACGTAGATCAGCCCGATCACTCGATCCTCGGTCTGCAGCGGCACGGCCATCATGGTCTGGATCTGCTGCTCGCTGATGCTGTGCTGCAGGCGGAACGCGTCGTCCGTCGCCAGGTCGCGCACGAGCACCGAGGCCTTCTCGCGGATCACGCGGTCACGCACCGTCGTGCTGATGCGGAACCCGTCGCCGTGGACCGCACGCGAAACGAGCTGCTCGCCCTCGAGCGTCATCAGCACGCCGCGCTCGGCTCCGACGGCCTCGATCGACAGGTCGAGGATCAGCTGGAACAGCTCGGCCAGTGGACGCTGGCCGGCCAGCTCCCGCCCGGCACGGACGAGCGCGCGCACGACCGGGCTCTTGAAGGCCTGCCCGCGCGACTCGTCGGAGCGGCCCGCACGCAGCGCGATCTGCAGGGGCGCCGTGGCCTCGCCCGACATCACGCCCTCCAGGCTGGTCATGATCGTCGCCTCTCGACGGGGCGCGCCTTCCGCCTCCTCGCCGGGCACGAAGATCACGCTCTCCTGCGCCGCCGCATCGAGGTCGACGACCGAGATCAACAGATGCCCCGCGGCGAGCCGATCCCCGGGCGCCACGGGCTGCGGCGACTCGAGGCGGGCGCCGTTGCGCAGCGTGCCGTTCTTGCTCCCCAGGTCCTCGGCGGTCCAGCCGTCGGCGGCGCGCGCGAACTGCAGGTGGCGGCGCGACAGGCTCGCATCTTCCGGATAGCACAGGTCGTTGCTGTGGGCCCGACCGAGAGTCACGCGCTCACCGTCGAGCGGAACCCTGCGTGTCTGGTGGTCGGGCGTGACGACGATGAGTTCGAGGCGCATCCAACCTCATCCCCGGGGCGTGGCGCTAGAATACCATCGTGCCGAGCGGGGGGCGACGCCCGCCTCGGCCGCACCGAGCGTGATGCCACCCCGAGACGCCTCGAGCAACCCCGGCTGGTCGATCACCGTCGCCCGCGCCCTGGGGATCCCGATCCGGGTCCACTTCACGTTCCTGCTGCTCGTCGTGTGGTTCGGCTTCTACGGCTCGCGCGTGGGTCATCGGCCGGCCCTGGCGGTCGCCTTCCTGCTCGCGCTCTTCGGCTGCGTGGTGCTCCACGAGCTGGGCCACGCGGCGATGGCCCGGCGCTTCGGCGTGCGCACGCGAGAGATCGTGCTCTACCCGTTCGGCGGGATCGCCCGGCTCGACCGCGTGCCCACGGGCCAGGGTGAGCTGTGGATCGCCCTGGCGGGGCCTGCGGTCAACCTGGTGCTGGCGGTCGTGCTGGGCCTGGCGCTGTCCGTCGCGGGGGCGGACCTGCTCCCCGGCGAGCGCCTGCTCGCCGGCGTCGACCTCGTGCGGCAGCTCGCCTTCGTCAACGTCGGGCTCGCGCTGTTCAACTTGCTGCCGGCCTTCCCGATGGACGGTGGCCGCGTATTGCGCGCCGCGCTCTCGCTGGCCATGCCGGCCCAGCGCGCGACCGAGATCGCCGCCGCGATCGGCCAGGGGGTGGCGATCCTGTTCGGGCTGGCCGGATTGATCGATGGCAACTACATGCTCGTGTTCATCGGGCTGTTCGTGTTCATCGGCGCGATGCAGGAGAACGCGTTCCAGCGCGAGCGCTCCGCGGTGCTCGGACGGTCGGCCGGCGAGGCGATGGTCACGCGGTTCGAGACGCTCGCCCCGCAGGACTCGCTCGACGTGGCGGCCGAGCACCTGCTGGCCACGCACCAGCAGGACTTCCCGGTCGTCGACGCCTGGCAGCGCGTCGTCGGGGTCCTGTCGCGCGACCGCCTGCTGTCCGGCCTGGCCCAGCACGGCGGCCGCGGCGCGGTGCTCGAGGTGATGGACCGCGAGCCGTCCTTCGTCGCGCCGGCCGACGACCTGGAGCGGGTGCTGCAGGCGCTGCGGCAGAAGCCGGGCTGCCCCGTGCTGGTCCACGACGGCGCGCGCCTGCTCGGAATGGTGACCCTCGAGAACGTCGCCGAGTTCATCGAGGTCACGCGCCGCGGGCGGGCCGCCGAGAGCTAGCCCAGGTAGGTGTAGCGGCGCAGGCGCTCGCGATAGTCGGCCAGCAGCCGGCGCGCGTCGCGCTCGGCCAGCTCGCCGCGCTCGACCTTGTCGCGCAGCCCGGCGTCGATGCTCGCCACGAGGTCCTTCTCGCGGTAGCCGAACGCCGCCAACGTCTCGGCCGCCACCTCGCCGTTCCGCACGCTGCGGATCACCGGCTTGCCCGCGTCGTCGACCAGCACCTCGGCCTCGTGCACGCGGCCGAACAGGTTGTGCATGTCGCCCATCGTGTCCTGGTACGCGCCGATCAGCAGAAAGGCCAGATAGTACGGCTCGCCGTCGACGAGCGGGTGCAGCTCGAGCGCGTCCTTGATCTCGCGCTGGTCGACGAACTTCTGCACCTCGCCGTCCGAGTCGCAGGTGATGTCCACGAGCTGGGCCTTGCGCGTCGGCGGCTCGTTCAGGCGGTGGATCGGGGTCACCGGGAACAGCTGGTCGAGCGCCCAGTGATCGGGCAACGACTGGAATACCGAGAAGTTGCAGATGTACTTGTCGTGGAGCTTCGACTCGAGCTCGAGGAACTCCTCGGCGACGAACTTGGCCGACTTCGAGAAGCGCACCGCGCGCGAAGCGATGCTCCAGAACAGGCATTCGCCCTTGGCGCGCTCGGGAAGCCCGAGCAGCCCGAGGTTGAACAGCGAGTACATCTGGTCCCGATACTCGATCGCGTCGTGGTAGAACTCGCGATAGTTCTTGACCGTGATCGTCCGGTCGGCCTCGGCCAGGTTGAGGATCACCTCGTGCTCCGTCCCGTCGATCTCGGGCGGGTGCGGCTCGATCCCGGCGATCGTCCCCAGCACGTCCGTGACGAGCATCGAGTGGTAGGCCACGAGCGCGCGACCGGACTCGCTCAGGATCGCCGGCGGCGGAACCTCCTGCTGCTCGCAGACCTCCTTGATGCCGAACACGACGTCGTTCGCATACTCCTGCACGCTGTAGTTGACCGATGCGTCGGAGGACGTGCGCGAGCCGTCGTAGTCGATGCCCAGGCCTCCGCCGACGTCGAGATAGCGCACGTCCCAGCCCAGATGGCGCAGCTTGGCATAGATCTGGGTGGCCTCGCGGACCGCGGTCTTGATCCTGCGGATGTCCGGGATTTGGCTGCCGATGTGGAAGTGCAGCAGCTTGACCTGGTCCTTGAGCCCCGCAGCCTCGAGCCGCTCGAGGGCCCGCAGCAGCTGCAGCGTGGTCAAGCCGAACTTCGAGGCCACGCCGCCCGACTTCTCCCACATCCCGGCGCCGCGCGCCTGGAGCCGCAGCCGGAAGCCGATCATCGGCATTTCCCGACCGGTCGCCGCCAGGTCGACGATCGGCCCCAGCTCGAACGGCTTCTCGACGACGACGACCACCCGTTTGCCCAGGCGGACGGCCAGCGACGCCGAGCGCAGGTACTCGGCGTCCTTGAACCCGTTGCACACGATCAGCGCGTTGGGCGGCGTGGGTAGCGAGGCCGCGGCCATCAGCTCCGGCCGGCTCCCGACCTCGAGACCCAGTCCGTGGGCCCAGCCGCTGCCGAGCAGCCGCTCGACGACGGTGCGCTGCTGGTTGACCTTGATCGGGAAGACCGGCGCGTAGGGCTCGGGGTACTCGTACTCGCGGATCGCGTGGCCGAACGCGCCGCACAGTCGCTCGACCTGGGCCTCGAGCAGCTGCGGAAAGCGCAGCAGAACCGGCGTCCGTACGCCGCGCGCGGCGAGCTCCTGGACGACCTCGAGCACGGACGCCCCTTCGCTCGCCTCGCGTCGCGGGGTGACCGTCAGGTGGCCGTCCTCGCGAACGGCGAGATATCCGTTGCCCCAGCCGTCAAGCCCGTACAGCTCAGTGGCGTGCGCAGCCGTGAACCGATCGGTGAGGTATACGTTCATTCGGCCCGCCTCCGCGCGCTCGCCGTCACGCCGGCCGACGAGTGCCCGCCATTATAGACACTCCGGCCGGAGGAAGCGCATGACGAATCCCGCCCCAGCGCGCGGTCGCCTCGCCACGATCGCCGCGCTGGTGCCCCCCGGGGCCCGTGTCGCCGACATCGGAGCCGACGGCGCCCGCCTGCCGCGCGCGCTCCTCGAGAGCCGACGCGCGGCGTTTTGTCTGGCGATCGACTCGAGTCCGGCGGCCGCGAGCGCGGCGCGCGCGGCCACGCGGGGCTGCGGCCCGCACCTCGTCGTGCGCGAGGGGGACGGCTTCGGGGCCATCGAGGCCGGGGACCGCATCGACGTCGTGGTCCTGGCGGGGCTCGGAGCGCGCACGATCGTGCGCATCCTGGACGACCCGCGAAGGCGCAGGCTCGAGCCGCGGTTGCTCCTGCTCCAGCCGCAGACGGAGCCGGCGCTCCTCCGCCGCTGGCTCGCCGAGCACGGATACACCGTCGTCGACGAGCGGCGGGCACACGAGCGCGGCCGCTGCTACGTCGTGCTGGCCGCGACTTGCTATACTCGGCCGCCGTGAGCCATCGCTCCTTTCGCTCCCCCACCCGCCGCGCCCGCGCCGGGTGGATCGCCGTGACGGGATGTGCGCTCGCGGCCTGCGCGCCGGTCTGGGCCAGCGATCCCGCGGCGCCACCGCGCCGGCCCAACGTCCTGCTCATCTCGGTCGACACG
>Ga0180063_1000195_pt1 | contig 15397 bp, 11 predicted proteins | sample EasRivT47_16_10D_FD_121776 | JGI IMG/M metagenome (GOLD analysis project Ga0180063, IMG submission 121776) | Soil microbial communities from meander-bound floodplain in the East River, Colorado, USA - East River metaG ERMLIBT47_16_10D | ecosystem: Environmental > Terrestrial > Soil > Floodplain ...
CTGTTCGGCCCGATCCTCGGCGCGGCGGTGCTGACGCTGCTCTCCGACGGCATCACGGAGCTGCTCGCCGCGCTCGGCTGGGAGATCCCCGGCATCAAGCAGGTGTTCTACGGGCTGGTGCTTCTCGCCGTGGTGATGTTCCTTCCCCACGGCATCTGGCCGGCGCTTCATCGTCGTCTGGGTTTTCACAAATGACGCTTCTCGCAGTGAAAAGCGTCAGCAAATCCTTCCGCGGCCTGCAAGCGGTGCGCGAGGCTTCGTTCGAGGTCCCGCAAGGCAGCATCCACGGCCTGATCGGCCCCAACGGCGCCGGCAAGACCACCATCTTCAACATGGTCGCCGGCGTGTATGCGCCCGATTCCGGCGAGATCCTGTTCGAAGGCAGGAAGATCAGCGGCCTGCGCCCCGACCAGGTCTGCGCCGCCGGCATCGGCCGCACCTTCCAGCTCGTGAAGCCCTTCGCCGGCCTTTCGGTGCTCGACAACGTGATCGTCGGCGCTCTCCACAGGGAACGCACGGTCGGCGCCGCCCGGGCGCTTTCGGTTTCCATACTGCGAAAACTCGACCTGGAAGCGAAAGCCGCGCTGCCCGCCTCTTCGCTCACCCTCCCCGACCGCAAGCGCCTCGAAGTGGCGCGCGCCCTCGCCACGCGCCCTCGCCTGCTGCTGCTCGACGAGGTCATGGCCGGCCTGCGCCCGACCGAATGCGACCTGATGGTCCAGGTGTTCCGCGATATCAACCGCGTCGAAGGCCTCACCATCCTCCTGATCGAGCACGTCATGCGCGCCGTCATGGCGCTTGCGCAGCACATCGGCGTGCTCCATCACGGCGAGGTGATCGCGCGCGGCACGCCCGAGGAAGTGGTGCGCAACCAGGCGGTGCTGGAGTGCTACCTCGGAGAGGAAACCGAGGTCTGATGCTTCGGATTCAAGATCTGGATCTTTTCTACGGCGACGCGCAGGCCCTCGCGAACGTGGCCCTGGAGGTCGGCAAGGGCGAGATCGTCGCCATCGTCGGCGCGAACGGCGCCGGCAAGTCCTCGCTCATCCGTTGCATCGCCGGCATCGAGGTTTATTCGGGCACAGTCCGTTTCAAGGACCGCGACATCTCGCGCCTCCAGTCCCACGAAATCTGCAACCTCGGCATCGGCCAGGTCGCCGAGGGAAGACAGGTATTCCCGAGCCTTACGGTGCTCGAGAACCTGCAGATGGGCGCGATGGTGCGCCGCGCCCGCGCCGCGGCGAAGCGCAATCTCGAGGACGTATTCGCCCTGTTCCCGCGCCTCGCCGATCGCCAACAACAAATCAGCGGCACCCTGTCCGGCGGCGAGCAGCAGATGCTCGCCATCGGGCGCTGCCTGATGGGCGCGCCCGAGCTCATCATGTTCGACGAGCCCTCGCTCGGCCTCGCGCCGCTCGTGGTGCGCGAAGTGCTGCACACGATCCACGTCCTGAACGGCCGCGGCCTCACCATCCTGCTGGTCGAGCAGAACGTCGCGGTCTCGCTCAAGATCTCGAACCGCGCCTACGTGCTCGAGAACGGCCGCGTCGTCATGAGCGGCCCGGGGGACAAGCTGCTTCACGACGACCGCGTGCGCCAGGCCTATCTGGGTCTTTAGATACCCGGGTAGTCGTGGCAGTAGACGTCGCCGGACGCGTCAACTAATCTCTTTCGGCTGACAGTCAACTAATTTGTCAACCAATTCACGTTAGAGGGCAAGCCGTCAGTGGACGCGGTACATAGGGGGAGACAACAATAAATGGCAAATCTATTTTGGAAAAGCTCAGATGGTACTAAGCGACTGGTCGATACTCCCTTTACGACTGAGGAGGAGTTCGAGAAAACGGTATTTGAAGCATCTGGCTTGCTTGAAGATGTTTTCCCGCTGAAGCGGCAAATTCGTGGCGGAACCAAATCTGGAATTCCAGATATTATCGGCGTAGATAGAGATGGAAACGTATGCATCGTCGAGATGAAAAATGTTGTAGTCGATGCCGGTATCATTCCGCAAGTCCTGCAATACGCAATCTGGGCAGAAACAAATCCGGACTCGATCAAGTCATTGTGGCTCGAATGCCCAAACCGACCGGAAGACCTTTCGATAGCGTGGGACGCTCTTGAAGTTCGGATAATTGTTGTCGCGCCAACAATTCTTCGATCAACCCTTGCGCTAGCTGACAAGATCAATTATCCAATTGACCTCATAGAGATTAGCCGTTGGATTGACGGCAGCAATCAACTGTTTCTGGTGAATCGCCTGGAGCGAGAAGAGCCAAAGCAAAAGACGAAACCCGTGACAGGGCTAGGTGTTTATGACGAGGTGTTTTATAAGGATGAATACAATCCGCAAAGCGCGATCCTGTTCTTAAAACTCGCAGACGAAATTGAAGAACTTGTCCAGAAAAAGGGTTGGAACCTCGAAAGAAAGTTCAACAAAGCCTACTGCGGGTTTAAGGCCGGATTTTTCAACGCCTTTGGCCTCAAATGGCTTGGTAGCAAGTCGATGTGCTTCTTCTTCAAGCTGTCGGAAGCAGAAGCAAACAAAACTGGTATCAAAATCACCAAGTACGAGGGCCAGTGGAAAGAAGCGTACGTGTACGTCGAGCCATCCAAGACGAAGGTGCACGACCTTCTGCCACTTTTTCAGGCAGCTTATGACAAACTCTCAGGGCAATAGGGTGCGTGGAAAATTGCCCTCTAACAACCCGCTGCAGGCGACGCGCCATCAGCAGCCTTCATGTTTTCAACCGTCACACTCAGCGCGCGCCTGAGCGGGAACGTTAGAAGGCGTTGTCAACGCAAGGCGCGGAGGGGCGTTGATCCATGAAATCCGATGTCCGCACTCGATCGCCTCAAAGAACAGCTCGTTTACCTCAGGTTCTGGCTCGGGATAATGGTGGTGACTGAAATCACCTTGGTGGGCTGGTTAATTTCTACGCCCGCGACCGCAAATCCAACCCTCTGGTTTATTGCGGCATTCGGCGCGGTTCTACTCGGAGTTGGGATTTATCTTGTGCATCGGCAAGTTGAGCGTCGCATCGATCAAATAGGTAAACTCTAGGCATGGACGTTCTAGCCGGCATCATCCTCTTGGCGGTCGTGGTGCTGTTCGTCGGCATCGCCCTTGAGGCTGCCTACCGCAAGTAGTAGCGCCTTCTAACATGGCGGTGTTGCCGGACGCGGCAGCAACCGCCTCGCCTCATTCGCGGTCGGGTTCGCCGCGCCGCAAACCCCCACGTTAGGTGCCGACCAGATCCTTGCCGACTACGTAGTGAAATCAAAGCGGGTTGTGGTGAACGACCGCATGCAGCAGGGCTATACGTACCTGCTGACAGAGCGTTCGGGGGAGAACTTCCATCCCGATTTCCGGCCGCAGCTCACGCCGTCGGAGATGCTCAAGGTAGGCGTGTTCGGCGGCAAGTACATGACCGACTGCCGCGACGAGTTTCCGCGCGAGTGGTTCGAGCGCGCGAAGCTCTGCGCCGAGCGCCACGATCCGCAGCTCAATTTCTTCAAGGTGAACGCCTCGCAGCCGCTCGCCGTCTGGCGGGCGAAGGGCTGGATCCACCCGGACGATCCGCGCGGCTGGTTCCAGTGGTACTGCCGCTATTACATGGGGCGCCGCGGCGCCGACGACGCGCGCCAGATCCGGCGCTGGCGCCACATCCGCCGCCACCTGGCGCAGCTCGAGAAGCACTGCGCGCGGCGCGACCTCGCCTGCCGCCCGCGCCAGCGCCAGTCGCTGCTGCACTGGGCGTACGACTCGCGCCTGGTCTAGCATTGCGCTTCTACAAGCGGACGCTCGATTGAAGCCTGCGTTCCACGATCGCCCTGCGGCGGGCCGCCGCCTCGGCGCCCTGCTGGAGAAGCTCAAAGGCAGCGACGCGATCGTGCTTGCCATCCCCGCCGGCGGCGTGCCGGTCGCGGCCGCGATCGCGAAGGCGCTGGGCCTGCCACTGCAGGTTGCGCCGGTCAGCAAGGTTCTGCTCCCCTGGACGACCGAGAGCGGCTTCGGCGCCGTCGCGTTCGACGGCAGCGTCTGGATCGATCAGGCCGCGGTCGAAAATTTCGGTCTCAGGGAAGAACAGATCGAAAAGGCGATCGCCGACGCGCGCGCCAAGGTCGAGCGGCGCCGCGCGCGCTTTTCCGGTAAAGAGATCGTTCTTGCGGGCAAAACCGTGATCCTCGTCGACGACGGCATCGCCGCCGGCTCGACGATGCGCACCGCGATCGCCGCGCTGCGCAAGCTCGGCGCGGCCCGCATCGTCGTCGCGGTGCCGACCGCGCACGACCGCTCCCTCGACGCGATGCGCAAGCTGGCCGACGAGGTCGTCTGCGCCGACATCCGCGGCGGCGCGCGATTCGCCGTCGCCGACGCCTACGAGGAATGGCGCGACCTGTCCGACGGCGAGATCGAAGGCATGCTGAAACCGTGAAACCGGTGATCGCGATCCACGGCGGCGCGGGCGTGCTGCGCGCCGACAAGCCCGGCGCGCGCCACCGCGCGGTGCTGCAGCAGGCCCTGGAGGCGGGGTTCGCAATCCTGAAAAAAGATGGATCGAGTCTCGATGCGGTTGCTGCCTCGGTAATGGTGCTCGAGGATTCGCCGCTCTTCAACGCCGGCCGCGGCTCGTCGTTCAACGCCGACGGCGAGATCGAGATGGATGCCTCGATCATGGACGGCGCGACGCTGCGCGCGGGTGCAGTGGCCGCGGTGCGGCGCATCCGCAATCCCATCCTGGCCGCGCGCGCGGTGATGGATGCGAGCCGGCACGTCCTGCTCGCCGGCGCCGGCGCCGAGCGCTTCGCGCGCCGGCACGGGTTGAGAGTTGAATCTTCAGCCTACTTCCGGACTGCGAAGCGACTCGCCGCGTTGCGCAAGAACCTGAAGAACTATCACGGCACGGTCGGCGCGGTGGCGCTCGACGTCAGTGGCAATCTGGCCGCGGCGACGTCGACGGGCGGCTATACCGGGAAGCTCCCGGGCCGCGTGGGCGACTCGCCGATCATCGGCGCGGGCACGTACGCGGACAACCGCGCCTGCGCGGTCTCGGGCACGGGGCTGGGCGAAGCGTTCATCCGCGCCGCCGTCGGTCACGACGTCTGCGCCCGGATGCGCTACGGCGGCGCTTCGCTCGCCGCGGCAGCAGCGGCCGCGCTGAAGAACGTGGCGGACCTCGGCGCCGACGGCGGACTCATCGCGGTGGATCGCCGCGGCAACGTCGCGATGCCGTTCAACAGCCAGGGCATGTTCCGCGCCTGCATCGACCGCCGCGGGCGGCGCACGATAGCGATATTTTGAAAGTCGAGCTGCGATACGCGCCGCTGCCCTTCATCGGCGCCTTTGCCTGGCATTACTGGTTCGTGGTGCACGACCAGACCGGGCGCCATCGCTGGGAGGTGTGGCAGACGAAGAACGCCGGCGGCTTCTGCATCGGCCACGTGCACCGCGACCTCAAGGATCCCGACGACGGCGTCGGCGGGGGGCCGTCGCGCCTGGTGGTGGAATGGGAAGGAAACGCAGCTCACCGGATAGCGGCGATCTTGAACGACATAAAAGACTATCCGTATTGCGAGCGCTACCGGTACTGGCCCGGGCCGAACAGCAACACCTTCGTCGCCTGGGTGCTGCGCCAGGCGGGCATCGATCAGCGCCTCGGCCGCAGGGCGATCGGGCGGAACTACTTGACCGCGAAGCAGTAGAAGAGGCCGTCGCCGCCCGAACTGCGCAGCGCGTCCTGGCTGCAGCCGCGCGAGGGATGCGAGGAGTTCCATGACTTCGAGGCGTCGTCGTCGCGCAAGCCGATGCGGTCGTGGTGCCCGACCATCGCCGCGCCCTCGCCGCTCTTCGTCCAGTTGCCGCAGGTCATGTCCTTGTCGGCGGGAAGGGCGCGGCCGTCGGGCTGCGAGCCGGTGAGGATGTCGTGCCGGTTCGGGCTGTCGCCGCGCCCGTTGACCGGCGCGCCTTTCTCGTCGAGCCCGGTCTGCTTGTCGATCTTGCTGTTCTTGTGCAGGTCATCGACGCTGCGCGCGATCTCCTCGCCCTTGGCGTTCTTCCAGGGGCCCTTCCCGATTCGATCTCGAGCATTGACTTTGTCGGTGCTGAGGTACGCCCGCCATTGCCGCTGCCCGGCGCCCGCCGCCTTCGCGAGCGCCTGGCAATGCGCGTCCGCGCCCTTCAGGCCGCCGAGATCGGCGCCCTTGCCGGGCCCGGCGCTGGTGATGAAGAAGGTGATGTCCTTTTGCTGCGCCTGCGCGCTTGCTGCGACGAGGAGGGTGATGGCTGCCAGTAGGGGTCTCATGACGCTGTGAACACCCCCGGGGATCGGATATTCATTTCAAGGAGAAAAGGGGTCAGGACCCTTTTTCAGCGCCTGACCAGCAGGGCGGCAGGAAAGGCCGCGAGCAGGTCGGCGACGCGCAGCTCGCTTCCGCGATGGTGCTCGCCGGTGAGCACGTTCTCGAATTCGCCGTCGAGCGGCAGAACGAGGCGCGCCTCGCCCCAGGCCTTCGTCCCGAGCGGCGCGAGGTCGCCCGCTTCCATGAGCCCGGAAAAAAGCCGTGGCGCGACCGCGACCACCGCGCGCGAGCCTTCGGAAAGCGCGAAAGCGACGAGGTTCTCCTCGCGGCCGGCATCGGCGTAGAGCGGCATGTACTTCGCGCCGTGGAACAGGCCGGGGTATTGCCTTCTGACCGCCAGGCCTTTCCGGATGATGTGCAGCTTCGCACGGCCGTCGGCCAGGTTTTGCAGCAGTTCTCGAGACGATGGAGCGATCGCTCCGAGTGATTTCAGGAAATTTGCTCTGACCCCATAATTTACCGGCCGCCGGTTGTCGGGGTCGACCAGGCTGAAGTCCCAGAGCTCGGTTCCCTGGTAGTAGTCGGGCACGCCGGGCGAGGCGACCTTGACGAGCGCCTGCGACAGGCCGACGAGCAGGCCGAGATGGGCGACGCGCGCCACTGTGGTTTTCACATCAGAGACAAACTCGGTGCTCCCGAGAGATCGCTCTATGAAGCGTTCGAGCGCGGCCTCGTAGTCGGAATCGGGGTTGATCCAGCTCGTGCGCTCCTTCGCCTCGCGCGCCGCCTTCAGCATGTAGGCCTTGAGGCGCTCGACCAGGTCCTTGGTCGCCTCGCCCGGCCATATGCCGACCAGCGCCTGGTAGAAGTGGTATTCGTCGCTTCTCGAGATGTCGCCGTTGTTCATCAGGCTCCAGCGGCGCAGCGACATCCGCCAGCCCGATGAGAATTCCGAGAGCACGGCGAGGCGCGCGCGCACGTCCTCGGAGCGCTTGGTGTCGTGCGTGGAGCTGCCGAGCATGGTGTAGGGCCAGCGCCGCGCGCGCTCCCCGGCGGCGGCGTGGAATTCCCCGAGCGACAAGCCGAAGCGCGAAGGATGGCCGCCGACCTCGTTCAGCGCGATGAGGCGGTTGTAGCGATAGAAGGCCGTGTCCTCCACGCCCTTCGCCACCACCGGCGCCGTGAACTGCTGGAAGCGCATCGCGAAGCGCTGCATTTCACCCTTGCGCTTTCCTGGGGGTGCCGCCTCGAGGAGGAGCACGCTGCGCACGAAGTCGAACACGCTCGGGTCGGCGATGCGACTCGCGCGTTTGGCGGCGTTCACCGCCGAGTCGATCACCGCCCGATCGCTGTCGGACACGCCGCGCGCCGAGACATAGGTGCGGTACACGGGAAACTGCGCGGCGATCTCGGCGAGCGCCTTGCGCAGGCCGCTGGCCGTGTAGTCGCGGGTGTAGCGGTTGCCGGCGGCGATGCGCGCGAGCCAGCTCGAGAGCATGTGCAGCTCGGCGGCGAGCGTGGTGGCCATGATCAGCCAGCGGCTCTCGCGCGCGATCTCGTCGAAGGTGCGCCGCTCGCCGGTGAAGCGCCGGTAGATGCGGTCGAAGCGCGACTCCGCCGCGGCGTCGACGAACACGCCGCTCAGCAGGTTCACGAAGCGGTAGCCGGTCTCGCCGTGCACCGGCCAGTCGTCGGGCAGCTTTTCGTGCTCGGCGAGGATCTTCTCGATCACGACCCAGCGCCGCGGGAACAGCCCGGCGAGCCGCTCGAAGTACTGCTTCGGGTCCGCCAGCCCGTCGGGATGGTCGATGCGCACGCCGTCGATGCCGCCGAGCCTCGCCAGCCGCGACACCAGCGCGTGGGTCGCCTCGAACACGGTACGGTCCTCTACGCGCACCCCGGCGAGGTCGGTGATCTCGAAGAAGCGCCGGTAGTTGATCTCGTCGGACGCCACGCGCCAGTACGCAAGCCGGTAGTGCTGCTTTTCGAGCAGGCGGTGGAGCGCAAGGCTGTCCTTGGGGGGCTCCAACCCCTTCTGGCTTTTTGCATTCAACGGGAAGCGGTGGTCGAAGTAGCGCACGCTCCATTTCCCGGCCTTGCGTTCGACCTTCAATTCATCGAGCGCCTCGCCGTAGTGCTTGCCGAGCACGGGCAGCAGGAGCTTGCCGTGCGCCCAGTCGATGTCGAAGAACCCGGCGTAAGGCGAGGCCCGGCCCTTTTCCAGGACGTCGAGCCACCAGGCGTTGTCGGCGTGCAGCACGCCCATGTGGTTCGGCACCAGGTCCAGCACCATTCCCATGCCGTGCGCCTGGAGGGTCTTTATCAATTGATTCAATTCCGCTTCCGTGCCGATCTCGGGATTGACCTGGCCATGGTCGATGACGTCGTAGCCGTGAGTGCTTCCGGGCCGCGCCTTGAGGAAGGGCGAGGCATAGACATGGCTGATGCCGAGGCCGGCGAGGTACGGCACCAGCTTCTCCGCATCGTTGAAGCGGAACCCCTTGTGGAACTGCAGGCGATAGGTAGCCACGGGCGCGGCCACGGGGACGCTTCTTTCGGCCATGATCCCGGCCAGCGCCGCCACTTCCGGATCGGATTGCCAGCGCTCGAGGGCAAGCGGCAGCTTGCGGCGCCAGTTCGGATGCTGATCGACGGTGCCCGGAAGGTTCGCCTGGTCGAGCATCTCGAGCACGTCCTCGGGCTGCAGCATGGCGAGCTTGGCCGGCGTGCGTGCGATGAACGCGTGCGCCGAGCGCGCCGACAGATCCAGGCCCTCCCGCTCGAGGGCCGTTGCGAGCCTTTGCTTTTCGGCCTCGCGGGTTGCCAGCTCTTTTCCGAAATCCACCGTGAGCCCCAGCCCCTTGCGCAGCCGCAGGTCATGCGCCTCCCAGTAGCCGCGCCAGGTCGGCAGGTCGTGCGTGGTAACGCATACCAGCGCGTCGCGCGGATACTCGCTTGGCGGACGATCTTTCTCGAAGAGAAGCGGGCGGTAGGAAAGCACGCCAGCGTCGTTCAGGGCAGCGCGCAGCTCGGGCGGCACCGTGCCGAGGTCCTCGCCGATCACCAGGCAGCGCGCGCGGCGGCTTTCCGCGGCGAGGACCGCGAGCAGCTCGTGGAACGGGTAGTTGACGTAGCCGCCGCGCTCGGGCTTGGCGCCCTGCGGGATCCACCACAGCCGCGACAGCGCCATGACGTGGTCCATGCGCAGCGCCCCGCCCTTCGGCATGTTGGCGCGCAGCAGATCGATGAATGGCCGGTACGCCTTGGCGCGCAGCGCGCGCGGCGAGTAGGGCGGCAGCCCCCAGTCCTGGCCGAGCGGGTTGAACTCGTCCGGCGGCGCGCCGCACGACGCGCCGACCGCGTACGCGTCGCGCTCCGACCACACCTCGGCGCCGCCGCGGTCGGCGCCGAGCGCGAGATCGACATACAGCCCGAGCGGCATGCCGAGGTCGCGCGCATGGCGCTGAGCGTCTTCGAGCTGCTGGCGCGCGGTCCATTGCAGCCAGGCGTGGAACGCGACGCGGCCGGCATGCTTCTTCGCAAAGGCCTTCACATCCCTGGATTCGGGATCCTGAAAAGCCTCGGGCCAACCCTGCCAGCCGCCGCCGAGCTCCTCGCGCAGCGCCTCGAACACCGAGAAATCGCGCAGGGCCCTGGTTGGCAGCTTGACCCTGGGTTTTGATTTCTTGAAAACCAGCTCCAGAGCTTCGAGCTTTGCACGCCGCACCGCTTCGTAATCCACGAGCTCGGAGTCCCGCAAAGCCTGCAGGCGCTTGCGAAGCTTCGCGGACTTCTCATACCCGGGCACTGCTTCAACGTCGATATAGAGCACGTTGAGCGCGTGGCGGCTCGACGGGCTGTAGGGGCTTCCGTGCGTGGCATGCAGCGGACTCACGCCCACCACCGCAGCGCCGAGTCCCGCGGCGATCTCGAGCAGCTTGCGCAAGTCGGCGAAGTCGCCGATTCCCCAGTTGCGCTCCGAGCGCAGGCCGTAGAGCTGCGCCGTGAATCCCCACAGCCGCCGCTGCTCGAGCACCTCCGGCTGATGGCAGCGCCCGGCTTCCAGCTCGATCCTGCGCGCCTTGCGCGCCGGCCCCATCGCCTCGATCAGGGCCGCGCGAACTTCGGGGTCGATCGCCTTTTCCTTCCCCCACACGTCCAGGTAGCTGGACGCGACGTCCGGAAAATCGGGGTCAGACCCCGGTTTGTTCATCTAGGCAGTCAGCCACCAGCTCACCGACCATGGAGCGCCCGGGGCGCCGTTCGACCACAACGGTTTCATTCCAGGGATATCTTTGACCGGCGCTGGCGCGTCCCCGCAGTTAGCGATCAGAGTCAAGGCCCCCCACTTCACTTCGAACGCGCGCTCGCCGAGCATGCGGTACTTGCCCGGGCCGAAGTTCCGCGGCGCGATGGCGCGGGCCCGCAACTGCAGGAGCTTCTTGTAGTGCGCGACCCAGCCGGCGTCGCGCTTGGCCCAGTCGAGCACGCACTGCCTGAAAGTGCTTTCGGCCAGCGGATCAGGGATGGAACTCTTGAAAGAGGCGAAGCGCTTGAACTCCTCGCGCCGGCCGTTGCGCACCGCCTCGCCGAGCTCGCCCTCGAAGTCGCAGAAGAACAGGAACGGCTGCCGGCAGCCCCACTCCTCGCCCATGAAAAGCAGCGGCGGCGAAGGCGCGAGCAGCTGGATTGCGGTGAGCGTTTTGAGAATTCGTTCGTCGCTCAACTGGATGATTCTTTCGCCGAAAGCCCTGTTGCCTATCTGGTCGTGGTTCTGCAGGAACTCGACGAAGCAGGACGGCGGCAGGTGCGCGCTCGGCTCGCCGCGCGCCTCGTTGCTGAAAGGAGAAACTTCGCCCTGATAGGCGAAGCCTTCGGCGAGGCAGCGCGCGAGGTGCTTCGCCGGCGAATCGGCGTAGGCGCCGTAGTAGCCGTCGGACTCGCCGGTGGCGAGCACGTGGTAGGCGTGGTGCGAGTCGTCGTTCCACTGCGCGGCATACCGGCCCGGACCGATGAAGCGCGCCTGGTTGGCGTCGTTCTCGAGCACCAGATGTTTGGATGAAGAAAACTTCGCCTTAACGCTCTCCTGAATTTCAGTCAAAACATGCTTCGGCGACTCGTCGATGATGGCGTGCACCGCGTCGAAGCGCAGGCCGTCGAAGCGGTACTCCTCCAGCCAGTACAGCACGTTATGGATGAAGAATTCCCTGACAGAGGAATTCGTGTAATCGATCGCCGCGCCCCACGGCGTGTTGTGGCGCTCGGTGAAGAACTGCGGCGCGTAGCGCGGCAGATAGTTGCCCTTCGGCCCGAAGTGGTTGTAGACCACGTCGAGCAGGACCATCAGGCCGGCGGCGTGCGCCGCGTCGACCAGCGCCTTCAGGTCCTCCGGGCGGCCATAGGCCGAGTCCGGCGCGTAGGGCAGCACGCCGTCGTAGCCCCAGTTGCGCCTGCCGGCGAAGTCGGCAAGCGGCATGAGCTCGATCGCGGTGATACCGAGGTCCACCAGTTGTTTCAGTTTTTTTGAAACACCCGAGTAGGTGCCCTCCGCGGTGAACGTGCCGACGTGCAGCTCGTAGATCACCGCCTCGCTCCACGGCCGGCCGCTCCAGGCGTGATCGCTCCATTTATAGCCCTGCGGATCGATCACCTCGCTCGGGCCGTCGACGTCGCGCGGCTGGAAGCGCGACGCCGGATCGGGAACGAGGAGCTCGCCGTCGATGCGGTAGCTATAAAGCGTGCCAGGTCCCGCTTGGGGCTCGACGTGCTCGAACCAGCCATCGCGATTGGCATGCAGGGGGACGAAACGGGTCCCGATGTTGAGTTCCGCTTTCTGCGACCCCGGCGCCCAGAGGCGGAAGCGCACGCCGCCCCGCGCCAGGACCTCGGCGCCGAAGGGCATTGCATGACTGCTTACGGTTTTTTCCTGCGCGGCCACCAGCGCTCCAGCATCTCGGCGGCCCAGTCTTTTCCGCCCAGGCCGAAAGCAAGAGCCAATGCAAAAACCACGCCCGCGAGCACGATGAGGAAGGTCTGGCGCACGATCTCGCCGCCGATGTTGACCTGGTCGAGCGCGATCAGGACCACGAAGACCAGGATGGCGTACTGGCAGATCCGGCCGAGGAGCTCGGCGTCCTGCAGGCGGACTTTCTTGCAGTACGCGGTCACGGCGTGGCCGATGAAGCCGGCGAAGTAGGCGCCGAAGGCGAGGATCAGCATTGCCACCATCACCTTGGGCACGAACAGCAGCACCTGGCTCAGGAGATCGGTGATGTAGGCGAGGCCGAGGCTGTTGAAGCCGATCACCAGCGCGATCAGGATCACCACCCAGTAGAAGAGCAGCGCCAGGATCTCGGTGCCGTCGGAGCGGATGCCGCCGGCGCGCAGGAAGCCGTCGATGCCGGCGCGCTCGGTCACGACGTTGAAGTTGATCGCGCGCAGCCCCTGGGCGATGGCGTACTTCACCGCCTTGGCGACGAAGTAGCCGACGATCAGCACGATCAGCGCGATCGCGAGCCGCGGCAGGAAATCGCCCATCTGGCGCAGGAACACGCGCACGGGCTCGAGCATCACCTCGAAGCGGTCCATATCACCCTCCTCGCGTCATATCACGGTCCTCCCTGCTTTGCGGCGAGCGCGGCCAGCCCCTGCAGGGGGATGTGCAGCCACGCCGGCCGGTTGTCGAGCTCGTAGCGCAGCTCGTAGAGCAGCTTCTCGATCTCGGCGAGCTCGAGCAGCCCGCGCACGTCGTCGAACGATTCGTACAGCCCCGCGCCGCGGGTCGCGTCGGCATAGGCGGCCACGAAGGCCTGGCGCGCGGCGGCTTCCCACGCGTCGAGCACCTCGGCGCGCCGCTCGCCGCCCGGCTCGGCGGCGGTGCGCGCGAGCACCGCGCCCTTCGCATAGCTGAACGAGCGCAGCATGCCGGCGACGTCGCGCAGCGGCGATCGCTTGCGCCGGCTTTCGGCGAGCGGGCGCGAGGGCTCGCCCTCGAAATCGATGATCACGAAATCGTTGTTGGCGAGCAGCACCTGTCCCAGGTGGTAGTCGCCGTGGTGGCGGGTCTTGAAGGTCGCTTTCGCCGCCGCCGGGCAGGCGTCGATGCGGGCGAGCACCGGGTCAAGAGGGGTCGACTTCTCAAGGCGCGCGAACGTGGCGGCGGCCTCTTCCCGCACCCTCTGCTTCCAGGCGGCCATTTCCTGCGCGGTGAGCGGCTCGGGCCCGAACGCCGGGTTGCCGCTCGGCGTGGCGAGGGCGCGGTGCAGCTCGGCGGTGCGCGTGGCAAGCGTCTGCACCAGCGTCAGGTAGGCGCCGTGCGGCTCGTCGGTTCGAGGCGCTTTCAGAAAGCGCTCGAGGTAGGCGAGCGTGTAGCTCCAGCCGTCGCCCTGGTTCGGCACGTAGGCCTGGAGCAGCGCGAGCGCCGCCGGCTCGCCGCCCGACGCGACGTACTCCACCGTTCCGGCGAGCGGCACGCAGTGCTTGAAATGCGCCGTCTCGGTGAGGAAGCGCCCGATCTCGAGCTCGGCGTGGACGCCCGGACGCACGCGCCGGTAGCACTTCAGGAACAGGCGCTCGCCGAGCTGGACCGAGGTGTTCGTGCTCTGCGCCTGCAGGCGGCCGACATGCAGCGTCGCCACCTCGCCGGGAACGAGCTCGGCGAAGACGCTGGTCGGCGTGAACTTCAGCGTGCCGTGCTGCGTGGCGACGCTGCGCCCCTCGCCGATCGCCTTCACCACGTGCCGGCAGAAGCCCTCGTCGGCCATCGCGTCGGCGAGCACGCCGACGTTCGCCTGCTGCCGCACGCGCGCCACGGTGGCGAGCGAGAGCGCCTTCATCTGCTCCTCTTCGTCTTCCCAGGCGAGCGCCAGCGGCATGAAGTACAGCGTGCCCTTGACCTCGACCAGCGAGAGCAGCCAGCTGATGGCGCCGATGTTCCAGATCGCGTGGTCGAGGATCGCGGCGCGTCCCACCGCCTCGCCCTTCTGCGCGTACCAGCGCTGCGCCTCGAGGAAGGTGGGCAGCACCTGGGTCTCGAGCTGGGTGCGCAGCTTCTCCGCCATGCCGATGCGCCACGGCACCACCTTGTCGCGGAAGAAGCTGGTCCAGCTGTCGAACAGCACGAGCATCGGGTGCTCCTGCGGCGGCGACACCTGCGTGTGCCAGTCGGGCGCCGGCACATCGGCGGCGAGGCGGAACCAGTAGAAGCCGTACGCGGGCAGCGTGAAGAGGTAGAAGCGCTCGCCGATCGGCGGGAAGGTGGTGCGCCCGAGCATCTCCACCGGCACGCGCCCCTTGAAGCGCTTGAGGTCGAGCTCGACCGGCTGCGCGGTGCGCGACAGGTTGGCGATGCAAAGGATCGCCTCGTCCTTGTACTGCCTTAAGTAACTCAATATTTTTCTATTTCCAGGTCGCAGGAACTCCAGGCTGCCGCGGCCGAACGCCTGGCTGGTCTTGCGCGTGGCGAGCATGCGCTTCATCCAGTTGAGGAGCGACGCCGGGTCGCGCGACTGCGCCTCGACGTTCACCGCCTCGTAGCCATAGATCGCGTCCATGATCGGCGGCAGGAACAGGCGCTGCGGGTCGGCGCGCGAGAATCCGGCGTTGCGGTCCGGGCTCCATTGCATGGGCGTTCGGACTCCGTTGCGATCGCCCAGATAGATGTTGTCGCCCATGCCGATCTCGTCGCCGTAGTACAGGACCGGCGAGCCGGGCATCGACAGCAGCATGCTGTTCATCAGCTTGACGCGGTCGGGGTCGTTCTCCATGAGCGGCGCGAGCCGCCGCCGGATGCCGAGGTTGACGCGCGCCTGCAGGTCGGCGGCGTACATGCGGTACATGTAGTCGCGCTCGCGGCTGGTGACCATCTCGAGCGTGAGCTCGTCGTGGTTGCGCAGGAAGATCGCCCACTGGCAGAGGTCCGGGATGTCGGGCGTCTGCTGCATGATCTCGACCAGCGGGTGGCGGTCCTCCTGCGCGATCGCCATGTACATGCGCGGCATCAGCGGGAAGTGGAATGCCATGTGGCACTCGTCGCCCTCGCCGAAGTAGGGGCGCACGTCCTCGGGCCACATGTTGGCCTCGGCGAGCAGGAACCGGC
>Ga0180063_1000196_pt1 | contig 15337 bp, 12 predicted proteins | sample EasRivT47_16_10D_FD_121776 | JGI IMG/M metagenome (GOLD analysis project Ga0180063, IMG submission 121776) | Soil microbial communities from meander-bound floodplain in the East River, Colorado, USA - East River metaG ERMLIBT47_16_10D | ecosystem: Environmental > Terrestrial > Soil > Floodplain ...
CTGCTCGGCGCGGTGGCGATCCTGGCCTCGGCGCTGGGGTTGTCGTTCATCCGACTGCCGCGGAGCGGCAGCGTCATGGCCGCGCTCCACACCGGCATGCTGGCGACGTGCGTGCTGGCCGCCTGTGGCTTCTACGTCGTGACCGTCCCGCTGCTCGGCCTGCCGGTCCAGCTGTTCCTGTGTGGTCTCATCGGTCTCGGGATCACGATCGTGCTCATCTTCGCCACGGACTACTACACCTCCCAGCACTTCCGGCCCGTGCGCCGCATCGCCGGAGGCTCGGTGACGGGGACGGCGACGGCGATCATCGAGGGCATGGCCGTGGGCCTCGAGTCGGTGGCCATCCCGATCGGCACGATCGCGGTCGGAATGGTCGCGGCCTACCTGCTGGCGCAGTCGGCCGGTGGGGGGCTGGGGATCTACGGGATCGGCATCGCCGCCGTCGGGATGCTCAGCGTGACCGGACTGGTCGTGGCCCTCGATACGTTCGGGCCCGTGACGGACAACGCCGGCGGCATCGCCGAGATGAGTGGGATGCCCCGGGAAGTCCGGCAGGTCACCGACACGCTCGACGCCGTGGGCAACACGACGAAGGCCACGACGAAGGGCTACGCCATCGGCTCGGCGGGGCTGGCCGCGCTGGTGCTGTTCGGGGACTACGTGGGCCACGTCAACGCCAGCCGGGCCGAGCCGCTGGTGTTCAGCCTGCAGAACCCGGGCGTGCTGGCCGGTATGTTCCTGTGTGCCGCGGCGGTGTTCGTGTTCGGCGCGCTGGCGATGCGGGCCGTCGGGCACGCCGCGCAGGAGATCATTCGCGAGGTGCGCCGCCAGTTCCGCGAGAAACCCGGGATCATGGCCGGAACGCAGCGTCCAGACTACGCCCACTGCGTGAGCATCGTCACACGCCGTGCGCTGCGCGAGATGGTGATGCCGACGTGCATCGCCATCGGCGCCCCGGTGCTGGTCGGGCTGGTGATGGGCGCCGAGGCGCTGGGCGGGTTTCTGGTCGGCGGGATGGTCTCGGGATTGGTGATGGCCCTGTTCATGGCCAACGCCGGCGGCGCCTGGGACAACGCCAAGAAGTACATCGAAGAAGGGGCGCACGGGGGCAAGGGGTCGGATGCCCACAAGGCGGCGGTGGTGGGCGATACGCTGGGCGACCCGCTGAAGGACACGGCCGGTCCGGCGATCAACCCGTTCATCAAGGCCATGATCACGGTCTCGGTGATCATGGCCGGCCTGATCACCCGCTACGCCTGGCTGCAGCTCTGACGAGCGCGCTGAGTTCAGCGGGCCCCAGGCTCGCGGATCTCGAAGGTCGCTTTCCCTTCCGCGAGTGTGGTCCCGTCACGCCCCAGCGCTTCGACGGACCAGGTGTACCGGCCGGGCACGAGATTCGCGCCCTCGACGTCCGAGGGGGCGATCAGCACGTCACGCGCCGGGCGGAGCAGGACCACGTCGCCGCTGCCGATCTCGGCCACCGCGACGATGTAGCTCACGGCACCGCGAACCGGGTTCCAGCGGAAGACGCGCGGGGGCTGATCGAGCGTGATGAGCGGCTCGGTGAGCACGATGGGCAGTGCGGTCCGGTCCCACACGACGAGCGCGAGCGTGCCCAGGCCTCCCAGGATCGCCGCGAAGACGACCGATGCGGTCCAGATCCCCCACGACCGGAGCCTCGGCCTTTCGAGGCTCTCGATGTCGTGTACGAGCACTTCCTCGGGCGTGTCGATCGAGACCCTGGTGGTCTTGGGCATCGTCGTGGCCTCCCCGCCGCATCCGGGGAATCGTCCGCGCCTCCCCCAGCCGCGGCTCGCCTGCCGTGAGTATACGCCCGTACGACGAGTCTCCAGTGGACCCTGAGGGTCGGTACGCGGCAGCGGGTGGTAGCATCCGGCCGTGCTCCGCTCCAGCACGATCGTGGGCCACGCTCTGGTTGCGGCCGCCGTCCTCGTCGGCTGTGGCTCGTCCGACGCACCCGACGCGCCCCCGGTGTTCGAGGACCGCGCTCGCGGCTACCGGTTTCCCGTGGAGCCGGGGTGGTTCGTGCTGGCCGACGAGGTGGGCTCGAGGAACCGCAGCAACCTGACGGTGCAGGTGCATTCGCTCGACGGCGCGGAGCCGGCGTTCGTCGCCGGCCTACCCGAATCTCTCGTGCCCCAGCTCGAAGCCTGGGCCAGGTACTACTTCGCCGACGTCGGGAGCCCCGAGCGACGGCCCACGGTGGTGGATGGCATCGATGCGCTGGAGCTGTCCTACCCCGTCCGCGTGCGACCGCGAGACGCCGCGGGCAAGGTCCTGTACTGGGTGATCCAGCGCGGCGGCCGGCTGTACACGTTTCGCGCGGCGGTCCCGCCTCGTGCGCCGTCGAGCGACGAAGCCGACCTGCGTCGCATGATCTCGCGGCTCGAGTTCTTCGACGACTAACGGGCCGTGGCCAGGCGCTCGTCGGTCACGATGCCGACCTTGAGATCCTCGCCCGCTCCGGATTTGGCCATGTCGAGGAGCTGGACGATGCCTTCGTAGTTCAGCTTCTCCTCGGCCGCGAGGAACAGGATCTTGTCCGACTTCTTGCGGTTGCCGAAGATCTCGCCCATGCGCGTCGTGAGGTCCGCGGCCAGGCATTCTTCCTTGTTGATGCGAACCCGGCAGCCCGGCGGGAGCCCGGCCCCACCGAGCGGCTGTGCGATCGCGCAGTCCGCCTCGGACACGGCCATGATCACCTGCTTCTCGGTCTGCTCGGGCGGGACCGCGCTGATCGACTCGCGCGGGATCTCGATGTCGTAGCCCATCTGCGACAGCGGGACGATCACCATGAAGATGATCAGCAGCACCAGCACCACGTCCACGAGCGGCGTGACGTTGATCTCCGAGTTGAGCCCTCCCTTGCCGCCGACCGCCATGCCCATCGTCGATCCCTCCGCGCCCGACCCTACTGGGTCTGGCGCTTCTCCACGATCAGGCCGACCGAGGTGAAGCCGGCTTCCTTGACCGCCAGCATCGCCTTCTTCACGTCGCCGTAGTTCAGGCGCGCGTCTCCCTTGATCACGACCGTGCTCGACGAGCTACGCTCGTAGGCCTCGCGGATCTTCGGGGGGAACGCGGACTCCGGCACCTTCTCCTTGTCGATCCAGATCTCCCGGTCGTCCTCGATCGCGACCAGGATCTGGTTCTTCTCGTCCGGCTTCTTGGGCGGGTTCATGGTCACGGGCAGCTTCACCGCCGGCCCTTTCTGCAACATCGGCGTGACGACCATGAAGATGATCAGCAGCACCAGCACCACGTCCACGAGCGGCGTCACGTTGATGTCCGAGCGGACCGGCGCCGACTCAGGAATGTGCATGCGAGGCCTCGTGCTTCTTGAGCAAGAAGTCCATCAGCTCCGCCGACGAGTTGGACATCTCGATCTGGAACCGCTCGAGCTTGCCGGTGAAGTGGTTGAACGCCATCACGGCCGGAATCGCCACGAGCAGTCCGAAGGCGGTCGTGATCAGCGCCTCGGCGATGCCGGCCGAGATCGCGGCCAATCCGCCCGAGCCGCTGATCGCCATCCCGGTGAACGCATTGATGATGCCGACCACCGTGCCGAACAGGCCGATGAACGGAGAAGTCGAGCCGATGGTCGCGAGGGCGCCCAGGCCCTTCTTCATCTCGGCGTTGGTCAGGGCGGTCGAGCGCTCGAGCGCCCGGCCGCAGGCGCCGACCAGGTTCTCGGACGACGCGATCTCGCCCTCGTCGTTCAAGTACTCCATCAGACCGGCGGACACGACCTTGGCCAGGTGGGATTTGTTGTGCTTGCGGCACACCTCGACCGCGGTGTTGAGGTCGCTCACCTTGAGCGCCTTGACGAACGCGGGCAGGAAGGCCATCGACTCGGTGCGCGCCGCCTTGTAGGTCCGGAACTTGTCGATCATCACCGCGATCGAGTAGATCGACAGCACCAGCAGCACCACGATCACGCCCTTGGCCACCAACCCGGCCTGGGCGAACATCTCGGTCAGGGACATGTCCATGTGACGACTCCTTGCGCGTTCGAGGATGCAGCCTAGTGCAGCTTGAATTCGACGATGACCGTGAAGAACACCGCGACCGGCTGGCCGTTCTGCAGCGCCGGCTTGTACTTCCACTTCTTGACCGCCTCGACCGCGGCATCGTTGAACAGCTCGTTCGGCGAGCGGAGGACCGTGACCTCGTCGACGTGCCCGTCGACGCTGATGATGGCCTGGACGATGACCCGGCCTTCCATCCGCGCGCGTCGCGCGATCTCGGGGTAGTCGGGCGTGACCTTCTGGATCAGCTCGGGCGGCCGGACGTCCCCCGTGACCAGGATCGGACCGGTGCCCGTGCCGCCGACGATGCCACCCGGCACGCCGCCCGGGACGCCGCCCGGAACCCCGCCCTCGACGCCGCCCGGAACTCCTTCCCCGGCGTCGAGCTCACCCGAGTCGTCGCCGCCGCTCATCGGAAGGTCGGGCACGACTTCCGGGATCTCTTCCGGCTGGACGATCTCCTCGGGCTGAAGCGGCTTCACCTCGACTTTCGCCTGCGGCTTGCTCGGGCCGGCCGGAGGCGGCGGCGGGGGCGGCGGCGGGGGCGGCGGCGCGGCGGCGCTGATGAACGAGATCATCATCTCGGGGTCCGTGACCGCGCCGACGATGAGGTAGCCCGCACCGACGATCCCGCCGATCAGAACCACGTGCACCCCGGCCGCGATCACCATGGACCAGCGCGATCGATCCTCGCCCTGATCGCGCTTGCTCTCGAGCAGCTGGTCGAACACGGTCAGACGCCTTTCTGATTCTTGATCTCTAGGGCTTTCTTCATGTACTCGTCCGCCTTGAGGTAGGCCAGACCCGCTTCGGTCGACTTTCCGGCCATTCCCAGCACCTTGGCCCGCTCGCGGTACAGCAGGTTCGTGTACGACAGCGCCTCGAAATACTGGGGATCGATGGCCAGCGCCCGCTCGAGCGCGGCGAGGCCCTCCTCGATGTCCGTCTCCCGCTCTTCGTTCGAGACCAGGAATCCGCCGTGGTACGAGCGGTCCCAGCAGGCGACGCCGATCGTGTACCAGGCCTCCTTGTCGGTCTTGAGCTGCTCGGCCCGCGCCTTGTAGTAGCGCAGCGCGTTCGAGAAGTCGCCCTTCTTGCCGTACAGGCTCGCCAGCTCAGCCATCCGGTTGGTATCGGTCGGCGCCTTGGCCTGCAGCGCCTCCAGATAGGCCACCGCCTCGTCGATGCGATTGGCGGACGTGAGGATGCTGAGGTAGAAGCCGTGCACCTTGTCCGCGGCCTCGGGGCTCGGGGCTCTGCCTGCGGCGGCCAGCTCGAGGCAGCGCCGCAGCCCCTGGGCCGCGTGCTCGGCGGCCTCGACATCCTTGGGATGAGTCGATCCCGGATGGTACATGGCCAGGTAGGAGACCGCGGTCAGGTAGTTCGCGTCCCAGTGGTCCTTGTCCAGCGCCAGGACCTGACGGTACTTGCCGATCGCCTCCTCGTACTTCTCCCCGCGGTACAGCTCGTTGCCTTCCCGCAACAGCACGCGCGTGCGCACGGCGTCGCAGCCGGACAGTGTGGCGATGGAGAGCAGGAGCAAAGGAACGACCGCGTAGTTTCGCAAGGGTCGGTCTCCTCGACGGCCCGCCGCGGAGGGCCGCGTGCCGAGCCTCACCTCCGTGCGCGAACCGGCCGAATTGTAGGACACTTTCGGCCCGTCGCAACCCCCTGCGCGGAGAAGGCCCCGCAAGTCAGCGCGGCCCCCCGGCCGGCTCGAGCTGGCCGCCGTCGAGCGGCGGCATCCCGCCGTGCGCGTCGTCGCGGAAATGGCAGCCACGGCTGGTGCGGTTGCGGCGCGCCGCGCGGGCCACGAGGAACGCGGCCTGGACCGCGTTGCGCAGGCCCACGAGCCCGTCGTTCAGTCGGGCCAGGCGGTAGAAATCCTCGATCGTGAGGGAGAGCTGCGACAGCTCGCGGATCGCGCGATTCAGCCGGTGGGCGCCGCGCACGAGCCCGACGTAGTGCCACATCACGTTGCGGATCGTCTGCAGGTCGCCCTGGACCAGCGCGGGATCGGCGTCGAAGCGCAGGTCCGAGACGTCCCAGGGCGGAGCCGTGTCCTCGGCCGGAGCCTGCTGCGGGCCCAGGCCGCGGATGTGCTCGGCCGCGCGCGCGCCCCAGACGAGCCCCTCGAGCAGCGAGGTGCTGGCCAGGCGGTTCGCCCCGTGCACGCCCGTGCACGAGACCTCACCGACCGAGTAGAGGCCGGGGATCGTGCTCTGGCCGTGGGCGTCGACGAGCACGCCGCCGCAGGCGTAGTGCGCGGCGGGAACGACCGGGATCGGCTGGCGCGTGATGTCGATCCCGTGCTCGAGGCAGTGCGCGTAGATGTGCGGGAAGCGCTCGCGCAGGAACTCCGGCGCGTTGTGCGAGGCCACATCGAGCAGCACGTGCGTATCGTCGTTTGCCAGCATCTCCCAGTAGATGGCGCGAGCCACCACGTCGCGCGGCGCCAGCTCCTTCCATTCGGGAGCGTGGCGTTCCATGAACCGCTCGCCGCGCAGGTTCAGCAGCACGGCGCCCTCGCCGCGCACCGCCTCGCTGATCAGGAACTTCGTCGTCCCGGGCAGGTGCAGCGTGGTCGGATGGAACTGGATGTACTCGACGTTCGTGATCCGCGCGCCCGCGCGGTAGGCCATGGCCAGGCCGTCGCCCCGCGCTCCGGGCGGATTGCTCGTGTTCAGGTAGATCTGGCCCAGGCCACCGGTGGCCAGGATCGTCCGCGCGGCGAGGATCGGCCGCACCTCGCCCGAGACATGCTCGAGCGCGTAGGCGCCGTGGCAGGCCAGCGGGCCGTAGGCGCGGAGCGGATCGGTCGCGTGGTGCGGGAACGTGATCAGGTCGACCGCCGTGCGACCGGTCAACAGGCGCACGTTGGGCCGGGCGGCGAGCCGTCCGAGGAGCGCCTCCATGATCGCCGCGCCCGTGTGGTCGCCGACATGGAGGATCCGGCGGCGCGAGTGCGCGCCTTCGAGGCCGTAGACCAGCGCCCCCGCGGGATCGCGGTCGAACGCCGGGCGGCCGGGGTCGACCAGCATCTCCTGGAGCAGGCGCGGGCCCTCCTGGGCCAGGATCTCGACCGCCTTGGGCCAGCTCAGGCCCGCCCCCGCGCGGAGCACGTCCTCGACCAGGAGCTCGGACGAGTCGTCGTCGCCGCGGCCGACGATTCCGCCCTGGGCCCAGGCCGAGTTCGACTCGAGCGGCTCGCGCTCGCGCGTCACGATGACGATCTCGCGCTGGGAGTCCTGCGAGAGCCGGAGCGCCGCCGTGGCCCCCGAGATGCCGCAGCCCAGGATCAGGACGTCGGTGCGCACGCGCTCAGCCGATCGCCAGCATGCGCTCGATCGAGCGCGCGGCCCGCACGCGGATCTCTTCCGGCACCTCGATCGGGTAGCGGTCGTAGCGCAGCGCGTCGCGCGTGTCGGCGAGCGTGATCTGGTTCATGTGCGGGCAGCGCACGCTGCACAGGCGGAGCATCTCCTTCCCGGGGTTCGCCGCGGCGACGTTGTCGCCCATCGCGCACTCGGTCAAGAGCAGGTAGCGCGGGGCCTGCGTGTCGCGCACGTAGCGAATCATCTGCGACGTGCTGGCCGAGAAGTCGGCCGCGGCCACGACCTCCGGGCTGCACTCGGGATGCGCCAGGATCACGGCGTCGGGGAACTGCCGGCGCACGTTCTCGATGTCCTCGACGGTGAACTTCTCGTGCACCTCGCAGCGGCCGTGCCAGCCGACGAGCTGCACGTCGACGTCCGCCGCTGCGGCATCGGCCGGCAGGCGGCTGGGGAACAGGATGTGCTTCCCCGTCTCGCGCGCGACGTTGCGCGCCAGGTACTCGTCGGGCAGGAAGATCACGGTGTCCGCGTGCAGGGACTCGATCACCGCCGCGGCGTTGCTCGACGTGCAGCAGTAGTCGGCCTCGGCCTTCACGTCGGCGTAGGTGTTGACGTACACGACGACCGGAACGCCCGGAAAGCGCGCCTTGAGCGCCCGCACGTCCGCGGCCGTGATGCTGGCCGCGAGCGAGCAGCCGGCTTCCTTGGCCGGCAGCAGCACGAGCTTGCCGGGGTTGAGGATCTTCGCCGTCTCGGCCATGAAGCGCACGCCGCAGAACACGAGCGGGTCCTTGTCGGTCGTCGCTGCCCGGCGGCACAGCTCGAGCGAGTCGCCCTTGAAGTCGGGCACGCTGTGGAACAGCGCCGGCTCCATGTAGTTGTGGCCCAGGATCACGGCATTGCGCCGGGCCTTCAGCTCGAGGATCTCGTGGGCCAGCTCGGCCTTGAGCCGCAGCTCGAAGTCGGGCACGACGCGCGAGAGGTGCGCCCGCATGTCCTCGAGCACCGCCGCGACCGAGGGAACCGCCACGTCCTGCCTCCGGGGGCAGGATACCAACACGCCGCGAAAGGAGGAGAGCGGCCCTCTTTTGGTCCAGAAACCTGTCCGCCGCGCTCTCCCGGGTCCCCGACCGAGCTCGTCCGTCGCCGTATACTCCACGCAACGCGGGCGAAGGTCGGAGGGGTGGTCATGAAGGGTGTCTTCGTCCTAGGCGCGGTGCTTCTCGTTCTCTCGCAGTCGATCGCGGATTCGACGCCCCCGGCCGAGGCGCCCGGCGCGGCCGTGCGCTGGGAGGCGGGCTCGCCGCGCACGATCATGGCAGCCCCAGGCGCCGCGCTCTCCGCGCCGCGGCCCGGGACCCCCGAGAACGCGGCACTCGCGTTCCTGCACGAGTATCGCGAGCTGTTCGGGCTGCGCGAGCGGGACGTCGTGGACCTCGAGCGGACGAGCAGCGTGCGTGGCCCCGCGGGCGCGACGCACGTCTACTTCCGGCAGACGGTCCGCGGGATCGAGGTGCACGGCGGTCGGATCAACGTGACGGTCCGGGCGGACGGTGCCGTGCTGTGGGTCGGCTCGCGCGTGTACGGCGGGCTCGCCACGCCGGGAGTGCCCGGGCTGTCCCCCGGCGCAGCCCAGCGCCGCGCTGCGGACGCGGTCGGCGCGACCGGCGATCCGCTTGCTCCCGTGCAGCTCGTCGTCGTCCCGCGAGCGGACGGCGCCCGTCTCGCGTGGAGAGTCGAGCACCAGTCGACAACCGGCGACCGAACCCTCGTCCTCGTCGATGCCCAAGACGGCGCCGTGCTCGACCGGGCGAGCTTGACGTTCCACGCGAGCGCGCGCGTGCTGAACGCGACGAAACCCAACCCCGAGGGCGAGGAGTGGGCACCGGTCGAGTACGAGCTCCTGTCGATCCCGGCGGGCTGGCTCGACGGAGGAGGAGGAACGACCCTCGCGGGCAACAACGCGTCGTCGCATCTCTACGATGCGACCGAGCCGAGCCCGTCCTCCCCGGGCGGCGTGTACGACTATCCGTTCAACACGCCCAAGTCGGCGCTCGTGAACGCCTGGTACTGGGTCAACTGGGCCCATGACCGGTTCTACGAGCTGGGCTTCGACGAGCAAGCCGGGAACTTCCAGCACGACAACTTCGGCCAGGGGGGCCTCGGCAGCGACGCCGTACGCGTCGTGGCCACCAACGGGGGCCAACGCTCGGTGCCGATCGCCTCGTTCTCGACGACCCCCGACGGTCAGGCGCCGACGCTCACGTTCACCTGGAAGATCGGCTGCCGTTACTGTGCGGACCACGACGGGATCCTGGCCAACGGTGGCGATCGCGCGCTCGGTCTGATGCGGGAGGTGATCGTTCACGAGTACGCGCACGGGGTCGCCGAGCGCAGGGTCGGCGGGCCGGCCGGCGGCGCGTGCCTGACGGGACCCCAGTCGCGTTGGATGGCCGAGGACTGGAGCGACGTCCTCGCCGCATCGTTCTTCGATGAGCCGCGCTTCGGCGAGTATTTCATGGAGGGGCCGGGGTGGCTGCGCGATCCACGTCACGACCTGCGGTTCGGGCCGAATCCGATATGGGTCTGGCAGGGGACGCTGTGGGACCTGCGCGAGTCGCTGATCGCTCTCGATCCGGCATCCGGCCTCGAGCGGTTCCATCGCCTGGTCGTCGAGGCGCTGGCGGTCACACCCTGCGGACCGACGCTCCTGGATGGGCGCGACGCGCTGCTCGCGGCGGACACGCTGCTCTTCGGCTCGACCCATCATGCGACGATCTGGAACGTGTTCGCGGGACGGGGCATGGGGCAAGGAGCCTCGACGACGGGCCCGGACGACACGTCGCCCGTCGCCGATTTCACCGTCCCGGGGTCCTTCACGTGCGCGACGCCAGCGGCGCCGGTCGGGCTCGCCGCGACCCCGAGCGGACCCAATGCGGTCACCTTGACCTACACCGCCCCGGGTGCGGCCGCCGTCGAGGTGTGGCGCGACGACCTCGACAACCCGGCCGACGCAGCAGTGCGGATCGCCATCAGCCACAGCGCGACGACGTTCCTCGACACGACGGTGCAGGGCAACAAGAGCTATCGCTATCACCTCGTCGCCTTGGGCGCCGGGGGCATTCCGTGCCGGAGCGCTGCATCGGCGACCGACGACGCGCTGGCCACGGGGGAATGTGACGCACCGTTCCCGATCTTCGTACCCAATCTCGTGGCAGCCGATACGGGCAACCCGAGCTGTGGCGTGACGTTGAGCTGGCAACCCGCGCAGCCCGCGTGTCCGGGCTCGAGCGAGCCGATCGTCTACAACGTCTACCGGAGCCTGGCGAACTCGCCCCTCGAGGACGCTCCCGTCGGGTTCCCGAACAATCCCTGGGGCGGCGATTCCGGCACGCCGGGCTTCGAGCCGTCGAACCTGCTGCTCATCGCGCGAACGACCGGCACACAGCTCGTGGACGTGCCGCCGGGTGGGGACCTCGGGGTGGGTCAGTTCTTCTTCGACAGCGCTGCGTACTACCTCGTCCTGGCCCAGCACGGGACCCTCGCCGATGCACCGGACCACCGCGACCGCGGCTCGTCACAGGTGCTGCAATGGGCCCCCGCCATCCCCACGCTCGGTCGAACTCCGGTACACGCATGGGACTTCGACAGCGGTCCCCAGGGTTGGACGCAGCAGACGAATGCCAATCCTCCGAACACCCTGTGGACGCTCGTCGACCCGAGCCCGACGTACGAGGGAGGGACCCTGCGCGCTCCCGACGAGCCCGCGGGCGGCACGGGGCTGTCGTGGGTCACGGGAGACGCCGGCGGGGGGCCGTCGACCATCCGATCCCACGGTTGCGCACAGCTCAACTTCTTGTTGTCTCCGACGTTCGACGGAACGAGCGGCGCAACCTTGCTGTCCTTCGACTACTGGGCGAACGCAAAGGGCGACGGCGAGCTGTACACCGGACTCGGCATCCGCGTGAACCGCGGCTCGACCGACGTGGTGACCTGGGACATGGGAATGCTCACGACGCAGCGCTTCCTGGGCCCCGGCCGGTTCGGATGGCAGCGGGGCCAAATCGACCTCGCTCGACTGATCGCACCGTCGGCAACGATGCGCGTAGATTTCTTCGGCTTCCGTTGCGATGTGGCGGACGAATTCGGGATCGACAACGTGCGCCTCGATCGCGCGACCGTCTGCGCACGCTCGAACCTCAAGCTCGCCGCGATGACGATCGACGATGCTGCGCCGGGGCTCGGCGACGGCGACGGCCAGCTCGAGCCGGGCGAGACCGCGCGTGTTGCGGTACGGCTGCTCAACGACGGGGCCGCATCCGCGGCGAGCCCCACGGGATTCCTCGCGCCGCGCTCGATCGGCGCGGCGGTGCTCGACGCGCACGCGAGCTTCCCGAGCATCGCCTCGGGCGCGAGCGGCACCTCGATCGGCGATGGCTTCCTCGTCTCCTCGCCTCCGGCGCCGGACTGTCTCGGCAGCACGACGTTCGAGCTGCAGCTGTCCGACGGCACGGGCGAGATGGCCAAGGTGTACTGGAGCGTGCCCAACGACGTCGATGGCGACGGGATCTGCGAGGCCCTGGACAACTGCCCGGGCACGGACAACCACGGCCAGGCCGACCAGGACGCCGACACAGTCGGCGACGCCTGCGACAACTGCGTCGCCACGTCGAACCAGGATCAGTCGAATCCCGATGGGGACACGCGCGGCGATGCGTGCGACAACTGCCCTACGCTCTCCAACGCAAGCCAGGCCAACGCCGACGGAGACGGCGCGGGCGACGCCTGCGATTGCTCGCCCACGGACCCCTCACTCGTGCGCATCCCTCTTCCGGTGACGGGCGACCGCTTCGCTTCCAAGACGCATCTGACGTGGGACGCCAACCCCGACGCCACACGCTACGTGGTGTACCTCGGCTCGCTCGCCGCGGGCGAGCCGTTCTCGTACGTGCACGTCTGTGACGAGGGCCTGGCCACGTCCGTGCCGGAGACGGACGATCCGACGCTGCCCGGTCCGGGCGAGCTGCGCTACTACCTGATCTCGGGTTCGAACACCTGCGGGGACGGTGATCTGGGCACCGACAGCGCGGGAGACCTTCGGCCGTTCGTGCCGTGCGGCGGTCCGCAGTGACTACTTGACCTGGTGCTTCTTGGCCATCACGACGCGGCGCGGCGAAAGGCGCGAGCGGAACCGCTTCGAGCGGAAGATGCGCGCGATCGCGGCCAGGCGGGGGAACCAGCCGTCGGCGTGCAGGAACTCGACCGAGCTCTTGACCATCGTCGACATCTCGCCGTCGTAGGGGTAGGCAAAGATCGGCGCCTCGCCGGGCTGCGGATCGAACGACACGAAGCGCTGGCGCGACATCTCGCGCAGGCCGGGCGTGCCGTGGTTCTGACCGATGCCGCTGCGGCGATAGCCCGACCAGGTGGCCGCGGGCTCGCCGAACGAGTACAGCACGTCGTTGATCGTCACGACGCCGGCCTGGAGCCCCTGCATCATGCGTCCCGCGTGCTCGACCGACTTGGTCCAGCCGCTCGCGCACAGCGCGTACTTCGAGTCGTTGGCCAGGAGCAGCGCCCGCTCCAGGCTCTCGACCACGACGATCGGGATCACGGGGCCGAGCGTCTCCTCCTGGAGCAGCGCGCAGTCGTGCGGCGGCTCGAGCAGCACCGTGGGCGGGTAGAAGAAGCCGGGACCGTCGGGGATCTTGCCGCCGCGCAGCAGCTTGGCCCCGTTCGCGATCGCCTCGCTGACCTGGCGGTGCACGCTCTGGCGGCGCTCGGCGCTGCCCAGCGGTCCGATATCCGTGCCCTCGTCGAGCGACTCGCCGACGATCAGCCGGTCGACCTCGGCCAGCACGCGGTCGATGAACTTCGACGCGATCCGCTCCTCGACGTAAACCCGCTCGATCGAGCCGCAGTTCTGGCCGCAGTTGGCCAGCGCGCCCCACACGATGCCGCGCGCGGCGAACTCGACGTCCGCGTCGCCCGCGACGATCGACGGGTGCTTGCCGCCCAGGCACAGCACGACCGGGAGCGGCGTGCAGCCCGCGGCGGCCATCACGTGCTGGCCCGCCTCGAGGCCACCCGTCACGAACACCTTGTCGACCTTCGGATGCGTGACCAGGCGCAGCGTGTCCTCGGGCACCGCGGGCACGATGTTGACCACGCCCGCCGGGAAGCCGGCCTGCTCGGCGAGCTCGCCGATGCGCAGACCGCACAGCGGCGTGCGCGGCGACGGCTTGAGCAGCACCGCGTTGCCCATCGCCAGCGCGGCCGCGCTCTGCACGAGCGGAATCGTGAAGGGCAAGGGCGACGGCGTCACGATCGCGACCACGCCGAGCGCGTCGTAGAGGTAGTGCGCGCGCTTGTGCGCGTAGAACGGATGGCGCGGGTCGACGGCCAGGCCGGCGTGGTAGCGCTCGGCGCGGTGCGTGATGAAGCGTAGGTGGTCGAGCGCCGGGAGGATCTCGAGCGTCAGCGCCTCGACCGTGGGCTTCCCTTGCTCGCGGGCGATCAGCTCGGCGATCTCGAAGCGCTGCTCGTAGATCAGCCGGGCCAGCCGGCGCAGCGCCGCGCCGCGATCCTCGAACGGCGTGCTGCGCCAGAGCGCGGAGCTGCGCGCGGCGGCCTCGGCCGCCTGGTCGATCTCGTCCGGGCCGGCGCAGGCCACCCGCGCGAACACCTCGCCCGACGAGGGGTCGACCACGTCGAGCGTCGGCCCGGTGCCCTGCGTGCGCTCGCCGTCGACGATCGGACGGATGACGGGCAACACTTCCGGCGTCGGCAGGGGCCGAGCCGGATCGAGCTCGGGCGCGGCCTCGCGATCCACGAGCGGGCTGTCGTCGAGAAGCTGTTCCGACATGCGGCGTCGAATATAGGTTCTTCGATCCTCGGGAGCACGCGGCGTGCAACCCATGCAAAATCAGCGGCTTGCACGTCAGGGCGGTCCGATGTGAGAAACTCGGCCACGGAGGTGCAGCGTGGGCTCGACCCGTGACGTGCTGTTCCACTTCGACCTCGTCTCGCCCTACAGCTGGCTGGCCTTGATGCAGGCGGAGCGCTTCGCCGCGACGCACGGCGTGCGCTGGATCGCGCGACCCGTGGTCTACGCAGCGCTCCTCGAAGCCACGGGGCTCGTCGGACCGGTCGAGGTGTCGGCCAAGCGGCGCTACACCTTCCTCGACGTCGCGCGCGCGGCCTCCCGCGAGGGGCTGCGGTTGACCGGCCCACCCGCGCATCCGTTCCGCTCGATCGAGGCGCTGCGGACGATCTGCCTGTTCGCCGATGAGCCCGGGGCCGTGCGGCTGTCCGCCCGGCTGGCCGACGCGGCGTGGGGCCAGGGGCGGTCGCTCACCGATCTGGCCGTGCTGGCCGATGTCGTCGCAGGCGCCGGGCTCGACGCGCGGGATCTGGCCTCGCGCATCGCGGGGGAGCCGATCAAGGCCCGGCTGCGCCAGAACACCGACGATGCCCTGGCCCTCGGCGTGTTCGGCGTTCCGACGTTCGTCCTCGATCGTGAGCCGTTCTGGGGCCACGACCGGATGGAGCACCTCGCCGACCGGCTGGCCGGGCGGTTCCCCATCGACGCCGACCTGCTCGAGCGCATGCTCGGACGACCGCAGGCGGTGCGGCGCCGCGGAGCGGCTTCGTGAGCGACCCGGTCCGGTTCCGAGAAACCGTGCGGAGTAAGCTCTTCGAGGAGGCTCTTATGCGCACCATCCACATCGCTCTGGTGATCGCTGCGGCTGGCCTGATCGCAGTGGCCTCGGTGGCGGCCCAGTCGCCCGAGCCGACGCCACCACCGGCAGAGGCCGTGCCCGATGTCTCCGTGCCGGCCGCCATCCCCGACGAGGCACGCCAGCGCAAGAACCCCCGAGCCGCCACTCCGGACTCGATCGCCAACGGCGAGGAGCTCTACTTCAGGCAGTGCGTGTCGTGCCACGGTCCGAA
>Ga0180063_1000198_pt1 | contig 15242 bp, 16 predicted proteins | sample EasRivT47_16_10D_FD_121776 | JGI IMG/M metagenome (GOLD analysis project Ga0180063, IMG submission 121776) | Soil microbial communities from meander-bound floodplain in the East River, Colorado, USA - East River metaG ERMLIBT47_16_10D | ecosystem: Environmental > Terrestrial > Soil > Floodplain ...
GGCCGGTCGTAGGCGTCCCAGCCGAGCGCGCCGAGCAGCATCGCGGTGTCGTGCATGTGGCCCTCGCCGTGGCACGTGGCGTTGTACGTCGGGAGCATCTTCACGAACGTCTTCCAGTCGCCCTTCTGCCACAGCTCGACGACGCGCAGATCGATCTGGCGGTAGAACTCGTCGCTGATCTCGTGGATCGATTCCTCGGGGCTGCCGTTGTCGTTGAAGCGGTGCGAGAGCGAGCCGCTCGCCAGGATCGCGACCGAGCCGTCGTAGCGCTCCTCGATCGCGCGCCGGACGGCGCGGCCGAAGCGGGCGCTGTCCTCGAGCTTGTGCCAGTTGCACCAGGCCGCGACCGACACCACCGTGAAGTGGTTCGCCGCGTCCATGTGCATGTAGCGCATCGGCACCAGCGTGCCGTACTCGAGGTCGAGCGTGGTGGCGTCGTGCGCCCGCGTGGGGACGCCCATCTCCGTCGCGGTGTCGGCGATCAGGTGGCCGAGGCGCGGATTGCCGTCGTACTCGAACGGCATGTTCTTGATGAAGTGCGGCAGCTCGTTCGACGTGTAGACGCCCTTGAACTTCGGCGCGCAGTTCACGTGGTAGCCGGCGTTGACGAGCCAATGGACGTCGAACACCACGACCGTGTCCACGCCGAGCGCCTTGCAGCGCCGGCCGAGCTCGAAATGCCCGTCGATCGCCGCCTGCCGGCAGCCCTGGTGCTTGCCCGGCAGCTCCGAGAGGTAGAGCGACGGGACATGCGTGACCTTGGCTGCTAGCGCCAGCTTACCCACGTCAGACTCCCCAACGAGGGATGGGGTGGTCGCTGATCGAGACGCAGACGTTCTTCGGCTCGGTGAACACTTCGAAGCTCCAGGTCCCGCCCTCGCGTCCGGTGCCGGAGGCCTTGATGCCGCCGAACGGCTGGCGCAGGTCGCGGACGTTCTGACTGTTCACGAAGCACATGCCTGCCTCGATGCCTGCGGCCAGGCGGTGTGCGCGGCCGAGATTGCCGGTCCACACGTACGACGAGAGACCGTAGCGGACGTCGTTCGCGATGCGCAGCGCGTCGGCCTCATCGCTGAACGGGATCAGGCACGCCACCGGCCCGAAGATCTCGTCCTGTGCGATCTTCATCTCGTTCCGCACGCCGGCAAACACGGTTGGTTTCACGAAGTTGCCTTTGCTCACCGCCGCGGGCACGGCCGGCGCGTCGAGCCCCCCGGTGAGCAGCGTCGCCCCCTCGGTCGGTCCCAGCTCGATGTAGCGCCTCACCTTGGCGAGATGCTCCTTGGAGATCATCGGGCCGATGATCGTCTTCTCGTCGAGCGGGTCGCCCACCGCGAGGCGCGCCGCGCGCGCCGCGAACGTCTCGACAAACCGGTCGTAGATCGTCCGCTGCACGATGATTCGCGAGCCGGCGGTGCAGCGCTCGCCATTGTTCGAGAAGATCATGAACACCGCCGCGTCCATCGTGCGCTCGAGGTCCGCGTCGTCGAACACGACGAACGGCGACTTGCCGCCGAGCTCCATCGAGAACTTCTTGAGCCCCGCCCGCTGCACGATCAGGTTCCCGGTGGCGGTCGAGCCAGTGAACGAGATCGCGCGCACGTCGGGATGCCGGACGAGCGCGTCGCCTGCGGTCCTGCCGTAGCCGTGGACGACGTTCAGCACCCCCGGCGGGACGCCGGCCTCGAGCGCCAGCTCGCCAAGGCGCGCCGCGGTGAGCGGCGAGAGCTCCGACATCTTCAGCACGGCGGTGTTGCCGAGCGCGAGGCACGGCGCCACCTTCCACGTCGCGGTCATGAACGGCACGTTCCACGGCGAGATGAGCGCGCACACCCCCACCGGCTGGAAGAGCGTGTAGTTGAGCAATTTGTCGTCGACGGGATAGGTGTGCCCGTCCATGCGCGTGCACACCTCGGCGAAGAAGTAGAAGTTGTCCGCGGCGCGTGGAACGAGCGCCTTCTTCGTCTGGCCGATGACCTGGCCGGTGTCCTTCGTCTCGAGCTCGGCGATCTCGGGAACGTGCCTGGCGATCAGGTCGCCGAGCTTGCGCATGATCTGCGCGCGCGCCGCCTGCGGCGTTCCGGCCCACTTCGGGAACGCGGCCTTGGCGGCTTCGACGGCCGCGGCGATTTCCGCATCGCCGCCCGCGGCCACTTCCGCCAGCACGTCCTGGGTCGCCGGGTTGACGGTCTCGAAGGCCTCGCGGCTCGCAACCTGCCTGCCGCCGATCAGATGTCCAATCATTGCCGCGTGCTCCTGCCGAACGCCTCGTCCCCGACGACCGTGTTGACCAACCGGCCGATGCCCTCGATCTCGGTCACCACCTCGTCGCCGGGCATGACATTGACCACGCCTTCCGGGGTCCCGGTGAGGATGACGTCGCCGGCATCGAGCGTCATGAAGCCGGACAGGTACTCGATGAGGGACGGGACGTCCGAGATCATGTCACGGGTGTTGCCCTCCTGCGTCACCTTGCCGTTCACAGTGGTGCGCAGCGCGAGCCGCATCGGGTCCGGCACGTCGGCGCGATCGACCAGCCAGGGGCCGAGCGCGGTGCAGCCGTCGCGGTTCTTGACGCGAAGGTTCGGCCGGTACCAGTTCTCGAGGTAATCCCGGATCGCGTAGTCGTTGGCTACGGTGTAGCCGGCGACGTAGTCGTAGGCGGTGGCGCGCGACACGCGGCGCGCGGGCTTGCCGATCACCACCGCGAGCTCGCACTCGTAGTGCATGAACGTCGCGTCAGACGGCCGGCGGGTCTCGCCGCGATGGCCGACGAGCGCGTTGGGCCCCTTGAGGAACACGAGCGGCTCCTCCTGCGCGTTGAAGGCGAGCTCTTTCGCGTGATCGGCGTAGTTGAGCCCGAGCGCGATGATCGTCCGGGGCCGGAACGGCGGCAGCCAGACCGCCATCTGCTCGCGCACGAGCCGCCCGTCGGCAAGACGCAGCTCGCCCCCGCCTGCGTCGGTGGCCTCGTGGACCGCGCCGGAATAAGCGACGCGCGCGCGCTTCATCGGCCGCGTCCCTCCGCGACAAGCGGATTCTCGAGCCGCCCCACCCCATCGATCTCGATGGCGACGCGCTGCCCGGCGCGCGCGAGCGGCGCGTTCTCCGGAACGCCGGTGAGCAGCACGTCGCCCGCGGCGAGGGTCATGAACTCGGTGACGTCGGCGATGAGTCGCCGGGTCGAGCGGACGAGGTTCGCGGTCGTGTTCTGCTGGCGCAGCACGCCATCGACGAAGACCCGCACGGCGAGCGCGTCGGGGTTCGGCACCCGCGCGCGCTCGACGATCGTGGCGCCGATCGGGCAGAACCCGTCGCGGCACTTCAAGCGGACGGACGGGCGGTAGTAGCTGTCGTGCGGCATGCTCACGTCGTTCACGACGGTGTAGCCCGCAACGTGGTCGAGCGCGGACTCCGCCGACACGCGGCACGCGGTACGCCCGATCACGACGCCGAGGGCGGCGCCCATCTGCAGCGCTTCGACGTCGCTCGGAACGGGGATCGGTGCGCCGTCGCCGATCCAAGTGTTGGCCGGCTTGATGTAGAGCACCGGCGCCTTCGGCGGTGCCTTGTAGGGCGGCTTGTTCACGGCTTCGCCGAGCGCTGCCAGGGCGCCTCTGTAGTTGAGCAGGACGCCGTAGAGGGTCGCCGGAGCAAAGCTCAAGGCATGTCCTTGTCGGTGTAGATCAGCGACACGCGCGCGTTCTCGGGAACCGACGGCATGGCCGCGTTCCACTCGGCGTGGCGGCTGCGCATCGCCGCGAGCCGATCGGGATGCCGCGCGGCCAGGTTGGCGCGCTCGCGCTCGTCCGCCGCGACGTCGAAGAGATACTCGTTCGCGCCGATCGCCAGGTACTTCCACCGGCCTTCCCGCAGCGCGCGCTGGTCGCGGTGCTTCATGCGCCAGTAGAGTGGACGGTCGATGCGGTTGCGCGGGTCGCGCAGCACCGGCAGGAGCGAGATACCGTCGAGCGGATAGTCCGGGTGTGCCTTTACGCCCGCGGCGTCGAAGTTCGTGGCCACCCAGTCCATCGTGATCGCCAGCTGGTCGGTGACGCCGCCCGGGGCGATGCCGCGCGGCCAGTGCACGACGTACGGCACGCGGATGCCGCCCTCGGTCAGGTCCATCTTCCCGCCGACGAGCGGCCAGTTGTCGGAGAAGCGCTCGCCACCGTTGTCGCTCGTGAACACGATCAGCGTGTCCTCCAGCAGCCCGGCCGCTTCGAGCGCCGCAGCGACCTGCCCGATGCCCTCGTCCATGTGGTGGATCATCCGCTGGTAGATGCGGATCGATCCGCCGTCGAGGTGTGCGATCTTCCCGACGAGCCCCGCGGCGAGCGCGGCGTCGTCGCGCGTCTCCCACGGCCAGTGCGGCGCGGTGTAGTGCAGGCTGAGCAGGAACGGCGCGCGATCGGCGGCGCGCTTGCACACGTACGCCACGGCACGCTGCGAGAGGAGATCGGTGAGGTAGCCGTCGGCGCGGGTGGGCTCGCCGTTTTCCTGGAGGTCGTGCTTCCCCTCGCGATCGGTGTGCGTGAAGTAGTCGACGCCGCCGGAGTTCGGCCCGAAGTGCTCCTCGTAGCCGCTCTTGAGCGCGCCGAAGTGCGGCGGGTAGCCGAGGTGCCACTTGCCGACGAGCGCGGTCCGGTAGCCCGCGTTGCGCAGGAGCGACGGCAACGTCGCGTGCGCAGGCGGAAGGCCGATCTCGGGATTGCCGCGCGCGCGTCCGGACATTGGCTCCTCGGCGGCGCCGCGCAGGCGGTATTGGTAGCGCCCGGTCATCAGCGCGAAGCGCGTCGGCGAGCACACCGGCGAGTTCGCGTAGCCCTGCGTGAAGCGCAGCCCGCGCGCGGCGAGTCGGTCGATGTTGGGCGAGACCGGCGCGCGGCCGCCGTAGCAGCCGAGATCCGCGTAGCCGAGGTCGTCGGCGAGGATGAAGACGAAATTCGTGGGCACGCCGGCCGCCTGCGCGAGCGTCAGTCGATCTTCATGCCGGTGGCCTTGATCGTCGCGGCGTAACGTTCGCGGGCTTTCGCGAGCCGCGCTTCCGCGGCGGCGCCGGTCTCGCCCTCGATCACCATGTCGAGTTTCTGCAGCCGGTCACGCACGTCGGGCGCCGCGAGCGCGTCCGCCAGCGCCTTCTGCAGCGTGGCGACGACCGGCTCGGGCGTCGCGGCGGGAACGAGGGCGACAAACATCACCTCGAACTCGAGCGCCGGCACGCCGGCTTCCGCGGTCGTCGGGACCTCGGGCATCAATGGCGAGCGCTTGCGGCTCGTCACCGCCAACGCCTTCACCTTGCCCGCCTGGACCTGGGGCAGGAGGCCCGTCGTGGCGAGGATGCCGGCCTGCACTTCGCCGGTCACCACGGCCATGACCGCCGGCGTGTTGCCCTTGTACGGGATGTGGTTCACCTTCACGCCCGCGGTATCCTGGAGGATCGACGCGGCGACGTGGCCCGGGCTGCCGTTGCTGCCCGAGCTGAAGGTGATCGTCTCGCGCCTGCCCGTGGCGATGAAGTCGGCCAGCGACGTTGCCCCCACGCTCGGGTTGACTCCCACTAGAAGTCCCGATGACGCCATCAGCATCAGCGGCTTGAGTTCCGCGAGCTTGAACGGCATCGATTTGTACAGATTCGGATTGACGGTGAAGGTCGTGTCGATCGAGAACAGCACGGTGTATCCGTCCGCCGGGCTGCGCGCGACCGCCTCGGCACCGATGTTGCCGCCCGCACCACCGCGCGCTTCCACCACGAACGGCTGCTTGAGCGCGGCCGACATCTTCTCGCCGAGGCTGCGCGCGAGGATGTCGGACGGCCCGCCGGGCGGGAAGTTGACGATGATGCGCACCGGCTTCTCGGGGAAACCCTGCGCGGCGACCGGGCCGGCCATGAACACCGCCGCGGCTGTTAGGACTGCATGGACCAGATGCCTCATGGGGATCGTCTCCTCGCTGGTCACTGTACCGATGCCAGGGTCGCCCCATCCGCCATGAGCACGACGGCGTTCCCGCTCGCGGAGGACTGCGCGTACTCGCCGTATTGCCGGCCGGTGAGCGCCGCGCCGTCGGCGGCCATCGCGCGCGCGACGCCGAGCAGGGTGGCAAGGACACGTCCGCCCATTTCCGCGCCGACGAGACGGCTGTAGTCGCCGAAACCCGCGATCGCGTCCTCGACCGCGCCGCCCTTCAACTTCTCGATGAACGCCTTGTCCGCGGCGACCCGCTCGGGCGTCGGCATGTTATGCCGTCCGCGCACGAGGATGTGCGCGAAGGCCGTGCTCGCGAGAAACACCGCGCGCCGGCCGAGCCGCTTCGCGGTCGCGTGCACGGCCGCGCCGGCGCGCAGGCACTCGGCGTGGTCTGACATGAGCACGCTCGGCATGCCGACGACCGCGACCTGCGCGTCGGGATCGAGGTGCTTGAGCGGGACGTAGGTGCCGTAGTCCCAGCCGTAGTGCTCGGAGTCGTTGCGCGCCGCGGGCACGTTCGCGCGGCCCAGCTCCTCGATGAACGCCGCGGCGAACTCGGCGTCGCCGCGATAGCGGTACGGCAGGCCGGGGATGAGGTTCGGCGCTTCATCCGCGACGCACATGCCCTGGTGCACCGGCTGGCAGGTCACGACCCAGTCGAACGTCGCCACCCAGTGCGCCGAGGCGATCACCCACAAGTCGGGCTTGAGGGTGCGCCGTACCGCGGCGCCCATCTCGCGCTCGCCGGCGACGAGCGTCTTCTGGAAGTCGGGCGTGATCTCGTCGCGCCCGAGGGTGGGGACGTGCGCGACGACGGCCGCTGCGACGACTCCGGTCATGAAGTGCTCCTCCTGTGCGTGTTTTCCCGCGGGCATCGGACGATCGCCCCGCTCCACTCGGGGAGGATAGCGCGATCACCGCTCGCGGGGCGGCCTCAGCGCGGCGGGTTCCTGCGCGTCGATGAAGACCATCGCGAGCCGGCACGGACCCGGACCCCGGTTGATCCAGGCGTGGTTGGTGCCCTGCTGGGCGCCGGCGATGCGACGGCCCTTGCGCGCGACGCCGCGCACGAAGCCTTCGCCGTCGAACATGTCGCCCTGCAGGCGGCCGTCCGGTGCGCGCCGCACGGCGTTGCACGAGCCGGCGATGCGCACCGCCGGCGTGGCCTCGTCGAGCAGCGCCACGGTGGTCACCTTGTGCGGCATCGTGACGAGCGCCCCGCCGATGTTGCTCAGCCTGAAGACGAGCTTCAGGAACTGCGGATAGTCCTCGGCCTTGACGCCCATCGGGACAACGACCGCGTCGATCCCGCCTGCTCGAAGTACGGGTTGTAGATCATCGGCGCCTTGAACGTCTCGGTCGGATGGCCGAGATGCGCGATCAGGGTCGCCGTGCCGCGGATCATCGTCAGTCCTGCGATGCCTGCGCGGCCGCGACCGCGGCGCGCAGGCCGAGGAGATAGCTGTCGACGCCGAAGCCGGCGATCTGTCCCCGCGCGATCGCCGCGATCACGGAGTGGTGCCGGAACTCTTCGCGGGCGTGGATGTTCGACATATGCACTTCGACCACCGGAACCTTGAGGATCGAGAGCGCGTCGCGGATGCCGTAGCTGTAGTGGGTCCAGGCGCCGGCGTTGATGATCACGCCGTCCACCTTGTCGCCGTGCGCCTGGTGGATGCGCTCGCACATCGCGCCCTCGCTGTTCGTCTGGAAGCATTCGAGCGCGACGCCCAGCTCGCGCGCGAGCGCCTGCGCGCGGCCGTCGATCTCGGCGAGCGTCAGCGTGCCGTACTGCGCGGGATCGCGCTTCCCGAACATGTTGAGGTTGATGCCGTGGAGCATGAGGATCTTCATGATGGCCTCGAGAGCGGTTCAGCTCGTGCGCATGTCCGCGTACCGACCGGCCGCGCCGCCATGACGATCGCCCCGGCAATGCGCAGATTGGCGACGCCGTGGCGCGCAGCGACGCGCGTGTCGGCCGCGCCGCGTGCCACGGCACCGCGGCGCACGGTTACAGCTTGACGCAGACGTTCCTGAGCTCGGTATAGAACTCGAGCGAGTGCACGCCGCCCTCGCGGCCGATGCCGGACTCCTTCGAGCCGCCGAACGGCGTGCGCAGATCGCGCAGGAACCAGCAGTTCACCCAGCAGATGCCGACGTCGATCTGCGCCGAAACGCGGTGCGCGCGCGCGAGGTTCGTCGTCCAGATCGTGGTCGCGAGCCCGTACGGCGTGTCGTTCGCGAGGCGGATCGCCTCGTCCTCCGCGTCGAACGGCCGGATGTGGCAGCAGGGGCCGAAGATCTCCTCGCGGATCGCCGCCGAGTCCTCCGCGAGGCCGGTCCAGATCGTCGGCTGGATCCACGAGCCGTTCTTGAGCTCGGCCGGCATGTCGGGAATGCCGCCGCCGGTCACCACCTTCGCGCCGTCCTCGACCGCCTTGCGGTAATAGGACAGCACCTTCTTCTGATGCTCCGGGCTGATCAGCGGCCCGATGCCGGTCGCCGCGTCCTCGGGGCGGCCGGGCTTCATGCCTTCGGCCTTCTGCTTCAGCGCCTGCACGAACTTCTCGAAGATCGGCCGCTCCACGTACACGCGCTCGGTGCCGAGGCAGACCTGGCCGCAGTTGGCGAACGCCGCGCGCGCGATGCCGTCGACCGCGGCGTCGAAGTCGCAGTCGGCGAACACGAGGCCGGCGTTCTTGCCGCCCAACTCGAACGAGACGGCGCGCGTGCCCTCGGCGGCCGCTTTCATGATCGCGGTGCCGGTACGCGTCTCGCCGGTGAAGGTGATCGCGTCGACCCACTTGTGCCGCGTGAGGAACTCGCCCGCCGAGCCCGGACCGAAGCCGTGCACGACGTTGTACACGCCCGGCGGCACGCCCACCTTGTTCATCACCTCGCCGAGCAGCGTCGCAGTGGACGGCGTCTCTTCCGAGGGCTTCACCACCACCACGTTTCCGCACGCGAGCGCGGGACCGACCTTCCAGGTCATCAGCAGCAGCGGCAGGTTCCACGGGCAGATCACCGCGACGACACCCTTCGGCACGCGGATCGCATAGTTCAGTGCGCCCTTGCCGTCGGGCGTCGCCATCTGGAACGACTCGGTCGGAACGTTCTTGACGACGTCGGCGAAAATCTTGAAGTTCGCCGCGCCACGCGGGATGTCGAGATGCTTTGCGAGTGAGAGCGGCTTTCCGGTGTCGGCGACCTCCGCTTCGAGGAAGTCGTCGAAGCGGCGGTTGATCTCGTCGGCGACGGCGTAGAGCAGCTCCGAGCGCTTCGCCGTGTCCAGGCTGCCCCACGGACCGGTGAGCGCGGCGCGCGCGGCGCGCACCGCCGCATCGACCTCCGGCTCGCCCGCCTCTGAGACGAGGCCGATCAGCCGGCCGTCTACCGGAGAGCGGTTCTCGAAGGTCTTGCCCGATTTCGCGGCGACGAACTCGCCGCCGATGAAGTTGTGGGTGGCTTTCAGTCCGCGGTCCATGGGTTGGCTCCGTCGATTGTCCGGGATGCCTCCGGCGCTACAGCTTCTTGTGCGTACTGTCGCAAAACGGCTTGCCGCCGGTCCGCTTGCAGCCGCACAGATAAGCGGTCTGATCCTTCTCCTGGGTCCAGACGACCGGCTTGATGCCGGTTTTCGTCGAGGTATGCGAGCCGTCGCAGAAGGGCTGCATCTTCGAGAGCCCGCAGGCGCACCATGCATAGCGATATCCCGCCAGCAGATCGATCTTGTACGGGGCCTTTTGGGCAATTGCGGGTTCTTCAGTCGTGTCGGCCATCGGTGACTGCCTCGCGTGGGAAGGACGGTGGCGGTGCGCCGCCGCGCATATTGATTGACCCGCGGTGCGCCATTCGATTATCGTTGTTTTTGCACCCGAACGAAACTCCGAGTCAAGGGGGACCCATGCGCGTCGCACCCGCAGTCAATGCCGATTCGAGCCAGGTCGCAGTCGTCAACACCAACGAAATGCCCTGGGAGAAGACCGAGCACCCGGGCATCTCGCGCAAGGTGCTCGAGTTCGTCAACGATCCGCGCAAGGGGCGCGAAACTTCGCTCCTGATGTTCGAGCCGGGCGCCAGGCTGCCCACCGAGACGCTCGTGGACCGGATGGACCTCTTCGTGATCGAGGGCAATTACGAAGACGGCAATGGGCAATACGGTCAGCACACCTTCATCCGCAACCAGCCCAGCTACACCCATACCCCGTCCTCGAAGAGCGGCTGCGTGCTTTACGTGAAGTGGCGCGTGCCGATCCGGCCGGGCGGGCAGCGGCTCGTGATCGATGCGAAGACCGCGCAGTGGACCGCGTTCCCGCACCGCGGCGCGGACGTGCTGCACCTCTACCCGAACGCCGACGGTATCGAGACCGGCCGCATCGGCAACGTGCACCCGAACCGCAAGATCCCGTCGCACGATCACTCGATCGGCGAGGAGACCTTCGTGCTCAAGGGCTGCCTGAGCGACGAGTACGCCGCCTACGGCGCCGGCATGTGGTTCCGCATGCCTTGCGGCAAGCCGCACGCGCCGTTCACCGAGGCCGACGGCTGCATGATGCTCATCCGCGAGGGCGACCTCGTCTGGTGACGACCGCGCGGCCCCGGCGCGCAGCGGGGCGAGAACACCAACCAGGAGGAGAACACCAGATGTCACGCGCCACGCGCTCGATTCGCGCGCTCGTCGCCGCTGCCGGGCTCGCGCTCGGTGTGGCACTGCCCGCCGCCGCGGCCGACTTCACCATGAAGATCGGCTTTGCCACGATGAACGACATCCAGCACCAGTGGGGCACCTGGATGAAGGAAGGCGTCGAGGCGCGCTCGAACGGGCGCATCGAGGTGAAGCTCTTCCCGCGCAACCAGCTCGGCACGATCGCGAGCCAGATCGAGGGCACGCAGCTCGGCACGATCGAAGCGTTCACCTCGCCCGCCGACTTCTTCGCCGGCGTCGACCCGCGCTTCGGCACCTTCAGCATCCCGGTGCTCTTCAAGGACATGTCGCATGCCGAGAAGGTGCTGCTCGATCCGGCCCTGAACAAGGAGATCCTCGGTTTAGGCGCGGACAAGAACGTCCAGATCGTTTCGATCTATACCTTCGCGTTCGCGCACTACCTCGCCAAGCAGCCGATCCGTCGCATCGACGACTTCAAGGGCAAGAAGCTGCGGGTCAACGCGACCGCGGCGGAGCGCGCGAAGATGCGCGTGTTCGGCGCGACCGCCGTGCCGATGGACCTCGCCGAGGTCATCCCGGGCCTGCAGCAGGGCGTTATCGACGGCACGCAGAGCGCCACCGCGGTGTTCGTGAACCTCAAGTTCAACGAGATCAGCAAGACGCTCACCGAGCTGAACGACACGATGGTCGTGTCGGTGGGCGCGGTGAGCCGCGCGTGGCTCGGCAAGCTGCCGGCCGACCTGCGCCAGATCGTGATCGAGGAGGGCGCCAAGATCCAGCCGCGCATGATGGCGCAGTCGCGCACCATCGACGACGGCATGCGCAAGCGCTGGGCCGAGGTCGGCGGCGAGTTCGTGCGCTTCTCGCCCGAAGAGCAGGCGCGCGTGCGCCAGCTGCTCGGGCCGATCGGGGAAGAGGTCACGAAGGACAACCCGGCCACGAGCGCGTTCTACAAGCGGCTCGCCGCGACCGCCCAGAAATACTGAGCGCGCCCGCCACGCCAGCGCGCCGATGGGCCGGTTCGTCTTTGCGACCCTGCCAGGCTGGATCCTCGGCGCGCTGATGCTCGTCGGCATCGCGCTCAACTTCGCGAACGTGGTGAGCCGTCACCTCTTCGGCCAGGCGATCTTCTGGACCGAGGAGATCCTCGTCTACCTCACGATCTGGGGCGTGTTCCTCGGGATGTCCGCTATCGCCTACAAGGGCGAGCACCTGAACATGGACCTCTTCTCGGCGGCGATCCCGAGCCGCTGGCGCAAGCTGCATCGCGGCCTCGTCGCGGCGGCCATGTTCGCGGTGTGCGCGTTCGTGGCCGTGCAGTCCTGGCAGATCGTCGTGCTCTTCGCCGGGGCCGGCCAGGTCAGCATCGCCGCCGGCGTGCCGAAGGCGATCCCGCACGCCGCGCTGCTCGTCGGGTTCGTACTCACCGCACTTGCCGTGCTGGTGCGCCTCCGCGCCAATCTCAGCGGCAAGTTCTAGCAAGCGCGCGGCATGACCTGGGTCCTAGCCCTGCTGCCGCTCGCGCTGCTCGCGCTCGGCTTCCCGTTCTTCGTGATCCTGCTTGCCACGGCAGCGGTCGTGCTCGTCGCGTTCGCGCCGGCGCCGGCCACCGTCATGCATCAGGTGATGTTCAGCAGCATCGACAAGTACGCCCTGCTCGCGGTGCCGTTCTTCATCTTCGCCGGCGACCTGATGGGCCGCGGCGGCGTGTCCCGACGGCTGGTGCGCTGGGTGACCTCGATGATCGGCGGCGTGCGCGGGAGCCTGCCATTCACCGCGCTCGGGACGGTCACCGTGTTCAGCGCGATCTCGGGATCGACGGCAGCGACGGTCGCGGCGGTGGGCGGGCTGACCTACGACCGGATGCGCGAGGCCGGCTACAGCCAGCGCTTCTCCTCCGGCCTGCTCATCTCGGCGGCGTCGATCGACAACCTCATCCCGCCGTCCATCGGGTTCATCCTCTACGGCATCGCGTCCGACACCTCGGTGGTGAAGCTCTTTGCGGCGGGCGCAATCCCGGGTCTCGTGCTCGCGGCGTTCTTCGGCGCGTACATCTGGTACTACGCCTGGCGGCGCGGCGAGGGCGCGGGGAAGCGCTTCGATTTCGGCGAGTTCCTGGCGGCGACCAAGGACGGCATCTGGTCGATCGCGGCGCCGGTATTCGTCCTCGGCGGGATCTACGCCGGCATCTTCTCGCCGACCGAGGCGGCCGGGATCGCGTGCGTGTACGCCATCTTCGTGGTCGTGCTGGTCTATGGAGAGCTCAGCTGGGCCGAGGTGTTCCGCACCGCTTCGCGCTCGATGTACCTCACCGCGCAGGTGTTCGTGATCGTCGCATCGGCCGGGGTGTTCTCGTGGCTGCTCACGGTGAACGGCGTGCCGCAGGCCCTGGCCGAGGCCGTCACCCGCCTGAAGGTGCCGCCCTGGGCAGTGCTGCTCGTGATCAACCTGCTGCTTCTGGCAGTGGGCATGTTCCTCGACACCGCGTCGTCGATCCTGGTCCTCACGCCGCTGCTCGTCCCGGTCGCGAAAGCGATCGGCGTCGACCCGGTGCACTTCGGCGTGATCTTCGTGATGAACCTGAGCATCGGCACGTTCACACCGCCGTTCGGCATCAACATCTTCGTCGGTCAGGCGGTGTTTAAGACGCCCCTCTCGACCATCTATCCCGGGCTCGTGCCCTTCATGGTGGCCGCGATCGCGGCGTTGATGGTCGTGACCTACACTCCGCAACTGTCCCTCTGGATCCTACGGTTCCTTTGATGAGCAACGACCCTAGTTACGCAGCCGCCGTCGACGTCCACGCCCACTGGTATCCGCGCGAGTGGCTCGATCTCGTGCGCGACCACGGGCCAGCCCACGGCGTCGAATGGACCGAGGTCCCCGGCAAGGGCCCGCAGTTCAAGGTCGGCCACCTCGCCACCGGGCCGGCGGGACCGCAGTTCGTGGATCTGGACGCGCGTCTGGCGGCGATGGACGCGCAGGGCGTGGCGGTGCACGCGCTCTCGCTCTCGCAGCCAATGGTGTACTGGGCGGGGCGCGACCTCGGTGCGCGGCTGGCGGCGGCCTTCAACGACGCGCTCGTTCGCGCGCACGAGCGCGCGCCGGCGCGCCTGGTCGGCCTCGCCGCGCTGCCGATGCAGGCACCGGATCTTGCCGTGCAGGAAGTCGATCGCGCCCGTGCGCTACCCGGTGTGCGCGGCTTCTACATCGCGACGAACGTGCTCGGCAAGGATCTCTCGGACGAGTCGTTTTTCCCCGTCTACGAGCGCATCGAGTCGACCGGGCTGCCGCTCTTCCTGCACCCGATCTTCGTGCTGGCGCGCGAGCGCCTCGAGCGCCATTACCTCACCAACCTGATCGGCAACCCGGTGGAGACCGCGGTCGCGGCTGCGCACCTCATCTTCGGCGGCGTGCTCGACCGGTTCCCGAAGCTCGACGTCGTGCTGCCGCATGCCGGTGGCGCGTTCCCGTGGCTCGTCGGGCGGCTTCACCGCGGCTGGGAGAAGCGCGCGGACCTCAAGCACATTGCGCACCCGCCGCTCGAGTACCTGCGGCGCTTCCATTACGACACGATCGGCTATTCCGACGCCGTCCTGGAATTCCTGGTGCGCCACATCGGCGCCGACCGCGTCCTGATCGGCAGCGACTACTGCTTTCCGATCGCCTACGAGCAGCCGGTCAGGAACGTGACCGACAACCCGTTGATCGACGACGCCGCGAAGCGGCTGATCGTCGCAGTCAACGCGCGCCGGCTCCTGCGGCTATAGCCTCGCGCGATGGCGCTCGAGAAGCCGGCCGCGCCACCGACGCAACCCCGCGCGGCGCTCGCTGCGTTCGGCGGCCTCTACGCCACCAATGCGTTCATCGCGTTCGTCTTCGCGGCCTCCGGGCCCGTGGCCATCATTCTCGCGGTCGGCACGCGCGGCGGGCTGAGCGCCGCTGATCTGTCGTCGTGGATCTTCGGCTCGTTCTTCATCAACGGGCTGATCAGCATCGCGTTCTGCTGGCTCTACCGCCAGCCGCTCGTCTTCTTCTGGACCATTCCGGGCGCCGTGCTCGTGGGGCCCGCACTCGGGCATCTGACCTTCCCGGAGGTGATCGGCGCGTTCGTCGCCACCGGGTGCCTCATGCTCGCACTCGGGTTGAGCGGCTGGGTGCGGCGCGCGATGGAAGCGGTGCCGATGCCGATCGTCATGGGCATGGTGGCGGGCGTGTTCCTCCGGTTCGGACTCGACCTCGTGTTCGCGATCCGCGATGACTTCTGGATCGCGGCGCCCATGGCCGCGGCGTTCATCGCGCTGAGCGTGTCGCCCCGGCTGGCGCGCCTCATGCCGCCGCTGATCGGCGCCATGATCGTCGGCGCGGTCCTCGTCGCGACGCTTGGCCGGTTCGATCCCGCTGGCGCCGCGGGGGCGGCGCTCGCCCGGCCGAACCTCTACGTGCCGGTGTTCTCATGGCAGGCGATGGTCGAGCTCGTGGTGCCCCTCGCGATCACCGTGCTGGTCGTGCAGAACGGGCAGGGCATCGCGGTGCTGCGCGCGGCCGGTCATCAGCCCCCGATCAACGCGGTCACCGTCGCCTGCGGTATCGGCTCGATCGTCACC
>Ga0180063_1000199_pt1 | contig 15228 bp, 15 predicted proteins | sample EasRivT47_16_10D_FD_121776 | JGI IMG/M metagenome (GOLD analysis project Ga0180063, IMG submission 121776) | Soil microbial communities from meander-bound floodplain in the East River, Colorado, USA - East River metaG ERMLIBT47_16_10D | ecosystem: Environmental > Terrestrial > Soil > Floodplain ...
GGCCAGCGCGCGGGCGAGCGGTGCGGCCGCGGGCGCCGCCACGATGCTCGTGTGGCCCCGGCGCTGGAGCTCGCGCACGAGGAGGGCCACCTGCACTTCGCCGCCGCCCCATCCCCGCTCGGGATCGACGTGCAGGACGCGCACGACCTACCGACCCGCTTCCCGGATGCGCATCAGCACGGCGGTCGTCGCCCACATGGCGGCGGCGACTTCGGTGTCGCCGAACGAGTATTGCGTGAGGCCGCCGACCAGGAAGCCGGTGATGCCGAGGCAGGCCCCGAGGGCGGTCGCGTGGACGGCGGGATCACGGCTCCGGTGCACGGCTTCGATCCCGAAGCGCAGCACGGTCGCGAACAGCAGCGTGAACGCCGCGAGCCCGAGCAGGCCGGCTTCGGCGGCGATCTGGAGGAAGTTGTTGTGCGCGTGCGAGCGGCGATCGGCCTCGGGATGGCGCTCGTAGTAGGGTCGGGCCACCTTCTGGTAGCGGCCGAAGCCGAGCCCGAACACCGGATGATCGGCGACGATGTCCAGGTTCGCGGCATAGATCCCGACCCGTCCCGCGTTCATCTCGCTGCTCGTGAGCGCCGGCAGCATCTGCTCGCGGAGCCCCGGCGACAGCGCCACCGCCAGCGCCGCCACCCCGCCCAGCACGGCGAGCCGCATGCCCGCCCCGCGTCCGGTCGCCATGGCCACGAGCGCCATCGCGACGGCCGCGATCCACGCCCCGCGCGCCGTGGAGAAGACGAGCGCCAGGCCGAGCAGCGGCACCCCCACGAGCCGCATCCATCGCGCGCGCGACACGAGGGCGAAGCCGAGCGGCAGGAGCAACACGTGCGCGTAGGTCAGGTAGTTCCGGAAGAAGCCGACCGCGGCGTACCCGTGCGCCCCTTCGATGCGCGGGCGGACGAAGCGGCGGCGGCCGAGCAGCTCGCGGTACCAGTCGGCGCCGGTGTAGTGCTGCAGGATCCCGTACACGGCGACCACGCAGGCCGCCGCAACCAGCCAGCCGACGAAACGCACCGCGCCACGCGCGTCCTCGAGCCACCAGAACACGCCGAAGTAGGTGACGGCGATCCAGAGGCGCCCCCATCCCGGCGCGTCGAGCGGATGCCCGCTCGCGAGCGTCGACAGGGCGAACGCGGCGACCATCGCGAGCAGGACTTCGTCGAGCGGCGTGCGGCGGACGACCGGCTTGCCCTGCGCCGACGCCACCACCGCGAGGACGACGAGCCCGACGGCGCCGATCTGCATCCCGCTCGTCGAGAGCGCGATGGAGCATGCCGTGAACGCGAGGCAGGCGTCGGCCGCCCGCCGGAGCCACGCTGCCGGCACCGCCGCTACACGCCCCGCCGCGTGAGAATGACCTTCGCGGTCTCGGACAGGATCTTCAGATCGAGCCAGATCGAGCGATTGTACATGTACGCCAGGTCGTACTTGAGCTTCGTCGTCGGCGAGGTGTGGTACTCGCCGTTCACCTGGGCGTAGCCCGTCAGGCCGGGCCGCACCTTGAACCGCTCGCGATAGCCCTGGATGCCCTCTTCGTACTGGCGCACGAACTCCGGCCGCTCCGGCCGCGGACCGACGAAGCTCATGTCGCCGCGCAGCACGTTCCAGAGCTGCGGCAGCTCGTCCAGCCGGGTCGCGCGCAGCACGCGGCCGAGCACGGTGACGCGCGGGTCGTGCTCCACCGCCAGCACCGGACCGGTCGCGTCCTCGGCACCGTGCTGCATGGTCCGGAACTTGAAGATCGTGAACGGCGTCCCGTCCTTGCCGACCCGGACTTGGCGGAAGATCACGGGGCGCCCCGACGTCGTGACGAGCACCAGGGCGACGAGCGCCATGATCGGCAGCGCGACCACGAACAGCAGCGTGGCGAGCGCGGTGTCGAAGAGGCGCTTCACGACCACGCCCCCGGCGGTCGGCTCGTCGTGCATCACCTCGAGCAAGGGAATGTCGTGCAGGCGCAGATGCTCGCGCCGCCCGATCAGGATCTCGTACGGCGACGGCACGACGTAGATCTGCGCCCGCTCGCCGGGCCAGCGGCTGAGCGCGTCGAGCAGGCGGTCCTGCCATCCCCCTTCCGACACGATGATGACCTCGTCGGCGTCGTAGGTCTCGCAGAGCGCGGGCAGCTCCTCGCGGCTGCCCACCACCGGCACGTCGGCCGCGCCGCCGGTGAGCACCGGGAGCGCGCCGTTCATGGAGACCGCGCCCACGATGTCCATGCCGAGCCAGCGCTGCGTGCGGATGGTCTCGATCACCTCCGTCGCACCGGTGCCGGTTCCGACGACCAGCACCCGGTGGCGCGGATAGCGGCCCATGAGCGGACGGCAGACGATGCGCCACCCGGCGAGGAACGCGCCGTTCAGCGCGGCGTGCACGACGAGCACCGAGCGCGGGAACGCCAAGTCCTGCCGGAAGAAGTAGACCGCCACCAGGAGCAGCGCCTGCAGCACCGCCGCGGCCCCGATCGGCCCGAGGTGATCGCGCGGGTTGATGAGCGCGCGCGTCTCGTAGAGCCCGAGGAGGTAGAGCACCAGGAGCTGCGCGGCGAGCATCTCCGGCCAATGATGCGCGACCTCGGCAAACCGCACGGGCGGGAGATAGTCCTGCGTGAACGGAAACGGGATCACGGCGCGCACCGCAAAGGCCGTGAGATACGCGACCGGGGCGACGACGAGGTCGCCGGTCACCAGCATCGCCCAGCGGGCTCGCCACCCCTTGTCGCGCCGATGCACCGGGCTCGGAGATACCAGAAGGCCCCGGCGGGTCAACGCGATGCGACATTCACGCGCTCATGCCGCGTACGGCATCGGCCCAGGCGTCTTCGACGGCCGCCGCGGATGCCTCCCACCCGTAGCGCCGCGCGACCAGCTCGCGCGCCGCCCGCGCCTGCCGCTGCGCGCGCGCGCGATCCCGCAGCAGTCCCGTCGCGGCCGCCGCCAGCTCCTCGGTCGTGCCGGCGAGCACCAGGTGCTCGCCGTCGCGCGCCGCCAGCGCCGCCGCGACCTGCGGCGTCGTCACGACCGGCGTGCCGACCGCCATGGCCTCGAGCACCTTGTTCTGGAGCCCGGATCCACTGCGCATCGGGATCACGGTCACCGCGCCGCTCGCGAGCTCGGGCGCCATGACGGGCGCGTCGGCGACGAGGCTCACGCCGGGCCGCGTCGCGAGCGCCCGCACCGCGGCGCTCGGGCGCGCGCCGACCAGGTGTACCGTCGCCTCGGGCACGGTGGCGCGAACCGCCGGCAGGATCTCCTCGACCAGCCAGCGGGCGGCGTCGACGTTCGGGAAGTAGCCCAGGTTGCCGCCGAACACGATCCGGCCCGACACGGCCGCATCCGCGCGGAACGGGAACGCGTCCAGATCGACGCCGTTCGGGACGACGCGCACGCGCGGGCTCGCGAGCGCCCGGGCATCGGGCTCGGCGACCACGAGCGTCGCGGCCGCGCGCGCCACCAGCGCCGGCTCGTACCGGCGGAGCCGGCGGCCCTCGAGCGCGGACGCCCAGGCGAGCGGGCCGCGATCGCGCGCCGCCCGCCGCGCGAAGTTCTCCGACAGCGCGTCGATCAGGTCGAGCACGACGGGCGGCCCGCCGGCCTCCGGCCAGTACGCGCCGGTGCGTACGAGCTGCGCATGCACGACGTCGAAACGCTCCCGCGCGAGGAGCGCCCGCACGTGCGCCAGCGCGCGTGTCCGCCGATAGAGCAGCACCTGGAGCGGACGCGCGTCGGCGAGCCCGCGCGCGAGTGCGAGCGGCGCGGTCGCGAGCCCGAGCGGCACCACCTCGAGCCGCAGCCCGAGCGCCCGCACCGCCGCTACGTGCGCCGGGTCGACCGCGCCGAGCACGAGCGCGCACACGGTCACCTCGTGGCGGCGCGCAAGGAGCCGCAGATGGTGATACGCCCGCACCTGATCGCCGCGCCACGGCGGCACCGGCAGCCGCGTGACCAGTGCCAGGACCTTCAGGAGCTCCACTCCTTCGTGCTGCGCGCCTGGATCCACGCCGCCGCCGTCGGCTGGCGGCCGTAGCGCCGCCGCGCCACGAGGTGCGCGCTCTCGCGCAGGACGAGGTAGGCGGCGAGCCGCAGGAGCGCGCCGGGCGAGAGGCTCGCGAGCGTCGCGCGCAGGCGCGGCTGGCGATTGCCGCGCGCGGTCAGGCCCGGATAGTCGCGCTCGAGCTGCACCTTGCCCATCTCGATGCGGATGCGCTGGCGGTAGAAGTCGCGCAGCGTGCCGGGCAGGCGCACGACCACCTGCGCTGCCGGCTCGCGCACCATGTGCTCGCGGCCGATCTCGAGCTCGAGCCACCGCTCGGGCTCGATCAGGTCCTCGGGCATGCGTGCGGGCAGCCCGGCGACCCGTGCGGCGTAGAGCTGGCCGGAGAGGTTCGGAAAGTCGACGCCGTAGGGCGCCGCCATGATGCCCTCGAAAAGGGTCGCGCGCGGCGCGCAGGTCGTCCTCGGCGACGCGAGGACGGCCGCCGGATCTCGTGCCAACGCCGCGAGGAGAAGCGCGATCGCGTTTGGGCCGAGCGCCACGTCGGCATCGAGGAAGACGACCACCTCGGTCGCGACGTGCGCACGGAGCCAGTTCCATGCGATCGCCTTGCCCGCGCGGACGGTGCGCAGCAGGAGCACCGCGCCGGGCTCGGCCGTTCCGACGACGGGCGTGCCGGCATCGAGATCGCGCGTGAGCACCCGGCCGCCCGCGCGTGTCTCGAGGTCGCGGTGCGCCCGGCACTCTTCGGGTCCGGCGCCGTTCAGGCACACGAGGGTCGTGACGGGCACGCCGGCCTCGGCCGCGCAGGCCCACGCCGCCTCGAGCGTGCGGCCGAGGGCCGGCTCGTCGGTGCGACACGGGATCGCGAGCGTCACCGCCGCGCCGCTCACGCGAGCGTCTCCGCGCGCTCGCCCAGACAGACGCGCACGACGCGTGCCGCCCGGCGCGCCGTCGTGGCGCGCCCCGTGAGCGTCGCGAGCAGGGCTTTGGTCGCGAACTTGGCCGCCGCCACGATGCGGTAGCGCCGCGCGGCGCCACGGCCGAGCCGCCGCGCATAGAACCGCAGCTCGCCCTCGACCACCGCGGCGTCGCGACCGAGCCCGAAGCGGGTGGTGGCGCTCACGTTCCGCGCATGCATCGCGCGCGCGCCGGGCACGTGGAGCGTCGTCCATCCGAGCGCCCGCGCGCGGTGGCAGAAATCGCAGTCCTCGCCGTACAGGAAGTACGACCCGTCGAAGCCGCCGAGCTGGTCGAAGACGGAGCGGCGGACGGCGACGAACGTGCCGTACACCCAGTCGACGGCGTGGGCGGTCCGCCGCCGTCGCGTCCACAAGCGGCCGATGGTCGTATCGCAGAGGAGATGCGCCAGGATGCCGAAGCGCGCCGCCGCCGGCTGCCATGCGCCGTCCTCGTCGACGAGGCCCCCACCCGCGATGCCGGCCCGCGGGTCCGCGACGAGGGTGTCGGCGAGCGTGCGCACGGCCCCCGGCTCGACCGCCGCGTCCGGGTTCAAGAACACCAGGACGTCGCCGCGTGCGACGCCGGCGCCGGCGTTGGCGCCGCGCGCGAAGCCGACGTTCGCATCGGAGACGACGACACGGACCCAGGGGCGCGCGCGCGTGGCCGCCGTGGTGCTGCCGTCGGTGCTGGCGTTGTCGACCAGCACCACCTCGCTGCCGGCGCCGGCGTCGGCCGTGAGGCTCGCCAGGCAGCGTTCCAGCGCACCGCCCGCGTTCCAGTTGACCACGACGACGGAGATCACGGGCGACACTATCACGGCCGGCGCTCGCGATCCCAGACGCGCGCCCAGCGCAGGAAGAGATAGAACGCGTCGGTCGCCGCCACGAAGAAGCCCGGCAAGCCCTCGCGAAATCCCTGGCGCAGCACGTAGGCGCGAAAGAATCGCCATGCCGGCTCGAGCATCAGCCGTCCGACGCCCACCCGCCGGCCGGGGGGCACCTCGGCCGCCGCCACCGCCGTCAGCTTCGACACCGTGCGCAGGTGGTCGCCCACGTCGTCGTAGGTGTAGTGGAAGATGGGCGCGCGCAAGCCGAGCACGCGGCCGGGCACCTCGGCGCGATCGTGGGGATCGGTGCCGCCCCAGCGGGTGCGCGTGCGGCGGGCGAGGCGCGCGACCGGGCGCGGGTACCAGCCGCCGTGGTACCACCAGCGGCCGAGGTACGCGACGAGCCGCGGGATCGCGAACCCGTCCACGTCGGCGGGCACGGTGGCGAGGGCACGCCGGATCTCGGTCGCGAGCTCGTCGCTCACGCGCTCGTCGGCGTCGAGGTTCAGCACCCAGTCGCTGGTCGCCGCGTCGAGCGCGAACTGCTTCTGCGCCCGGTAGCCCGGCCACGGGTTGTGCAGCACCCGCGCGGAGTACTGCCGGGCGATCTCCGGCGTCGCGTCGTGCGACCCGCCGTCGACCACCACGACCTCGTCGCACCAGGCGACGCTGTCGAGCGCGTGGGCGATCTGTGTGGCTTCGTCCTGGCAGACGATCGTGCAGCTGACGGTCGGCCCATGCGGCACGGGGGGAAGCCCGCGCAGGCGCTCCTTCCAGCGTTCGCGGCGCAGCACCCGGCGCACCCAGCCCCGGCGCACCCGGCGATCCGCCCTCCCCAGATACGCGCGCAACCACCGCAGACGGTCGGCGCGCGTGGCGAGGCGCCCGAGCGACCGCGCGATCTGCACGAGGTTCTTCAGGCGCTGCCGGTCCGAGACCGGCCGGCCGATCGCCACGCGCTCGAGGTCGAGCAGCACGAACACGGGCGCCGTCCGCGAACCCCGCACGAGCACGTTCACGTCCTTCAGATCGCTGTGGTACACGCCCGCGGCGTGCAGGCGCGCGAAGAAGGCGCCCAGCGCGTCGGCGAAGGCGCGGCGCGCCCGGCGACGCGCGCCGGCATCGGTGAGCGCCAGGATGCGCCGCCACGCGATGTCCGACGTCTCGGCGTGCGGGACCTCGTCGCTCAGGAAGAAGCTCCGGCGCAGCATGCCGGCGAGGCGGTAGTCGATGGCCGCGAGCGGTCGCGGCACGCCGATGCCGAGCGCGGCGAGGGCGCGCGCGTTCCGGAACGCGGCCGCCGCCGGCGAGCGCCGGCCGAGGCTGCCGAGCGCCACGCGCAGCGCATACACGTTGTAGCGCTTGACGTAGATCCACCCGCGCGCGGTTTCGACCCGGCCGACCACGACCTTCGCCTGGAACTTGCGCAGCGTACAGCGCGCGCTCGTGACCAGCCGATCCGGATCGCCGTCCGGCCCGACGAGGCTCGCCAGGTCGACGTGCCCCGCGACGCGCGCGCGCATCGCCCCACGGCGAAGCCTTCGCACGGGCGTCTCGTCAGACGCCACGCGCGACCTCGGCGAGGAAGACCTCGAGCTCGTCCACGTGCCGCGCCCAGGGATGCCGCTCCGCGAGGCGGCGCGCGGCGGCGCTGCGCGCGCTCCAGTCCTGCCGGAGCGCGCGCGTCAGCGCGGCCCGCAGCGCGACGGGGTCGCCCGGATCGGCGACCACGAGCTCCGCGAGCGCCCCGTCCAGGAGCTCCGCCGCCCCGACCGCCGCGCTCGTCACCGCCGGGACCCCCGCCGCGGCCGCCTCGAGGACCACGTTGCCGAACGCCTCCTGGCGCGAGGGCAGACAGAGGACGTCGGCGGCGGCGAGCACGCTCTCGACGTCGGCCCGTGGGCCGAGCACGTGCACGTGCCCGCCGAGCGGGGGCGCGGCGGCGATCCGCCGGTAGTGCGCGAGCCGCTGGTCGTCGCCGACGAGCACGAGGACGGCATCCGCCGGCGGTCCCGCGCGCCAGCAGTCCAGCAGCAGGTCGAAGCCCTTGCGCGTGAAGCCGGTGCCGATCGCGACGCACACCGGCCGGCCCGCGAGGCCGAGCGCGCCGCGCAGGCGCGCGCCCTCGAGGTCGCGGCGCTGCGGGTGGAAGCGGTCCAGGTCGACGCCGTTGTAGATCACGCGCACCCGCTCGGGCGCCACGGCGTAGTCGCGGATCACCTCGTCGGCCACGCGGTGCGACACGGCGAGCACGCGCCGGTGTCCGTCGGGCGCGAACATGCGCCGCTCGAGGCGCAGGAGGGTGCGCTGGTAGAGGCCGCGCCGGCGCCGCCGTCCCGCCGCCTCCATCGCGGCCAGGTAGCTCCGATGCGTGCCGCCACCCACGCGCACGACGTCCTGGTGCGGCGTTCGCCCGAAACCGACCACCACGTCGAAGCGCGAGCGGGCGACCAGGCGCGGCGCCAGCAGCGCGAAGCTCACGACCCGCGCCCAGCGCCCGGCCCGCAGCATCGGTACGCGATGCGCCGTGACGCCCGCCGGCGGCGCCGCTGCGTCGGCGGTGAAGACGTGCAGGGCGTGGCCGCGCGCCGCCAGCCCGCTCGCCATGCGGCGCAGATCGGCTTCGGTTCCGCCGCCCGAGAGGCTGCGGTGCATGAACGCGATCCGCATCGGCCCCGGCTCAGCTCCGCGGGCGCAGGCGCAGCCAGAGGGCCTCGAGGCGATAGCGGAGGTTCAACGGCCGGAGCGCGCGGGCCTGCCGCAGCGCCATGCGGGCCCCGAGCGGATCGCCGGCGCGCAGGCGCTCGCGCGCGAGGCGCGCATGCCGCCGCGCCTGGCGGCGGAGGAACACCGCGCGACCGAGCACCGGCAGCACCTCGGGCTGCGCCGCGACGAGCTTGTCGGCGATCCGGATGGCCTCCTCGCGGATGGTGGTCCGGTCGCGCGCGATCCCGCCCGCATGGCGGCGGTAGCAGAAGACCGGCTCGTCGACGAACACGGCGGGAAAGCGCGCGGTCACGCGCAGCACCAGGTCCAGGTCGTCGAGGATGCGAAAGCTCGCGTCGAAAGGGCCGGCGGCGTCGAGGGCGGCGCGCGTGAAGCACATGCCCTGGAGCTGTCCGAGGTTGCGGCGGAAGACCTCCGCGACGCCGATGGTCCGTCCGACGAGGGTCTTGGTCACCTCCGGCTTGATCCATGGCTCCTCCGCGCCGCCGCCGTCCTCGGGTGGCAGAAAGCGGCCGTTCATGATGACGAGCCCGAGCTCCGGCCGGGCGGCGAGCACGGCGACCGGCCGCGACAGGCGTCCGGGCAGCGCCTCGTCGTCGGAGTCGTGGAAGGCCACGTAGCGGCCGCGGCACGCCGCGACGCCGGCGTTGCGCGCCATGGCCACGCCGCCGTGCGGCACGGCGAGCACGCGCACGCGGGGATCGGCGATCGCATCGAGCCGTGCGCGCGTGTCGTCGGTCGACCCGTCGTCCACCACGACGACCTCGAAGTCGACGTCGGTCTGCGCGAGCAGGCTCGCGACGCTCGCGCCGACGAGCGCGGCGCGGTTGTACGTCGGCACGACGACGCTGACGACCGGCGCGCTCACGGACGTCCGTTCCGTACCGCGTCGTCGAAGGCCCCGAACATGGTGCGTGCGAAGCCGTCGAGCGCGAACGTGCCGGTCAAGCGCGCCAGCGCGGCATCGCCGATGCGGCGGCGGCGCGGCTCGTCCTGCAGGAGCTCGATGATCGCCGCGGCGAGCGCGGCGGGATCGTCGGGCGGCACCAGGCGGCCGCTCTCGCCGTCGACCAGCATCTCGGGGATGCCGCCGACCGCCGACGCGACGATCGGCCGCGCGAGCGCCATGCCCTCGAGCAGTGCCAGCGGGAACGGGTCGCGCAGCGCGGGATGCACGAGCACGTCGAGCGCCCGCACGACCGGAAACGGGTTCGGCAGGAAGCCCGTCGTGCGCACGGTGTCGGCGAGGCCGAGCGCGTGGATGCGGGCGCGCGCGGCGGCCTCCGCGGCGGCATCGGGGAACGCGCCGATCAGGTAGATCGCGAGATCGGGGACGGCCGCGCGGATCGCGGGCGCCGCCTCGATCAAGCAGCGTGGATTCTTTCGCCAGTCGAGGTTGCCCACCATGCCGATGCGCAGCCGCGCGGCGCCGAGCTCGACCGGCAGCGGCGCCGCCGCTTCGCGCGCGATGCGAGCGACGTCCATGCCGTTGTAGGCGACGCGCGCCCGCACGCCCGGCGCGAAGCCCCCGATCGCCCGTGCGGCGAGCTGCAGCGAGTCGACCGACGGCGCCACCACGTGCCGCGCGCGCCCGAGCAGGTGCTTGCGGTAGGGCCGCGCCTCCCCGTAGCTCGAGTACACGTGGACCACCTGTGGGATGCCGAGCATCCGGCCCGCGTACCAGCAATGCGGGAAGGTGGACAACGTCGTCGAGTAGAGCGCGTCGGCGCCGCGCACGGCGCGGCACAGGCGCGCGAGGGTCACCGGAAGCCGTGCCCGTTCCGACCAGCGCCGCCAGCGGCCAAGGCCCGGAACCACCGTGACCTGGCTCGGCGGAAGGCCGCTCGCGTCGATCAGCTCGTTCCACTCCGGAACCGCGTAGCGGAGCTCCCAGCCGTGCGCCGGCGCGGCGTCGGCGATCACGCGCAGCGCGCGCAGCATGCCGGCGTGCTGCGGATGGGCGAGCGTGACGGCGAGCCGCTTCACCCGCGCTCCTCCGGCACCGGCGCCGCGGGATCGAAGGGGCCGCCGCTGCGCATGAGCCGTTCGTGGCCGGCGCGGAGGGCCTGCTCGGCGGGAATCCGATCGATGGCGATCCGGCGCTCGGTCACCTTGGCGGCGACCCAGCGCGCCAGGCGGCGGCGGGCGCGCCGCGACAGACCGCGCCGGTCCGCGTAGGCCGCGAGGACGCGCACCCGGTCGCCGAGCCCGACGCCCGGCGCCACGAAGCGCCCGAGCTGCACGAGGTTCCGGCGCGCGCCCCACCACACGAGCGCGTGCCCGCGCCGCGTCCGGTCGTGATCGAGGAAGGCGATCGCCCCGTCGCGCACCTGCACGTTGGAGGGCACGAGGTCGCCGTGGACGAAGCCGGCCGCGTGCAGCGCGCCGACCGCGCGCCCGAGCGCGCGCAGGAGCTCGCGCTTGGCCGCCCCGTGCGTCGTCGCCACGACGTCGAGGAGCGCGCGCCCGCCCACCTCGCGCGTGACCAGGACGCCGGCGCGGCGGCGCACGCCGACCAGCACGCCGTCGGGGACGTCGAAGCCCGACGCGGCGAGCGCGCCGCCCATCCGCCACGCGCGCCAGGCGCGCCGCCCGTCGGGGGCGGGATACACCTTGAGCCAGAGCCCGGCATGCACTCCGTCGAGCGCCCGTGTCCACGCGTGGCGGGAGCGCCGGCCCGTCGCGTCGCCGGCGGCGGCCACCAGGCGCCCGGGCGCGACGCCCGCCTCGACGTCCATCACGCCGCGCCATCCGTCGTGTCGCCAGCGCACGTGCCGCTCCGCCGTCATGCGGCGAGCGCCTGCTCGGCCAGGCCCACGATCTCCGCGACCTCGATGGTGCGCATGCACTCGCGCTCGATCGGGCAATGCTTCAGGAAGCACGGGCTGCACGGCGTGCGGCCGCTCGCGGTCCAGGGCTCCGAGCCGAACGGCGCCGAGCGCAGCGCGCTGGTGGCGCCCCACAGCGACACCACCGGAACGCCGACGGCGGCGGCCAGGTGGAGCGCGCCGGAGTCGGGCCCGAAGGCGAGCCGCGTGCGGGCGAGAATCGCCATCAGCTCGCGGAGCGTGGTGCACCCGACCAGGTTGCTCACGGGGCTCCGCATGCACGTGGCGACCGCGGCGGCGAACGCCGCGTCGGCCGGTGCGCCGAGCAGCACGCCGGTCGACCCGAGCCGTCCGTGCACGTCGTCGAGCACGGCGGCCGTGCGCTCGGGCCACCAGCGGCGCGAGGGGCACGAGGACCCGACGCAGGCGGCGACCAGCGGCTCACGCACGTCGCCGAGGAGCGCCGCGGCGGCGGCCGCCTCGCCGTCCGCAACCTCGAGTCCGAAATCGATCGCCTCGTCGTGCACGCCGAGCGAGTCGCCGAAGGCGAGGAACTGCTCGAGCTTCGATCGCGTCACCCCCTGCGGCGACAGCCGCTCGGTCGCGAGCAGCCACGCGCCCTCGCGCGCGTCGGCGCGGGCGAAGCCGATGCGCCTGCGGGCGCCCGAGGTGGCGGCGAGGAGCGCGCTCTTCGCGCTCCGCCCGAGGTCCAGCGCGACGTCGTAGCCGGTGCGGCGCACCTCGCGCGCCACCGCGAGATAGCCGGCCATCCCGCGCGCCCGCTCGAAGCGATGCACGCGGTCGAGCCACGGATGTCCGGTCAGGAGCGGCGCCGAGAGCGGCTCGACCACCCACCCGATCGTGGCGGCGGGGTGGCTCCGGCGGATGCGGCCGGCGAGCGGCAGGCCGCGGATCACGTCGCCGAGCGCGCCGGGGAGGACGATCAGGATCCGCATGCGCTCTCCAGCGCGCGGGCATACGCCTCGTGGAAGCGCCGCCGCGTCTCGGCATCGACGACGTCGCCGGCGGGATCGAGCTTGCGCGCGGAGCGCTCGAGGCGGCGGAGGCTCCGCCGGCGGACCCACGACCCGAGCGGCCGTGCGCGGATGCGCGCGCGATCCAGGTCGACGATCGCCGCGGCGGCGCCGCCCACGAGGATGTTGCCGAGGTTCAAGTCGGGGTGCACGACCCCCGCGCCGTGCAGCCGGCCGACGGCGCTCCCGGCCGCGGCGGCGACGGCCTCGCGTGCCGCCCCGCGCTCGGCGGCGCGGAGCGCGGCGACGACCGGCGCGACGCCCGGCAGCTCACCGGTGACGACCGCGCTCCGGTACGCGCCCCACCCGTGCACGCACGCGGCGACCACCTCGGGCACGGGCGCGCCGCGACGCCGGGCCGCGAGCGACACCGCGAGCTCGCGCCACGGGCGCGGGCGGAGGCCCAGGTACCGGTCGCGGACGCATCGCGCGACGGCGCCGCCTCGCCGGCCGAAGCGCACCACGACCGCGCCGCCGGCGCCGAGATCGACGCGGAAGGCCGCGCCGCGGCCGCCGCCGATCGGCGTCGCGCCGGGGGGCGGGGCGAGCGGCACGCGCAGCAGCCAGGGCCCGAGGCGCGGCACGAGGTCGTCGCGGACGAGCGCGCGTCGCCCGCCCACGCCGAGCGCGGTGTATCCGGGCGGCACGGTCATCCGGCCACCGTCACCTGATCGCGGCGGCGCTCCCAAAGCTTCGCGTACGCGGCGACGACGCGGTATCCCTCCAACACCGCGATCACCCAGCGGCCGAGCCCGAGGCGCCGCCCGCGCCCGCGGGCGGTCAAGCCGCGGAGCGCCGCCCGCACGGGCTGCCAGATGATCCCGCGGGCGTGCGCGGTGCGGCGGTCGGCCAGCGCGGCGAACGTGCTCGCCTCGGCGCCCGCGAGCTCCACCGCATCGCTCAGCGTGGCGCCGCGCGAGCGCAGGATGGGCGAGTCGAGCCGGCGCACGCGCCGCCCGCCCGGCTCGAACGCGACGCACGCCGCCGCGCCCATCACGAGCGCCGTGCGGCGGGGCGCGAGCCGCGGCAGCCGGTCGTGCAGTCCGACCTGCATGTCGAGCAGCGCGGTGATGAACGGCAACGCGAACACCACGTCGTCCGGGGCGGTCGCGAGCGCCGCCCGCATCGCCCCGGCCGCGTCCACGGTCACGCGCTCGGCCTCGCCGAGCACCAGGATCCAGTCGGCGGCGAGCCGATCGAGGTCACGCGGGCCGGCGAGGCGCGCGACGCCGGCGGGCACGTCGCCGTGCGGCACGTCGCCGGCGAGCGCGATCACGGCACGCTCGTCCGCCCACGCCGCGGCGTCGAGTGCCGCGACGAGCTCGCCGCCGCCGCGCGCCGGCACGATCACGACCCCGAGGGTCGGGGCTCCCGCGCTCATGCCGCGGCGTCCGCTCGCCACACGTCACGGACGGCGGCGAAAACGCGTTCCGGTTCGACGAGCCGCATGCAGTCTTCCGTCCCGCGCGGACACCGCCGTCCACCATGACGTCCGCACGGCCGGCAGTCGAGGTCGGCCTGCACCACCCGCGTGCGAGGTCCCCAGGGTCCGTAGCCCAGCGCCGGCGTGGTCGCGCAGAAGACCGCCACCACCGGGATCCCACGCGCACACGCGATGTGCATCGGCGCGCTGTCGTTCGCGACCAGGACGGCGGCACGGTCGATGAGCGCGATCGAGGTCGCCAGATCGGTGCGGCCGGCGAGCGACGCGACGCCGGCCCCCGCCAGCGCGACGACGCGATCGGCGACCGGCACGTCGTCCGCGCTGCCCGTCAGCACGACGCGCGCGCCGCCGGCCAGGAGACGGCGCGCCAGCGCCGCGAACCCTTCGGCGGCCCACCGCTTGGTCGCCCAGACGGAGCCGGGCGCCATCACGACCAGCGGCCCGTCGCCGGACGGCAGGAGGTCGCGTGCCCGTGCGGCGGCCTCGGGTCGTACGGGCACGTGCAGGGCCGGCGGCTCGTCCCATCCCCCGAAGGGCGCCATCAGCGCCAGGTTCCGCTCGACGTCGTGGCGCGCGGGATCGCGCGGCACCCGCTCGGAGAAGAGCCATGCGCCGCGACTCGCCGCGAAGCCCACCCGGCGGGGAATGCCGGCGGCGGCCACGGCCAGCGCCGTGCGCAGCGACCGGTGCGGCACGACGGCGAGGTCGAACCCCTCGCGACGCAGCCGTCGCGCCACGCGCAGTGCGCCCCCGAGGCCGCGGTCGGCGCCGTGCTTGTCGTCGATCAGCACCGTGTCGACGTCCGGGTGCCCCTCGACCAGCGCGCGGGCGTCCGCGCGCACCACGACGGCCAGCCGCCGCGGCTGCAGGCGCCGCCGGATGGCGGTCAGGAGCGGGGTCGTCAGCACGACGTCCCCGAGGAAGCTCGTCTGGGGCACGACCACCGACGCGCCGGGGTCGCCGTCAATCGTCGATGCGGGTCGCCTCATCGATGAGCATGATCGGGATGTCGTCCTTGATGGCATAGCGGAGCTTGCACGCGCTGCAGACGAGGGCGTCCTTGGCTGCGGTCAGCACCACGTCGCCCTTGCACTGCGGACACGCGAGAATTTCCAGGAGCTCCTGGCTGATGGTCATCGCATCCTTCCTCCCGACGCCGCCTGCGATAGCGTCAATCGCGTCGCAATGCCACTTCGGCCGGTGCGAGGAGCAAATCGACGAGGCGCTCGCCGTCCTCGACCACGACGTCGATGCGGACGGCGTGGACGCGGAGCGTCTCCGCGCCGGGCAGCGTGGCGAGCTTCACCAGGTCCTTCTCCGTCGTCACGATGCCCCGCGTTTCGCCGGCCGCGGCCCGGATCCGCGCCAGATCCCGCGGGCCGTAGGCATGGTGATCGGGGAATCGCA
>Ga0180063_1000201_pt1 | contig 15158 bp, 15 predicted proteins | sample EasRivT47_16_10D_FD_121776 | JGI IMG/M metagenome (GOLD analysis project Ga0180063, IMG submission 121776) | Soil microbial communities from meander-bound floodplain in the East River, Colorado, USA - East River metaG ERMLIBT47_16_10D | ecosystem: Environmental > Terrestrial > Soil > Floodplain ...
CGGCGATCCAATCCGTGAACGCGACCGGGGGCACGGCGCTCTACGACGCGGTCTGGCGCGCCGCGAAGCGCCTCGAGACGTTCGACGGCCGACGAGTGCTCGTGCTGTTGTCGGACGGCCGGGACGAAGCATCGAACGGGTTCGGACCGGGCAGCCTCCACACGCTCGACGAGGCCCGGACGCAGGCGCTGCGCAGCGAGGCGATGGTGTTCGCGATCGGACTGGGCAAGAACCTGGACGGTCAGTACGCCCGCGAGTGGACGCGTCCGCTGGCCTCGGACCCGGGCGCGACCCGGGTCACGTTGAAGGCGTTGCTCGCGAGCCTCGCCGAGACGACCGGCGGACGCCTGTTCGTCTCCCCCGGGCCGGGTGCGCTGCGCCGCGCCTTCGAGCAGGTCGCCGACGACCTGCGCAACCAGTACTCGCTGGCCTACGCGCCCCCGCGAGAGGCTGGCGACGGGAAGTTCCACACGATCGAGGTGCGAGTCCCGCGCCGCAAGGTCCAGGTCGCGGCGCGCCGCGGGTATTTCGCCGCGCGCCCCGGCGAGGAGTCGCCGCCCCCCGCGCGCTAGCTCACGGGTCCTGGCGCACGATCTCGTAGTCGAGCCGCCGCTTGCGCATCCAGCGCACGGCGAGCAGGTCGGCGAACGAGCGGAAGGCCCGATTCCACACCCCGTACTTGCTCGCGCCGCGGGCGCGCGGGCGATGCTCGACGGGGAGCTGCACCACGCGATAGCCCTCCATGCGCAGCAGCGTGGGCAGGAAGCGGTGCAGGCCGGTGTAGAGCCGCACTCCGCCCAGGCACTCGCGCCGAAACGCCTTGAGCGAGCAGCCGGTGTCGCGGATGTCGTCGCCGGTGGCCCAGTTGCGCACCGCATTCGCGATGCTCGACGAGATCCGGCGCGGCCAGCGGTCGCGGCGCTGGCGACGGTAGCCCACGGCCGCGTCGGCCTCGCCGAGCGCGGCCGCCAGGCGCGGGATGTCCCGCGGGTCGTTCTGCAGGTCGGCGTCGATCGTGACCACGATCCGTCCGCGCGCGGCCCGGAACCCGGCGTCGATCGCCGCGGTCTGGCCGCGGTTCGCGCGGAAGTGCAGCCCGCGCACGGTTCCCTCGGTGCGCCGCGCGAGATCGGCGATGACCTCGGCGGATCCGTCCGTGCTGCCGTCGTCGACGAGCAGGATCTCGAGCGGGCCGAGCGGCGCGAGCACCTCCATCAGCTCGCGCACGAGCGGCTCCAGGTTGTCCCGTTCGTCGTACACGGGCGCAATCACGCTCAGCGCGATGCCCTCGCTCACGACCGAGGCTTGTCCTTTCCGCGCCAGGCCTTGCGCCTGTGGAACCACAGCGTGCGCCAGACCCGGTAGCGATCGACGAAGCGCTGCTCCGCCGACGAGTAGGGCCCGGCGTCGAGCAGGCGCTTCCACTTCAGGTACGCCGACTCGTCGATCAGCTTGCACCAGCCGAACAGCAGGCGGTGCGCGAGCCCACCGGGACGCAGGCGCACCGCGCTCGCGAAATCGAGCACGAACACCTGGCCGGCGCGATCGAGCAGCACGTTGTCGCGCGCGCGCAGATCCCAGTGGGCGACTCCCCGCTCGTGGATCCGGTCGAGGATCGCGCGCAGCTGGCCCAGCTTCTCCGCCCCGTCCCGGGCCCGGTCGCCCGCTCGACCGAGCGGCTCGCCCTCGATGCGCTCGAGCGCGACCGCGAGGCCGTCGATCCGCCCGACGAGGCGCGGGATCCCCGGGATCGATCCCAGGGCCTGATAGGCGCGCACCTCCCGCGCGATCTGGATCCGGCCGATCCAGCGGACCCACCAGGCCTTGTCCCGGAAGTCCTTGACCACCACGAGGCCTCCGGAGGTCGGCACCAGCAGCAGATCCGCCTTGTCGCGCTCGCCGCGCTTCAGCGGACGCACCTCGGGCCGAGCGAGATCCGCGCGCGTGGGCGCACGATGGTCGCCCGAAGGGCACGATGGTATGTTGGGCGGGTTCGCCTTGCGCAAGAGCTGCGATCTCGGGCCCGCTTGCGACGCTATGCCGAGGCCGGCGTGAAGGGTAACACACGCGCTCGGGCGATGGCGGGGAGCGAGGTCCGCCGGCTCCGCGCCTCGCCCGCCCTGCGACGCATCGTCGGCCGCAACTGGAGCAAGGCCGACATCGTCGTGCATGAACTCGATGGCCGGCGCCTGGCGCTCAAGGACTATCGTCCCCGCTCGCTGGTCGTGCGCCAGACGCTCGGTCGCTGGCTCGTGAGCCGCGAAGCGCGGGCCTTCGAGGCGGCGGAGGGGGTGCCCGGGCTGCCGCGGTTCTACGGCCGAGCCGGCGCCTTCGCGCTGGCGACCGAATGGCTCGAGGCTCGCGTGCTGGCCGAGTTCGAGCCGGACCGCCCTCCGCCGGGGTGGGACGAGCGCCTGGCCGCGATCCTCCTCGCGCTCCACGCGCGAGGCGTGGCGCTGGGGGACCTGCACCAGCGTGACGTGCTCGTCGGTCCCACGGGCGAGGTGCACGTCGTCGACCTGGCCACCGCGCTCGTCCTGGGGGCACGCCCCGGCCCCTTGCGGCGCTGGCTGTTCGCTCGCTTCCGCGACCAGGACGGGATCGCCCTGGCTCGCCTGCGCGCACGGCACGCGGGGGAGGACGAGGACGCGGCCGTATCCGCGATCGGCGGACCCGCGGCGCGCTGGTACCGCCGGGGAAGGGTGGCGCGACGTTGGCTCGACCGGCTGCGCGGCAAGCGTGGCCCGGCCGCGCGATGACCGAAGCGCGATCGCACCGGCGGGACCTGGTTCTGGCCACCCTCCTGGGGGCCGTCCTGTTCCTGCCCGGACTCGGGGCCCGCGACCTGTGGAACCCCGACGAGCCGCGCTACGCCGAGATCGCACGCGAGATGCGCGAGGCGGGGGACCTCCCGCACTTCGTCGTACCGCGGCTGAACGGCGAGATCTACGCGCAGAAGCCGCCGCTCCTGTTCTGGTTGATGTGCCTCGGCGCCGCGATCGCGGGACAGCTGAACGAGACGGTCGTGCGACTACCCCTCGCGCTCTCGGCCGCGCTCACGCTGCCCTTGCTCTTGGAGATCGGCCGGACCTGGCTCACGCGCCGGGCGAGCTGGATCGCGGTCGGGGTCTTCGGCACCTGCGTCAACGTGATGCTCCAGGCTCGCGCGGCGCAGATCGACATGCTGCTCGTCCTCCTCGTGACGCTCGCCATGCGGGAATGGGTGCGCTGGCTCGAGACGAGCCAGCGTGCGCACGCTTGGGCGGGCTTCGCGGCAGCGGGCCTGGCCACCCTGGCCAAGGGGCCGGTCGGGCTCTTGCCACCTCTGCTGGCGCTCGCCACGTTCCTCGTCGTCTCGGGGCAGCGTGAGCGCCTGCGTGATCGTGGACTGTGGGTCGGTCTCCTGGTCTGGGCCGCCGTCGTCCTCGCCTGGCTCGTCCCCGCAGCGCTCCTCGGCGGGGCGTCGTACCGGCACTCGATCCTGTTCCAGCAGAATTTCGAGCGGTTCGCCGACCCCTCGGGCCACCTCCGCCCCTGGTACTACTACCTGCAGGTGCTGCCGATCACCTTCTTTCCGTGGAGCTTCCTCGTCCCGAGCGCGACGGTGCTCGGATTCCGGCGCCTCGAGGGTCGGCGCCGTCGCGGGTTCCTGTTCGCCCTGTGCTGGGTCGTGGTGACGCTCGTGTTCTTCAGCCTGTCTCCGGGCAAGCGCACCGTCTACATGCTCACCATGTACCCGGGGCTGGCCCTGCTGATCAGCGCCGGGGTCGATCCACTCTGCGACGCGCCTGCGTCCGACCGACGCTGGCTCGGCATCCCGCTCGGACTGCTCGCCCTCCCGCTGGCTCTCGGCGCCGTGGCCGCGCTCGCCCTGCCCCGCTTCGCCGACCGGCTGCCCGAGATCGGCGTGCTGGGCCCGGACTTGGCGATCCGCACGGCGCTGACGGTCGGAGCGCTCGCGCTCGGCGCGGCGGTCGCGCTCGGCCTGGTCGCATTCCGCCGGCCACGGGCCGCATTCGTCGCGCTCGCCGCCGGGAGCGGGATCGCCGGGCTCCTCGCCGCGCTGGTGTTGCTGCCGCCCTTCGACGCGATCAAGTCGGCGCGCGGCCTGGCCACGGTGTATCGGCAGCGCGCGGGCCCCGATGAGCCGTTCGGCATCTTCCCGCGCCTCGACCCGCCGTTCTTGTTCTACACCGAGCGCTTCGCGACCGTGCTGCGCTCGGCCGATGAGCTGCGCGCGTTCGCGGCACGGCCGGGTCGCGTCTGGGTGTTCGCCGAGGAGCGCTTCCTGCGGAACGTCGAGCCGCCGGTCGGCCTCGTCGAGGTCGCACGCGACGCCGACCCCCGCTCGGGCTACGTGCTCCTGGCCACGCGCCCGCTTGCACCACCAGGCGATTGAGCTATCCTGCGCCGACGTGGAAGCGCCCGCGCCGTACAACAAAACGCTGGGCCGAGCGCGGCTGCTCGCCGTCTATCTCCTGGCGACGCTTCTCGTGCTGCTGGCCCGACCCACGCCCTGGTCGGTCACGTTCGGCTTCGCGTTCGTGGCCCTCGGCGAGTTCGTTCGACTGTGGGCCGCGGGACACCTGCGCAAGACGATCGAGCTCGTGACCTCGGGCCCGTATCGCTACACGCGCAACCCGCTGTACCTGGGTCGGCTGCTCGTGTTCACCGGCCTGTGCGTGATGGCACGCCTGCCGTTCGAGCTGCACTGGGTCGTGTTGCTCGTGGGCTATTCCGTGTTCTTCGGCTACTACCTGCCACGCAAGGAGCGCATCGAGCCCGCGCGCTTGCGCGAGACGCACGGCGAGGCGTACGACAGGTACTTCCGGGCCGTGCCGGCGCTCGTTCCCACGCTGCACCCCTATCCCGAGGGCGCGTCGACCGGTTGGTCGTCCGAGCGCATGCTGCAGAACCGCGAGCCCTGGATGGTGCTCACGCTGCTCAGCGTATCGCTCCTGTTGCTGTGGGTCTCGTATGTTCGTCCCGCGGGTCTGCTCGCGTCGTGGCTCCGCGGTTCGTGAACACGTACGCGGCGTTGGCGCCGATCTCGGCGCTCAGCACGGGCTCCGCGGCACCGACCACGCGCCGCACGTCGGGCAGCGACCCGCGCTCGACGATCAGGAACACGGTCTCCGGCTGCGCGAAGTAGGCGCGCAGCTCCGCTTCGCTCTCGAGGCGCGGGATGCGACGACGCGCGTAGTACACGTAGCTGGCCCGCCATTTCCACGACCCGTAGGAGCGGAGCGGTGCCTCGGATCCCACCCGCTCGTTCATCGCGGTGCAGAAGCCCCGGGCCGACTTGAGCGGATTAGCTGCGGGCATCGCCCAGGCGCCGACGACGACGTAGGTCACGGCGACGGTCGCCGCGAGCGCGAGCGTCGGTCCGACGGGTCGGCGCTCTCGTGAGGCCAGCGTCCAGGTCACGACCGCGGCCCCGGCGACGAGCACGAGCGCAATCGCCCGCGCCGGGCCCGCGAGGCTCGCGTGGCCCGAGGCCCGCTGCGCGACGCCGATCCCGCCGAGCGCCAGCAGCCACGCCAGGGTCGCGGTCACGACCCAGACCGAGCGCTTGCGACCGGCGCCCGCCACGCCCCGACCGACGCGATCGAGGACACCCGAGGCGAGGATCGCGACCGCCGGCATCGCCGGCAACAGGTAGGCCCCGCGCTTGCTCGCCGACAAGGAGAAGAATGCGACGAGCACCGCGAGCCAGACCCAGGCCAGTCGATCGAGCGCCCGAGCGGCCGCGTCCGGCTCGCGCCCGCCGAGCGCGAGCAGCGCGATCAGGCCCCACGGCGCGGACTCGAGCCAGAACGAGCCCAGGTAGTACCAGACCGGCTGCACGTGATCCCACGGCGTGAAGAACCGCGTGACGTTCTGGCGCCACAGGACCTCGCCGAGCGCCCCGCTCTCGCCGCCCAGCGCGAGCGCCACGTACCACGGCGCAGCGACCGCGAGCAGCGTGGCGGTCGCAACCGCGAGCCACTGCGGGCGGCAGCACCGGCGCGACGCCCCGCCGAGCGCGGCATCCGCGCCCAGCACGAGCGCGGGGCACAGGATGCCCACGGGTCCCTTGGCCAGCACGCCGAGGCCCGCGCTCGCGCCGGCCAGAACGGGCGACAGCCAGCCCGGCAGGCGCCGCGGCACGACGAGCGCGGCGTGGAGCGCCGCGAGCGTCGTGGCGCCGAGCAGCAGGTCCATCTGGATCGAGCGCGCCGCCCAGGCCACGCTGAACGTCGTGGCGAAGAGTGCGGACGTGATCCAGGCTCTTCGCCTCCCGGCCATGCGCTCGACGAGCGAGTACAGGAGCGTCACGGCCGCGAGGCCGGCCAGCACGCTCGGCACGCGCAGACTGCCCTCGTCCACGCGGCCGGTGACGCGCGAGGCGGCGAGCGCGAGCCAGAAGTACAGCGGCGGCTTCTCGGCGAAGCGCTCGCCGTTCACGGTCGGGAGCAGGCGCTCGCCGCTCGCGGCCATTTCCACCACGGCCTGGCCGTAGAGGGGCTCGTTGGGATTCCACAGGTCGCGCGCGCCGAGCCCGGCGCCGAAGAGCACGGTCGTCCCGGCGAGGAGCGCAGCCCATGTGGCCACGCCCGCCCCCCGAGCCCCGATCACCTCGCGCCCTCGCGGAACTGCAGCTCGTGGAGGTGCGCGTAGAGGCCGCGGCGCGCCAGGAGATCCCGATGCGTGCCGTGCTCCACGATCCGGCCGCGGTCGAGAACGACGATCCGGTCGGCAGCCCGCACGGTGGCCAGGCGGTGCGCGATCACCAGGCTCGTCCGGCCGCGCATCAACCGCTCGAGCGCTTGCTGGACCAGAGTCTCGGACTCCGCGTCGAGCGCCGACGTGGCCTCGTCGAGGATCAGGATCGGCGGATCCTTGAGCAGCGCCCGCGCGATGCTCAGACGCTGGCGCTGGCCGAGCGAGAGCCGGGCGCCGCGCTCGCCGAGCGGCGTGTCGTAGCCCTGGGGCAGCTCCTCGATGAACTCGTGGGCCTGACTCGCGCGCGCCGCCTCGATCACCCGCTCGAGTGGCACGTCCGCGCGCCCGTAGGCGATATTGTTGCGCACGGTGTCATCGAACAGCACCGTCTCCTGGGTCACGAGGCCGATCTGGGCCCGCAGCGAGTCGAGCGTCACCGTCCGCAGGTCCGTCCCGTCGATCGTGATCCGTCCTCCGGACGGGTCGTAGAACCGCGGGATCAGGTTGGCCAGGCTGCTCTTCCCCGATCCCGAGGGCCCGACGAGCGCGACGGTCTCGCCCTTGCGCAGCACGAGCTCGACGTCCGTCAGCACGGCCTCGTCCCCGTAGCGGAAGCCGAGCCCCTCGAAGCGCACCTCGCGCTCGAACGGCGGCAGTGGACGCGCGCCTTCCGCATCCTCGATCGCCCGCGTGCGGTCCATCATGTCGAACACACGCGCCGAGGCGGCGAGCGCCGTCTGCATCTCAGCGTAGATCGCGTTCAGCCGGCGCACCGAGGCGAACAGCATTCCGAAGGCGCCGAGCACGACCGTGAAGTCGCCCGCGCCGAGCCGACCCTGCGAGATCGACCAGCCGGCGACACCGAAGAGCACCGCGCCGACGACGGCGCCGAGAATCTCCATCACCGCCGGCGCGAGCGCCTGGGCCCGAGCGGCCTTCAGGTCGGCCCAGAGCATCCGATCGAGCGCGGCGCGGAAGCGGGAGATCTCGTAGCGCTCCATGGAGAAGGCCTGCACCACCCGCACCCCGCCGATCGACTCGCTGAGCAGGCTCGTCACGCGGCCCATGTTCTCCTGAGATGCGGTCGAGGCACGACGCAGGCGGCGGCCGAGCCGGACCATCGGGTAGCCCAGGAGCGGGAGCGCGACGAACGCGACGATGGACATGCGCCACTCGTGATAGATCGCGATCGCCACCAGGAACGGGACCATCGCCCCGACGCGCACCAGATCGGCGAGCGGCATCGTCGTGACCCGCTCGAGCCGCTGCATGTCGCTCAGGATGCGCGACAGGATCACCCCGCTCGGGTTCGCGTGGAAGAACCCCAGCGACTGGAACGCGATCGACTCGTAGAGCCGCGCCCGCAGGTCACGGATCGCCGACGCGCCGCAGCGGATCGTCAAGTACTGACCGAAGTACAGGAACACGCCCCGGACGAGGAAGATCGCGACGATCAGCGCCGGCACCTCGACGAACGCGTGGCCCGCGGCCCAGTCGAGGAGCGCGTCGAAACGGAGCCAGGTACGAATCCGGTCGACGAGATCGGGCGGCGCGGTCACGGCCGGCGCGTGACCCATGCTGGGCAGGAGCACGCGATCGACCAGGGGCTTGACCGTCGCGATCACGAGCGCCATCAGGGCGCCCGACAGCGCGAGCAGGAAGGCGCCCAGCGCCATGCGCGAGAGGTACGGGCGAAGGTACCCGACGAGGCGCTTGAGGCTGCTCATGGCCCCGATGCTACCCGGCCAGCTCGACCCTCGGAAAGAAGTACGCGATCTCGGCCTCCGCGGTCTCCCGTGCGTCCGAGCCGTGAACGGCGTTGCGCTCGACGTTCGTGGCCCAGGTGCGCCTGAGCGTCCCGTCGGCGGCCTTCGCCGGGTCGGTCGCCCCCATCACCGCGCGCCAGCGCGCGATCGCGTCCTCGCCCTCGAGCACGAGCGCGATGCAGGGGCCGGAGCACATGAACGCGGTCAGGTCGGCGAAGAACGGGCGCTCACGGTGCACGGCGTAGAACCCCTCGGCCTCGCGCCGCGACAGCCGCAGCATGCGCAGCGCCACGATGCGGAACCCCTCGCGCTCGATCCGGCCGAGGATGTCGCCGACGTGGCGGCTCTCGACCGCATCCGGCTTGATGATCGCGAACGTCCGCTCCCGCATCCCGCTCTCCTCCGCCCCGGGCTAGGACCCGAGGACCTCTTGCACCGTGCGACCGATCTCTGCAGGCGTGGGCACGACGCGAATCCCGGCCGCGGCGAGCGAGCGCATCTTCTCGGCCGCCGTTCCGCGACCACCCGACACGATCGCACCGGCGTGGCCCATCCGTCGCCCGGCCGGAGCGGTCTGGCCGGCGATGAAGGACACGACCGGCTTGCGCACGTGGCGCCGCACGTAGTCCGCCGCCTCCTCCTCGGCGGTGCCACCGATCTCCCCGATCAGCACGACCGCCCGCGTCTCGTCGTCGGCCTCGAACAGCTCGAGCGCGTCGAGGAAGCTCGTGCCGACGATCGGATCCCCGCCGATGCCGATGCAGGTCGACTGGCCGATCCCGAGCTGGGTCAGCTGCGCCACGGCCTCGTAGGTCAGGGTTCCCGATCGCGACACGACGCCGACCGGGCCAGGGCGATGGATGTGCCCCGGCATGATGCCGACCTTGCACTGTCCCGGCGTGATGATCCCGGGGCAGTTCGGACCGATCAGCCGCGTCGCGCCCCCGCGCAGGGCAGCGAAGACGCGCACCATGTCGAGCGTCGGGATGCCCTCCGTGATGCACACGACGAGCGGGAGGCCGGCGGCCGCCGCCTCGAGGATCGCATCCGCCGCGAAGGGCGGCGGAACGAACAGCACGCTCGCATTCGCCCCGGTCTCGCGCGCGGCGTCGGCCACCGTGTCGTAGACCGGGATCCCGTCGTGCTGCTGCCCGCCCTTGCCGGGGGTCACGCCGCCCACGACACGCGTGCCGTACTCGACCGCCTGGCGGGCGTGAAACGCCCCTTCGCGTCCGGTCAGTCCCTGCACGAGCAGGCGCGTCTCCGCGCCGACGAGAACGGCCATCGTCAGCGCCCTCCCGCGGCGACCACGACCGCCTGGGCCGCCTGTCCCATGCCGTCCGCCACCTGGATCGACATCCCGGACTCGCGGAGGATCTGCCGGCCACGCTCGACGTTCGTCCCCTCGAGGCGGACCACGACCGGGACTTCACACCCGATCTCGCGCGCGGCAGCGACGACGCCCTCGGCCACGACGTCGCAGCGCATGATCCCGCCGAAGATGTTGATCAGCACCGCGCGGACGCGCTCGTCACCGAGCAGGATCCGGAAGGCGTTGGTGACCATCTCCACGGTCGCCCCACCGCCGACGTCGAGAAAGTTGGCCGGGCTCCCGCCGTAATGCTGGATCGCGTCCATCGTGGCCATGGCCAGGCCCGCGCCGTTGACCATGCACCCGACGTTGCCGTCCAACCGAATGTAGTTGAGCCCGTACGCGCTGGCTTCGACCTCGAGCGGGTCCTCCTCGGCCGTGTCGCGGAGCTCGCGGACCTCGGGCCGTCGGAACAGCGCGTTGTCGTCGAAGTTCATCTTGGCGTCGAGCGCGAGGACTCGTCCGTCCTCGATCACGGCGAGCGGGTTGACCTCGACCAGCGAGGCGTCGAGGTCGACGAACGTCCGGAACGCCGCGCCGACGAGCGCGGCCGCGGCCGTGGCCTCGGCGCCGCGGAGACCGAGACCGTAGGCCACGCGCCGCGCGATCCACGGCGAGTAGCCGGAGCGCGGATCGACCGGGACCTTCAGGATCGCCTCGGGGCGCCGAGCCGCAACCTCCTCGATGTCCATTCCGCCCTCGGCACAGCCGACGACGACCGGACACGCCAGGCCGCGGTCGACCACGATCGCCAGGTAGTGCTCGCGCGCGATGCGCATCGCCTCCTCGACCAGGACGTGACGCACCTGCCGGCCCGCGGGCCCGGTCTGGCGCGTGACCAGTACCTGCCCGAGCATCGAGCCCGCGACCTCGGCCGCCTCGGCCGGACTGTCCACCAGCACGACGCCGCCCAGCGGACGGTCGGTGCCGGCCCGATGCAACGGATCGGCCGACGACGGGGAGCGAAAGGTCCCCTTGCCGCGGCCACCGGCATGGATCTGGGCCTTGAGCACGACGCGGCCGCCCAGTCGCTCGGCGAGCGCGCGAGCCTCGCCCGCGGTCCGGGCCACGCCGCCCGCGGGGACGGGGACGTCATGGGCGCGGAAGATCGCCTTGGCTTGGTATTCGTGTACGTTCAACCGACAGCCTCCTGGCGTCGTTTCGGCGGGTGCACACCTGACTCGCGGAGCGGCGAATTCTAGCAGTTCGGCGGGAGCCGATCACGAGTCGAAGAGTCCCGGCTGGGGCAGCGCGAACGAGCGGCGGTGGATCGGCGTCGGCCCGAGACGCAGGACCGCGGCGCGGTGCGACGCCGTCGGGTAGCCCTTGTGCTCGGCGAAGCCGTAGCCCGGATAGGCGCGGTCGTACTCCTCCATCCAGGCGTCGCGTGTGGTCTTGGCCAGGATCGACGCCGCGGCGATCGCGTGGCACCGCGCGTCGCCGCGGATCCACTTTTCCTGCGGCGTGTCGATCCCCGGAATGGTCCGCGCATCGACCAGCACACGCTCGGGAACGACGCGGAGGCCGATCACGGCGAGCCGCATCGCCTCGAGCGCCGCGTGGTAGATGTTGAGCCGGTCGATGTCGCTCGGCTCGACCCGGGCCACGGCCCAGCTCAGGGCCGCGGCGCGAATCTCCTCGGCGAGAACCGCCCGGCGTCCCGGCTCGAGCTGCTTCGAGTCGTCGACCCCGCGCAGCCCGAATCCCCTGGGAAACACGACCGCCGCGGCGACGACCGGCCCGGCCAGGGGCCCGACGCCCGCTTCGTCCACGCCGGCGACGTGCAGCACGCCCGCCTCCCAGAGCTCGCGCTCGCGGGCCAGGAGCCGTGTGAGGCGGCGGCTGTCGGCCCGTCGCGTCGACCGTTTCGTCCGTGTCATGCGCCCGGCGACGATAGTAGACGACCACGATCCGGGACCCAAGCTGCCGCGCGCTTGACGCAGGCGGCGGACGGTGCTCCGATGGGCGGCCCGGGAGGTCGCCGCGTGCCCACGCTCGTCTTGCTGCGCCACGGACAGAGCACGTGGAACCTCGAGAACCGGTTCACCGGCTGGACCGACGTCGATCTGACCGACACCGGCAGGCGGGAGGCCGAGGCCGCGGCGCGATTGCTGGTCGAGGGCCGCTACGACTTCGACATCGCCTACACCTCGGTGCTCAAGCGCGCCATCCGGACCCTGTGGATCGCGCTCGACGGAATGGACCGCATGTGGCTACCCGTGCTCGGGGACTGGCGGCTGAACGAGCGGCACTACGGGGCGCTCCAGGGTCTCAACAAGGCCGAGACCGCCCAGCGCTACGGGGACGAGCAGGTGGCCCTGTGGCGCCGCAGCTACGCGGTTCGCCCTCCCGCCCTGCCCGCCGGGGACGAGCGCTGGCCCGGTGCGGAGCCACGCTACGCCGCGCTCGACCCATCCGAGGTCCCGCGCACGGAATCGCTCGCCGACACGGTCGACCGATTCCTGCCCTACTGGCACGGCACGATCGCGCCGCAGGTGCGTGCGGGCCGGCGCGTGCTGATCGTGGCCCACGGAAACAGCCTGCGCGCGCTGGTCAAGCACCTCGACGGCCTGTCCGACGAACAGATCGTCGCGCTGAACATCCCCACGGGAATCCCACTCGTCTACGAGCTCGACGAGAGCCTGCAGCCGCGCGGCCACTCGTATCTCGGCGACCCCGACGCTGCGCGGCGGGCCGCCGAGGCCGTGGCGCGCCAGGCCCGTCGGGACAGCGTTTGACCCGGATCAAGGCGCCACGCCTCGGGCCGGGCTAGGTTTGCGTTCGGAGGAGGATCCGCCATGACGTTCGTGATCACCGAGCCGTGTATCGGCACCAAGGACACCGCCTGCGTCGACGTCTGCCCCGTCGATTGCATTCACCCGACGAAGAACGACGCGGACTTCGAGTCCGCCGAGATGCTGTACATCGACCCGGCCGAGTGCATCGACTGCGGCGCCTGCGAGCCCGCCTGTCCGGTCGAGGCGATCTTCGAGGCCGACGCCGTTCCCGAGAAGTGGACCGACTACACGGCCAAGAACAGCGCGTACTACGAGGCCAAGAAGAAATAAAGCGTGCAGCGGCGTGTCGTGGTGACCGGTCTGGGCTCGGTCGCGCCGAACGGCGTCGGGACACAGGCGTTCTGGGACGCGACCAAGGCCGGCCGGAGCGGCGTCCGGCGTATCGCCGGCTTCGACGTGTCGGACTATCCGACCCGCATCGCCGGCCAGATCGTCGAATTCCGCGCGGAAGACCACCTCGATCCCCAGGATCTGCGGCACGTCCCGCGCGTCACGGCGCTCGCCCTGGCCGCGGCGAGCGAAGCGCTCGCGGACTCTGCGCTCGACCCGGACCAGTTCGACCTCGCGGCGCGGCGCGCATTCGCGACCGTGGTCGGGAGCGGTGGGGTGGGCCTCGAGTTCGCCGAGCGCCAGTGGCGCGAGTACTACCTCGGGAACCCGAAGGCCGTCAGTCTCTACACGATCCCGTCGTCGACACCCGGATCGATCAGCAGCGAGATCTCGATGCGCTTCGGCTTGCGCGGCCCGAGCCACGTGCTGTCGACCGGCTGCACGTCGTCGACCGACGCTCTCGGCCACGCGCTGTCCCTGATCCGTCACGGGCGGGCCGAGCGCGTGCTCGCGGGTGGCGCGGACGCGCCGCTGGCGCCGGGCATCCTGCGCGGCTTCTGCCTGCTGCGGATCCTGACCACCTCGTGGAACGACGAGCCCGAACGAGGCTCGCGCCCGTTCTCGAAGGACCGTGACGGCTTCGTGCTCGCCGAAGGAGCGTGGATGCTCGTGCTCGAGGAGCTCGAATGCGCACGCGCGCGCGGCGCGCACGTGTACGGCGAGATCCTGGGTTACGGCGCGACCTGCGAGGCGTTCCACCGCGTCCGGCTCGACGAGTCGGGCGAAGAGCCGGCCCGGGCGATGGCGCTCGCGCTCGAGGACGCCGGCCTCGTCCCGCAGCAGATCGACTACGTCAACCTGCACGGCACGTCGACGGAGCTGAACGACCGCGTCGAGACGCGCGCCGTGAAGCTCGCGCTGGGCCCGCGGGCGATCGAGATTCCGTGCTCGAGTCTCAAGTCGATGCTCGGCCATCCGCAGGGCGCCTGCGGTGCGGCGGGCGTGGTCGCCTCGCTGCTCGCGATGCGCGACGGCTTCCTGCCCCCGACGATCAACCGCGACGAGCCCGACCCGGCGTGCGACCTGGACGTGGTGCCGCACCACGGGCGGGCGGCTCAGCCGCGCGCGGTGCTGTGCAACTGCATCGGGTTCGGATCGAAGAACGCCGCACTGGTCGTCGGCGCCGGGGATCGCTGAGGCATGGCGCTCGTACCGCGCCGCGCCAGCGCTCCCGAGCGGATGGACGATCCGCACCTCGCGCTCGACGAGCTGCGCGCCGCGCTCGCGGGTCTGACGTGGACCAACCGCCGCCTGGGCGGGACACGTGCACTCGTCACGGCGCTCGAGCCGTACGTCGCCGCGGCGCCGCCGGACCGGCCGTTCGAGGTGCTCGACGTGGGGACAGGCGCCGCCGACCTGCCGCTCGAGCTACTCGCGCTCGGTCGCAGGCTCGGCCGACCGCTGGTGATCACGGCGATCGACCGGAATCCGTACGTCGCCTCGATCGCCGCGGCGGCCGTCGCAGGCTCGGCGACGATCCGCGTCGTGTGCGCCGACGCTCAGCGGCTGCCCTTCGGGCCACGCTCGTTCGACGTCGTCACGGCCTCGCTGTTCCTGCACCACTTCGACGAGGGCGCGGCGACGCGCCTGCTCGCCGCGTTCCGCGGTCTGGCCCGGCGTGCCGTGATCATCAACGACCTGCGGCGTCACGTCGTGCCGTGGGCGTTCATCGCCGCCGCGGCACGACTGTTGCGGCGCGGTGCGACCTACGTTCACGACGCGCCGCTCTCCGTCCGGCGCGGCTTCACGCCGCACGAGCTCGAGCGCGCAGCCCGCGCCGCGGGAGCGCGAGCCACCCGCGTCCGGCGGCGCTGGCCCTACCGGCTGGTGCTCGAGATCGACGCGACGAGCGACGCATGAGCGCCGCGCTGGACCTGCTGGTCGTCGGCGGCGGCCCGGGCGGCGCGGCCCTGGCGACCCTCGCCGCCCAGGCCGGACTGCGCGTGCTGCTCGTCGAGCGGGCGCACGTCCCGCACGGCAAGGTGTGTGGCGAGTTCGTGTCGGCCGAGGGCTGTCGCGTGCTCGAGCGGCTCGGTGTGCTGGCGTCGCTCGTCGGCGCGGGCGCGCGCTGGATCGACTCCTGCGCCGTGGCGGCAGGACCGCGCGCGCAGATCGAGGCGCCGCTTC